>Ga0209066_10000158_pt1 | contig 103225 bp, 101 predicted proteins | sample All_14_2_FD_187198 | JGI IMG/M metagenome (GOLD analysis project Ga0209066, IMG submission 187198) | Freshwater microbial communities in response to fracking from Pennsylvania, USA - Allegheny Zone_MetaG_DW_15 (SPAdes) (version 2) ...
CACGAGGAGGTCCGTCGGCCGGGGAACGGGCACCGGCAGTCGTGCGGGTTCGACGACGTCGGGTCCGCCGTAGCGGTGCTGGTGCCACGCGGCCATCGTGGTCGGCAGGTCGGGGTCGCGCATTCCGACCTCTGGCGCGTTGTCGGTCATGGGTTCACGTCCGTTTCGGTGGTCGCCGGGTCAGGCGCCCGCAGATGCGTCGGCATCCGCCGGGTAGTGGAAGAGATCGTCGATCGCGACTCCGAAGAGCCGCGAGAGCTGGAAGGCGAGCTCGAGAGATGGTGAGTACTTGCCCTGCTCGATTGCGATGAGCGTCTGGCGGGTGACGCCGATTCGGCGTGCGACCTCGGCCTGCGTCATCCCGGCCGTCTCACGCGTTGCGCGGATGGTGTTGGTGATCCTCGTCGGCTTGACCATCACGGCATCCCGCGGCGGTAGACAACGATGCGGGCGATGCCGCCGACGAAGGCCGAGAGGAAGAACCCGAAGAAGACCGCATTTCCGATCCAAAACCACTCGGCCTGCACCATGGCAAGAGTGAGCGCAGCGAGTCCTCCGATGACCAGGAAGGCCTGACCGACACGGTCGCCGAGGTGCTCGATCTCTCGGTCGCGTTGGTCGGCGCGGTGCTCCTCATCGGGGTCGCGCATGCCCGCGCCGATTCCCCACAGGATGCTGATCACGATCGAGACCACGATGGCCCCGAGGATCGTCCAGACCATCGGCCACTGCCACGCGATCTGGCCGACGGGCGTGCTCCACAGCTGGGGCAGCACCAGCGCGAGGTACACGACGGTCCCCGCAGCGCTCGCGATCACCTGAGACCAGGTATTTCGTTCCACGTATCCCATGTCGACTCCTCGACGCTCGAATGTATAGAATCTTTGACATCTCGAGAGTACGGCGGCGCCGCCAGCCATGTCAAGTTTTCTTTACACGTCGTGGATTGTTCGCCGGGGGCAGTCGGATGCCGACGCGCCGGTCGGAGCGATTCGTCCCACGGATCTGACAGAAGCCGCGGGGTCTGACCCGAGCGCCACGCCCCGGGCTGGCCACCCTCGCGGTTCAGCCGAGGCCGAGGCGCGCGAGATAGTCGTTCGTGAATCGTCCCCGCGGGTCCATCCGTTCCCGCAGCGCCGCGAACTCGTCCCACCGCGGGTAGCGGCGGCGGATGCTGTCGGCATCCATCGTGAACACCTTGCCGCTATGGGGCCGCGCCGACGCGGGCAGGGCTTCTTCGATCCTCGGCACGAGCGCCTCGACGCCTGCGGAGTCGGGTCGCCACGTGAAGTGAAGCCCGACCGTCTCACGCCCGAACGCCGGGCTGAGCCAGAGATCATCGGCTGCCATCGTGCGCACTTCGCACACGTACAGGAGCGGGGCGATCTCCGACGCCAGGCCACGGAGCGCCTCGACAGCGGCGGCGACATCGCGCCGGTCGATAAGGTATTCGCTCTGCAACTCCGCACCGGCCGACGGGGTGAACTCGAGCCGGAAGTGCGGAAGCCGCGAGTGCCACGGTCCGGGCATCCCGCCCTGCACCGTGCACGGCTCCGGTGCGACACCCGGAACCGGATGCCGCGGCCCATCAGCCTCCCGGCCACCCGCCGCTCGGACGGCGTCGGCGTGCGCGCGACCCGGACGCGCCTTGACCCAGACCTGATCGATCGCACCGGCATCCTGCCACGTCGTGAACAGGCTGACGCTGTCGCCCGCACCGGTGACACCATCGAACCGCGGGAGCACCTCATCCCACCCGGCGCCCTCGTAGACCCTCTGCGCGATCTCGTACGTCGGCTCGATCTGGAGCGTGAGATGCGTGACGACTCCGAGCGCCCCGAGTGCCACGACAGCCCCGTCGAAGTCCGGCTCACCGCGGCGCAGCATCCGGACCTCGCCATCGGCAGTCATGAGGTCGAGACCGACGACCTGCGTGGCGAGCGAGCCGATCCGGTCACCAGATCCGTGCGTGCCGGTCTGCACAGCACCGGCAACGGAGATGTGCGGCAGCGACGCGAGATTGGCCAGGGCGAAACCCGCGGCGTCCAGAGCCGGCACGAGATCGCCGTAGCGCAGTCCCGCCGAGACGCGAGCGGTCGCCGCACCCGTGTCGATCTCGATCTCTCGCGGCATCTGTGCCAGCGAGACGAGCGTGCCCTCGGTGTCAGCGATCGGGCTGAATGAGTGTCGGCTGCCGAGCGCCCGCACGCGCGGGCTCGCGGTGATGACATCGGCCAGCTCGCCGAGACTCTCTGGTTTGCGCAGCTCCGCCGCTCGATATGTGAGATTGCCCGCCCAGTTCGTCTCGACCATGCCCCCATTCCAGCACGCGGATGCCTCGGCGGAGGCCCCGCTGCTCGACGCAACGGCGCACGGTTCAGGCGACACGCCGACGCACGGATGCCGACACCGGCGCGTCGCGCAAACTCTGCGCCGTTGCGCCCACCGCGTACCCGAACGTCGAGCCCCCGGTGTTACCGTGTGACTGGCGAGAGGAGGCCGATGGATGCGTAACGCAACCGGAGCGCTGTTCGCCCTCATCCTCTCGACGCTGGGGCTGCTGGCCCTCACCGACGCCACCACCGCCATGCTCGCCGTGGCTGTCGTCGTGACTGTGGCGCTCGCCATTCTCGCCCTCCACTCGGTGACACGCCCCGCCTCGGCGCAGCAGCAGCTGGCCCGCGCGGCTGGCGAAATCGACCGCTCCGCCCTCGTCGAGCAGAGCGATCCGGATGCCGCGGGCCACGCCCGCCCGCGGGCCCCGGGCCGTGCGGCATAGGCCGCGCCCGGTCGTCCCGCTTCCTCCCGAGTTCACGCATCCATCCGTGACGGGGTGAGCCCTGACCTTCGATGACCATGCGGCCAGACGCACCCGCATCCGTCATCGACCCATCGGGAGTCCGCCGTGGACCTGTTCGCCTTCCCTCCTCTGACCGCCCTTCTCGACACCGCCTACCGCGTTCTGATGGGCGTGTCCGACCTTCTCACCCCTCTTGCGGGAGCGGCGTCGGCCGCTCTCGCAATTGCTGTCATCACCCTCCTCGTTCGCGCCGCACTCATCCCTACCGGGATATCCCAGGCCCGATCCGAGCAGGTGCGTACGCGCCTGGCTCCTCGTCTGCGCGAGATTCAGAGGCGGTTCCGAAAGAACCCGGAACGGATGCAGCGCGAGATGATGCAGTTGTATCGCGACGAAAAGACGTCGCCGCTCGCGGGCATCCTGCCCGCCCTGATCCAGGCTCCGATCGTCGGCCTGATCTACGCCGTCTTCCTCCACCCCACGGTCGCCGGACACCCGAACGACCTGCTGACCGAAGAGCTCCTCGGCGTACCGCTGGGCGCGAGACTCGTCGGCTCGTTGGGCGAGCTGTCGGTGGAGGTGGCCGTCGTGTTCGGCATCCTGATCGTGCTGATGGCGGTTGTCGCCGAGGTCACACGGCGCGTCTTCCGCCCGGCGATTCCCCCGGAACCGGATTCCTCACCGCTCGCATCCGGCGGAGTACAGCGAGTGCTGGGCTTCCTGCCCTACCTCACTGTCGTGTTCGCGGCGTTACTGTCGTGTTCGCGGCGTTCGTGCCGCTGGCCGCGGCCATATACCTCGCCGTCACCGTCACCTGGACGCTCGGGCAGCGCTGGATCCTGCGGCGGATCTACCCCCTCGCGTGAGCCCCGTCAGGTGGTGGGCGCAACGGCGCACGTCGAACTCGACGCGCCGCGCAACGGATGCCGAGCTCGGCGCGTCGGGCAGAATCTGCGCCGTTGTGACCTCGCGGCTAGATCACTCCCTCGGACCAGTCATCCGGGTTGCCGAAGCGGTGGGCGGTGATCGTGATCGACTGCTCGTGAAGGAACGGCAACAGCTCGATGCGGCCGGCCGTGGTCACCTCGTTGTCGTAGATCGCGACATCCGGGTCCCCACCGACAGCCTCGGCGAGTGCGGAATGCAGCGCCGCAACGGCGCCCGCCCCACCGACAAGGCGCACCCGCGGCGGGCGGGTCGGTCGGGGCTCGCCGGCGACGGCATCCGCGACATCCTGTTCGGGCCGGGCGACGCGGTCGAGCCACTCGTCCTCGGTCTCGACGAACACGGTCACGTCCTGGTCGCTGAGCGCACGCCGAACAGCGGCGGGCAGGCCGACCGGTGAGCTGACGGTGGTTGCCGACCCGGTGCGGATGCCGGCAAGGATGACGCGCAGCAGCGCCTGCCACGTGGCATCCCCCGTCGCCCGGATCGCGACCTCGACTGGCCGGTAGCGGAAGAGGTTCCGCTCGACACCGAGCCGCGAGACATCGGTGACGCGACCGAATTCCTCGTTCCAGGCGACCGCGTCAGAGAGGGCAGCGCGACGGAGCCACTCGAACGCGAGATAGTCCAGCGATGCCTGGGCAGCTTCGATCACCGTCGTAATGCGCGAATCGAGACCGCGCAGGTGCAAGGTCGACGACGGGGCACCGGCATCCGTTCCCCGCCACCTGCCGAGGCCGATGAGGTAGTTCGGACCACCCGCCTTCGTGCCGGGACCGACCGACGAGCGCTTCCATCCGCCGAACGGCTGCCGCTGCACGATCGCTCCCGTGATCCCGCGGTTCACGTAGAGGTTGCCGGCCTCGACGCGGTCGAGCCACATCGCGAGGTCGTCGGGGTTCTGGGTGTACAGGCCCGCCGTGAGCCCGTACTCAACGGCGTTCTGCAGCTCAATCGCGTGCGCGAGGGAGGCCGCGTGCATGATCCCGAGCACGGGTCCGAAGAATTCCTCGAGGTGCACGCGCGAACCCGGTTGCACCCCGACACGGATGCCGGGACGGAAGAACCGGCCGGCATACTCGGGACCGACATCCAGCGGTTCGGGTGTGACGAGCCACTGCTCACCCTCGTCGAGGGTCGTCAGCGCCCACTCCAGCTTGCCGCGAGGCGGTTCGATCACCGGGCCCATCTCCGAGCGCGGATCGGTCGGCGGTCCGACGCGCAGCGAGGTCGCAGCATCCACGAGTTGACGCGCGAAGCGCTCCGAGCGCCCGACCGGGCCGACGAGAATCGCCAGCGACGCCGCGGAGCACTTCTGCCCCGCGTGCCCGAAGGCGCTCTTGATGAGGTCGGATGCTGCCAGGTCAAGATCTGCCGATGGCGTGATGACCATCGCGTTCTTGCCGCTCGTCTCGGCAAGCAGCGGCAGGTCCGGGCGCCAGGACCGGAACAGCGATGCGGTCTCGAACGAGCCGGTCAGGATGACACGGTCGACATCCGGATGCGAGACCAGCTGCTGCCCGAGGCCGCCCTCGTCGATGTCGGCAAGGGCCAGCACGTCGCGCGGGACGCCGGCGTCCCAGAGCGCCTCGGCCACCACCGCAGCGCAGCGCCTCGCCTGCGGCGCCGGCTTGAAGATCACGCCCGACCCCGCGGCGAGCGCAGCCAGCACGCCGCCCGCGGGGATCGCGATGGGGAAGTTCCACGGTGGGGTGATCACCGTCAGGCGCGCCGGCACGAAGACCGCGCCACTGACCCGATCGAGCTCCCGCGCCGTCGCGGCGTAGTAGTTCGCGAAGTCGACGGCCTCGCTCACCTCGATATCAGCCTCGGCGAACACCTTGCCCGTCTCAGATCCGGCGACCTCGATCAGCTCACCGCGCCGGGCCTCCAGCGCCCGGGCCGCCGCCTGCAGCACCACCGATCGGTCGGCAGCCGGCATCGCGCCCCACCGCTGCGCCGCGCCGCGGACACCGGTGACGACCTGTTCGAGACTTTCGGCATCCGTGACCCGGGCCGCCTCGATCGTGGCATCCCCCGCCGTCGAGACAGCCATGCGCTCGAGCGCGTGGCTGGCCCACTCGCGGTTGGCCGGGAGCGCAGGATCCGTGTCGCGCGCATTGCGGAAACCAGGCGCGCCCGCGGCGACCCCGTCGGACTCCGTCGCGGAGTAGATCGCCGTCTCGACGTACTCGACACCCCCGAACCGGGCGATGCCATCGTCGGATGCCGCAGAACTCGCGATCCCGAGCACCGCCTGCGTCAGCCCCCCGGCCTGAGGCGGCGGGGCATCACGCAGGATGCGCTGCTCGGCATTCCCCTCGGCGGCTTCTTCCTCTGCCCGGTTCTGCCGACGGTTTGGTCCGACCGGAAGCGTCGGGTCGGCGGCGCGGTCGAGCGAGGCCAGGAAGCGGTCGCGCTCCCGGTCGAACAGCGCAGGATCGTCGGCGAGATCGAATGCCGCCGACAGGAAATTCTCGCTCGACGCGTTCTCCTCGAGCCGTCGGACGAGATAGCTGATCGCGACGTCGAACTCCTGCGGGTGTACGACCGGGACATACAGGAGGACGTGTCCCACCTCGCGTGAGATCGCCGCGACCTGCCCCTGGGCCATGCCCAAGAGCATCTCGATCTCGATGTCCTCGCGCACCGCCCGCTCGCCCGCAAGCAGCCAGGCGTACGCGATATCGAAGAGGTTGTGGCCTGCGACGCCGAGCCGCACGGCATCCGTGTTCTTGGGCTGCAGCGCTTCGTCGAGGCAGCGCAGGTAGTTGGCGTCCGCATCGACCTTGCGATCGTAGGTCGCCAGCGACCAGTCGTGCATGATCGCGTCGACCCGCTCCATCGCGAGGTTCGCGCCCTTGACCAGCCGGATCTTGATCCGAGCTCCGCCGTCCGCGACCCGCTGACGCGCCCAGGCTGTGAGCTCCCGCAGAGCCGGGAGGGCATCGGGCAGATAGGCCTGCAGCACGATCCCCGCCTCGAGATCGCGCAGTCGCTCATCTTCGAGGATGCGGGTGAATACCGCGATCGTCAGGTCGAGGTCGCGGTACTCCTCCATGTCGAGATTGATGAAGGTGCGACCGCCGTTCTCGGGGAGTCCTGCCGCTGCGGTGAGGTAGAGCGGTGTCAGGCGTTCGACGACAGCATCCACGAGCTCGTCGAAGGCCCACATCGAGATGTGGCTCGCGATCGCCGAGACCTTCACCGAGACGTAGTCGACGTCGGGGCGACGGATGAGGTCGTGGATGCCCTCGAGTCGGCGCAGCGCCTCGCGCTCACCGAGGACTGCCTCGCCCAGCAGGTTGAGATTCAGTCTGGCGCCGCTCTCCCGGAGCGTCGCGATCGCGGGACCGAGCTTGTCAGGGCGGGCGTCGACAACGAGGTGCGAGACCATCTCGCGCAGCGCCCGCCGCGCGATCGGCACGACCGGCGCCGGGAGCACGGGTGCCACCGCGCCGCCCACCTTCACCGCGCCGCGCAGATACCAGGGAAGGAAGTCCGGCGCGAGCGGTGCGATGCGCGAGAGCGTGGATGCTGCGGCGGTGAGGCTCTCCGGGCGCATGACACCGTCGACGAAGCCGATGGTGAACGGGAGCCCTTTCGGGTCCTTCAGGACGCCGGCGAGACGCAGTGCCGAGGCATCCGCGGGGAACTCGGCGGCTTCGGCGACCCAGCGTGCGGCGAGGTCGATCGCGCGCTGCGCCAGGTCGCCCGCCGGCGCGGTTGGCGCCGTTTCGGGGGTATCCTGCATGCGATCAGCCTACGTCCGGCGAGCGGGCCGTCGAGGTTGCGCCGGACGGCCATCCGGGGCGGCGCCCGGCGTGCAGCTAACTCCTCACATCCGCGCCGATTGGGGCCGCGCCACGCCCCGAAACCGCCCCTCACGCGCGAGATTGAGGAGTTAGCGACATCCGGCGGCGGCAACCGGCCCGCGGCGCGGTCACGCTGATCCACGGCACAGGGAGTTGGCTGCTGTCGCTAACTCCTCCGATCAGCGCCGAAGCGGACCGAACCGCCCGGTCGTCCCGGCCATAACCCCCGGGATTGAGGAGTTAGCGACGGGGCCAGCACGCGGTCTCGAGACGGGTCAGCTCCAGACGCTCGGAGCCGCGGCCTTGGTGGGCGGGAGGGCGGATGCCGCTGCCCAGTCGTGGATCCAGGACGAAACATCCGGGGTGTCATCGGGGCGTCCCACGGCGGCGAAGAACTCGTCGTGGGTGACAGTGCCGCCGGACCGCTTCAGCATCCGCGATCGGATGATCGCACGGGCGAAGATCTCGCCGTTCACGACCGCGCGATGCTCCAGATACAGAGCCTTGTCGTCGTGGCCGATGAAGCGCGACTCGACGTCGAAGCGCTGCCAAAGCTCGAGCGACTTGCGAAACGAGATCGTCTCGCTCGAGACCACGGCGTACCAGCCCTGCTCACGCATTGCGTCAAGCAAACCCGACCTGATCAGCAGGTCCCAGCGCCCGAGATCGAACAGCGACAGGTATCGACCATTGTTCATGTGCCGCAGGATGTCGATGTCAGTCGGCAGCGTCGTGAGGCGTATCCGCGCGACGCCGGTGGGCGACACGAGTCCCTCGCGACGCCTGCGCCGCCGGGCTTGCCACATCACCAGCATCGTTCGCCACATCACGTTCACGAGGGGCGATGCTAGGGGAGAACGCATCGAGCGAGTACGCGATTGTGGGATTCCCACAGCGCGGGCGGGCCGCACCCGCTCGTCGTTTGCGCCGATTTCTCTCCCCGTGATCGCCCGCGTAGAGTCTGGCCATGAACGCCGAAACGCAGACGGATGTCATCGTCAGGCCCGTGCGCGATGTCGACGCACAGGAACTCGGTCGCGTCCACGCGACGTGCTGGCACGAGACCTACGACCACCTCATCAGTAAGGCAGCCCTCGAGAACGTCTCACCGAAGAGACTTGCCGAGCTGTGGACGCACTGGGCTGCCCAGGGCGACGAGTATCGCATGAGCGCGGCCCTTGTCGACGGAGAGATCATCGGCTTCGTCGGCTCCGGGCCGGCGCGTGACGAGGATGCTCCGCGCGAGCGGGAGCTGTACTTCATCTACCTTCTCGACCGCTTCCACGGCACGGGCGTCGGTCAGCAGCTGTTCGATGCCGCCGTCGATGAGGGTGAGGGCCTGTACCTGTGGGTCGCCGCCGACAACCCGCGCGCTCATCGGTTCTATGCGCGCAACGGCTTCGCCCTCGACGGCGCGACGCACGAAGAGGCCTTCCTCGGCGAGACGCTCACCGAGGTCCGTTTCGTCCGGTGACAGCGGGGCATGACGGGTCGGCTCGAACGGACCGTCGGTGACATCGCTGCAGATCTGGGCGCTCGAGGGCATCCCCGAGATCATCACCGGTGACGACCTCGTCGCCGTGATCGCGAGCGCGGCGGATGGCTCGCTCGCCGACGGCGACATCGTCGTGGTCACCTCAAAGATCGTCTCGAAGGCAGAGGGGCGCTTCGTGGCCGCGGCCGACCGTGAGGATGCCATCACCGCCGAGACCGTGCGTGTCGTCGCGACGCGGGTCGCGGCATCCGGCCACACCACCCGGATCGTCGAGAATCGCCTCGGAATCATCGCGGCGGCTGCGGGCGTCGACGCGTCCAACACGCCCGACGGCACGGTGCTGTTGCTTCCCGTCGATCCGGATGCCTCGGCCCGCGCCGTTGCTGCAGGGCTTCGCGACGTGACCGGCGCCGAGGTCGGCGTCATCATCAGCGACACTCTCGGGCGCGCATGGCGCGAAGGACAGACCGACACCGCGATCGGCGCGGCGGGAATCCGGGTGTTCGAGGACCTTCGGGGCAGTACGGATGCCGAGGGCCGGCCGCTCGTCGTGACGATGCCGTGCGTCGCTGACGAGCTCGCCGCCGCTGCCGACCTCGTGAAGGGCAAGACGGGGAGGACGCCGGTTGCCGTCGTGCGTGGCCGCGCTGACCTCGTGGGATCGCTCGACCTGCCCGGAGCGCGCTCGATCATCCGGGCGCGCGAGCAGGACATGTTCCACACGGGCGCGGTCGAGTCCTTTGCTGCGGGATACGCCGGGGGACGTTCAGACGCGAGCAGTGGGTCGACAGCCACCTGAGCTGCCGACCCACTGCCGGGTTCGCAACCTGATCAGCGCGCCGAGCGCAGCGACACCTGTCCCGCCGAGACGCTGACCGAGATCGTGCTGTCGGCGCCGGGATCGCTGCCCAGAGCGTTTCGGAAGTTCCCCGCCGACACGTCGGAGGTTACGTCGTAGCTGCCGTCGGGCACGACGAGGTTGAGAGATCCGGCACTGACCTCGGCACGGATGTCGCTGGGCTGTGACCCCGTGAAGGCGGCATCCATCGACCCGGCGCTGACGGTGAGGTCCGCCGTCTCGATGTCGGCGAGGTCGAGTGTTGCGCGCCCCGCCGAGAGATCGACCGTGACGTCGTCGGCTGACCCGTCGAGCGCGAGCTCACCCGCACCGACGGTGAGGCCGACGACACCGAACTCGCCCTCGGCGTGGAATGACCCCGCGCCCATCTGAAGCTCGGCATCCAGGCCTTCGAGGTCGTCGGGCAGCGTGAGCACGGCGCGACCGCTGCCGCCGAAGATCCACCCCATCCCCCACTCCCAGCTGGGGGATGCAACGGTGAGGGTGTCACCGTTGCGCTCGAGAGTCCACCGATCCCCACCGAAGGGCGCGGTGACCTCGAGCTCCGCCTCGTCGACATCGGCATACTCCACGGTCAGCGACCCGGCGTTCAGTTCGATCGCGAGCGCGTCCACGCCTGGCACCGCCACCGTCGATGATGCTGTCGACACGGCGGCCGCCCGGATTGTGCTGAAGACCGCCCCGACGATGGTGCCGAGCACGATCAGGGCACCGAGGACGATGATCAGGATGGCGACGACGGTGGACGATCCGCGCGGCCCCGAAGCGGTGGGTCCGGGGTCAGCCGCTGGCAGATCCGGCCCGGCCGGCGCGGAAGGCGCAGCCGGCGGCGGAGTGAGGTTCGTGGTCATGAAAGTTCTCCCGTCTGCGGCGGCATCCCGCCGTGAGCGATGTGGGCGAGGGCGGCGAGCACCCGCCGGTTGCCGGAGTCGTCCTGCTCGAGTTCGAGCTTCTGGAAGACCGCGGTGATGTGCTTTTCGACGCTGCCCTCGCTGATGTGGAGGGTGCGTCCGATGGCCTGGTTCGACTTGCCCTCGGCGATCAGCGCGAGCACGGTGGCTTCCCGGTCGGTGAGACGCCGCATCCGTTCGTCCCGTGCTCGTCTGCCGAGCAGCTGCGCCACGACCTCGGGGTCGAAGACCGTGCCGCCTGCCGCGATGTCGTCGACGGACTCGAGGAACTCGGCGACGTCGGCGACGCGGTCCTTCAGCAGGTAGCCGAGGGCACCGCCGCGTCCGGCGATGAGCTCGCTCGCGTAGCGCTCCTCCACGTACTGCGACAGGACGAGGACGGGAAGCTCGGGCCGCGAGGCGCGCAGACTGACGGCAGCGCGGATGCCTTCGTCGGTGCGGGTCGGGGGCAGGCGAACATCCAGGATGCAGAGCTGGGGGTCGAGGTCGGCGACAGCTTCGGTCAGGCCGTCGGTGTCGCCGAGGGCCGCGACCACCTCGTGGCCGGCATCCTCGAGCAGGCGAACCAGCCCCTCCCGCAACAGAACCGAGTCTTCGCAGATCACGATGCGCATGGCAGGCTCACTTCCACTGTCGTCGGGCCACCGATGGGACTATCGACGGAGAAGGTGCCGCCCGCGCCGATCGCTCGGTTCGAGATGCCGTCCAGTCCCCCGCCGGGAACGATCTGAGCACCGCCGATGCCGTTGTCTTCGATGCGGGCCCAGAGCACGCCACCCTCGCGCTGGCGCACCAGTACCCGCGCTTCGGTCGCGCGCGAGTGTTTTGCGGCGTTGGTGAGAGCTTCGGCGATGACGAAGTACGCGGCGGCCTCCGCTGTCGGTGCGCAGCGCTCCGTGATCCGAACATCGAGCACGACGGGCACGGGCGATCGCGCTGCCAGCGCCGACAGGGCAGCATCCAGCCCCCGGTCGTCGAGCACAGAGGTGTGGATGCCGCGCGCCAACTGCCGCAGTTCGGTGATCGCCGCCTTCGTCGAGGTGTGGGCCTCGGCGATGAGCTCCTTGGCGGCTGCGGGATCGGAGTCGATCTTCTGCTGCGCGAGGCCCAGAGTCATCCCTACCGAGACGAGCCGCGGCTGTACGCCGTCATGCAGGTCGCGTTCGATCCGGGTGCGCTCGACGTCTGCCGCGCGCACCGCGCCGGCACGCTGAGCCTGCGATTGCCGGGCCTGTTCTGCGAGGACTGCCTCTCGTGAAGGGATCATGATCGCGCGGGCGAGCACACCGTGCAAGATGGCGAGGCCGACGATGGTTGCCAACGCCAGCAGAGACACGACGATACCGACCGGAACCGCCCACGCCGTGGACACGTCGATCCACGTGCTGCCCAGGCGAACGGCATCCGCTGTTCCCGCGTACAGGGGCGAGAACGCGAGCGCGACGCCGGACGCTGTGACGCCGACCAGGCTCAGCACGATCCAGCCAAGGATCGTCGCAATCGCACCGTTGGCTACCGCGCGCCACATGCCCGGGTCGATGAACTGCAGCCAGACGGTGTGGAGGAAGCCGCCGAATCCGGGCTTGGCGCTGCGCCGAGGGCGACGGGCGGGAAGCCCGAACCGGTAGAGCCCGTCGATGCGCGCGTTCTCGAGCCAGCTCAGTGCGAACAGAACGTACACGAAGGCGAGCAGGAAGAGGAGTCCGATCCCGATCACGGGCAGAAGACCGAGCCCGAGCCCCAGAAGCGTCATGAGAATCGTGAAAACCACGGGCCCGATCACACCGAGCGCGGCGAGTTGGGCTATCGCTCCCACCACACGCGCGGGCGTCGCGACCGGCCGAGGCGGCGAATACGTTGTCGTCATGCCTCCACGGTAGGTTCCGGCATCCGCTTTCCGCGTCCCTGCCAGCCGGTCGAATCGCGGGGGGATAACCCCCGACATTCTGCCGGGTTCGCCGAAGCCCCGTCACGGATGCCTCGGCGAACCCGCCATGTCAGCGGCTCGAGACCGTCCCGAACAGACGCGCGATCGGTGCCAGCACGAGGGGACGGGCGGCGACCCAGGCTGCCGCAATGACGACCAGCGACAGCCCGAACAGCCAGAACCCAACCCAGTTGTCGGCGTCGGTCGCCGCATACATGTGGTTGAGGTTTCGCAGGGCCCCGGTCGCGAACACCAAGATGACGTGGATGATGATGAACACGACGAAGTACAGCATCACCGGGAAGTGGACCTTCCGCGCCCACTCGACCGGATACGCCTTGTTGAGCGCCTTCGCGTTCTTGGGCCAGATCCCACTCATCCGCACGCCGGTGATGATCGCCAGAGGTGCCGCGACGAACACTGTCGTGAAGTAGGCGAGCTGCTGCAGGGAGTTGTAGTTGACCCAGCCGTTCTCGGTCGGCCAATCCAGCGACACGTACTGCAGCGCCGCCGACAGTGCGTTGGGGAACACCTCCCACGACGTCGGCACGATCCGCATCCACTGCCCCGTGACAAACAGCAGCACCACGAAGATGAAGCCGTTGACGATCCAGAGGATGTCGAGGGACTGGTGGAACCAGATCGTCAGACTGACCTTGCCCTTGGGCTTGTTGCGCGGCGCCCAGAAGACGCTCGGCCGCTTCTCGGTGCGGATCGTGAGACCCGTCCGAATGATCAGCACCATGAGGAACACGTTGAAGAAGTGCTGCCAGCCGAGCCATGCCGGGAATCCGACCGGCGCGCCCTCGGGTAGGTGGTACTCGCCGGGGTAGGTCGCGAGGAAGTCCTGCATTCCGTCGAGAGAGAGCAGCCAGCGCACCGCGAGCACCGCCATGCCAGCAGCGAAGAGCAGTCCGAGGCCGCCCACGAAGACGGCGCCCGCCCACTGGGCTTTCGTGAACGGCCCGACGCGGGCGGGTTCTGGCCGCGGCGCGGGGCGGGTGCGGGCTGACGCTCCCACCCAGACCGTCGGCGTGAACGGAAGGGGCACGCTCACATCGAATGCGGGAGCGCTGACCACGGAGGTCGCGACCGGCGCGGCATCCGTCTGCGCTTCGTTTGCCGCAACACGCCGTGCGTCGTCGTCGGGGCCAACGCTGTGCGGCGAACCAACCGCGGCGCCGGATGCCGAGATCGCGGCGACCATCTCGAGTGTCGGCCACGGCTCACCGCCCGGAACGCGAGGCAGCCCCCGACGCACCGCGCGCGAGGAGGGCTCGTTTGCCTCAATCAGCGCCTCGATCGTGGGGGGCGCGGCGTGTTGCGGCAGACGAGTCTCGGCGGGGGCCGCCGTGCCGGCATCCGCCGCTGCGTCGGCGCGTATCGCTGGCGTTGCCGCGCGAGCGGGAGCAGGCGCCGGAGGCCATGGCTCGCCACCGGGGATGCGAGGCAGCCCCCGACGTATGGCTCGCGCGGAGGATTCACGTGCCTCAAACTGCACTTCCGCCGTCGCGGGCACGGCGTGTTGCGGCGAATGAGCCGGCGGCGCCGCAGCCGACGCTCCCGGGTCGGGCACGGATGCCGCAGCCGACACCTCGGCCGCTGCCGAACCCAGTGCACCGGCCACCTCACCGGGTGGCGGCCAGGGGTCGCCGCCGGGGGTGCGGGGCAGGCCGCGACGCAGGGTGCGCCCGTAGGTCGCCATCGCGTCAGGCCTTCTTCGCCTGCAGCGTCTCGATCAGCTGCGGCACGACGGTGAAGAGATCCCCGACGACACCGAAGTCCGCGATCTCGAAGATCGGAGCGTCGGCATCCTTGTTGATCGCGACAATCGTCTTGGCGGTCTGCATTCCGGCCTTGTGCTGGATAGCGCCGGAGATCCCGAGCGCGACATACAGCTGCGGCGCAACCGACACGCCGGTCTGCCCCACCTGAGCAGACTGCGCGATGTAGCCCGCATCCACGGCCGCCCGCGACGCGCCGACGGCGGCACCGAGCACATCGGCAAGCTCACCGACCAGCGCGAACTTCTCTTCCGAACCCAAGCCACGGCCACCCGAGACGACCTTCGCGGCACCGCGAAGCTCGGGGCGGGCCGAGGTCACGACGACCTCGTCGACCGATCCGATGGTCGCCGCCTTGCGACCGGATGCCGCCACCTCGAGCTTGTCGGTGACGAGAGGCTGAGCCTGCCCACGGGCTTCGATCGACCCCTGGCGCACCGTGATCACGGGAGCACCGAACGTGGCGGCGGCCTCGACGTTGTAGGCACCGCCGTAGACGGAGTGGTGCGCCACGACTCCTTCGTCGTCACGCGTCACGCCGACGGCATCCACGCACAGCGCCGAACGCGACCGCGCAGCGTATCGACCAGCGGTCTCACGCGACTCGATCGAGTGCGACAGCAGCACGGCATCGGGGTTCACGAGCGCGGCAGCTGCGGCAACGGCATCCGTTGCTGGCACACCCAGCGCCTCGCCGTGGCCCGCGGGCGTCGCGGTGAGCACGAGCGCCGCCCCGAGCTCAGCCGCCGCGGGTGCGAGGGCCTCGGCGCTGTCTCCGACGATCAGCGCGACCGGGGTTCCGACGCCTGCCGCAGCCCCCAACAGGCCAGCGGCGCTCGGCGCGAGCGCGCCACCGGGGGTGACATCGAGTACGACAAGAACAGCATCAGCTGCGATATCCACCATCATCTGCCCCTTAGACCAACCGGTTCGAGATCAGGAACTCCGCAAGCTGTACGCCAGCGTCGCCCTCGTCGACAACCTTCACACCTGCCGCGCGCGGCGGCTTCTGCGCCACTGCGATCATGATCGAGCGCGCCGCATCCGGGTCATCGGCGACGACCCCGAGGTCCGCGAGCGACACCGTGTCGACCGGCTTCTTCTTGGCCGCCATGATGCCCTTGAAGTTCGGGAACCGCGCGTCAGGAAGCCGTTCGGTGATCGAGATCACCGCCGGAAGAGCAGCGGATGCCGTCATCGATCCGCCATCGACCGACCGCTCACCCGAGACCTCGGACTCGGTGATCGTCACGGAGTTCATGCTCGTGATGCTCGGGACATCGAGCAGCTCCGCGATCATCGACGCCATGACACCGCCAGAGCCGTCCGTGGACTGGTTTCCCGTGATGACGAGGTCGAAGCCGGCGCGGGAGATCGCGGCCGACAGCGCCTGGGCGCTGAGCCCCAGATCGGCGCCCAACAGCGCGTCATCGACGACGTGCACAGCGGATGCCGCCCCCATCGCGAGGGCCTTGCGCACCGATCCGGATGCCGACTCCGGCGCCATCGTCACCACGACGACCTCGGTGCCCGGGTTGGCATCCGCGTACGACAGCGCGACCTCGAGAGAGCGCTCACCGATCTCGTCGATGACAGCTTCGCTGGCACCTCGGTCGGCCAGTCCCGTCTCGAGGTTCAGCACTCGATCCCCCCACGTGTCGGGGACTTCTTTTACCAGGACGAGAATCCTCATCGCGCTCCTCCTTCTTGCTTCGAGTCTATGGTCGCCAGCCCAGGGCGATTTCGGTCACCGGCCGGTGAACCGGGGGGCACGCTTCTCACGGAAAGCTGCCATCCCCTCCTTCTGGTCGTCCAGGGCGAACAGAGCGGCGAACGCCTGCCGTTCGAAGCGGAGACCCTCGGCCAGACCGCTCTCCTGCGACGCGCGCAAGGCTTCTTTGGCCGCGTACGCGACGGGCAGGGACTTCGCGGCGATCGACTCGGCCACAGCCATCGCCTCGGTGGCGAGGTCAGCTGCCGGAACCACCCGGGACACGAGGCCCGCGCGCTCGGCCTCGACGGCATCCATCATGCGGCCCGTCAGGACGAGCTCGGCGGCCTTGTAGTACCCGACCGCACGAGTGAGACGCTGTGTGCCGCCGAGCCCTGGAATGACGCCGAGGGTGATCTCGGGCTGCCCGAACTTTGCCGTGTCGGCGGCGAGGATGATGTCGCAACTCATCGCAAGCTCGCACCCGCCGCCGAGTGCGAATCCGGCGACCGCGGCGACGATCGGTGTGCGAGCGCGGCCCAGGGCTTCAAGTCCCGCGAAGGGGCTGTCGACGGTCATATCGCGGACGCTCTTGTCGGCCATTTCCTTGATGTCGGCGCCCGCGGCGAAGGCACCCTCCGAGCCGGTCAGCACGATGCATCCGATCTGCTCATCCGCGTCGAAAGCTGCCACCGCGGCACCGAGCTCGGTGGCGAGGGTCGAGTTCAGCGCGTTGAGCGCCTCGGGGCGGTTCAGCTGAATCCAGCCCACGCGACCGCGCGTGTCGACCAGGATCGTCTGAAACTCACTGCTGCTCTCGGTCACGTTCACTCTCCTTCTTCGGTGTCGCTGGGGCGTTCCGGCCCGACTGATCCTGCCGAACCCACGGGCGCCGGCACCAACCGGTTGTTGGTTGGCTACAGCCGCTCGATGATGGTGGCGTTGGCCATCCCGCCGCCTTCACACATCGTCTGCAGCCCGTATCGCCCACCGGTGTGCTCGAGGTACGCCAGGAGGGTCCCGAGCAGCCGCGTTCCGGAAGCACCGACCGCGTGTCCCAGGGCGATCGCGCCTCCCCAGGGGTTGAGCTTGTCGGGATCGGCGCCGAGCTCCTGCTGCCACGCCAGCGGTACTGACGCGAAAGCCTCGTTGACCTCATAGGCGTCGAGGTCATCGATGGTGAGCCCTGAGCGGTCAAGGATGCGGCGCGTCGCCGGAATCGGCGCCGTGAGCATCATGATCGGATCATCGCCGACGACGGCAAAGGCGTGGAAGCGGGCGCGGGGCGTCAGGCCCAGCGCATTCGCGCGTTCCTCACTCATGATGAGCGCTGCCGAGGCGGCATCCGTCAGGGGTGACGAATTGCCTGCCGTGATCCGCCAGTCGAGCTCAGGGAAACGCTCCGCGAGTTCGTCAGTGCGGAACGCGGGCGCCAGACCGGCAAGCTGCTCAGCGGTTGTGGCGGGCCGAATCGTCTGGTCGGCATCCACGATGCCCTCCGCCGTCATGACCGGAAGCATCGCGTCTGCGAACCGGCCCGCTGCAGCAGCGTGAGCTGCCCGCTGATGCGACCGGGTAGCGTACGCATCGAGCTCCTCGCGCTCGAGTCCCCAGCGCCCAGCGATCAACTCAGCAGACACCCCCTGGTTCACGAGCCCTTCGGGATATCTGTTCAGGATGCCGTCGGCAACAGCCCCGCCGGCCCCGGCCGAGCCCAAGGGGACGCGACTCATCGACTCGACGCCCGCCGCGATCACGATGTCATACGCACCGGCGATGACTCCCTGCGCAGCGAAGTGCACGGCCTGCTGACTCGAGCCGCACTGCCGATCGATCGTCGTGGCGGGCACCGACTCGTCGAACCCCGCTGCGAGCACCGCCTGACGAGCGATGTTGGTGGCCTGGTCGCCGATCTGACTGACACACCCCATCAGGACGTCATCGATCTGGCGCGACTCGAGTCCATTGCGTTCGAGAAGTGCCGTCAGAGTGCCGGCAGCAAGGTCGACGGGATGCACGCCGGAGAGCGCGCCGCCGGGCTTGCCACGACCGGAGGGGGTTCGGACGACATCGACGATGACAGCACCGCTCATTCCGCTGCCTCCTCGGGTCGTTCCTGCACATCGATGGCAGAGGTGTCGGGCACGTAGCCCTCGATGTGGCGCTCGTCGGCCCCGTTATAGGCCGAGAGAGGCCGGATGAGAGCGTTCGAGGCCTGCTGCTCCATGATGTGCGCCGTCCAGCCGACAACGCGCGCCGCGACGAACAGCGGCGTGAAGGTGAGCGTGTCGAAGCCAATGAGGTTGTAGGCCGGCCCCGACGGGTAGTCGAGGTTCGGGTAGATGCCCTTGCGTGCCACGAACTCCGATTCGAGCGCGTCATAGAGCGCCGCGACATCCGGGCGGTCGTAGTGGGCGACGAGGGTGTCGAGCGCCGCCTTCATCGTGGGAACGCGCGAGTCACCGCGCTTGTACACGCGATGCCCGAAGCCCATGATCTTGCGCTTCTCGGCGAGGGCCGTGTCGAGCCACGCTGACACGTTCTCGGCCGAGCCGATCTCGTCGAAGATGTGCAGCACTGCCTCGTTCGCGCCGCCGTGCAGGGGTCCCTTCAACGCGCCGATTGCACCGACCACGGCGGAGTAGAGGTCGCTGAGGGTCGAGGTGATGACACGGGCCGTGAAGGTCGATGCGTTGAACGAGTGCTCGGCGTAGAGGATCATCGAGCGGTTGAACGCATCCACGACGACCTCGTCGGCTTGTTCACCGAAGGTCAGCCAGAGGAAGTTCGCTGCATAGTCGAGGTCGTCGCGCGCCTCGACCGGCTCGAGCCCGCGCCGACGTCGCTGCCCGTAGGCGACGATCGCGGGCAGTTCCCCGAACAGACGGATGCTGCGCTCGAGGTTCTGCTGCGGCGTGCCGACAGCATCCATGACGTTGAGGGTGCCGCGCGTCTCGCGGGCTCCGATGACGCTGACGGCCGTGCGCACCTCATCCATCGGGTGAGCATCCAGCGGGATGAGGTCGATCGCGGCCTTGACATCGGGCTGCAGCGCGCGGTTCTCGCGCTCCGTCTCGCGCAGAGTCGCCAGCTGCTCGTCTGTGGGCAGCTCCCCCGTCCACAACAGGTGGGCGACGGCTTCGAACGACTGGGTGGCAGCGAGTTCCTGCACCGGGTAGCCGCGATAGAGCAGGCTGTTGGTATCGGGGTTGACCTTGCTGACGGCGGTGTAGTCGACGACGACGCCTGCAAGCCCCTTCTTGATGTCGGTGTCGGTCATGCTCACTCCTTCGTGATGGGTGCTTCGACCGTGAAGTTGAAGATGCTCGTGTCGAAGTGGTTGTACTGCTCGTAGTCGATCAGGTCGTAGAGGTCTGACCGATGCTGCATCTCGCCGAGCTTGTCGCGCAGGTGCCCCTTCGTCGCCAACTCATCGAGCGCACGGCCCGCCGAGCCCATCGCGATGCGAAGCAGCGACACCGGCCAGATGACGATGTTGATGCCCGCCGAGCGCAGCTGCTCGGTCGAGAACAGCTCGCTCTTGCCGAACTCGGTCATGTTCGCGAGCACCGGCACATCCAGCGCCGCACGCATCTTCTCGAACTCTCCGAGATCACGCATCGCCTCGGGGAAGATCGCGTCGGCGCCGGCATCCACGAGAGCCTTGGCGCGGTCGATCGCAGCATCCAGCCCCTCGATGGCGCGGATGTCAGTACGAGCCATGATGAGAAAGTTCTCGTCACGGCGCGCATCGACGGCGGCACGGATGCGCTTGACCGCCGTGTCGGTATCGACGACGGCTTTTCCATCGAGGTGACCGCACCGCTTGGGGTTGATCTGATCCTCGATGTGGGTGCCCGCCAGCCCCGCGTCTTCGAGCGTTTGGATGGTGCGGGCTACGTTCATCGGCTCACCGAACCCCGTGTCGGCGTCGATGATGGCCGGAAGCTCGGTCATGCGCGCGATCTGCTGCCCGCGACCGGCGACCTCGGTCAGGGTTGTGAGGCCGATGTCGGGGAGCCCCAGGTCGGCAGCCAGCACCGCGCCAGAGATGTAGATGCCCTCGAAGCCTTTGCGCTCGATCAGGCGCGCCGACAGCGGGTTGAAGGCACCCGGGAATCGCAGCAGTTCACCCGAGGCGAGGCGCTCGCGAAACAGCCTGCGCTTCTCGGCCGCGGATGTCTGGCTATAGAGCATCAGAACAGACCCTTGGGGGCAGGAGCCGAGGCGAGAACACCGATCCGAGCGACGATGTTGAGCTGCCCGACCTCGTCGGCCGAGAGTTCCGGGAGACGCTGGGCCAGATCGAGGAACCGCTCGATCTCTTCGGGCGCGAGCACGGGCTCGGCGAGCAACCGGAACTTGCGAATGTAGTCCTCGCGAGCGAACGGCCTCGCGCCCAACGGGTGAGCGTCGGCCACGGCGATCTCGTCCACGACCGTGGAACCGTCGGTCAGGACGATCTCCACGCGCCCCCCGAAGGCCTTCTCGTCGGGGTCCTCGGAGTGGTAGCGGCGCGTCCATTCGGCATCTTCGGCCGTGGTGATCTTGCGCCAGAGCTCGACGGTGTCGGGCCGCGCTGCGCGCTCGGGGAGATACGAGTCGACGTGATGCCAGGCGCCGTCCTGCAGCGCGACCGCGAAGATGTACGGGATCGAGTGGTCGAGGGTTTCGCGGGATGCCTGCGGGTCGTACTTCTGGGGGTCGTTCGCGCCCGAGCCAATCACGTAGTGCGTGTGGTGGCTCGTGTGTAGCACGATACTCGCGATGTTCGCGGGGTCGCGCAGCTCGGGGCGTTCGGTACCGAGCTTGCGGGCAAGGTCGATCCAGGCTTGCGCCTGGTACTCGGCAGAGTGCTCTTTCGTATAGGAGTCGAGGATCGCGCGCTTGGGCTCACCCGGCGCCGGAAGCGGCACGTCGTAAGCGGCATCCTTACCGTCAAGCATCCAGGCGATCACGCCGTCTTCACCCTCGTAGATCGGGCTGGGGCTCGTCTCGCCGCGCATCGCCCGGTCGACGGCTTCGACTGCCATCTTGCCGGCGAACGCGGGGGCATGAGCTTTCCACGTCGAGATCTCGCCCTTGCGGGATTGGCGAGTGGCCGTTGTGGTGTGCAGAGCCTGGCCGACTGCCTGATAGATCGTCTCGACATCCAAGCCGAGCAGGGTGCCGATACCCGCGGCAGCGGAGGGGCCGAGGTGGGCGACGTGGTCGATCTTGTGCTTATGGAGGGAGATCGCGCGCACGAGGTCCATCTGGATCTCGTAACCGGTGGCGATCCCTCGCACCAATGCTGCGCCGTCGGCGCCGACGTGCTGGGCCACGGCGAGGATCGGAGGGATGTTGTCTCCCGGGTGGGAGTATTCGGCGGCCAGGAACGTGTCGTGGTAGTCGAGCTCGCGCACCGCGACACCGTTCGCCCACGCCGCCCATTCGGGGCTCGTCCGCCGCTCGTTCGCGCAGCCGAAGACTGTCGCTCCGGCACCGCTGACCGAGACGGCGTGGTCGAGCGCCTGCTGCCGGGCGGCGCTCACCGGTCGCCGGGTGAGGGATGCGGCAGCGACTGACGCATTGTCGATGACACGGTTGATGATCATGTCGACGACCTCGGACTCGACCGCTATCGGGTCTGCGGCGACCTCGGCGATGTGCCAGGCGAGCTGCCCCTCGCGGGCAAGGTTCTCGTCGCTTCGGTGGACACGGACGTGGTGCGTGATGGTCATGCTGCTCCGGGTTCGGTGCGGGCCTCGGCCAGGGAGGCGAGGATGCTGGTCAAAGCGTTGTGCAGGTGCACGTGGGTCGCGTGCGCGGCGAGGTCGGCGTCCTGCGCGGCTATCGCGTGCGCGATCAGCGCATGCTCTCCGACCGAGGCCGGCAGTCGCTGGGGATTCTCGCGGGCAAGGCGACGCACGCGCACGAGGTGAGTGCGGATCGTGCGAAGCGCCGAACTCAGGTAGGTGTTGTCGACGGCATCGTCGAGGGCGGCATCGAACCGCGCGATCAGGTCGTAGTAGTGCTCGCGGCCTTCACCGCGCAGCGACGTCCTGTCGAACTCCGCGGCAAGTTCCGCGAACTCGGCCGGGTCGGCCCGGGTCGCCGCGATGCGCGCAGCAGCTTCTTCGAGAGCCCGCCGGAACTCGAAGAGCGCGCGGATGTCGTCGGCATCGACATCCGACACCACGGTGACCCGGGGTGACTGCTGAACGACCAGACCGTCGGCGGCCAGGCGCGCGAGCGCCTCACGCAGCGGGGTACGGCTCACACCGAGACGCGCTGCCTGCTCGACCTCCCCGAGCACAGCGCCGGCGGGGAGCTGCCCGTCCTGGATCTCGCCCAGGAGCGTCCGGTATGCGCGATCACTCGCTCGCATCCGTCCTCCCTTCGCCGCCCTTCATGTATACACAAAAGCACTGAATGTATCAATACGGGCATTGAGGGCGGCTCTAGGTATACAAAAGCGCGCGCTCCGCGTGTGCGTTAGTCGCTCGGCGTCTGTTCGTAGAGACCGATGACGTTTCCGTCGGGGTCACTGATCACCGCCCACCAGCGCGCGTCGTCGATCGGCTGCTTGGCCATGAGGATCGCGCCGCCGGCGTCCGTCGCTGCGGCGATCGTCGCGTCGATGGAGTCAACCTCGACGTAGGATCGCGGCTGGGTGAAGTCGTCGCTGCGCGGGGCGAGTCCGCCCCCGCTGATCTGGTTCGGCGCCTGCCACATCGGGTATCCCTCGAACCCTGGAACCTCCTGGATCTGCCAGCCGAAAAGTCGCTGGTAGAACGCCGTCGCTGCTGCCAGGTCCGCGACGGGAATGTCGATGTGGGTGATGTCGCCGTGTGCCATGTCGTCCTCCTCGATGAGTGCTGAGCAGCCGGGACCGACCCGGCGGTGCAAGTCTGATCTTCGTGCGGGGCACTGACAAGAGTGGTGGTCACGCCGGGCCTTCGGAGCTGACCGTGCGACGATGAGGCGGTGGACGACGCATCGGCCGCCGAACTCAGTCGGCTCCGCGCCCGGGCCTACGGCCCCGACGCCGACCTCGCCGACGACGCCGCGGCACGCTCGCGCTTGGAGGAACTCGAAGCGCAATTGCGGGCAGAGCGCGAGGCACAGCGCCCCTCGGTCGCGGCGGTGAGCCGGGCATCCGAGCCGCCAGCGGACAGTGTCGGTGCCCGCTCCGTCACGCCAGCGGGAGACACTTCCGCCACAGACGTGGGAGCCGAAGACGAAGAAGATGCGGCGGCGTCCCGCGTGTGGGCGCTTTTGCGCATGCTGACTTCGCGGCTGCCGCCGGTCGCTACCGCGACGGTTGCGGTAGCGATCGCGGCGGCGGTCGCGCTCACGGCATCCATCGTCTGGGGGCTCGCGTCTCTTCCGGTGATCTCGCAGACAACCGCGAGCCGGCAGGTAGCCACTCTCGAGATCAACGACGACGTTGCTATTCCCGAGGGATTCTTCGGCACGACGTCGGAGCAGGCCATTGCCTACGAGTACTACGGGCTTCTGATGGCGCAATCGTCGGCCATGAGCCCGAACGGGGAGAGCGAGTGTCTGATCGGGCTGGACGAAGACGACCTGACTGCCGATGGTCAGGGCGTGAACGGGCCGTCCTACTACGGATGCCGGGCCGGGGCTTTCCCCGCGACGATCGAGGTTCCCTTGGATGACACAGCGCCGGAGCGCTTGCGTGCGCAGTTCCCGGAGGGCGGTGCTTTGCAGTTCGTTCTGCAGGGTGACCGGATCGGCGTCTTCTGGGACGGCGGCGCAATCCCGGCCTAGACCCGTCCGTCGTGGACTACCGCCGGAAGAGTGGCGTCATGCGACCATGAAGCGATGAACGAGGATGCCGCTGCTGAGTTGCAGGCGCTTCGCGAGCGGGCCTATGGCCTCGACGCCGACATCCTGCGCGACCCGGTGGCGTACGACCGGTTGCACGAGCTTGAGGAGCAGCTCCGGACTGAGCAGCAGGGTCCGGAACGCAGCGGTGACGTCGCCGCCCCGCCGTCGCCGGATGCGCCCGCGGCTGCCAGCACCCAAGACCCCGAATCCGCGGGTGCGACAGCCGCCGGCAGCGACGACCGGGCGAGCGAGTCCGGTGCCCGCGCGGCTTGGTCGCCCCTCACCAGGGTTCCCCCGCTCGCGCGCGCCTTTTGGCTCGTTTCGGTGTTGGCGGTAGCGACGCTTGCCGCATCCGTCACGTGGGGGCTCGCCTCGGTCCCGGTGATCTCTGAGGGCTCGGGAGCACGACAGATTGCGGCGCTCGAGCCGGATCCATCGACCACGAGCCCGTCGTTCGGGAACACAGATGCGCCCCCGGTGGGGTTTCAGTTCGCGGGCTACACGCTGATAACCGCCATCAACTCGAGCGACGGCGTCGACAGCGAGTGCCTGGTCGTATTCAGAACCGAGGACGTTGACGACGAGTCGGGCTTCCCGAACGGGCCGACGTACTACGGATGCGGCGCCGGGGCTTTCCCGCCGACCGCGTCACTACAGATCCATGCAGGTTCACCGGCAGAGGCTCGCGAACGCTTCGGGGAAGGTGCCGCGCTGCAGTTTGTGTTGCAGGGCGACCGCGTCGGCGTCTTCGTCGACTCCGCACCCGAGGACTCGGTCAACTGACGCCCCGGGTGCCGAGTGCGGCAGCAAGCGCGGTGAGCGCAGGCCGCTGTGACGCGGTGAGCTTCTCGGCAGCGACGGCCAGATGCATCCACTCGACGCGGTCGATCTCGGGAAAGCTCGCCACCTTCCCCGACCGTGGCGGCCACTCAAGCTCGAACTCCCCGAACGCGAGATGCGAGATGTCTAGCGCAGCCCCGTCAACAGCGAAGACCGTAATCGTCTTGCGCGATGCAGCGAACGAGCCGAGGTCGATCACGGTGCCGTCCGGCGGATCGATCCCCAGCTCCTCGCGGAACTCCCGCCGCGCTGCCTCCAATGGTGACTCCCCTGCCGGGTCGTACTCGCCCTTGGGGATCGTCCATGCTCCGGCGTCCTTGCGCTGCCAGAACGGCCCGCCCATGTGAGCGATGAGCACCTCGAGAACACTCGAGCCATCCGACGAGGAGACGACGGGGCGATACGCCAGCAGACCGGCGCTCGATACTGGCATCAGCCGGAGCCGTCCCGTCGACGCAGCGCAGCGCGCAGGCTCCGCACGAGCAGCAGTAGACCGCCGAGGCCGACGACACTGCCGAGGAACGGGAACAGCGGAACATCCTCGGTCAGTTGCGGGCCGCCCGATGAGATCGCGAGCGCGATCCCCGTGGCCAGAAGGGTGACCCCGACGAGCGTGCTCGTGAGTTGGCCGAGCATTCCCTCGATCCATCGCCGCTCTCCCGCGCCCTCGAACGATCGAAGGCGCACCGAGAAGGTGCCCTGCTCGAGGGATCGCGAGATGTTCTCCAGGCGCCGCGGCGCCCGACGTACCTGCTCCAGGGCAAGAACGAGCTGGGTTTGAGCCGAGAGAGCTGCGGTGCGCAGCGACAGCATGCTGCGGGCGAAGTGCGGCGCCCGGCTGAGTGCCTGACCGACCATGTCATAGCCCGGAGACACCCGCCGCAGGCTCCCCTCGAGTGAACCGAGGGTGCGGAACACCAGCAGCAGAGACGGCGGCATCGCCAACCGGTGATGACGAAGGGTGTCGAGCAGAAGCCGGAACACGTCCTCCCCCGCGGGCGCGTTTCGAACCCGGGTGATGATCGCGCCGACATCACGCTGGAGGGAGGCCTGGTCGACACCGTCCGGGTCGGGCTCGCACAGCAGCAGCACGATGTCGGTCGCCGCTTGATCGTCGTCTGCCTCCATCGCCGTCAACAGCGGCACAAGAAGCCGTCGCATGCTGGCCTCCAACACCCCGACAGCGCCGAAATCGATCAGCGCGACCTCTCCGCCCTCACAGAGGATCAGGTTTCCCGGATGCAGGTCGGCGTGGAACACCCCGCGCACCGCGATCTGCTCGAACACAGCATCCAGGACGCCGTCGGCAAGTTCCCGCGCGGCATCCGGTTCCACCGCGCCCTCGGGAAGCTTGCCGAAGGGCACTCCCTCGATCCGCTCCTGCACGATCATCCGCTGCGTGCACAGATCGCGATAGACCTGAGGAACCCGCAACGGCATGGCGTGCGTCTTGGCAATCGCCCCCCGCAGCATTTCGGCGTTCGCCACCTCGACGCGATAGTCGAGCTCTTCGGTGAGCGCGCGAGAAAACTCGGCAACCAGCGCCACCGCTCCGTAGTCGGCAGCCCACGCGGTGCGACGCTCAGCATCCCGCGCGAGGCGCTCAAGGATGTCGAGATCCGTGGTGACCTGCGCGCGGGCAGATGGCCGCTGGATCTTAACGACGACGCTCTCGCCCGACACGAGCGTCGCGGCGTGCACTTGGGCGACGGATGCCGCAGCCATCGGTTCCGGCTCGATCACGGCGAACACGTCGGCGATCGGCCGCCCGAGCTCCGCGCGGATCGCAGCTTCGGCCTCCGGCCAGGGAATCGGGGTCGAGTCCATCTGCAGCGTCGACAGCGCTTCGATGAGGTCTCGCGGGAGCACATCTTCGCGCGTGGAGAGCACCTGGCCGAGCTTGACGAAGGTGACGCCGGCCTCGGCGAGCGCAGCCACGAGCGCCTGCGGTAGCGCCTCACGCGCGGCATCCGATCGCCCGCGATACATCCCCAGGCCATGACGCGAGGCGATCGCGACGATCTGCGCGTACCGGCGGGCTCGATCCCGGCGACGGAAGGCCTCGCGCACGATCGTCACAGGGTTGCCGAGGGGGCGGCTCGGCCAGAGGAACTCGAGGGTGACGAGGATGATGACAACGACCGCGAACATCCAGCCGAGCACGAGGGCTACGAACGCCAGCACGATCGGGCTTTCGACGACGACACGATCGCCGTCGACGATGTCGGCCTGTTCGAACACCCACACTGTCAGCGGAAGTGAGCCGAGAAACACCACAGCAGAGGTCAGGAGCGCGCGAACCCATCCGATCTGCGCATCCAGGAGCCGCCGGCTGATCCACGCGGAGACCACCGCGAAGGCGACTGTGAGCAGAAGGACCGCAAGCCAGATCGGCATGACCCGATTGTGTCAGCCGCACGAATCCGGCGCACGGGCTCCGCCGAAACCCGACCGCATATGCTCACCGTCTACGCTGTCTCGCGACGCCGCCCTTCACCCGAACTGGAAGGCCCCCATGGACCAGACCACCGTTGCCGCCGCACCCGCCGGACGCTTTGCCGGAGAGGAACTGTCAGGCGGCATTCGCGTCTGGCGCGGCATCCGGTACGCGCAGGCCCCCACCGGCGACGCGCGGTGGCGGGATCCCGTTGCCGCTGAACCTCTGGACGCCGGGACGACGGTCGAGGTGACACGCTTCGGGCCCGCCGCACCGCAGAAGGCGAATCCGGCGATGGATCTCGGGCCAGACCCGATCTTCGATGAGGACTGCCTCTTCCTGAACGTCTGGAGCGGAGCGGATGCCGGCGCACAAGCTCCCGTCATGGTGTGGCTGCATGGCGGCGCCTACACCTTCGGCTCTAGCAGCCAGCCCGTGTACGACGGTGAAGCCCTCGCGCGGCACGGCGTCGTCGTGGTGACGATCAACTACCGGATCGGCGCGCTCGGCTTCCTCGATCTGTCGAGTCTGTCCGGCCCGGAGCAGCAGTTCGACGGAAACCTCGCGCTCAAAGACGTGCTGCTCGCGCTGCGATGGGTGCAGCACAACATCGCCGCTTTCGGTGGCGACCCCGAGCGCGTGACGGTCTTCGGCGAGTCGGCCGGCGCGGGCCTCGTGACAACGCTGCTCGCAGTCCCGAGCGCTGCAGGGCTCTTCTCCCGCGCGATCGCCGAGTCCTCACCGGTGTCGAGCGTCTACGACGCGGCGCGTGCCGAGACCGTCACCGGCCTGTTCCTGGCGGCAGTGGGCAACCCCGCCCCAGCGGACCTGCGCGCGCTGCCGGTCGACACGATCGTCGAGGCCGGGATGACGGTGTTCGCAGAGGTCCCGGCGCAACATCCGGGAACCATCGCCTTCGGTCCCGTCATCGACGGCGAGCTGTTGCCAGAGGCGCCGGCGACGGTCCTTGCCGAGGGCCGTGGTCTCCCCGTACCCCTGCTGATCGGCACGAATAAGGACGAGGCATCCCTGTTCCGGATGATGAAGTCCCCGCTCATGCCCATCCGTGAGGAGCAGATCGAGCAGATGCTCGCCGAGCTCGGCACCGAGCGCCCCGGCATCGACCTGCCGTCGATGGCTCAGGTGCTCTCGGCGTACGAGGGGGTTCGCCATCACGCGGTCGGGCTGGGGATCGCCCGCGACATCGGATTCCGGATGCCGACGCTTTGGGCCGTCGAGGGGCATTCCCGCGTCGCACCGGTGTGGTTCTACCGGTTCGACCACGCGACGCCGATGCTGCACCTGCTACGCATCGGGGCGACCCACGCGACCGAGCTTCCCTACGTGTGGGGCACCTTCGGCCGCCGCGCGCACGACATCAGCTTCCGACTCGGGGGCCGCCACGAGGCCGAGCGGATCTCGGCGCGGATGCAGCAGCGGTGGACGGGCTTCGCCAAGGGCGACGCACCGAACGCTGATGGCGCGGTGGACTGGCCGGCGTTCGACACCGACACGCGCGCAACGCTCGTGATCGAGACCGAAGACCGTGTCGTCCCCGACCTCGATCACGAGCTGCGCACCGGTTGGGGAGACGAGGTCCTCGCCTTCCCCTGAGCCGTCACGCCCTCACGGGCGGGACCGTGGCGATGACTCTTCGGTGAGTGCCGGATCGGTCTCGGCGACCGATCCGAGGGCGGCGTCGATCGCTGCCATCGTGTCGGCATCCAACGTGATCCCCGACGCCTTCACGGTGTCATCGAGCTGCTCGGGACGCGAGGCGCCGACGAGGGCCGCCGACACATTTGGGTTCTGCAGCACCCACGCGATAGCGAGCTGGGGCAGAGTCAGCCCCGCCTGCTCGGCGACCGGATGCAGCTTCTGCACAGCGCTGAGCACGTCATCCGTCATGAACCGCTTGATGAAGCCGGCGCCGCTCTTTTCGTCGGTGGCCCGGGAACCGGCGGGAGCCGGCTGACCCGGCAGGTATTTGCCGCTGAGCACACCCTGCGCCATCGGCGACCAGACGATCTGCGAGATGCCGAGCTCTTCCGAGGTGGGAATGACCTTTCCCTCGATGACGCGCCAGAGCGCGGAATACTGCGGCTGGTTCGAGACGAGCTGGATGCCGAGATCCTTGGCCAGGGCGTGTCCGGCGCGCAGCTGCTCAGCCGTCCATTCGCTCACACCGATGTAGAGGGCCTTGCCCTGGCGCACGATGTCGGCGAACGCCTGCATTGTCTCTTCCAGTGGGGTCTCATAGTCGTACCGGTGCGCCTGGTACAGGTCGACGTAGTCGGTGCCCAGGCGCTGCAGCGAGCCGTGGATGCCGTCCATGATGTGCTTGCGTGACAACCCCGAATCGTTGGCGCCACCCGGCCCGACGGGCCAGTAGACCTTGGTGAAGATCTCGAGCGACTCCCGACGCTGGCCCTTCAGCGCCTCGCCCAGCACCTGCTCGGCGACGGTGTTCGCGTACACGTCGGCGGTGTCGAAGCTCGTGATGCCGAGATCCAGCGCCCGGTGAACCGTCGCGATGGCCGCGTCGTTCTCGACCTGTGAGCCGTGGGTGATCCAGTTGCCGTAGGTGATCTCCGTGACTTTGAAACCACTGTTGCCGAGGTAGCGATAGTTGACCATTGCTCCACGCTATCGCCGCGCCGCAGCGTGCGGGCCGGCGCGTCGTGAGCCAGGCCTACCCTGAAGGCGTGAGTACCGAAACACCCGAAGCGACGATCAGCACCGGAGCACTGCGCGGGAGCGTGAGTGAAGGCATCCGTCGCTTCCTCGGCATCCCCTACGCGGCGCCTCCGTTCGGCTCGCGGCGCTTTCAGCTGCCGTCAGCACCCGATAGCTGGACCGGAGTGCGGGATGCGACGCAGTTCGGTCCTGCAGCGCCGCAAACCCCCTACCGCGGCAGGATTGGCGAGCTCCTGCCGAGCCTGAACAGCGACGGCACCGACGACGACATCCTGACCGTCAACGTCTGGACCCCGGCGAGCGCGACGGAGCCTGCATCCGAGCCGCTGCCCGTCGTGCTGTGGATCCACGGCGGCGCGTTCGAGCGCGGTGGCAGCTCCCTCGCCGGTTATGACGGCACGAGCTTTGCCCGCAGCGGCGTCGTGTTCGTCTCGGTGAACTACCGCCTCGGATCCGAGGGCTTCTCGGTGCTCGCGGATGCCCCGCGCAATCTCGGCCTCGAAGACGTCGCAGCGGCGCTGCGCTGGACCCACACCGAGATCGCCGCCTTCGGCGGCGATCCGTCACGCATCACGATCATGGGCGAGTCGGCCGGCGGGGCGCTGGTGGCGGCGCTCCTCTCGCGCCCCGACACCGCGCCGCTGATCGCCGGCGCGATCATCGAGTCCGGCCCCCTGGATGCGGCCGAACCGAAGCGAGCCGGACGCGTCTCCCGCGCACTCGCCAAACGGCTCGGCATACCAGCGACTCGCGAGGCATTCGCCGCCCTGTCTCCGGCCGAGCTTCTCGCCGCCCGCACGGCGCAGGCTGCCGGCAGCTCGCCGCTGCGGGGCGCACCTGGATTCCTGCTTGCGCGCGACCCGGCGAGTCTTCCGGTTTCGCCTCGCGAAGCGCTCCCCGCGGCCTCAGCACCGATTCTGATCGGCACCAACACCGACGAGTACCGGCTCTGGTTCACCCCGGACGCGCTCGCGAAGATCTCCCCCTGGCAGGCCGCTCTCGGTCATCTTGCCCTGAAGATCCCGCGGGGCGCGGTGCGGGCCTATCGCACGCAGTTCCCGGATGCCGGCGCCGGCGACCGCCTCGGGCAGGCGCTCACTGACTCGATGCTGCGAGCGCCGATGACCCAGGTGGCTGATCGCCGGATGTCCCCGACCTTCGTGTACGAGTTCGCCTGGCAGAGCCCCGTGGACGGCCTCGGTGCCGGACACGCGCTCGAACTCGGCTTCGTCTTCGACGGCCTCGACAACCCCGACAGCATCCGAATGGCCGGGGATGCTCCCCCGCAGGGTCTCGCGCACGAGATGCACGATGCCTGGGTGCGGATGATCCGCGACGGCAACCCGGGATGGGAGCCGTTCACGCCCGGGCGGCGGGTGCGCGTCTTCGATGTCGAATCACGGACACTCCCGTTGCCACGCGCCGACGCTGTCGATGCCTTCAGCTCGGCATCCTGACCCGAGTCACGAGGCGGAGGCGGCCGCCTGGTCATCCTCGGTGGCAACCAACTGCCCGCACGCCCCGTCGATCTCTTTGCCACGGGTGTCGCGCAGGGTCGTCGGGATGCCCGCGGCGTTCAGGCGCCGCACGAACTCGTTCTGTACGTGCGGTTCGGATGCCGTCCAGATGGACCCTGGCGTCGGATTGAGCGGAATCGGGTTCACGTGCACCCAGCCCCGCCCGCGCGCGTTGAGCTTGTCCGCCAGCAGATCGGCGCGCCACGGATGGTCGTTCATGTCTTTGATGAGGGCGTACTCGATCGACACGCGTCGCCCCGTCCGCTCGAAGTAATCGCGGGCGGCATCCAGCGCCTCATCGACCTTCCAGCGGGAGTTCACCGGAATGAGCTCGTCGCGCAGTTCGTCATCGGGGGCGTGCAGCGACAGCGCGAACGTGACCGGGATGTCTTCAGCGGCAAGCTTCGTGATCGCCGGCACCAGCCCCACTGTCGAGACGGTGATGCCGCGAGCGCTCATGCCCATGCCGTGCTTCTTGTCGGTCATGACGCGGACGGCCTGCATGACGCGGGCGTAGTTGGCCAGGGGCTCGCCCATCCCCATGAACACGATGTTCGAAACCCGCTCGAGGGATTGGTCGGTGCTGCGCTTGCCGCCGAGCTCACCCCGGGCGATCGCCTGATTGGCGCGCACGACCTGATCAACGATCTCGGCTGCCGACATGTTGCGGGTCAGTCCCGCCTGGCCGGTCGCGCAGAACGGGCAGTTCATGCCGCATCCGGCCTGGCTCGACACGCACAGGGTGATCCGGCCCGGGTAGCGCATCAGCACAGACTCGACGAGTGCGCCATCGTGCAGCTTCCAGAGGAACTTGATCGTGTCGCCCTTGTCGGTGTCGAGCCGACGCACCTCTGTCAGCAGCGGCGGCAGCAGCCCGGCGACAAGTTCTTCGCGCCCGGATGCCGGCAGATCCGTCATCTCTGCCGGATCGCTCGTCCAGCGCGTCAGGTAGTGGCGCTCAAGCTGACCGGCACGAAAGCCCGGCAGGCCGAGTTCCTTGGCCTTCTCGACGCGCTGCTCGGGAGTCAGGTCGGCCAGGTGCACGGGAGGTTTGCCTCGCTTGGGGCTCGCAAACTGGAGGAGTGGCCGGCCCTCGGCATCCTTCTTCTGCTGCCATCCTTCGGTAGCTGGGCGCACCTGCGGCGCGCCGGAGGACGTGGGAGGGAGCGCGCGAGCCATGACTCCAGGGTAAGCGAGCGGATGCCGCCCGTTCCTGTTGGCCCTGTCAAGCCCTGCCCGCGCAGGCGACGGCCCAGTACCGTGAGGTCGTGCCCCACGACGATCTCGACATCCGCCCGATCACTCCCGACGACGCCGGCGAGGTCCTGACACTCCAGCGCGCCGCGTTCGTGCAGGAGGCGCTCATCTACGGCACCCCGCACATGCCTCCGTTGACCCAGACGCTGGAGGAGATCACTGCCGAACTGGTCACGAATCTCGGGTGCGTCGCGCTGCGCGCCGGCCGGATCGTCGGAGCCGTCCGCGCGCAGCAAGACGGGGAGTTGCTGCTCATCGGGCGGCTCGCCATCGCACCCGATCAACAGGGCGAGGGAATCGGGACCGCCCTGCTCGCAGCCGTCGAGCAGAGGGGAAAGGATGCCGGCGCGACGGCAGCCGAGCTGTTCACCGGGTCGCTGTCGGAGGCGAATCTGCGCCTGTACGAGCGCGAAGGGTATGTCGAAAGCGAGCGCGTGCCGGGCGATGATGGCATCGAGCAGGTGTTCCTGCGCAAGCAGCTCGACTGAGCGGGGAGCGCACCCGACCGTGCGAGTCAGTCGAGGAAGATGTCGGGGAAGAGCTGATCATCCGGCGTACCCGGCACCGCCGCATATCGCGAGAAGTCAGTGACACCCGCCGCCTCAAGCACGTCCTCGACGATCAGTGTCTGGCCGGTGTACTCCCGCGAGGGCTTCGTGATCACCTCGTACGCGGCATCCGCGTAGATCTCGGGCGTCCGGCTCACCTTCATCATCTGGTCGCCGCCGAGCGCGAACTGTACGGCTGCTGTCGCGATCGTGGTGCGCGGCCAGAGCGTGTTCGCCGCGATGCCGTCTTTCGCGAACTCGGCGCCGATGCCGAGGGTCGCCATCGTCATCCCGTACTTCGCCAACGTGTATCCCGTGTGTCCGCCGAGCCACCGCGGCGAGAGGTTCAGGGGCGGCGACAGCGACAGGATGTGCGGGTTCTCGGCCTCGCGCAGGATCGGCACAGCCGCGCGCGACAGCATGAACGTGCCCCGCACGTTCACACCCTGCATGAGGTCGTACTTCTTGGCAGTGAGGTCGAGCGAACCCGACAGATCGATGACGCTCGCATTGTTGACGACGACGTCGATCCCACCGAACTCACCCTGGGTCTTGAGCACCGCCGCCGCGACGTCGTCATCGTTGCGGACGTCGCCGACGATCGGGAGCGCTCGACCACCCGCCGCCTCGATCGCCTCTGCCGCCGTGTGAACAGTGCCCTCAAGCTTCGGATGCGGCGTATCGGTCTTCGCGAGAAGAGCGATGTTCGCGCCGTCAGCGGCGCACCGCAGTGCGATCGCAAGCCCGATCCCGCGACTACCGCCGGAGAGCAGAACGGTCTTTCCGGCAAGCTTCTTCTCGGTCACGCGTGGTCCTTCCGTGTGGCGGCGTCGTTCTTCGGGGTGCGCGAGGCAGCAGCGAACGCGGCGATTCGCGTGCGGGCTTCGTGAGTGACGAACTGGTCCCCGATCGTCTGCGCCTCATCCTCGAGATTCTGAGCGAACGCGCGTCCCGCACCAGAGCGCACGAGCCGCTTGGCCTCACCGAAGGCCGCTGCAGCACCTGACTGCCAGAAATCGGCTACCTCTCGAGCGCGCGAGGCCACCCGGTCGGCCGGGACCACTTCGTTCACGAGGCCCCACTCAAGGGCTTCTTCGGCTGTGATGGTGCGGTCCTGCAGCAGCAGTGTGAGTGCCCGCCGTTGCCCGATCGCCGCGGGCAGCAGGGTCGAGACCCCGAGGTCGGGGGTGAGGCCGATGTTGGCGTACTTGCTCACAAAACGCGCGGCCTCGGAGGCGACGATGTAGTCGGCGCAGAGCATCAGACCGAGACCGCCGCCAGCTACCACTCCCTGAACTGACGCGACGATCGGGGTCGACGAGCACACCAACGTCAATATTCCCTCGTGGATGATCCGCGCCATGGCGGTGACTGCCTCACCACCGCTCCCGTCACCGGGGTCGGCCTCGGCCATCGCGACCACGTCGCCGCCCGCGCAGAACGCGGGGCCCGCGGCATCCAGCAGAATTGCTGTCACGGTGGGATCCCCCGTGAGCTCGACAGCCACATCTCGCCATCGACGGCCCATCTCGAAGTCGACGGCGTTCAGGCGTGCAGGGCGGTTCAGTGTGACGTGGGCGAGGCCGTCGGCGACCTCGACCAGGATGGAATCGCTCATCTCGGCCTCCTTCAGCGGTGAGGGTGCGGCCACACGGCGTTCCCCATTGAAACCTCCCGCCACTCTACTCTCGCCACCATCGCGCGCGAGCCCGCGTTTCACCATCTGTGACACTGCGTCCCACTCATATCTGCCGGCGGCGAAGCAGCGATCCGCAGGGCCAGCGGCGGTAGGGTGGCGGCGTGAGCGGAGAACGGCGGCGCAGCTACTCCATCGGAGTCGCGCTCGACTGGTTCTTCTTCGTGTTCGCCGGCATCTCGGCGCTGTGGCTCGCGTACCTGAGCTTCACCGAGTCCTTCCGTGTCGGGTGGTGGGGGATCCTCGTCGCGATCGCCTTCTGGGCGCTGCTTGCTTACCTGGTCCTGCCGCGCATCCACCGCATTCTCACGACGATCTACGTACCCGGCTATTTCATCGGACGCACCCGCACCAGCGACGGCTTGCTCGGCGATCCCGTCAATCTTGCCTTCATGGGCGAGGAGGCTGCGCTGCACGAGGCGATGGAACGGGCTGGCTGGACTCTCGCCGATCCCGTGACGCTGCGCTCATCGGTTCGGATCGTGACCTCGACGCTCACTCGGCGCAGCTACCACCGGGCGCCCGTGAGTCCACTGTTCCTCTTCGGCCGGATGCAGGACTTCGCCTACCAGCAAGAGGTCGACGGCAATCCCGCGCAGCGTCACCATGTGCGGTTCTGGCGGTGCCCTGACGACTGGCCGCTCCCCGGCGGTCGCCGCGTCGAGTGGCTGGCGGCGGGCACCTTCGACAGTTCCGTCGGCTTGTCGCTGTTCACGCTCCAGGTCACCCACCGCATTGACGCCGACACGGATGTCGAACGCGACCACATCGTCAGTTCGCTCCTCGCCGCGGACCCGACGATCCGTGTCGAGATCATCGAAGACTTCTCGACGAGCTATCACGCTCGTAACGGCGGCGGCGACTCGATCCGCACCGACGGCGACCTGCCGATCCTGGATCTGCGCCCCCTGGCGGTAGCCGAGGCCGCCGCGAGCGAAGCGGGCCCCGACACCACGGATGCGTCCCTCCCGGCTTCTGATAGCAGCGCGGGTGTCGTGATATCTGCGGCGGCGACGGAAGCCCCGCAGGGGCTGCCCCGCAAGCGGGCAGCTTTCGAACCGCCGACCACACTGTTCGCCCCGCTCACCCGGGATCCCCGGATGCGCCGACCCGCCACGATCACCACAGGAACGCTGTTGGTGCTGCTGCGCGTGCTCGCCGGCATCGTTCTGATCATCGGGCTGTGGTTGGAGTGGCCCGACGTGATGGACAGCGCCGACCTCGCCGTCGGCGGCGATGTGCTCACCGCCGAGGAGGAACAGTTCGCCCTCTGGATCGTGATCGCCCTCATGGGTGTGAGCCTTGCGGTTCAGGTGAGCGTCGTGCTCTCGCTCTGGTGGGGCCGCAACTGGGCACGCCTGATCGTCATGGTCTTCGCGGTCATCTCGATATCGACGGCATTCACGACCTGGTTCCTGCGGGAGCAGGACGTGACGCTTCGAACGTCTCTGCTCGCGGTCGGTCTCGATGTGTTGATTCTGCTCGCGCTCTCCAGTCGCAGCGCTGCCGCCTACTCTCGACGTCGCGAACGGCGCCGCTGAGACCCGACGCAGAGGGAGCCGCTAGCGGGGCGCCATCCGGATCGCTCCGTCGAGGCGGATCGTCTCGCCATTGAGGTAGCCGTTCTCGACGATGCTCATGACCAGGGCCGCATACTCGGCCGGCCGGCCCAGTCGCGCCGGATACGGCACCTGCTGACCGAGCGAGTCCTGCGCCGCCTGCGGCAGACCTGCGAGCATCGGTGTCTCCATGATTCCGGGAGCGATCGTTGCAACACGGATGGCGTGACGGGCGAGTTCTCGTGCGATCGGCAGCGTCATGGCGTGCACGCCACCCTTGCTGGCGGCATACCCCGGTTGCCCGATCTGCCCGTCGAACGCGGCGACGCTGGCGGTGTTGACGATGACGCCGCGGTCGCCGGACTCGGCATCCGGTTCCGTCCTCGCGATCGCTGCCGCAGCGTGCGCGACGACGGTGTACGTGCCGACGAGGTTGATGCGCACGATCCGCTCGAACGCGACAATCGACGACGGCTCCCCGTCACGGTCGAGCACCTTGGCCGGGGGCGCGATCCCTGCGCAGTTGACCACGACGCGCAGCGGACCGGATGCCGACGCCACCGCCACCGCGTCGCGCACGGCTTCGGCATCCGTGACGTCGGCCGGAGCGAACGTGCCACCGAGCCTTTCAGCAACCTCGGCGCCGGGCGACCCGGGTAGATCGACAATCGTCACCAGCGCACCGCCAGCAGCGAGCCGCTCCGCCGTTGCCAACCCCAGACCGCTCGCTCCGCCGGTGACGAGAGCTGCCGCACCACTGACCTTCATCCGACTCTCCTTCGATGTCGCGCCCCAGGCTACAGCCGCCCGAGACCAGCGGCGGCGGTCGCTAACTCCTCACATCCGTCACCATCGCCGCACCGGTCTGCCGAATCGGCGGTCCGGCACGCCAGGTTTGAGGAGTTAGCCGCACCTGCGCGGGCCAACCCGATCGGAGCTTCCACCGGTCCGTCACGCGGCATCCCTGTCGCTAACTCCGCAAAGACGCTGAACGGACGGCCCGGGCGGGCCGGATCGCTAGGCTTTCGCCCCGAACGTGAGGAGTTAGCTGCAGCGGCGGTCGGGCCGACCGAGCCGGGAATCGGGTCAGGCCGGGCCGAGGATGAAGTTCCAGGAGCCGGTCAGGACGGCGGCGGTGACGGCGACCGCGGCGATTGCCGCGCCGAGGAGTACCAGCAGCCACTCGGCCAGCCCGAACCGGGACTCTCGCGCCCATGTTCGCGGACCGGGCGCCCCGAAGCCGCGGGCCTCCATGGCCACAGCGAGCTTCGTCCCCCGTCGAATGGAGAGCACGAGCAGGGCAAAGGCCATCCCGAGGAAGCGACGGATGCGGCCACGGTCGGCGACACCGCGCGATCGGCGGGCGAGTTCCAACGCACGCCAGTCATCGACGATCAGGCCGACCATGCGCAGCCCAGCGAGCCCGCCGAGGACGAATCGGGCCGGAAGACGGAGCACCTGCGCGAGCCCATCGGCCAGGTCGGTCGGATCAACGGTGGCAAAGAGAACAACCGACGGCAGTGCTATCGCGAGCACCCGAAGCATCGTCGCAAGCGCCAGAGCGAGCGACCCCTCGCTGATACGCACGACGAACCACTCCGCGTAGATGTGGCCGCTCGCCTGGCCGTACAGGGCGATCGTCACACCGGTCAACGGCGCGAGCAGCCAGACGATCCACGTGCGCCGCCAGAACTGCCGCCAGCCGAGGCCAGCGAAGGGGAACAGGGCGAGTTCGATCACGAGCGCCACCCCCGCCGACACTGCATCCAGGGTCAGCACGAGCGGAATCGTGAGCACGACGATCGCGAGGAGCTTGGCCACCGGGTTCAGTCCCGCCACCCGCGAAGGTGCGACGATGTGGATGTCGATCACGACGCCCCACCCAGCACGAAGCGGTCGGCATCCAGGGCATCGGCGACCTCGAGATCGTGTGTGATCGTCACGACCGCCGAGCCCTCGTCACGCACCCGCGCAAGGAGCGCGACGAGCTCGGCCCAGGTGCGGGCATCCTGGCCGAACGTGGGTTCGTCGAGAACGAGCACACGAGGCCGGGTCGCGAGCGCCGCGGCGACCGTGAGCCTGCGTTTCTCACCGCCCGAGAGTGTGTAGGGATTCGCCTCGGCGAGGCGGTCCAGCCGCAGCCGGTGCAGCAGTTCATCGACCCGCGCCGTGACCTCGGACTCGGCAAGCCCGAGGGCGCGGGGTCCGACCTCGAGTTCGCCGCGAACCGTGCGTGCGAGCAACTGATGCTCGGGGTCTTGGAACACCATGCCGAGGCGCGTCAGCAGGGCGCGCGAGGGCCACTCGTGAGGATGCCCCCGCTGACCGTCCGCGAGCGCGGAAGACGGCACGACCGTCCCCGAGGCGGGCGGGATCAGCCCGGCGAGGGTCAGCCCGAGTGTGGACTTTCCGGCGCCGTTGGGCCCCGTGATCGCCGTCGCCACCCCCTCCGTCACCTCCAGGTGAGGGATCTCGGCGATCGGACGCCCCGGCACGCGCGCAACCACGAGGTCATCCGTCGATACGAGGACGGATCCCCGAGAGCGGGTAGCCCGAGGCGGCCGCGCCGGTCGATGCCCCGGGACCCACACACCGGACCGGGCGAGTTCGTCGCCCCGATCACGCAGCACCGCCTCGGGCGACCCATCGGCGACGACGCCGCCCGCCTCGAGGACCACGACGCGATCGATGAGCGCCTCCCAGGCCGCTACCCGGTGCTCGACGACAACGAGGGTTGCTCCCGTCCGGTCGACAACCCGGGCCACGGCATCCCGCACCTGCACGACCCCGTCGGGGTCGAGATTGGCCGTCGGTTCGTCCAGGATGATGAGCCCTGGCCGCATCGCGACGATGGCTGCCAGCGCCAGCCGCTGCTTCTGCCCGCCCGAGAGGGCGCTCGTCGAGCGATCGAGCGGAACGTCGAGTCCCACCAGCTCGAGAGCCTCGTGCACCCGCGACCAGATCTCGTCGCGGGGGACGCCGAGGTTCTCGCATCCGAAGGCGACCTCGTCGCCCACGCGCGCAAGAACGACCTGAGAGTCGGGGTCCTGAAGCACGAGGCCAGCCCTGCCGCGCGCCGCGCTTGGCGGAACAGCGTCGAGGCGAATGGAGCCTTCACTCTCGCCCTCGTCCGCGCCGAGCACGCCAGCGATCGCCCGGACGAGCGTCGACTTGCCAGACCCCGACGCCCCGAGCAGCAGTACGCGCTCGCCCGGCTCGATCCGCAGGTCGATCTCACGCAGGGCCCACGCCCGCCGGCTCCCGTGCCGCCACCCCCACCCGTCGATGCCGATGGCGACGGGATGGCGCGGAGCGGAAGGGATCTGGGAAGACTGTGCCGTCACGTCAGACGCGCTGCCGGACCTCGCGCCCGGCCGGGAAGGCATCAAGCGCTCCCGTGGCGGCCAGCGCTCGCACCAGCAGCCACGAGAGAAGGCCAGCAATCACCGCCCCAGAGATCACGGTGCTGATGAGGTAGACGATCGTGAAAGTCACGTCTGCCCCCGCGTACCAGAGGATCAGATTGTTGATTCCACCGGCCAGGGCTGCGCCAGCGCCGGCGAGGATGGCCACCGGCAGCGTCCAGACGCGGTAGGCGAAGATCAGGAAGATGATCTCGGCGCCGAGCCCCTGCACAAAGCCGGCCTCGAGCGTCAGGAACCCGCCCCACTGGTTGCCGACCAGTGCCGAGACGACGGCAGCGAGCAGCTCGGTGTAGATCGCGGCACCCGGCTTGCGGATGACGAGAGCACCCAGAACCCCGGCGAAGAGCCAGGGTCCGTCCAGCAGACCCTGGAGGCCCGGCAGCAGCGGCTCGAGCAGCGTACTCGGCCCGACGTAGCCGACATTCCAGGCCAGGAAGATCAGACCGGATGCGACACCGATCACGCTGGCGACGACGATATCGACGATCCGCCACCGGAACCGGTTCGCGACGGTGGTGGGGGTGGACGACGAAACAGACATTGTTCTCCTTCCTGCGCTGGCATGACCCAGATCAGGTTCGACGGTCGAAGCGTGGATTCGCTTCCTCTCAGCCCGGCACACCGGACTCCCGTGGTTCGTGGTGCCGAGTATACGCGTCAGGTACGGATAATCTGGGCGGGATGACTGACACGGAGGCGCCGACCGCCCCCGACCCGACCGACGCCGACCCGGCGTCGAGTGCGGCCGCGGGCGTCGCCGTTGAGCGCGCCGACACCGCCGCCCTGCAATGGGCCAGCCCCACGGGAGCCCCCGTGTCGCGGCGGGCGCCGGAACGCTCGGACACCGGCGATCTCCTCGACGGGATGCCGCGTCGGTCACTGCTGCGCGGAACCGTCATGGGCCCGACCCTTGTCGTTCTCGCTGTCGTCGCGGCGTACGCCGCGGTCACTTTGCTCTGGCCGTTGACAGCGGTCATGCCGACTGCGCAGCCCGTCGATGTCTCCCCTCTCACGGCATCCGCCGCCGCGCCGGCGTGGCCGGCAGATGGATCGGCTGCGGTGGCCGTCGACGGGTTCGAGTCGACGGCTGCCGACGCAACGCTGGTCTCAACGACGGATGACGCACCGCTGGCGAGCATCACGAAACTCGTGACCGCACTCATGGTGCTGGACCGCCAGCCGCTCGCGCCCGGTGAGACCGGTCCGGAGTACGCCTTCAACTCGCGTGATCGGTCGACGTATTGGAACTACCGCGGGCGCGGCGAGTCGGCCCTGGACGTTCCCGTGGGCGGCTCCCTCAGCGAGTACCAAATGCTGCAGGGACTGCTGATCGGTTCCGCGAACAACTACGCGTCCCGACTGGCTGACCAGTTCTGGCCTACCGACGAGGTTTTCGAGAGCGCCGCCGCGGACTGGCTGCGTACCCACGGCATCAGCGGCATCACGGTCGTGGAGCCGACCGGCATCGACTCCGACAACGTGGGCACACCCGCGGGGGTCATCGCGCTCGGACGAAAGGCGCTGGAGAACCCCGTGATCGCTGAGATCGTGGCGACCCCGTCGGTCGATCTTCCCGGTGCCGGAGTGGTCACGAACACGAACGATCTGCTCGCAGATCCCGGCGTCGTCGGTATCAAGACCGGGTCCCTCTTTGTGAACGGCCGCGAGGTCGACGACCTGGCCACCGCGAAGAACATCACCGTCGGTGACCAGACAGTCCGCGCGTATGCCACCGTCCTCGCCCAACCCAGCGACGAACTGCGCGACAGCTCGGCCCGGGCGTTGCTGGCTCAGCTCGAGGCTGAGCTCACGACCCCCTACGTCATCCCGGCAGGCACGGTCGTCGGGACCGTGGAGACCGCGTGGGGATCGAACCCGGAGATCCGCACGACCGCGGATGCCGCCGTCATCCTGTGGAATGGCGCGACGTCGAGTTCGTCATCCGCCCTCGCCGTCGACGAGTGGGAAGCCGGATCTCCCGCGGGGACCTTCACCCTCACAGGCCCCGTGAACTCGACCACCGTCGAAGCTGCCGTGTCCACCGAGATCGAGCAACCGTCCCCGTGGTGGCGCCTCACCCATCCGCTGCAGCTGTTCGGACTCATCGACTGACAGACACGGGACGCCTCGCGGGGCTACCTCAGCTCCACAGGGGCGTCGGCGGCTGGAACGAGAAGGCCTGATCGAGAAGGCCTGCGGGAAGCTCCTTGCCGGGGGCGGGATTCCAGCGGGGTGAGCGGTCTTTGTCGACGAGTTGTGCGCGGATTCCCTCCACGAGATCTGGCTGTGTCGTCCCGAACCAGAGAACAAGCCCATACTCCTGGGCGAGAGCCGCCCGCAGGTCGGGGAGCTTCCGCGCGCGTCTCACGGCCTCGAGCGTCACCGCGAGCGCAGTCGGGGGAAGCGACTCCAGATGCGCGGCGGTCTCGCGCGCGGCATCCTCGAGCCGTCCCTGCAGTGCCGAGACGATCTCGGCGACAGTGGGCTGTGAGAATGCGACGTCGATCCACTCCCACTCCCGGGTCAGCGTCAGGGTTCCAGGAGCCGGTTCTGTCGCGACCGCCTGGATCGCACCGTCGACATCGGCTCCGGCAGCCAGGTCCGACAGCAGAGCCTCGAGCCGCTCGCTTGGCACGTGATGGTCGGCGAGACCCGCCTCGATGGCGTCGGCAGGCCCGACGGTGTTTCCGGTCAGCGCCAGGTACTCGCCGATCCGCCCGGGGGCGCGACCCAGCAGCCACGACCCGCCGACATCCGGCGTGAAGCCGATCCGTGTCTCGGGCATCGCGAGCATTGATCGCTCGGTGACCAGACGGTGAGATGCGTGGCCAGCAAGGCCAATGCCGCCGCCCATCGTGATCCCGTCGGCGAACGCGACGATCGGATGCCGATACTCCGCGATCCGGGCATTGAGGGCGTACTCGGCGCGGAAGAAGGCTTCGACCTGTTCGGGGTGATCGCCGATGAGTGTGTCGTACATCCCACGCACATCGCCGCCGGCGCAGAACCCGCGATCGCCCGCGCCGCGCAGCACCACGGCCCGAATACTGTCGTCCCGTTCCCACCGATCGAGGGCCGCAGCGAGCGCCGTGACCATCCCGAGGTCCAGGGCGTTGAGTGCGCGCGGGCGTTGCAGGGTCAGGATGCCGATCTCGCCGCGCTGCTCGATCTCAACCGTCGGTGCCGTCGTCTCCACGACTCCACGCTAGCGACAGGCCGCCACGAAAGGGGGTCTTCGGGCGGCCTCGGGCGTGGTGCCGCGTCCGGGAGCGCTCCGTCAGCCAAACTGGTGCGCAATCCACACCCAGGGAGGGGCTCTTCATGCCCGACGGACAGGTTCTGGAGTTCGCGGGGCTCACCAAGCGCTTCGGGACGATCTCGGCGGTCGCCGATCTCACGTGCAGCATCCAGCCCGGACGCATCACGGCGTTTCTCGGACCCAACGGGGCCGGCAAGACCACGACGCTGCGGATGCTGCTGGGCCTCATCCGTCCCACATCGGGCTCGGCGACCATCGGTGGTCGCCGCTACGACGAACTCACCTATCCGCTGCACACTGTCGGCGCGGTCCTCGAAGCCACCGGCTTCCATCCCGGCCGAACGGGCGCGGCGCACCTGACCGTGTACGCACAGGCTGCCGGCATCGCGCGCTCGCGCGTCGATGAGGTGCTGGAACTGGTCGGCCTCACGCACGCGGCGGGACGCAAAGTCGGTGGGTATTCGCTCGGAATGCGTCAACGGCTCGGGGTGGCGTTCGCGCTGCTCGGCGACCCGGGGGTGCTCGTGCTCGACGAGCCGACCAACGGCCTCGATCCCGAAGGCATCCGGTGGATGCGGTCATTCCTGCGGACTCTGGCCGGCGAGGGGCGGACCATCCTGGTGTCGTCTCACCTGCTCGCCGAGGTGCAGCAGACGGTGGATGCCGCGCTCATCATCTCCGGCGGCCGCCTCGTCTTCGAGGGGTCGCTCGCCGACCTCGCCTACCAGGAGGTTCCTATCACCCTCGTCGACGCACCCGACCGCGGCGCCCTTGTCGCGGCGCTAGAGGGTGCTGCGGTTCCGCTCGAGCACCTTCGCACCGGCATCCAGGTGCAGGGCCTCGACGCTGCTCACGTGGGAGCGATCGCTGCTTCTGCCGGCGTCGCCCTCTCGGCACTGACCGACCGGGGGCCGGCCCTCGAGGAAATCTTCCTCGAGTACGTCAACGGAACCAGGCCCCCTCTCCTGCTGACGGATGACCCGCGACGTGTGACGCCCCCGGACGCTGACGACGCTGACGACGAGCCTGAGGTAGAGGCCGTGACCGACTGGGACGCCGATACCGCCTCGGTAGCTGACGGAACGGACGAGCCCGAAGACGCGACAAAACCGGCGGAGCCTGACATCGACCCTGAAGCGAGAGCCGACGAGGAAGGGGCGAACCGATGACCGTCGCCACCGTTACCCGGTCGGAGTTCACGAAGTTCTTCTCGACATCCCTGTGGTGGGTGCTGGGCCTCGTGCTCGTGGTCTACATCGCCTTCACGGCGGCCGCTCTCGCCTTCGCGATCGGGGCCGTCGGCAGCGGGATGCTCCCTGGCGAGGGCGCACCGGTTCCGACTGAGGGAGTCGCACCGGTGTTGTATTCACTGGCGGCAAGTGTCGGATACGTCATCCCTCTCATCCTCGGAACCCTCATGGTCACCTCGGAGTTCCGGCACAAGACCCTCACGGCGACGTTCCTCGCGACACCGCGCCGGGGAACCGTGCTGTGGGCGAAGATCGTCGCGGGAATCGTCGTGGGCGCGGGCTTCGGGATCGTCGGCGCGCTGTCATCCGTCGGGCCGGCCGCTGGCCTCCTCGCAGCGTTCGGGGTCGAGACCGACCTCGGGGTGGGCTCAACCTGGGCGCTGATCGCGCGGGTCGTACTCGCTCTCACGATCTGGGTGATCGTCGGGATCGGCGTCGGCGCGCTTGTGCGCAACCAAGTGGCTGCCGTCGTGGGGGTGCTCGTCTTTACCCAGTTCCTCGAACCCATCGCCCGCGCGGCGGGAGCGTTCGTGTCAGGACTCGATACCGTCACCAACTACCTGCCGGGCGCAGCGAGCGATGCCCTGGTCGGGGCAAGCATCTTCCAGATGGCGGGCGCGGGCACCAGTACGAGCGGACTCGAATGGTGGGCGGGCGGCGCCGTCCTTCTCGCCTATGCCGCCGTGCTGCTCGTGCTCGGCTACGCGCTGAACTGGCGCCGCGACGTCAGCTGACGAGGTCGGCGACGTCTTCGGCAGGGCCGTCGACGTCGAGCCGCAGCGCTTGAACGAGCGCTAGCCCGTGGCGCGTCGTGAGAACGATGCGCTGATAGTCCGGGTGCCCCTCGAGGTCGATCACGACGCCGGGACGACGACCTCGCACGACGACGAAGTCCTCGCTGCTCGCCGACTTCCACGTGCCCATCGCGATGACTCCGCGCACATGCGTTCCGGGACTCGGCACCCCGCGAAGCCACGTCCACACGTCGTCGGTGAGTTGGACTTTGGCGATTGTGTCGCGCGGGAGGTCTACATTCTGCCGACGGAATGCAAGCAGCCGCTCAGACCCCGACAACGCCACCTCCAGGTGAGCGGAGTCAAGCAGCAGGGTGACCATGAACCTAGTCTGCCAGCGGCGTTCGCGCCCTTACGGGGAGTTTGCTTACAAGCCCGCAACGATCCCTCTGCACCCTCCCTCCAACGGCAGACGCTCTGGCGCGATCGACAGCACGTGCACTCTCCGCGTCAACTGCACCGTCGACAACGACTGCGGCGTCCCGCGCGCCGAACCGGGAGCTTGAGCTCCTCAGCGAGCCTCCACTGATTCCTGGTCCCTTGTCGGCATCCGATCATAGGTCGGCTCCACCGCTCGCTCCGTGCGATCGCTCTTTCCAGAGTCCGACCCTTCGGGTCTGCGCTTAGGCGCGTGGATCCCGAGCGTCTTCACGAGCTTGTCCATCCCCCGCGTGCTCACGCCTGCGAGGTAGCAGTCCGCGACGACGGTGATCATCGCCGTTTCGGCGCGCTTGCGGCGCGCTTGCGGCGCGCGAGCAACCACTCCGGGATCTGGACGTCGATCGTACCGACCCGGGTGTCCAGGTCACGGTGCCGATAACCGTTGCGTTGCGCGACACGGTCGGCGCTGGGCTTGCCCCATTCGGCGCCGACGACGGCGTCCACGTCGGCGGACAGCAGCGCGTCGATCATGGTCTGCAGCAGCGAGCGCATCAGATCCGGCGATGCGTCGGTCAGGGCTTCAGCGAGCACGCTCGCACGGTCGCACGGTCGACAATAAGACAATAAGGGGTGCGATCATCGTGATGACTCCGTTCGAGAGGGATGTGAGAGTTTCCTCGAAGGATCACACGGTGACCGCGTCTACGTCATAGCGACAAGCTCGGCCAGCCACCACGCGCTACACCACTATGCGGGACTCAACTCACGAGGAGCGAGCGCATCCACACGTTCTTGCCTGTAACCCTCATCTCCTCTACCACGAGGGTCCCGGCCAGAGCCTCGTAGTGCTCCGGGCTGCCGTGGTGGCGCGAGTTGATCTCGACCCCGGTGCCGTTTTCCAGGTCTCCCGCCGCCCCGAATCCCTTGTCCCCCTTTCTACCTACAGACAGCACTACAGCGAGTCACTAGCGTGACTGCTGTCTCAGAAAGGAGATTGATATGGAACGAAGAATTGGTCGACGTCGAGTATCACTGATTGCCGCTGGTTTTGCTGCGGCGCTTCTCACTGTCGCCATCGCATCACCGGCAGGTGCAGAACAAGTCCCGCCCGGACCGGAAGCCCCGGCTGAAACAGCGCTGATGAGCCCTGGATCATCCACCTCGGAGGTAGTCTTCGCCGTCCCGGCGACCTCCACGTCCAGGTCTGAAGGGGGCGTGGCGGCGGCCGCTGCTTCAAGCTATACGTGCCTGTTGACGGTCGACAACCCGCATTGGTCGAACGGCTCGGCCAGTGTCATCGCTAAGTCACGCGTTCGGTGTAAGGGTCCATCCGGCACGATTCCAGTGCAGGTGCAGATGTACCTTGGAAAGACCGCCTACAACGACGTTGCCACCATGGGGATCGTAGCGCAGTCCTTGTACACGCAGTACGTGCAAGTCACCAGTACCGTCAATTGGGGACCGACGACAACCTGGTATGTCCCGGCACTGAACAGCGGTACGCATATTTCTCGGGCCGCCTACTTCAGAGCTTCAGCTTCGGCGAACACTGCGCCGCCCCTCCTGCCGCTGGCTGCGCCCCCGAGCGCAGCCTCGAGCTTCCTCTGGGTGCCCTAAACCGAGGCTGGGCGGGGTGCGTCTGCGCTACCCCGCCCAGCTGAAGACACGCAACAATCCCATCCCAGATGGCCAGCCGGTCTCCACGTAAGCCGTGAACTCTCGTCCATCGGCCCGCGCCCAGTCGATGACCTCGATTACCGACGATGCACCCTCAAGTTGCCACTCATCAGTGGCACCGAGCTCACTGAAGTAGACGCGATAGACCGGATCTTCCATCTCGTACGCTGCGTCACGCGGGTCGACTCGGCTTATGTCCATGGAACCATCTTCCCGACTGGCTCCTCTTTAGGAAAGAGCGATGCCTCCCGATGAACAAACCGGAACTGTAGCCCGCCGACAGGACGCAAACGGCACACGACAGGTTCGACACTTACCCTCCTGGAGAACCCCAGGCCCCGCATGACTACGGGGTATTCGGAACGATCTCAACGCGCCGCGATTCCTGCACAACCGGATTGCCGACCACCACAACACGCTGTGCTGTCCGTCACCACCAACGCCCGACTACGCAAGAGGCTGCTCAGTAATGAGCAGGATTCACCCGACCTTTGCCGCGATCGCCGGGGCGCGAAGCAGCGTCCGGCGGCTACTGGGGGGCGATCCAAGACGACGCTCACGTATGCCTGGAAGGCTCTAGAGGCGCTCAGAACGCCACAGGAGGCCGTAGGGACCATGCCCGTGACCGGCGTCACTCCGTCGCCGCCCTGACTTCCCAAGGAGCGCCTGAAGGGTTCACGTAGGCACGCCCTCTCAAAACGGCGTCCGAAAGACGATCGTTCCACGGAAACCATCCGCGCGTCCGCACGCGCACAATCCACCGGACGCGAGAACGCCATCGCGACGCGGCCGAGTACCTCGAGGACGGTGCAACACTGGGGTGGTGGGCACGCTCAACCGAACACCGACTCGCCCCGCTGCCGTGAGCCTCGACGATGCCCTCTCACGAGCCAAAGCGGGCGGCGACCTCGGCCGCGACGATCTGATCGCGGTGCTCAGCGCGCGAGGGCCGGAGTTGGATGCCGTCCTCGATGTTGCGAGCGACCTGCGGGATCACGGCCTGAGAGAGGCGGGTCGCCCGGGAATCTTCACGTACTCCCGCAAGGTGTTCGTCCCGGTCACCACCCTCTGCCGGGACCGCTGCCACTACTGCGTGTTCGTCGATACCCCCGGACAGCTGCAGCGCGCGGGAAAGCCGGTGTTCATGAGCCCCGAGCAGGTGCTCGCCGTCGCCCGCGCAGGCCAGCGCCAGGGGTGCAAGGAGGCTCTGCTCACGCTCGGCGACCGCCCCGAGGAACGGTGGCCCGAGGCCCGTCGTTGGCTCGACGAGCACGGTTTTGCGTCGACGCTCGACTACGTCGCGCATGTCGCCCGTCTCATCACCGCCGAGACCGGGATGCTCGCGCACCTGAACCCCGGCGTCATGACTGCCGACGAACTTCTGCGCTTGCGCCCGACCGGACCCTCGATGGGCATGATGCTCGAGACGACATCCCGAGAGCTGTTTGAGACTCCCGGTCAGGTCCACTACGGTTCGCCCGACAAGGATCCCGAGATCCGGCTTCGGGTGATCGAGGATGCCGGCATCCATCGCATCCCGTTCACGACCGGCATCCTCGTCGGGATCGGCGAGACGATCACAGACCGAGCCGACTCCCTGCTGGCTCTGCGGGATGCCCACCGTCGTCATGGACACCTGCAAGAGATCATCGTGCAGAACTTCCGCGCGAAGCCCGGGACCGCGATGCGCGACGCGGCGGATGCCGAGCTCGAGGAATACGTCGCCGCGGTGGCAGCCGCCCGGCTGGCTATGGGCGCGAGGGCCCACATCCAGGTTCCACCGAACCTCAGCGACCCGACCGAGTTCGCCTTTCTCGTTCGTGCCGGGGCTGATGACTGGGGCGGGGTTTCGCCGGTGACAGCAGATCATGTGAACCCGGAACGTCCGTGGCCCCACCTCGACGATCTGGCGACACGCACCGCAGAGCTGGGTTTCGAGCTGCGCGAGCGCCTGACCGCGCATCCGGAGTATGTTCGCGATGCCACGACGTGGATCGCGCCGGAACTGCATGCCGCGGTGGCTGCGCTCGCCGACCCCGTATCGGGGCTCGCGCTGTCGACGGCCGCTGCGCCGACCCCGGCGGGCACAGCCCGGCCCGCTCGGCGCGGCTCGTTCGAAGGACTGGTCACGGATGCCGCGACCGACCCGGAGTCCCTCGCCGACGAGGACTGGGCGCGGCTGCTGACGGCGACGGGCGCAGACCTGGACGCTGTCACCCGCGCAGCCGACGATGTGCGCCGCTACACGGTCGGCGAGGCCATCAGTGTCGTCGTCAACCGCAACCTCACCACGACGGGGCTGCGTCCGAGCGCGCCCACCGGCGACCGGGACCGCGACACGTTCACGATCGCCGAGGTCGCCGAGATCGCTCGGGATGCGGCGGACCTCGGTGCGAGCGAGCTGTGCGCGCAGGGCATCATCCCGATCGAGGCGGATGCCTACCTCGAGCTTGCTCGCACGGTGAAGGATGCCGCGCCGACGCTCCACCTGCACGCCTTCCGCCCGCAGGATGTCTGGGACTTCGCGGCTCGCGGCGGACTGTCGATCGACGAGGCCTACCGTGCCCTGCAGGCCGCGGGCGTCGACACCGTCCCGGGCACCGGCGTCAAGGTGCTGAACGAGGGCGTCCGCGCTCGGGTCGCCCCCACCGACCTTCCCATCGACCAGTGGCTCACTGCGATCCGCGCCGCACACGCGGCGGGGCTGCGCTCGACATCCGTGCTGTTCTACGGCCACGTCGAGAGCGCCGCCGACCGGATTGCGCACCTGCGCACCCTTCGCGACCTACAGCGCGAGACGGGTGGATTCACCGAGTTCGTGCCGATCCCCCTCCCTGGCCACGGGGTACCCCTCGTCGATGGCCGGTCGCCGATCGATGAACATCGCGCGATGGTCGCCGTCTCACGGCTGCTGCTGTCGGGCGCGATCTCACACATTCAGGTGCCGTGGCCACGACTTGATGCGGCCAGTATTCCCATGCTCCTGCGCTCAGGAGCCGATGACCTCGGCGGCACACTCCTCGATGGTCGGGTCCTCCCCCGCACCGGGGTGGAGCACGGTCGCGAACTTCCGCTGTCGGATGCCGACCGTATCGCCCGGCACCTGATGCGGCCCCTCCGGCAGCGCACGACCGATTACCGGGATGCCCGCCCGATATCGCGCCCGCACGATATCGCCGGCGACCGAACGCGGGAGCCGCGATGACCCCCGAACACGAGGTCGTGATCGTCGGCGCTGGCTTCGCGGGGCTGGCCGCCGCCATGGAACTCGAAGCTGCCGGAATCACCGACGTCGTGATCCTCGAGCGGGCAGGCGACGTCGGCGGCACCTGGCGCGAGAACACCTACCCGGGCGTCGCGTGCGATGTGCCAGCCCACCTTTACGCTCTGGCGCGTCACCCGTGGCCCTACTGGTCGCGAGAGTTCGCACCGGGAGGTGAGATCCAGGCTTACCTCCGACGGGTGGCCGCCACGACCGGGATCGAGCGCCGCATCCGGTTCAACACTGCCCTGCTCGAGGCCCGCTGGGACGACGACGGCTGGAACCTCGGCACGACGGTCGGACCCATCCGGGCACGGATGCTCCTCCTCGCGTGCGGTCGGCTCACGGAACCGTCCTTGCCGGAAGTGCACGGCCTGGCAGCCTTTCCCGGACCGGTCGTGCACTCCGCGCGCTGGGACCCCGAGCTCGACCTCGAGGGCCAACGCGTCGCGGTCGTCGGCACGGGCGCGAGCGGCATCCAGCTCGTCCCCGAGCTCGTGCGCCGAGGCGCCGAGGTAACGCTGTTCCAGCGTTCTGCACCCTGGATCCTGCCCCGAGGCGGCAGGACGTACACGGATGCCGAACGCGAGCGGTTCGCGGCCAACCCCGAAGTGCTAACCGCCCTGCGCGACGAGCTCTTCCTCGAGGGTGAGGCCCGCCACGCCTCGCGCGCGGGGGACGCCGCTGCGGCTGCCGCGGAATCCGACCAGGCACAGGCGCATCTGCACGCGCAGGTATCCGACCCGACGCTGCGCGCATGGCTCACCCCCGACTACGCGTTCGGCTGCAAGCGCGTGCTGCTCTCCGACGACTTCTACCCCGCCGTTGCCTCGGACGCCGTCACCCTCGAGCCCTCGGCGCTGGCGCGGGCGGATGGCGGTACCCTCGTCGCCGCGAGCGGACGGCGCCATACCGTGGATGCCGTCGTTCTTGCTACCGGGTTCAGCGCGACGCGTCAGCCTTACGCCGAGCTGGTCACGGGTGAAGACGGGATCTCCCTCGACGAGCACTGGGCAAGCGGAATGTCATCAGCGCTCTCGACGGTCGTGAGCGGATTCCCGAACCTGTTCATCCTCAACGGACCCAACGCGTCCCTCGGTCACAACTCATCGATCCTCATGCTGGAGGAGCAGGCAGCATACGCCGCGCGGACAATCGCCACGACCCCGGCAACGGCAACCCTGCGCCCCGACCCCGCCGTCGAGCAGGAGTACACCCGCATGATCGTGCGACGCTCGCGCGACACCGCCTGGGTGTCCGGCGGATGCCGCAACTGGTACGTCGACGAACGGTCCGGGCGCCTCACCTTGCTGTGGCCGGGCACCGTGACGCAGTTCCGCGACCAGCTCCGCGGGGCCGACGGCAGCGAATTCCTGATCGAACCCGCTACCGAAAGGAGCACCACGCCATGACCATCCCCCTGCGCCTGGGATACAAAGCATCCGCCGAGCAGTTCGGCCCGAACGAGCTCGCCGACTTCGCGGTGGATGCCGAACACGCCGGGTTCGACTCGGTGTTCGTCTCCGATCACCTGCAGCCATGGATGCACGAAGGCGGCCACGCGCCCGCGGCCATCCCGTGGCTCGGCGCCGTCGGCGCACGCACATCCCGGATCCTCCTCGGCACGTCGGTGCTCACCCCCACCTTCCGCTACCACCCCGGCGTCGTCGCGCAGGCTTTCGCGACCCTCGGCGTGATGTACCCGGGGCGCATCATCCTGGGGGTCGGGACCGGCGAATCCCTCAACGAAGTGACCCTCGGCATCCCGTGGCCCGAGCCGCCCGAACGTTTCCGGCGCCTGAAGGAGTCGCTCACGCTTCTGAACAAGCTGTGGACCGGCGAGCGCGTCAGTTTCGACGGCGAGTTCTGGCAGGTCCGCGATGCGACGATCTACGACCGTCCCGACACTCCCGTCCCGGTCTACATCGGCGCCGCCGGGCCCGCCGCCACGCGCCTCGCAGGTCGGGTCGCCGACGGATTCATCACGACCAGCGGCAAGGATCCGGCGCTCTACACCGATACGCTCCTGCCGGCACTGGACGAGGGACTCGAGAAGTCGGGACGCACGCGCGATGACATCGACACGCTCATCGAGGTGAAGGTCTCGTACCACCCTGATCCCGCCGAAGCCCTCGAGCGCACCCGGTTCTGGGCCCCTCTCGCGCTCAGCCCCGAAGAGAAGGTCGGCATCCACGACCCGATCGAGATGCAGCGACGAGCCGCGGAACTGCCGATCGAGCGCGTCGCGAAACGGTTCATCGTCTCGTCCGACCCCGACGAGCACGTCGATCGCATCGTCGAAGTCGCCGAGCGCGGCTTCCGTCACCTCGTGTTCCACGACCCCGGGCACGACCAGGCGGAGTTCATGGAACGCTACAGCCGCGACATCCTCCCCCGCCTGCGCGAACGTCTGGATCCGTGAGCGGCTGGACGCTCGTCATCCCGGTGCGCGGCGGCGCGGGAAAGAGCCGCCTCGACGTGCCGGGCGTGGATCGGGCGGCGCTGGCGCGCGCAATCGGGCTCGACACGATAGCCGCAGCACAGGCGTGCCCGACCGTCGCGCAGGTGGTGGTCGTGACCGCGGATGCCGAGATCGCGCGTGAGATCTCGGATACCTGCCTCGTCGTCGCTGACCCCGGAACCGGCTTGAACGACGCGGTGCTGGCAGGGCTTGCGATGACGGATGCTGCGGCGCCGCGAGCGGCAATGCTCGGCGACCTTCCCGCGCTTCGCGCCGCGGATCTCGCGGTGGCTCTCGCGGCGGCGGGACGGCACGAGATGGCGGCGCTGCCGGACGCGGAGGGGACCGGGACGACCCTCCTCACGCGGACGATCGCTGGCGAGCTCATTCCGGCGTTCGGGGAGAACTCCTTCGCGCGGCACTTCGCAGCAGGGTTCGTCGACCTTGCCCGTGAGATCGACACCGGTTCAGGACACCCCACAGTCTGGAGCGCACGTCGGGACGTCGACACTCTCGATCAACTGCACGAAGCCGACGAGCTCGGCCTCGGCATCCGGTCGAGTGCACTTATCCAGTGGAACTCAGGTCAGGGCGCCGCTTCGTCAGTGGCGTAAAGCAGCGGAAAGCGCGCAACGACCTCGATGAGCGCATCGACGGTCTGGCGATCGGCGACACCGTCGACAGTCAGACCCGCCGCCTGCGCGTCAGTCGCCGTTCGCGGACCGATCGCCGCCAACACGGTCGAGGGCGGAATCTGCGGGAACTGCAAACGGACCTGCTCGGCGACAGAACCACTCGTGACCAGGATGGCGTTGATACGACCGCTGCGCACGTCGTTCGCAATGCGCTCGGTCACCGGAACCCCGACCGTGCGGTAGGCGACCACGCTCCGCACGCGATGGCCGGCTTCCGTGAGCATTCCGGTCAGAACGGGCTTGGCCGTCTCGCTCCGCAGGGTCAGGATGTCGCGCGGCTCCGGCTCGAGGCCGATCAGCTGCTCGGCCAAGCCCGCTGCCGAGTTGTCGAGGTCCGGCACGAGATCCACGCGATATCCGACAGCTTGGAGCGCGGCGGCGGTCGTTTCGCCGACGGCGGCGACCTTCGTCTGCGGCGGGATCACGGCGCGGTAGGCATAGAGGACATCGACGGTGGTCGCGCTCGTGAGCGTCACCCAGTCGAAGTCTCCCGCCGCCAGCGCGGCAAGAGCTGACTCGAGCTCGGTGTGATCGGTCGTGGGCGCGAAATTGATCAACGGGGCGATCACGGGAACAGCGCCCTGACGGCGCAGGGTCGCGGCGACGGAGTCTCCCCACGGGCCGCCGCGGGGGACCAGAACGCGCCACCCGGCCAGTGGCTTGGCGGCGGTATCTGACGCTACTCGGTTCATGATCGACTCATCGATGCGGAATCGACCGCCCGACGTTCGAGCAGCCGAACGACGTGGCACCGGGGGTTACGGTGCGGGATATCCACGTCGTCGGCAGCTTCCGCATCATTGCGCTGCCTGTTGTCCGAGCATAACCCCCTGACTCGCGTCGTGTCGCGGGTAGAAGGTCACGAGATGGTCACCTCGTGGTTGCTGCGGGGCTACTTGTTGACGTAGGAGTTGACGCCCCACCACACCAGCGCGCCCACGGCAGCCGCCTTCACAACCGCGATGGTGACGGTTGCCACGGGGTGCTCGCGCGAGAAGCGACGCAGCTTGGCCACGGCGCTGTCGGTCGCCTTCGAGACCTGTCGCGGCACGTTGGTCTTGTCTTCAATGGCAGCGAGCGCTGCCTTGAGCTCTGCCCGAGCCTTCTCCACCGGGTCGGTGAGAGACAGGTCTACTGCAGTGCGGGGGACACCGGTCTCAGAGCTCATCGCGGATCTCCTTGATGTCTTGGGCGACGGCCTGGGCAGGATTGCGCCTGCGGGTGAGCTTGCGGAATCTGAGGACGCCCAGCAGCGCGAAAACGATGGTCACGACAAGCAGGGCTGCGAAGACGACCAGCGCCGACAGCCACACAGGCCACCACGACGAAAGTCCGGCGATCAGAAAAGTACCGAACACCGGCAGCGACCAGAACAAGACGAACAACGCGACAAGGAACAGAACCACGCCGATTCCGGCATCCTTGCCTGCCTGGCGGGCCCAGGATTTGGCAGCGTCGACCTCGGCGACGATGAGGTTGCGGATGAGCTCCGGAACCTCACCGAGGAGCGTCAGGAGAGAGTCGTTCGCCCGATCGCGGAATTCTCGAGGCGCCGTCATGTCATTCCTTGCCGGCGGCCTTGGCGATGTCGTCGATCGCCTCATCGGCAGCCTGTTTGACAGCCTCGGCCGAGGTGTCGGCGGCACTACTGACGGCATCCACCGATTCCTTGCCCGCCTTCACTGCAGCGTCGAGACGTTCCCCCGCCGTGCCCTTCGAGGTCGCGGCCTTCGTCACCTTCACAGCCGAATCCCACAGGGTGCTCGGCAGCGCCATCGCGCTGGACTTCGCGAAGTCCTTGGCCTTGCCCACCTGCTTCTGCACGGGCTCCAGGTTCCAGACTTTCAGCGCCTGGGACTTGATCTGCTCGTATCTCTGCCGACCGGCACGCGAGCCGAGCACATAGCCCACGGCGAGTCCGACGACGAGTCCTGCTTTGCCCCTCATGGGGTCTCCTCACGCTTGTCGAGCGGGTGGTCCTCACCCAGCGTAACGCCATCGGCATGCGTCCCCCACAGGAGGTTGACACGGAGCCGCTCAGCCTCTTCACGCGCGTGCGCGGTGACGCGCGCGAGGCCTGGACCCGCCACCCACGCCCCCACGAGCCCGAGACCGCGCACTTTCCGGACACGCGCGCGCAGCGCCCCGGCCGCCTCGTCACGACCGAGCATCACCGCGCTCGGCGGCTGCACCCATCGATCGCGGCGCACGCCGATAACGGCGTCCGCCGGAATCCCCAGCAGAGCTTCAGCGTCACGGGCTGCCTTGACCACGGCATCATCGTCGCTGAGCACAGCGGTCGGCGCCGCACTGTCGAGGTCACCGTAGGTGATGCGGGCCACGCGCACCCCGGGATCGGCGCTTCCCCACCGTGCCGTCTCGTCCGATGCGGTGACAGGGTCCGTGGTCGGGTTCACGGTGAAGACGGTGGTGTGCGGGCGCTCGGGCGCCGGTGCCGAAGCGACGAGTGTCACGACATCCTGCACGAGCTCACGCGTCAGCAGATCGGGAACGGAGAAGGGCACGAGGCTCGCGGCGGCGGCGGCTTCCGTCGCGACGATGACGGCATCCGCGGTCAGCTCTTGCGGACCCTCGGCGGTCTTGGCCGTCACGGTCCAGAACTCGCCTTGGGCAGTGAGGTGGGATACGCGCATCTCGGTTATCACAGACACCCCGTAGTCACCGAGCCTCGCAACGAGGGCATTAACCAGTCTCGTCAGCCCGCCGTCCAGGCTACGAATGGGCGGCGCCGCGGGGTGATCCTGGGCGACCGTCAGCAGCTCACCGGCCGCGGCAGCGAGCGAGCCGGTTCGCGTCAGCGCCGAACTGAGCCCCGGGGCGACGCCGCTGACATCCACCGCACTGGGGGCGAGCCCGTACCTGCCGCGCGTCAGCGGCGCGACGAGTCGGCCCAGAATCTGCGTGCCCATGCGGCGGCGAACGAGAGTACCGAAGTTGCGCTCCTGCCCGATCGTCAGCGGAGGCCGCAGCCGGTCGAGATACGCCCGCCAGGTTCCTGCCCAGCCGATGACCCGACGCACTGCCGGGTCCCAGGGGTTCGCGGGAACGCCGGCGACGGCCTCCGCCGGGTAGGGCAGCACCGCGCCAGAAACGGCGACCCAGACATCCGCATTTGCCGGCTCAACAACCTCGTCAGCAAGGCCAAGCTCCGCGACGAGCGCATCGACTGCACCGTTTCGGGTAGCCCACCCCGTCGCACCGAGGTCGACCGCGATACCCGCGATGTCCGCGTGCGCGATCGCACCACCGAGGCGCTCGGATGCCTCCACCACGGTCACGCGGAGCCCGACCTTCGCGCACTCGAGTGCGGCGACCAGTCCGGCGATCCCGGCTCCGACAACCACGACATGCTCGGACCTGGCGTGCTCGACCAGCTTCTCGAACGCGGACTCGGCCATTCCTCCATCCTCCCGCATCCGCCCGCGTCAACGGCGACCACCCGTGGAACACTGGTGCCATGGAGTTGCACATCACCGGCGATGACGCTGCCGATCGCCTGCTGTCGGACGACCCGCTCGCGCTGCTGATCGGGATGCTGCTGGATCAGCAGATCGCGATGGAAACCGCCTTCACAGGCCCGAAGAAGATCAAAGATCGCACCGGAGAGCTTTCGGCATCCGCCCTAGCCGCGTACGATCCCGAGGCGCTCGTCGAGGTGTTCCGCGAGACTCCGGCCGTGCACCGATTCCCGGGATCGATGGCGGGTCGCGTCCAGGCGCTGTGCGAGGCGATTGCGACGGACTGGGATGACGACGCCGCGGCGATCTGGACGAAGGGCGACCCGGACGGCGCGGAGGTCCTGGGACGCCTGAAGAAGCTGCCGGGCTTCGGGGAGCAGAAGGCGAAGATCTTCCTAGCTCTGCTGGGAAAGCAGTACGGGTTTGCTGGCGATGGCTGGCGCGAGGCCTCAGCCCCCTACGGCGAGGCGGGTTCGTTCCGTAGCGTCGCCGACATCACGAGCCCCGAATCCCTTGCGAAGGTGCGCGAGCACAAGAAAGCGTTGAAGGCCGCCGCCAAGGGCTGACCCGCGCAGGAAACACCCTGCGCCGTAGGGTGTGAGGGTGCAGCTGCGGTTCTTCGGCGGATTTGTCGTCGAGACGGATGACGGGCCTACTGCCGTGCGCGGACGCGGCCAAGAGGCACTGCTGTTCCGCCTTGCCATCGACGCCGGCACTGTCGTCAGCTACCGCACACTCGCCGATGATCTGTGGCCGCACGACTCTCCGGAGGACCCGCGGGCAGCCCTCCAGTCGCTGGCTTCGCGGTTGCGCCGCGAGCTTCCCGCCGGCGCCCTCGTTGCCGCGCCGGGCGGATACCGCCTGCAGGTTGATCGCGAGGACGTGGACATCACCCGATTCCAGGACCTCGTGCTGCGCGCGCGACAGGCCCCCGAAACGGAAGCAGCAGCACTGGCCCGCGAAGCGCTGAGCCTGTGGGTCGGGGAACCCTGGACGCCCGGCGAAGGATTCGAGTGGGTCAGCGCCGACCTGCACGCCGACGTCGCCCACGCCCGCCGCCTCGCTGCCAGATCGGTCGCGGAGAGCACCGAACTGTCAAACCCAGCAACGGTGCCCGCCGCCGCAACACCCCTCGTCGGCCGCACCGACGAACTCGCACTCATCCACGAGCAACTCCAAACCGAGCGTCTCGTGACTCTCATCGGCCCCGGCGGCGCCGGAAAGACAACCCTTGCTCTGGAAACGGCACGCCGGGCGCCCGATGCGATCGTCGTGGCGCTCGCGCCCGTCTCATCCGGGGACCTGTGGAGCGCAGTGTCGGGTGCGGTGGGCCGCACCGTGCGCGTGGCAGAGTCGACGGCTCCCTCGGGAGGAGTCTCTGCACGAGAGCGCGTCTTCGAGGCTCTCTCGGGACGAGCCGCGCTCATGCTGCTCGACAACTGTGAGCACGTTGTCGACGAGGCGGCATCTGTCGCTCATGATCTGCTGCAAGCCCTGCCGAAACTCCGGCTGCTGGCGACGAGCCGCGAGTCGCTGGGCGTCGTCGGTGAGGCATTCGTTCCGATCGGACCGCTCCCCCGCGAGGATGCCGACGAACTGTTCGCCCGTCGCGTGCGGGCAGCGCGCGCGACCGGCGTGAGCGACGAGGAGCGAGCCGTCGCCGTCCGTATCGCCGAACGTCTGGACGGACTCCCGCTCGCGCTGGAACTGGCGGCTGCCAAGGCGCGTACCCTCACGCTGGCCGAGATTGACGCGGGCCTTGCGGATCGCTTCGCCCTCCTGACCGGCGGTCCACGCACGGCAGAATCGCGGCACCGCACCCTCCGCGCGCTGATCGATTGGAGTTGGGAGACCCTCAGCGTCGACGAACGCTGCGCGCTGCAGGCGATGGCAGTCTTCCCGGACGGTATCGGTGTGGCGGATGCCGACGCCGTCGCCGACGCTCTGGGACTTGGCCGAGCGGTCTTCGAAAGCCTCGTCGAGCGCTCGCTCGCGCAGCGCTCGGCGGGACGGTTTCAGATGCTCGAGACGGTACGCGAGTACGGTGCTGAGCGGTTGCGGGAATCTGGGGACGAGGCGCGGATCCGAGAAACTGAGGCTCGCGTGATGGCCGATTGCGCAAACTCTCACGACGGGCTGCTGCGGGGTCCTCGGGTGCGGGAGGCACTCGCATGGTTCGACGGGAACGAAGAGAATCTTGCGGCAGCGTTGCGGAACTGTGCGACCACGAATGATCTGCAGACGGGTCTCGCGCTCACCCGTGGTTGCCTGTGGGTCTGGATGCTTCGCGAGCGCTTCGACGATCTCGTGCCCGCCACGATCCGTCACCGGTCTGTGCCTCTGGACAGCGAGGCAGCCGTCGTCGTTCGAGGCCTTGCGCTCATCGCCGGGCTGATGGTCGGCACCCGCGGAGGCGGCTCGCCGGAGTTCGACGAGGATGCGGCGATGCTCGTGGCTGCAGCAGCCGCCCGGTACCCGGCGTCCGAACTCGCCGCGACTGTCTCCCCCATCCTCACGCGCGCCGCCACGATGTGGCGAGCACGAACGACCACCCAACCCTGGTCGCGAAGCATCCGCCTGCCGGAGGCCTCGGAGTTGGCACCGCTTCCGCGGTGGTCGCAGGGGCTGATCTGTCTCCTTGCCGCCGTGGCAGCACAGAACGACGGCGACCTGGAGGCCGAGGGCGCCGCAAGCTTGCGCGCGCTCGAGACGTTCCGCGAGGTGGGAGACGAGTGGGGCACGGCATTTGCCAGTCTCGTGCGGGCCGACTGGTTCACCGCCCACGGTGAGCTGGAGCAGGCATTGACGATCCTCGATGACTGTCGTCATTCGCTGGAAGGGCTCGTTTCCGTCGCCGACCTGGCCCAACAGGGTGGGCAGGCCGTCCTGGTCTTGGTGCGGATGGGTCGGATCGACGAAGCGCGAGAGCGGGTGGAGGTGATGCGTCGCGCAGCAGCAGAGCAGTCCTCCGCCGCGGCTCTGCTGCACGTGGGGCTTGCTTCTGCCGCGATCGAGGTCGCGGCAGAGAACCCGGCAGCGGCTCTCGAGAGCATCGCGAGCATCCCGCCGGGCGACGAGATGGCGCCCGCGCAGTTCCGGGCTCTGGTCCAGTTCCTGCGCACCGAGGCCCTGCTTCAGCAGGCTCGGCTCGAGGATGCGCGCGCGACGATCGCGCAGGGCTTCGCCCAGGCGATCACGACCGCCGATCAGCCCGTGATCGCCTGGGGTGCGCGCACTGCCGCGCTGTGGCTCGAATGCGCAGGGCGCGCGGACGACGCGCGACGAGCACTCGGTCTCAGCATCCGTGTTCGAGGACGTCTGGACACCAGCGACCCAGTAGTGCGGGGACTGCACGAACGCCTCGGCGCCGAGACGGATGCTGATGCTCCGCTCGATGCCGAGGCGCTGTGCGCCCTCCTGGGCTTGGGCTGACTCAGGCCTTTCGCATGTAGGCGCGCACCGTCAACGGGGCGAACACTGCAACGACAATGGCAGCTCCCAGCAGCGCCACCCAGACCTCGGTGCTGACAACGCCCTCATTGATCATCTCGCGCACGGCGGTGACCAGGTGCGACACCGGGTTGATGTTGACGAACCACTGCAACCAGTCCGGCATCGTGTCGGCGGGCACGAAGGCATTGGAGAGGAACGTCAGCGGGAACAGGATCAGGAAAGAGGTACCCTGCACCGACCCGGCGGAGCGGGCGATGACACCGAAGAACGCGAAGATCCAGCTCAGTGCCCACGAGCAGACGATAACGAGCAGTCCCGCCCCGATCACGGCCGCGAGACTCACCGGCCGGAAGCCCATGAGGTACCCCATCGCGAAGGTGAGAGTGGTCGCGATCGCGTAGCGGACGGTGTCGGCCAAGAGCGCTCCGGAGAGCGGGGCGATCCGGGCGATCGGAAGGGAGCGGAACCTGTCGAACACTCCGTTGTCCATGTCTTCGCGCAGCTGCACGCCGGTCACGACAGAGGTCGTGATGACTGTCTGCACCAGGATGCCGGGGATGATGATCGGCAGATAGCTCTGCACGTCGCCGGCGATCGCACCGCCGAAGATGTACGTGAACATGAGGGTGAACAGGATGGGCTGCACGGTGACATCGATGAGCTGCTCGGGCGTCCTGCGGATCTTGAGCAGGCCGCGGCCGGCCATCGTGAGCGTGTTGGCAAGCGTCTGTCGAAGACTCGCGTGATTGATCAGAGGCCTTCCGCCGGCTCCGACCAGTGACGTGGCGGTGGTCATGCGCGGACTCCTTCCACGGTATCGGCGTGTTCGTGTGCGGCGAGGTCGTCATCCGGGATGCCCTTGCCGGTGAGGGTCAGGAACACCTCGTCGAGGGTGGGTTGCTGGACGCTCATCTCGGCAAGGTGAACGCCCTCGTCGCGGAATGCTACGAGGAGGACGGTCACGCGGTCGGGGTCACTCATGGGTACGGTGAGTCGGCCAGCTTCGGGCGAGACGATCGCCTCGATGCCGAGAACCCGGCCAATGATGCTGCGCGCCGTCTCCACAGAGGAACCACTGCGAAGACGCAGCAGCAGCGAGGCCTGACCGACTGACGCCTTGAGTTCTAGCGCCGTGCCTTCTGCCACGACAGTTCCGCGGTCGATGACAGCGATGCGGTCGGCCAGCTGGTCAGCCTCGTCCAGGTACTGCGTCGTCAGCAGCACCGTGGAGCCTGTGGCGACGAGGCGGCGGATCGTGTCCCACATCTGCCCGCGCGTGCGGGGGTCCAAGCCCGTCGTCGGTTCATCGAGGAAGATGAGCGGCGGCTGAGCGATGAGGGAGGCCGCGAGATCGAGCCGGCGCCGCATCCCGCCCGAGAACTTCGCGAGAGGCCGCGTCGCGGCATCCGTGAGATGAAACTCTTCGAGGAGTTCGCTCGTACGGCGCCGGGCATCAGTTCGAGACAGGCCGAGCAGGCGCGAGAAGATCATGAGGTTCTCGGTGGCCGAGAGCTTCTCGTCCACTGAGGCGAACTGGCCCGTGAGCCCGATGAGCTGACGGACGATCTGGGACTCGCGGACGACGTCGTGACCGAAGACGCGGGCGGTTCCCGCGTCCGGGCGCAGCAGCGTCGCGAGCATGCTGATGGTTGTGGTCTTTCCCGCACCGTTGGGTCCGAGGACGCCGTACACGGTGCCGGCTTCGACGGTGAGGTCGACGCCGTCGACAGCGCGGTTTGTGCCGAACGACTTGACGAGGCCGCGCGCTTCGACGGCGATTCTGGTGTCTGTCATGTGGATGCCTTTCTGTGGCTGCATCCACTCTGGTTTCAGTCCGCTGTCACGCCGCTGTCATGGCAGGAGCCGCACTGTCACGAGAAGCCAAGTGCTGTCACGCGGGCAGCGGTGATCACATGGGTGCGCATGGCGACGCGGATGAGCTCACCCTGGCCCGTCAGAGGCCGTGGTCATCCAGCCAGCCCATGAGAGCTGGGAGCGCGAAATAGGCGATCGTGGCGTGGGTCGCGTCGCGGATCTGGTGAGAATCCACGTCTATGCCGAGCGATCGTTCGTGGGCCACGAACTCGGCGGTGGCCGAGGGGATGACGAGCGTGTCGGAGAGACCCTGTGCAACGAGCAGCGGGGCATCGAACGCCGTACCGCCCGCGGAGTTCTCGGCAAGAAGGTCCTTCCACGGCTGCACAGTGCCCGGATCAGCGGTGGCGAAGCGTCCGACAACGGGCTGAGCGATGTGGTGCAGGGTGTCCATGTCGGCGAGCAGACACAGCGCATTCATCTCGGGCAGGATCTGCTGGGCGTCCGGCGTCAAGATGCTCTCGATGGTGGCCCCTCTGTCTGCGTAGACTTCGGAATACGCAGCGAAAGCGTAGGACCCGATCGTCACGCCGGAGATATCGTCGATGTGGTCACTGAGCAACGTGGTGAGGTCAGCAGCGGGCGCGGCAACGGCAACGCCTTCCACGCTCAGTTCGGGCGCGTACTGCGGTGCTCGCTGCGCCGCGAACAAGACGGCCTGGCCGCCTTGCGAATGCCCCCAGAGAACGACGCGATCCGAGGCCTCAGCGCCAGGAAGCTGCTGGGCGGCACGCACCGCATCCAGAACGGCGTTTCCTCCCGTTGCACCGACGAGATAAGAATCGGGGCCCGCCGTGCCCATGCCCACATAGTCCGTTGCGGCGATCGTGTATCCGCGATCGAGCAGGAGCCGCATCCCCTCGATGAGCTCGTACGGGTCAAGCGCGCGAGAGGGTGCGCACTCCGGCGCCGTTCCCGTCGTCGGATGTCCCCACGCCAGCACAGTGCGTCCGCCTGCGGGGGCGGGGCCAAGCGGTGTGACGATGATCCCCGTTGCGACGACGCTCTGACCGTTCAGATCCGTGGTGCGGTACATGACCCGCCACGCGCGAGCGTCGAAGGGAACACCGAGGAGAGCCTCGCTGCGCACGATCGTGCCGGGATCACCGTCGAGCGCGTCTGCGGGCTGCTGATAAAACGCTGCCAGGTCGTTCTGCTCGGCGATATCTCCTGCGATGCGCAGCGCGGCAACAGCGACCACGACACCGACGACCGCGAGAAGGCCAGCCGCAACTCCGAGGGCGAGGCGGTGGTTGCGAGGGCGTCGCACGACGGTCTCGGACTCCTCGGAGGCGAGGCGCTTGCGCGCGGTACGCTTCGATCGCAATAGCGGCCCTCTTCAATAGGTGATCTCGAGCGCTCAGGATATCCAGAACGGTCGTGCTCGCATAAGCAGCACGGCTTCGACGGCGGCGCTCTCTCCAGCACCAACCTCGAGAAGGTGGATGCCGGCGTGCTGCGCAGCAGCCTGGAGAAGGCGTTCGCGATAGGCGGCGGGAGCGACTACGCGCGAATCACCGTCACGGACTGACCACGGGTCAGGCGCCGACGAGGCGCTCGCCGAGGTAGGCGTCGAGGTTCTCAAGCGGCACACGCTCTTGTTCCATCGTGTCGCGGTCACGCACCGTGACGGCGTCGTCCTCGAGGGAGTCGAAGTCGACGGTGACGCAGAACGGCGTACCGATCTCATCCTGTCGGCGGTAACGGCGACCGATCGCGCCGGCGTCGTCGAAATCCACCGCCCAGTGACCGCGCAGGCGATCGGCGAGGCCGCGAGCCAGGGGCGAGAGTGACTCGTTGCGCGAGAGCGGCAGCACGGCAACCTTGACGGGAGCCAGGCGAGGGTCGAGCTTCAAGACGGTGCGAGTATCGGTGCCACCCTTGGCATTGGGCACCTCCTCTTCACGGTAGGCATCCACCAGGAATGCCATCATGGCGCGGGTCAAACCGAACGAGGGCTCGATGACAAACGGGGTGTACTTCTCACCAGAGGCCTGGTCGAAGTAGGTCAGGCTCTGCCCGGATGCCTCGGCGTGGCTCTTCAGGTCATAGTCGGTCCGGTTGGCGACCCCCATGAGCTCGCCCCACTCCTTACCGGGGAACCCGAAGCGGTACTCGACATCGATCGTGCCGGCCGAATAGTGCGCGCGGTCCTCTTCGGGAACATCGAAGCGCCGCATGTTGTCGGGGTCGACGCCAAGGTCGGTGAACCAGCTCCAGCAGGCTTCGACCCAGTGATCGAACCACTCGGGCGCGTCGGCGGGAGGCGTGAAGTACTCGATCTCCATCTGTTCGAACTCGCGGGTACGGAAGATGAAGTTCCCCGGAGTGATCTCGTTGCGGAAGGCCTTGCCGACCTGACCGATCCCGAACGGCGGCTTCTTGCGGCTCGCGGTTAGCACGTTGGTGAAGTTCACGAAGATGCCCTGCGCGGTTTCGGGGCGAAGGTAGTACAGACCCGACTCGTCGTCGACGACACCCAGATAGGTCTTGACGAGACCGGAGAACGCGCGGGGCTCGGTGTACTGCCCCTTCGTGCCGCAGTTGGGGCACGGCACGTCGGCGAGGCCGTTCTCAGCTGTGCGGCCCTTGCGCGCCTCGAAGTCCTCGATGAGGTTGTCGGCGCGGAACCGCTTGTGGCACTGCAGGCACTCGACAAGCGGGTCGGTGAAGGTTGCGACGTGCCCGGATGCCTCCCAGACGCGCTTGGGCAGGATGATCGAGGAATCCAGGCCCACCATGTCACCACGGCCACGGACGAAGGTCTGCCACCACTGGCGACGGATGTTCTCCTTGAGCTCGGTTCCGAGGGGCCCATAGTCCCAGGCGGAGCGGGAGCCCCCGTAGATCTCGCCGGCTTGGAAGACGAACCCGCGGTGGCGGGCGAGGGCGATCACTTTATCGAGGCGGGACTGCTCGGCCACGGAGGAACTCCTGGGTCGGGGATGCGCTGCGCGCGAGGGTATCGCGGATGCCGCGACATCCGTCGATTCTATCCGCCGAGACCCCGTGGCCGCGTGTCGTACGCGACCCGTTGCTACTGCGTGATCGGCGCGACGACGTAGAGCAGCTGCGCCGTGCCGTCCTCCTGCTCGAGCAGAGTGACGCCGACGGTGTAGTCCGAACCGGTGAACGACCAGATCTTCATCCCGCCGAAGTCGGACTCTGAGTCTGTCGTGTACTGGGACTTCAGCTGCTCGATGATGCCCTCACCGTCGGCGACACTCGGCAGGGTGTAGGTGACCGTGTAGCCACCGTCGACCGCAAGCGCGACCAGCGGCGATCCGGAGGGAAGCGGGATATCGGAGGGGAAGCCCTCCGGCACGCTCGCGCCGTTGCCGGCATCCACATCGACGCCGGTGGCGCCTTCGATGGCGTCCTCGACAGTGTTGTTGATGAGCTGCTCGACCGGGTTCACGCAGCCGGTGAGGGCGATGGCTCCGACGCTCAGCATGAGCGCGGCAGCGACGATTCGGGTCTTCATTGGTTTTTCCTCCCCGGGAGCGCGCGCCGACGCCGAGACCGACGTGCAGCGACTCCCACCTCTGAGTGTGGCGACCCGCTCAGCGCCCCGCAAGTGTCGTGCTCACGGGGATCCGAAGCCAGTCGCAGACCGCGCGATGCCCAGCATCCGGGCGACCTCGCCGGAGCGCTGCGAGAACCCGATGAGATCGTCGTCATCGGCCGAGGGCTGGAGCACCACGGTGGTGGCACCCGCGGCGAAGAATGCCTCGACGGTCTCGGCGACGACCGAAACATCGCCGAAGACACGCTCCCGCCCGGTTGGCTCGCCAGAGGCCGCAGAATCCTCGGTGAACCGGGTGAGAAGGTACACCGCGACGCAATGATCGCCAGCGCGCACGTCCGCCGCCGCCCGCGCCCGGATGGCCGCCTCGCGCAGTCGAGTCGGACTCCAGCCCGAGGGAATGATCGTGCCATCCGCCAGGGCGCCAGAACTGTCGAGCGTCTTGGGTCCTTCTGCGGCCGCGAACACGGGAACGGCGACGGTCGGCGGCCAGTCGAGGGCCGCATCGTCGAGGTGGACGTAGCGCCCGTCGATGGTGACGCGCTCCCCAGCGAGCAGGGCTCGCAGCGTCGGGAGATACTCCGCCATCAGAGTGAGAGGGGATGCGTGCCGCGCGCCGACCTGCGCCATCCAGCTCTGCACCCCGTGGCCGACGCCGCCGACGATGCGCCCCGGAAACAGTCTCGAGAGGGTGGCCAGCTCCATGGCAGTGAGCGCGACGTTTCGAAGCGGCATGGGCAGCACCCCGATGCCCACGGCGAGCTCGGTCGTTGCGGCGAGCGCGACGGCGGCCGAGGCGATACCGGACTCTCGGAAGCAGTCCTCCCACAGCCAGAGCTCGGGAACTCCCGCGTCCTCGACCGACTGGGCTACCTCCCTGAGGCGTTCTGGCGGAAAGGCGGGTTCGAACACGACACCAAGAGAGCGCATGAGCCCAACGCTAGAGCCACGCGGTGACATCGCGCGGAGTCTAGGACCCGAACCCGCAGTACTCGGCGACGGCGCCCAGAATCTCGGCGCGCATGTCGGGCGATGCCGCCAGTTCGATCTGGCCGGCCTCACCCCCGACTGTCACGTCCACCGTGAAGATCGTGCCGCGCTTGTCTTCCTGCACCGCATGGGCGTCGCAGCGGAACGGTTCGAGCACGATGGCGATCTCGCGCGGGGCGGCGTCGCCGGTAGCGAGCTGAATCTGCAGCGGCAGTGCAGCATCCGGTGCTGTGCCCGCATCACTGAAACCGAGGAGGTTGGTCGGCCGTAGCGCGTCGATCGTGGCACCGCCGGCTCCGGTCGGAAGAGCCGCGAGGGTGATGATGCCGACACCTCCGCCCGCGCCGGCCGCGAAGTGTGTGAACGAGACCGTCGCGGCGTCTGCGAGCGCCTCGGCGACGCATTCGCGCGCGTGCATTGCCGGCAGGAAATCGAGTGCGTCGGGAAGGTCTGCCCGCGCGACTCCCGCGCGATCGTCGATGCGCCACGAGAACTCCACCGTCGACGCCCCGTCGTCGGGCTCATCGCAGGCTGGACCTGGGAGCTGGATACGAATGCCGACAGTGCTGCCGGGGGCGATAACGCTGGTCCGCTGGAGCACACGGCCGGCATCCGCCTCAAAACGCGAGTCAATGACAGAAAGGGCCTCGACGCTCAGCATCGCCTCAGCCCCGTTGGTGATCTCGACCTGGGCCTGATGCAGCGCGACATCCGACCGCTGCTGCACGAGCCGCACGCTCACCCCTTCGGGAAGATCCTCGGTGGGGGATGCCGACGCACACGCGGCCAACCCCGAGACCAGTGCGGCACCCAGCATCACTGCGCCGACGAGATGCCGGTGCCCCATGCTGGGGGCCGGGCCGGTCACCGGCGGAGTACCTCGCGGGCCACAGTCATGTCCTCCAGCGCGACAGGGTCGATCTCGACGCCCAGCCCGGCTCCGGTGGGCACCCGAACATGCCCGTCCTCGAGCACAGCGGGCTCGGTGACGATGTCGCGGTCGTAGAACCGGGAGGATGCCGAGACGTCGCCAGGCAGCGTGAATCCAGGGAGGGCGGCAAGTGCGGCGTTGGCGGCGCGACCGATCCCCGTCTCGAGCATCCCGCCGCACCAGACCGGAATCCCGGCCGCTCGGCACAGGTCGTGGATGCGGACGGCCTCGAGGTAGCCGCCCACGCGCCCCGCCTTGATGTTGATGACGGATGCCGAGCCGAGGGTGAGCGCGTCGGCAGCGGCCTTCGACGATACGATCGATTCGTCCAGACACACGGGGGTTCGCAGGCGCTGGGCGAGGCTCGCATGATCGACGAGGTCGTCCTCCTGCAGGGGCTGCTCTATCAGCAGCAGACCGAACCTGTCGAGTTCGGCGAGGGTGTCGGCGTCGGCGAGGGTGTAGGCGGAGTTCGCGTCGACCTGCAGCGGGATATCACCGAAGGCATCCCGAACCGCCGCTGTGTCGGCGATATCGCGACCCGGCTTGATCTTGATCTTGATGCGCACGTAGCCCTCGTCGAGGTATCCCCGGACGGCATCGACCAGAGCGGAAGGATCTCGCTGGATGCCGACACTCACGCCCGAGGGCACCCGATCGCGTACGGCTCCCAAGTGCGCTCCGAGGGGGATGCCTGCCGACCGAAGTGACGCGTCGAGGATCGCGAGCTCGAGCCCCGCTTTCGACATCCGGTGCCCGACGAACGGCTCCAGGACAGAGGCGACGTCTTCGGGGGCGAGAGTGTGCCGGTCCAACAACGCGGGAATCAGAAAGCGCAGCGCGACGTCCCACGCCCCCTGCGTGTACTCACTCGAGTACAGCGGCGACTCCTGCGTGACGATCTCACCCCAGCCGTCTCCGTCGGATGTCAGCGCCCGCACGACGATGACCTCGCGTACCGTCTCGGTGCCGAAGGATGTCGTGAACGGCGACACGAGCGGCAGGTGCAGCACGCGCAGTTCGATCCCCTCGAGCGCGACCTTCGGGGCGGGCTGTGCGATAGGCATGCGGCCAGGCTATCCCCGGACCCGCTGCGCCTGCTCAGTCGCGCCCTTGTGCGGCTCATCCCTGGCGCGACCCGCAACAAGGCGCGACCGAAAATCAGGGCATCACGCTCAGTCGCGCCGTCGTGCGGGCACCCCTGTCCGCGACCCGCAACAAGGCGCGACCGAGCCGACGCGGCGGCGCGGCGGCGGCGGCGGCGGCGGCGGACCTTAGGCGCCAACGATGAGGTACCCACGGCGCTCGTCGAAGCCGCCGATGCGTCGTCCCGCGGCGAGGTGCGTCATCAGTGCGTCGCGCACGCGTCGCCGCTCGACGGCTGCAGCGTCGGGTTCGCGCCGCCGCAGCGACTCGATGTCGCGGGGAATGGCCACGGATGCCCGAACCTCGGCATCCGGCGGCGTAGGAACCGGCGGCGCCGCCAGAGCCCACGACACCATCAGCCGATCCGACTCGTCGCCGCGGTTCACCCCGTCATCCATTGCGCCGTAGTGGTCCACGAGGTACTCCGTCACACGGGCGCCCAGGACGGCGAGATTGAAATGGGCGTTGCGCGACACAAGCGGATCGAAGGTCCAGGTGACATGCCCGATGCCGCGACGCAACCCCCACTCCCGCTGGTGCTGCTTCAGCATCCGCCCGAAGCCTTGACCCTGGGCGCACGGCAGGATGCCGGTGATGTGCGAGTGCATCGACCGGGCAGCGGGTTCGGCGAAGAAGGCGACGGATGCGCCCACCATGCGCTCGCCCTCGAAAAGCCCCACCGCGTAGTTGCCCGAGTGAGCGAGGGCACGCAACAGGTTCGGCGGCATTCCGGTGCGATCGCCGCCCCACACTTCCGAGAGCACGGCCGACGCCTCGAACACCTCGGCGACGGTGTCGAGCTCGCGGATGCTGAGCTGAGGCGATGCGGCGCCGCTCACGAGGCCCTCGATGTGGGCACAACCGGGATCGAGCCGGTCGGGGTGAGTTCGACGCCCGCCGTGATGACGTGTTCTGCGAACAGTCCCGGCCAGGCCATGACCCCGTAGGGCGTGCGGGCCACGATGAGGCGGCTGTTCGGCATGAGCTCGTTGAGGCGGCTCGCCGTGCGAAGCGGATGGGTCGGGTCTCCGGTCCACGCCAGGATCAGCGTCGGCACGTCGATGCGGGTGAGCTCGTCTTTCGGCGGCAGGTCAGCTGTCGCGGCTCCCCGGAGCACCGTCGGCAGGAGCGACTCATCGACTGCGGGGAGCGACTCGGGGGCATCCGCGAGGGCCGGCGGAACGGGCGTGGTGGAGCCGAGCTTCACGAAGGCCTCGACACCATGCCGCTCGATGAGATCAGCGTTCGTGCGGTACACCTCGGCCTGAGCCCGGCGTGTGCCCCACGCGGTGGGGGGAACCATGAGGGTCAAGCTGGCGAAGCGCACCGGATCCTTGAGCGCGGCATGAAGCATCGTGCCCGTTCCCATCGACGGGCCCACACCGTGGACCGCTTCACCGGGAGCGACGGCATCGAGCACCGCCAGAAGGTCGTCGGCGAGGTTGTCCCACCGGTAGTCGATGGGGTCATCGGTACCCGTCGAGCCGCCGTGACCGCGCGCGTCGAGCCGAAGGATGCGGTGACCCCGAAGCGCCCGGCCGAGGTCGAGTCCGAGGTGGCTGTCGCGGCTACGGCTGGACATCAGCCCATGCAGCTGGACGACCAGGGGACCGTCATCACCGGTCACATCGAAGTCGAGTGTGGCGCCTCGAATCCGCAGCGTGCTCACGTGCCCTCCCGGGCGTCCTCTGTGCGAAACGGTTGCCGCCTAGACTACGCGCGATGCGCTTGACGAATGTCGCCCGAATGACGCTGCCCCCAGGCCGAGTCCGCAGCCTCATGTTTCCCGCCGAGGCCCTGCCGGACGCGGAGCCGTTGACCCTGTCGTTCGACCAGGGTCGGCACGTCGGCGAGGGTGATCGACCCGGATCGTGGATGGCAATCTCGTTTCGCCTGCGCACACCGGCGGCGCCCGACGAGATCGCTGACGCGTGGGCCGCTGTCGTCGACCGGCACGGCACCCTGAGCACCGTGTTCGACCGCGACGAGGACGGAGCCGTGCAGGTGCGACCGGCACGACTGGGCGTCGGGCGATGGGTGACGCATCCGGCGCCTCCCGAGCGGCTGACGCGCGAGGTGCTGCGCGAGGTGCTCGACGACGGATGCCGCCCCTTTGCCACCCCCTCCCATCGGCTGTGCCTGATCGAACCCGGTGGCGGAGCCGATCCGACGATCGTGATCGCCTCCGACCACGCTCACGTCGACATGTGGTCTCTGCTCGTGCTCGCCCGGGACCTCGCCGAGGTCGTCGACGACGAGCGGGAGGACCGGGCACCGGGTGCTGCGTTGCCGGCAGCGCGAGCATTCGCCGACCACTCCGCGGAGCTTGCAGCCCGCCCACCGGCACCGGGAGACATCACGACCCGGTGGGCCGAGATCCTGGATGCCGAGGGCGGCCAGATGCCGCTGTTCCCCCTGACCCTGGGCGACGTCGCCGCAGCACGATCCGAGATCGTCGATGTGCGCGACGTGTTCGACGGCGCCGAGTTCGAGACCTTCTGCGAACGCGCCGCAGCCGCCGGAGTCAGAGCGATCGCCATCGCGGTGTCCGTCATGACACGCGTGAGCCTGGCGATGGGAGACCAACCGCTGCGAGCTGTGTTCCCGGTCCATAGCCGGCACGACCCGCAGTGGCACGATTCGGTCGGCTGGTTCATCACGAACGCCGTGATCGAGTCATCCGATCCTTCGCCGCAGGCGTGCGCCCACGCCGTGAAGGAAGCGATCGGCCTCGGCTCGCATCCACTCGGCCCGATTCTCGCTCCGTACGGCGGCATGCCGGCAACCCCCGGGATGTTCGCGGTCTCGTGGCTCGATACCGGGCGACTCCCGATCGCGCCGGGCAGGCTCCGCGACATCCAGTACATCTCTGCGGTCGTCCGCACGGACGGCGTCATGATCTGGTTCATCGCGAACGACACCGGCCTGCACCTGCGGTGCCGCTACCCCGATACGCCAGAGGCACGGCGCAACGTCGGGGCGTGGCTGGATGCCGTCCACTCGGGGCTTCGCGACACGATCGGCGCGTGATCGGTTCGGTCGCGCCGTCATGAGGGCGACGGTTGCGCGCACCCGCAGCACGACGCGACCGAAACGAGGAGCTCTCAGTTCAGTCGCGCCGTTTTGCGGGCGAAGGCTGCGCGCACCCGCAGCAAGGCGCGACCGAACTGACCTGTACCGGGAGCAGGCGCTAGCCTGAGGCCCATGACGGCACCGACGCCCGAGGCCACGATGCCCACCGACACCCGCTTCTTCGGCCAGCCCCGGGCCCTCGCCACGATCTTCGGTGTCGAGATGTGGGAGCGCTTCAGCTTCTACGGCATGCAGGGCATCCTGCTGATCTACCTCTACTACTCGGCCGCGCAGGGTGGACTCGGGATCGACGAGGGGATCGCGACCGGGATCGTCGGCGCGTACGGCGGCGCCGTCTATCTCTCGACGATCCTCGGCGCGTGGATCGCCGACCGGATACTCGGCTCGGAGCGCGTGCTGTTCTACAGCGCCGTGGTCATCATGCTTGGCCACATCGCCCTTGCGCTGCTGCCGGGACTGCTCGGCGTGGGCGTCGGACTGGTGCTGGTCGCCGTCGGATCGGGAGGCCTCAAGGCCAACGCGACCTCCGTCGTGGGCACGCTCTACACGGAGGACGACCCGCGCCGGGATGCCGGCTTCTCGCTCTTCTACCTCGGCATCAACCTCGGCGCCTTCCTCGGCCCGCTCCTGACGGGCCTGCTCCAGTCCACTGCCGGTTTCCACTGGGGCTTCGGCCTCGCGGCTGTGGGGATGGCGATCGGTCTCGTCCAGTACACCCTCGGTCGCAAACGGATCCCGGCAGAGGCATCCGTCGTGCACAACCCGCTGCCCCGCAATCGCTACGCCCTCATGATCGGCGTTGCTGTGGGCGCAGTCATCGTCGTCGCGATCTTGATGTTCGCGCGGGTCATCCGAGCAGACAACCTTGCCGATATCGTCATCCTCGTCTCCCTCGCGGCGACGATCGCGTACTTCGTCGTGATCCTGAGCTCGCGCAAGGTGACAGCGCTCGAACGTTCACGGGTGGTCGCCTTCATCCCGTTGTTCATCGTGAGCGTCGGGTTCTGGTCGCTCTACCAGCAGCAGTTCACGGTCATGACGGTCTATTCCGACAAGCGCCTGAACCGCGACCTGTTCGGGTGGGAGATGCCGGTGCCGTGGGTGCAGTCGATCAACCCGATCTTCATCATCATCCTCTCGGGGGTTTTCGCAGCTCTGTGGACCAAGCTCGGCACCCGCCAACCGTCGACGCCCGTGAAGTTCGGGCTCGCGGCCATCATCATGGGCGCCGCGTTCCTGCTGTTCCTGCCCTGGGCGGGAGGCGGCGAGAACACGACACCGCTCCTCGCGATCGTCGGCATCCTGTTCGTGTTCACCGTCGCCGAGCTCCTGCTCTCGCCGATCGGGTTGTCGATCACGACCAAACTCGCTCCCAGTGCCTTCCGCACGCAGATGGTGGCCCTCTTCTTCCTGTCGGTCGCGCTGGGGACCGCGATCGCGGGCTGGCTCGCGCAGTTCTACGACCCACGCAACGAGGTGCCGTACTTCTCGAGCCTCGGGATCGCCGCGATCGTCTTGGGCGTCGCGCTGCTGCTGGCCGTGAAGCCCGTCCTGAAGCTGATGAAGGGCGTGCGCTGAGTCCAGCACGATCGGCGGCTGCGATCGACACACGAAGACCGATGGCACAGATCGGCGCCGCAGGGAGTGAGGACGAGCGCAGCACACGAGAGAATCGGTCCATGCCCACAGCCCAGCTTCCCCTCGATCACGCGTGCCTCATCGTCCACGGCACGGACTCCCCCGGCATCGTCGCGGCGGTCTCGGCTCTGATCACGCGGCAGGGCGCGAACATCGTGCAGTTCGATCAGTACTCCGACAACCCTGCCGGCGGCGCCTACTTCCAGCGCGTCGTCTTTCACCGGCCAGGCCTGCGCGAGGCACTGCCCGCGATCGAAGCGGACCTCGACGAGACTCTCGGCACCGGGTTCGATCTTCGCTGGTCGATCACCGATCAGTCGGTCCCGAAGCGGATGGCGATCCTCGCCTCGAAGCAGGACCACTGCCTGCTCGACCTGCTGTGGCGGCACCGCCGGGGTGAGCTGCCGGTCGAGATCCCCGTCGTCATCTCGAACCACACGGATGCCGCGGCTGATGTCGAGGGGTTCGGCATCCCGTTCGTGCACGTGCCCTCGGTCGCCGGACCCGACAAGAGCGCCAGCGAAGCGCGCATCCTCGCGGTGCTGGCGGACGCGGATGCCGACTTCGTCGTCCTGGCGCGCTACATGCAGATCCTCAGCGGCGAGTTCCTCGAGCGCGTGGGCGTCCCCGTGATCAACATCCACCACTCGTTCCTTCCTGCCTTCATCGGTGCACAGCCGTACCGCCAGGCCAAAGCCCGGGGAGTGAAGCTCATCGGGGCGACGTCGCACTACGTGACGACCGACCTCGACGAGGGACCGATCATCGAGCAAGACATCGTGCGGGTCACGCACGCGCAAACCGCCGCCGACCTGGAGCGACGCGGCGCAGACGTCGAACGCGCCGTGCTCTCCCGCGCCGTGCTCTGGCACGCGCAGGATCGCGTCATCCGTCACGGAAACCACACCATCGTCTTCTGACCGTTCGGCCCCACGGGGCACATTGTCGCGACACCGAAGCGCCGGATAGGCTCGCGGAGTCCCCTATCTCGAGGAAGAGGCAGCTCATGGCCATTGCAGTGACAAATCCTGCGACCGGCGAAGTCATCGAAACCTTCGAGCCTCACGACGAGGCCGAGGTCGAGCGCCGCATTGCTGCCGCACAGTCGGCTTTCGTCGCCCTGCGCGACACGACGTTCGCTGAGCGCGCAGGATGGATGCGCCGCGCCGCCGAACTGCTGGAGGCTGATGCCGACGAGATGGCGCGCACCATCACGATCGAGATGGGGCGTCCCCTCGCCCAGTCTCGCGCAGAGGTACTCAAGTGCGCTCGGGGATGCCGGTTCTACGCCGACAACGCCGAGGACTTCCTCGCAGCCGAGACGCTCGCTGACCCGTCCTCGGTGAAGGCGTCCGCGGCCGGAACCCGCTGGGCGCCGCTGGGCATCGTGCTCGCCGTCATGCCGTGGAACTATCCGCTGTGGCAGGTCATGCGCTTTGCCGCCCCGGCACTCATGGCCGCCAATACGGGGCTACTCAAGCACTCTTCGAACGTTCCCCGCTCGGCGCTCTACCTCGACACCCTGTTCGAGCGCGCCGGGTTCCCCGTCGGCTCGTTCCACACGCTGCTCATCCCGGCATCCGGAGTAGAGCGGGTCCTGCGCGACTCGCGGGTGGTCGCGGCCACCCTCACCGGATCAGAACCTGCGGGCCGCTCTCTGGCGTCGATCGCGGGCAGCGAGGTCAAGCACGTCGTGCTCGAGCTCGGCGGCTCGGATCCGTTCGTCGTGATGCCGACAGCGGATCTCGAGGCCGCGGCATCGGTCGCGGTGACCGCGCGCAACCAGAACAACGGACAGTCCTGCATCGCTGCCAAGCGGTTCATCGTCCATACCGACGTCTACGACGATTTCGTGGCACGGTTCGTGGAGAAGACCGCAGCGCTGCGCGTTGGCGACCCCCTCGACGAGGGCACCGACGTGGGTCCCGTTGCGACCGAGAGCGGCCGGGACGAACTCGCTGAGCTCGTCGATGATGCCCTCTCGCACGGCGCCGAGGCGTTGACCGGCGGCTCGGTCCCCGACCGACCGGGCTGGTTCTACCCGCCGACGGTCCTCGCCGGTGTCACGCGGGATATGCGCCTGTTCCAGGAGGAGGCCTTCGGCCCGGTGGCCACGGTGTTTCGCGTCGACTCCCGTGAGGAGGCCGTCGAAATCGCCAACGCGACGACGTTCGGGCTGTCCTCCTCTCTGTGGAGCACCGATGACGACGAGATCGAGTGGTTCATCGACCGCCTCGAAGCCGGCGCCGTGTTCGTCAACGGCATGACCGTCTCGCACCCGGAATTGCCGTTCGGGGGCATCAAGAACTCTGGCGTCGGGCGAGAGCTTGCCGCTGCCGGCATCCGTGAGTTCATGAACCTGAAGACGGTCTGGCGCGCCTGAGGTTCGTCGTCAGGGAAGGATGACGATCTTGCCCGGTTCGTGCGAGGACTCGAGCGCCTGGAACGCTGCCACCACCTCATCGAGCGGGTAGGTCGCCACGACGGGGAAGACGATTCTGCCGGCGGCAATGTCTTCGCCGAGGGCCCTCAGGTTCTCGGGCGTGCGGGCTGCACGCTCGACGTTGTGCACTCCCAGCTCATCGAGGGCCGCGTAGGCGGCGATCGCGACCATCCGGTCGACCGAGACGCCAAGTTCGATTCCCGCATCCAGTGCGTCGCGGCCGTGGCAGTCCATGACCGCGGTGATCTCGCCGAGATGGCGCACTCGCTCGGCGAGCCCCTCGCCGTACTCAACCGGCTCGATCCCGAGCGACCGCAAGAAGTCGTGGTTGGTCACGGATGCCGAACCGATCACCCGCGCGCCGCGGGCGATCGCAAGCTGCGACGCCACGAGCCCGACAGCGCCGCTCGCGCCGCCCACCAGCACGACATCGTCCTCGCCGACCGGCACCGTAGCCAGACACGAAACCGCCGTGAGACCGGCAACATGCAGGCCACCCGCCACCTCGACCGCGAGCCCCTCCGGCCGCCGTGCGATCTCTGCGGCATTCGCGATCACCTGCTCGGCGATCGCACCCGCAGCGCGACCCATGACGGCATCCCCGACAGCGACCGGCGTGCCATCCGGGTAGGCAGCCCCCTCACCGACTGCAAGGACTGAGCCGGCGAAGTCTCCACCGATCCGTCGCGGGAACGGGGCATCCGACGGAATGAGTCCGCCACGAGCCTTGGCATCGTAGGGGTTCAGCCCGGCAGCTTGAACGGCGACCAGCACCTTTCCCGCGCCGGGCGAGGGCTCCTCGACCTCGCTGACGAACAGGACTTCGGGCCCTCCGGCCTCGTTGTACATCGCTGCGCGGCTCATACCTCGAGCCTAGCCACGCCCGTCGCCCTGCGGACCGAGAGAGGGCTCTGCAGATCCGTAGGGATGACTCGACCGCTGCGCGACCGAACGGCGCATGCCAAGCTGTCGGCATGGCGAATTCGCCCACCGGTGACTCGATGACCGAGCGCATTGTGCGTGTTCTGGAGACGTTCACCTCCGAGCGGACGGTGCAGTCGGCATCCGAGATCGGGCGGCGGTCCGGGCTCCCGTCATCCAGCGCGCATCGCATTGTCGATGACCTGGTCTCGGCAGGTCTGCTCGATCGCGACGAGGACGCACAGGTGCGCCTCGGTATGCGCCTGTGGGAGCTGGCCCTGCGCGGATCCTCGGCACTGCGCCTGCGCACCGCGGCCCTCCCCCACATGGAGACGGTGCAAGCCACGATCCGCGAGCACACGCAGCTCGCCGTCCGAGAGAAGGATGAGGCACTCTTCATCGAACGCCTCTCGCATCCGGATGCCGGTGCCAACATCACCCGCATCGCCGGCAGGCTTCCGCTGCACGCCTCCTCGTCCGGCCTCGTGCTGCTCGCCTATGCACCCGCAGCGGTTCGCGCGAGCGTCCTGGGCAGTCCGTTGCGCGCCGTCTCACGCGAAACCATCACCGATCCGCGGACGCTGGAGCGCGCCATAGCGGCGATCCGGCGTGACGGCGTCGCTATCGCTCCCGGCTCGATCCAGTCCGTCTCCACGGGTGTGGCAGTGCCGCTTCGCCACGAGGGCGAGGTCGTCGCCGCGTTATCTGTCGTGCTTCCCCGCGATGCTGATCCGACACCGTCGGTTGCCGCGCTGCGCAGCGCCGTCGCGGGGATCGAGAGCGATCTTCGACGGCAGCGTCTCTGATACCCGCACTCCCGTTCAATGGGAATCTTTGGGCCGCTCCTGCCGGCTTGATGCAGACTCGGCGAAGACCCGCATCCGTCGAAGGAGACGCCATGTCAACCATCCGCACTCAGGTAGCCATCGTCGGCGCCGGCCCCGCCGGCCTGCTGCTCTCACACCTCCTCGCCGCCCGAGGCATCGAATCGATCGTGCTCGACCAGCGCTCGCGCGAAGAGATCGAGAAGACGATCCGCGCCGGCATCCTCGAGTACCCCACCGTGCAGCTGCTCGACGAAACCGGCGCTTCACCGCGCGTGAAGACGGTGGGTCAGCGCCACGACGGCATCGAGCTGCGCTTCCAGGGCGAGGGCCACCGCATCGACTTCCCCGCACTCACGGGCCGCAGCGTCTGGCTCTTCCCGCAGCACGAGGCCCTCATCGACATGATCGCTGTGCGCCTGGCAGCGGGGCAGGACCTGCGGTTCGGTGTCACCGTCGACCGCGTCGAGGACATTGAGACCGATCGGCCCCGTGTGTTTGCGACGAACCCTGACGGCTCGCCGCTCGAAATCGAGGCCGACTTCATCGTCGGCGGCGATGGCTCCCGCAGCCTGGTCCGCGCCGCCGTCACGGGATCGTCGACAGGTGGGTACTTCCGCGAGTACCCCTTCGCCTGGTTCGGCATCCTGTGCGAAGCGCCGCCGAGCTCCGAGGAGCTGATCTACAGCAACTCCCCCAACGGCTTCGCGCTCATCAGCCAGCGCAGCGCGACCGTGCAGCGCATGTACTTCCAGTGCGATCCCGAAACCGACCCCACCGTCATGAGCGAGGCCGAGATCTGGGAGACCCTGCAATCGTGCGTTCCCGGCACGACGCTGCAAGAGGGACCGATCTTCCAGCGCGACGTGCTGAGGTTCCGCAGCTTCGTTTCGTATGAGTTGCGACGCGGACGCGCCGCCCTCGTCGGGGATGCCGCCCACACCGTTCCCCCGACGGGCGCCAAGGGTATGAACCTCGCCGTGGCCGACGTCGTGTTGCTCGACCGCGCACTCGGCGCGCTGCTGAACGAGGGCGACGAGCGACTGCTGGACTCCTACGCCGAGACGGCCCTGCAGCGCATCTGGAAAGCGCAGCACTTCTCGTGGTGGATGACGAGCATGCTGCACCTGACCCCCGAGGCATCCGACTTCGATCGCCGTCGCCAGATCGGTGAGCTGCGTTCGGTCGTCGAGTCCGAAGCAGGCCAGACCTACCTCGCGGAGGCCTACACGGGCTGGGCGTTCGCGTAAGGGGAGTGAGGCGGCGGCCAGAGGTTCAGCACACCTCTGTACCCGGAATTGCGCCTGCCACCACCCTCAACGCGTGTGCGAGCGTGTCACGCTCGGGCGCCGGTAGCGCAGCGAACATCTCGTCCTCCGCCTGCCTCGCAAGTTCACGCGCCTGGACGAGCAGCTCGCGCCCGGCAGACGTCGCCACCACCACGTTGGCTCGACGGTCGTTCGGATCGGGTTCCCTCTCGACGAGCCCCCGCGCCTGAAGCTCATCGATCAGCGCAACAATCTGGCTCGGGTCCAGGCGAAGGAACTCGGACAACTCCCGCTGAGAGGGACGAGCATCGTTGGCCGCGATCGAGAGCACCGAATAGCCGCGAACGCGAAGTTCTACCGCCTGCAACGCGCTATTGACCCGTGAAACCGAGACCGCGTTGGCACGCGCGAGGAGAAAGGCAAGGTCATCGCCGACCGTAGTCCGCCACAACCGCTCAGACCGAACGGAGTTCTCGACCGGCCGCTGCTGGTCGTTTGCTGTGGACACGCGGCCATTCTAACCATTTGCTGCGGAACACAATCGTTGAACTTGACAATTATTGGTGAAGCCCGACACAATCCTCATCATGAGCAGCGTCGCAGTGCCCCGCACAATCTTCGACGAGTCCCACGACGACTTCCGGGACACCGTGCGTCGCTTCGTGCAGCGCGAGGTATCGCCGCACCTGGATTCCTGGACCGAAGCCGGGCGCGTCGGTCGAAGCCTCTTCGCGAAGGCTGGCGAGACCGGACTGCTCGGCATCTCGGCACCCGCTCGCACCGGAGGCGGAGACGTCGACGACTTCCGCTATAACGCGATCATGATCGAGGAGCTCGCCTCCGCCGGCGCGACAGCGGTCTCGATGTCGCTGTGCGGCATCAACGACCTCATCGCTCCCTACCTGATCGCATTCGGCTCGGAGCAGCAACAAGACCGCTGGCTAACCCCGCTGGTCGCGGGCGAGCAGATCGGTGCCATCGCGATGACCGAGCCGGGAACGGGGTCAGATCTCGCATCCATTTCAACGACGGCGCGAGCCGACGGCGACGATCTCATCCTCACCGGTTCCAAGACCTTCATCTCCAACGGGCTCCTGGCAGATATCGTGATCGTGGTTGCACGCACGGATCCCGACGCCGGTCGCGCCGGATTCAGCCTTCTGGTCGTGGAGGAGGGCATGCCTGGCTTCACCCGCAGCGGCCCTCTGAAGAAGATCGGCCTCGGCGCACAAGACACCGCCGAGCTCTCGTTCGCTGAGGTGCGAGTGCCCGCTGAGAACGTGCTCGGAAAGCCCGGCGACGGGTGGATGCAGCTGCGCCACAATCTGCCGATCGAGCGCTTGCACATCGCGGTGACCTCGATGGCGCGGATGCGTGCAACGTTTGACCAGGCCCTGGCATATGCGACACAGCGCACCGCGTTCGGCCGACGGATCGCGGATTTTCAGGCCAACCGCTTCTACCTCGCCGAGCTTGCCACCCAGATCGAAGTCGCCCAGGTATTCGTCGATCGATGCATCCTCGACGCAGCCCACGGCCAGCTCGACGAGGTGACCGCCGCCATGGCGAAGTGGTGGGTGACTGAGCTGCACCAGAAGGTCATCGACCGGGCGCTGCAGCTGCACGGCGGGTACGGCTACACCCGGGAGTACCCGGTGGCTCACGACTATCTGGATTCTCGCGTCGCGACGATCTACGGCGGCACCACCGAGCTCATGAAAGAGATCATCGGTCGCCGACTCACGCGCCAGGATTGAGACAAGCCAGCACCACACTGGCAAACATCAATCGTTGACAATTGCAATGAAATCGGATTGACTGGGCGCACTCGGCCAGGACCGAGAGCCTCGAGAAACAAGGGAGCGCCATGTCGCTGCACGGCAAAGTCGCCATCGTCACCGGATCGGGTCGAGGTCTCGGTCTCGCTTACGCTCAGGAACTCGCCCGGCAGGGCGCGGCGGTCGTCATCAATGACGTCGACGAGAAGACAGCCTCCGATGCTGTCGCCACGATCGAGGCCGAGGGCGGCCGGGCTACGGCTGTCGTCGCCCCCGTTGGACCGACCGAGACCGCACAGAAGCTGCTCGCCGCCGCGCTGGAGAGCTTCGGCGGTGTCGACATCCTCGTGACCAACGCCGGCGTGCTACGCGACAAGACCCTGTGGAAGATGACCGACGACGACTTCGACACCGTCATCGGCGTCCACCTGCGGGGCACCTTCACGTGCGTCCGCGAGGTCGCCACGCACCTGCGCGAAGCCGGCAAGCCCGGCCGCATCATCTGCATCGGTTCGCCGACCGGCCAGCGCGGCAACTTCGGCCAGACCAACTACGCCGCTGCCAAGGCAGGCATCGTCGGGATGGTGCGAACCTGGGCGATCGAGCTCAAGAAGGCCGGGATCACTGCCAACGCCGTGATCCCCGTCGCCGCCACTGCCATGACGGCCACGGTGCCCTACTTCGCCGCGGCAGTCGAGGCATCCGAGCGCGGTGAGACCATGCCCGCGTTCTTCCGGCACGACCTCGGCTTCGGAACTTCCGAGGATGTCGCGGGAGTGATCGCCTACCTCGCCTCCGACGACGCCGCCCACATCACCGGACAGGCAATCGGCGTGGGCGGAGACCGAATCCAACTGTGGTCCCACCCCGAGCCGGTCGTGACGGCCTACCACGAGGGCGGGTGGAGCACCGAGGCCCTGCAGGCTGAGGCGCACGAACTGTTCGACGGGCAGCTGCAGTCCGTGGGTGAGACCTTCCCACCGCTCCCGGAGGAGTTGCAGCGGTGACCACCCGCTACGAGCCGGCGATCGATGTCGAGGCCCTGAGGGCCATCGATGCGCATGTGCACATCGAGATCGACGCGCACGGACACTCGTCGCTTCCGGATGACCTCGCCGAGGCCGCCTCGAAGTACTTCCGTACCGACGGCCCCCGCCCCGACCTCGACTCGATCGCGCAGTACTACCGCGAGCGCCAGATGGCAGCCGTGGTGTTCACCGTCGACTCCGAGTCCCACCTCGGGCATCCACCGATCTCGAGCGTCGAGATCGCCGAAGGGGCGGCGCGCAACAACGACGTCCTCATCCCGTTCGGGTCGGTTGACCCCCGTAAGGGTGCTACCGCGGTGGATACGGCGCGGCGCCTGATCGAGGACCACGGTGTGCGCGGCTTCAAGTTCCACCCCACGGTCCAGGGCTTCGACCCAAGCGACCCCGCATACGCGCCACTGTACGCCGCGCTTGAGGATGCCGGCGTCGTCGCCCTGTTCCACACCGGCCAGACCGGTATCGGCGCGGGGATGCCGGGGGGTCGCGGCTTCCGCCTCGGCCTGTCCAACCCGATACTGCTCGACGGGGTCGCCGCGGACTTTCCCGGGCTCCAGATCATCATGGCCCACCCGTCAGTACCGTGGCAGGACGAGGCGCTCTCGGTGGCGACCCACAAGCACAACACGTGGATCGACCTGTCGGGCTGGAGTCCGAAGTACTTCCCCGAGCAGCTCGTGCGCGCAGCGAACTCCTACCTCAAAGACCGCATCCTCTTCGGCTCCGACTTCCCGCTGCTGACTCCAGATCGCTGGCTCAGCGATGCCGAGAAGACCGCTCTCAAGCCCGAGGTGATGCCCGGCATCCTCAAGGCCAACGCCGCCCGACTGCTGGGGCTGACTTCCCTCGCGTGACCATCTGCACCACACCCAAGGAGACATTATGACGACCACCGTCGCCTTCGCCGACCTGCCCACCCTTGTCGGGACCGACCTCGGCTACTCCGACTGGTTCGAGGTCACCCAGGAGCGCATCAACACCTTCGCTGACGCCACCGACGACCACCAGTGGATCCACGTCGACCCCGAGCGCGCCAAGGAGGGACCCTTCGGCGCCCCGATCGCGCACGGATTCCTCACACTGTCGCTGTTCATCCCGATGTGGGTGGATCTGTTGGATGTGCAGGGCGCCGGCACAAAGGTCAACTACGGCCTCGACAAGGTGCGCTTCGTCTCGCCCGTTCCGGCCGGTTCGCGCGTCCGACTCACCGCGACGATCGCCGAGGTGGTCGAGGTCGGCGGCGGCATCCAGCTCGTCGTCGATGGAACCATCGAGATCGAGGGCGGCACCAAGCCTGCGGTCGTGCTGCGCAGCCTGCAGCGCCTCTACGCCTGACCGGAGGCGGGGCCGCGCGCCTCGACTCCGCATCGACTGATTCACCGACGAATCCGCTCCCTCGAAGAAGAGAACACCGATGCACAACCACGGACTGGGCTCATGGATGACCACCCGGCGCCAGAAGACCCCTGACAAGACCGCCCTGATCTTCGACGGCCGGAGCACGACCTACCGTGCTTTGGCTGACGACACCGACCGCATTTCCGCAGTGCTGGGGCGTCGCGGTATCGGCATCGGTGACGCTGTCGCCTTTCTCGGCGAGAACAGCCCCGAGTTCCTCTCAGTCATGTTCGCCTGTGCGTAACTCGGTGCGATCTTCGTGCCCGTCAACACCCGACTTGCGCCGCCTGAGGTGACCCACGTGCTGACGGACTCGGGGGCGCGAGCACTCATCGTCGACCCCGCCCTGCACGAGAAGGCCCTCGATGGCATCGCCGCCGCGCACATCAGCCACGTGATCCCCACTGGTGAAGGCACAGCTGATCACCCGGGACTGTCGCCGCTGCTCCGCGGCACTCCGTTCGGCCACACGGATGCCGCGGTCGGCCATAGTGACCCCGCGGCGATCATCTACACCTCCGGGCACGACCGGAAAACCCAAGGGCGCAGTCCTCACGCACGGCAACCTCATCTGGGCGGCAATCAACTGCGTCGTCGACTATGACGTCGTGTCGACGGATGTCGCGCTGATGATCTCACCGTTGTTCCATGTCGCAGCCCTCGGAATGGGAGCCCTGCCTATCCTCCTCAAGGGCGGCACGATGGTGCTCGAGAAGGGATTTGAGCCGGGCCGCGCCCTCGCGCTTGTCCAGGAGTACCGCGTCACGATGCTCAGCGGCGTTCCGACGACCTACCAGATGATGGCCGACCACCCCGACTGGGACACGACCGATCTGACGTCGCTGGCCAAGCTCACGTGCGGCGGCTCGGCCGTGCCCACCCGCATCCTCGATGCCTATGAGAATCGGGGGCTGTCCTTCTCTCAGGGTTACGGCATGACCGAGACCTCGCCAGGAGCTACATCGCTCTCGCCGACGATGACCCGCGCGAAGCAGGGTAGCGTCGGGCTCCCCCACTTCTTCACCGAGATCCGAATCGCCGACGAGAACGGTGCGATGGTTCCCCGCGGAACTGTCGGGGAGATCGAGGTATCGGGACCCAACGTCTTCGCCGGCTACCTCAATCTGCCCGACGCGACGGCGAAGGCATTCACGTCAGACGGGTGGTTTCGCTCGGGCGACCTCGGCTATCTCGACCGGGACGGCTACCTCTACATCTCAGACCGACTGAAGGACATGATCAGGTGAGGCTGCAGCGGCTTCGCAACAGGATGTCGCGGACGCGGTAGCTGCAGCAAAGGAAGCTTTCCCGGCGTGGGCGGCTCTGGGCGCGAAAGAGCGCGCGCGCTTGATGGCCGAAGCGATCGCGGGAATCGCGGATGACCGCGACGAGGACGCAGCGATCCTGTCGCAGGAGAACGGCAAGGTCCGATTCGAGGCCTGGGTTGACGCGCTTGTATTCGAGATCCGCTGGAACCTCGCGCTCATGCTCGCTGACGAGGTCGACACCGACCACACGCTGCCGGCGGTTCCTGGCGCGATCCCGGTCGACACGAAGGTGTCGTACCAGCCGCTGGGTGTGACCACGATCATCGTGCCGTTCAACTGGCCGATCGCGATCCTCGGCGCAGCTCTCCCCCACGCACTGCTGGCCGGCAACACCGCGATCGTCAAGCCGCCGCTGACCGCACCGCTTGCCACCGCGAAGCTCGTGCAGCGCGTCGCCGAGAAACTGCCGCCCGGGGTGCTGAACATCGTCACCGGCAAGGACGAGAACATGTCGGGCCTGATCCAGAACACCGACATCGCCAAGGTCTGCTTCACCGGGTCCGTAGGTGGCGGCAAGCGGATGATGGAGATGGCGTCGAAGACCCTGACCCGCGTCACGCTGGAGCTCGGCGGGAACGACGCCGCGATCTTCCTCGAAGATGCCGTCATCGACGACACCCACCTGGACCGTCTGTACGCGGCGATCTACGACACGACGGGCCAGATCTGCATGAACGCCAAGCGCGTGTACGTGCACCGGTCTCGCCTCGACGAGGTCGTGAACGGTCTGTCCGACCGCCTCAGCAAGGCTGTCATCGGGTACGGCCTGGACGAGGGCACGACGATGGGTCCCCTGCACTCCTCAGCGCAGAAGGCATTCGTCGAAGAGCTCATTCAGGAGGCGAAGGATGCCGGCGCCGATGTTCGCGAGTTCGGTGAACTCCCCGGCGGAGAACTCGCGGGCGGCAACTTCATGCGCCCCGCGATCGTGGTCGACCCCGACCCGAGCCTGCGCGTGGTCACGATGGAACAGTTCGGCCCGGTCATCCCGGTCATCCCCTTCGACACCGAAGAGGAGGCCATCCGCCTCGCCAACGACACGTGGGCCGGTCTGTGTGGTTCGGTGTGGACCGGAAGCCCCGACGCTGCGCAGCGCGTCGGCGGCGCCCTCGAGTGCGGGTACGTCTGGGTCAACGACCACGGCGCAACCCGCCTCGACCTGCGCGCACCCTTCGGCGGAATGAAGCAGTCTGGTATCGGTCGCGAGCAGGGCATCGAGGGCATCCGCGCCTTCCAGGACACCCGCTCGATCGCAACCATCGACCCCGAAGCCCTCGCGGCGATGGCTCACTAAGAACCACCCTCACTCGATCGGGGTCGGGCAGATTCCTCGCCCGGCCCCGATCTTCTACTACCGTCACTTCCAACCCGACCAGAACCCGACGCGCGAAGGACCCCATGGACCGGCTCGATCCACGCATCCAGTGGGAACCACTTCAGAACACCGTCGACCCCGATAACTTCACGCCGCGCCTGCTGGCGCTCCTGTCAAACGCGCTCGTCTGGCGCGAATCGAACGAGCTGAGGCGTCGGTTCGGCCTCGGCACCAACGACTGGCGCGTGATCTCGGTCCTGGCGCTCAACCCGGGATTCTCCGCGACAGAGGTCTCCGAGTTCATCGGCGTCAACAAGGCAGTGGTCTCCAAGAGCGTCAACACGCTCGTGGGCCGTGACCTGATCGTGCTGCTGGACGGCCCGCGAGGATCCCGGCCGATGTATCTGACGACCGAGGGCGTCCAGATGCACGACGACATGCTGCCGATCTCGATGAGGGGCCAGGACATCGTTCTCGCCCACCTCTCACACGAGGAAATCGCGAACCTCAACGCGTTGCTGCAGCGCATGCTGGTCGATGCGCGCGAGCTGCAGATCCTTGAGAACGAAACAGCCGCAAACCAAGCGCGCTGATCACGCCTTCCGAGGAGGGGATACCTGACAACGTGTCGGTATCCCCTCCTCGCTGTCACCCCTCTGGACATTCCCTATGTCCATAGGTAAAATCGCCACATACTGCAATGACGCACTCCTGGCAGCGGAAAGGACCACTCGCCATGGCACACGCCACACCGACGACAGCGTCGGCCAAACGTCTCGTCGAGGGCTACTCCCTCGAGATCACCGGAAAAGAGAAAGACGTCGTCGGTCTCACCGAGGCCGCCTCGCTCATCCCGGCCGGCACGAAGGTCAACGTGACCTTCCTCGGGAACGAAGACCTTCCGATGCGTGTCGCAGCGGCCAAGGCCGTCAAGGAACTCGGGTTCGTTCCCGTTCCGCACATCTCCGCGCGCCGCATCGCGTCCCAGGCCCAGCTCGAAGAGTTCCTCAGCGCCCTTGCCGAGATCGGCGCCACCGAGCACGTGTTCGCGGTCGGCGGCGACCCCGCAACGCCGGAGGGCCCCTACCCTGACGCGCTGACGATGATCCGCTCGGGAGTTCTGCAACAGTACGGCGTCAAGGAGGTGTCGATCGCCGGCTACCCCGAGGGCCACCCTGATATCCCCACCGACGTCCTGTGGCAGCACCTCGAGGACAAGTCCGCCGCCCTCAAGGATGCTGGGCTGGATGCCGTCATCCTGACGCAGTTCAGCTTCGACACCGACCCGGTGATGGCGTGGATCAAGGGTGTTCGCGACCGCGGCATCGACACCCAGATCCGCCTCGGCACGCCCGGCCCCGCCGGCATCAAGCGCCTCATCTCGTTCGCGTCGCGCTTCGGCGTGGGAGCCAACGCGATGATCGTAAAGAAGTACGGCTTCTCGCTGACGAACCTCATGGGTTCCGCGGGACCTGACAAGTTCGTTTCCGATCTCGCCGCGCTGTTCGACGCTGACCCTTCGGTCGGCGCCGTGAAGCTGCACATGTACACGTTCGGCGGCCTCGAGGCCACGGCGACGTGGGCCCGCGATTTCATCGCGAAGTGAGCCGGAAGGAGTCGACGCCATGACGGTACACAACGAAGCACTGCGCGATCACGCCTGCCTTATCGTCCACGGGCCCGACCAGCCCGGCCTGGTCGCGGCGGTCACCGGTCTGATCACGCGCCACAAGGCGAACATCGTGAGTCTCGACCAGTACTCCGACAACCCCGAAGGGGGCGCATTCTTCCAGCGCGTCGTCTTCCACCGGCCGAACCTGACTGCGGCGTTCGAAGAGATCGAGCAGGACATCACCACGACTCTCGAACCGTACGGCATGACGTGGCGCCTCACCGACCAATCGGTTCCGAAGCGCATGGCCGTGCTCGCCTCAACCTCGGACCACTGTCTTCTCGATCTGCTGTGGCGCCACCGCCGCGGCGAGCTCCCGGTGTCGATCCCGATGGTGATCTCCAACCACACCAACATGGCCGAGGACGTCCGAAGCTTCGGCATTCCGTTCTTCCACGTTCCCTCGCAGGGGCCGGACAAGTCAGCGGCCGAAGCCCAGATCGTCAAGCTCCTCGCGGGCAACGTCGATTTCGTCGTCCTCGCGCGGTACATGCAGATCCTCTCCGAGAACTTCATCGACGATGTCGCGGTCCCGGTCATCAACATTCACCACTCGTTCCTTCCCGCCTTCATCGGCGCGGGACCGTACCGCAAGGCGAAGGAACGCGGCGTGAAGCTCATCGGTGCGACAAGCCACTACGTGACGAAGGACCTCGACGAAGGACCCATCATCGAGCAGGACGTCGTGCGCGTCACTCACGCCGACTCGGCCGCCGACCTGCAGCGTCGGGGCGCGGATGTCGAACGGGCAGTTCTCTCGCGCGCCGTGCTCTGGCACGCACAAGACCGTGTCATCCGTCACGGCAACCACACCGTCGTCTTCTGACCTACCCACCCACCACCGCGGGATGTGCCCGCACCACTGAAGAAAGGTTCATCGTGGCACCTCAGAATCTGCAGGAAGTCATCGATGCGGCGGGCTCGCCGGTCGAGCTGCTGCGCAACTCCCAGATCGGCTCGTACATCTATCCCGTCGTGCCGGCTGACTTCACCAACTGGATCAAGGAGCAGAAGGCGTGGCGCGACACCGCCGTGCTCTACGACCAGTCCCACCACATGGACAACGTGTTCCTCAAGGGCTCGGATGCCATCAAGTTGATCTCGGACACCGCGATCAACTCTGTTGCCAACTTCGCCGTCAACAAGGCCAAGCAGTACGTGCCCACCACCGCGTCGGGTCACGTCATCGGTGACGGCATCCTGTTCCGCGAAGCCGAGGACGAGTACGTCTACGTCGGCCGCGCCCCCGCGTCGAACTGGCTCATGTTCCACGGCGAGACCGGTGGCTACCAGAACCTGGATGTCGAGGTGGACCGCCGCTCGAACTCGCGCCCCTACGGTGACGCCGTCGCGCGCAAGTACTACCGCTTCCAGATCCAGGGACCCAACGCCTGGGCCGTGATCGAGAAGCTCAACGGTGGGCCGCTGGAGAAGCTCGGCTTCTTCAACATGTCGGAGATGAAGATCGGCGGCATGAACGTGCGTACTCTGCGTCACGGCATGGCCGGCGCCCCCGGCCTGGAGATCTGGGGCCCCTACGCCGACCACCACAAGATCCGCGACCTGATCGTCGAGGCTGGCGCCGAGTTCGGCCTCCTGCCCGTCGGTTCGCGGGCTTACCCGTCGAACACGCTCGAGTCGGGCTGGATTCCTTCCCCGCTTCCCGCGATCTACACCGGCGCCGAGGAGCAGGCGTACCGTGACTGGCTGCCGGCGAACTCGTACGAGGCGACCGGAACGCTCGCCGGGTCGTTCGTGTCCGAGAACATCGAGGACTACTACCTGACGCCCTGGGAGCTCGGCTACGGGTCGTTCGTCAAGTTCGACCACGACTTCATCGGTCGCGACGCGCTCGAGAAGATGGACCCGGCCGCACAGCGCAAGAAGGTCACCCTCGCGTGGAATGCCGAGGACCTCGGCAAGGTTTGGACGTCGCTGCTGAACGTCGACGGCCCGAACTACAAGTTCTTCGACCTGCCGCTGGCGAACTACGGCTCGGCCAACTACGACGCTGTCGTGGATGCCGATGGAACGGTCGTCGGCTACTCGATGTTCACCGGCTACTCGTCCAACGAGCGCCGCGGCCTGTCTCTTGCCACCGTGTCGCCCGATGTGCCCGAGGGCACCGAGCTGCGCGTGGTCTGGGGTGAGCCGAACGGTGGATCGAAGAAGGCGTCGGTCGAGCCGCACGAGCAGACCGAAGTGCGCGTTGTCGTGAGCCCCGTGCCCTACTCGACGGTCGCCCGCCAGACCTACCAGGGCGGCTGGCGCACCGGCTACAAGAACGACTGATCACCTCAGAAACCCGCGAGACTGCATCCTGCCCGCGAGACAGCACACGCAATACGCTGTCTCGCGGCGCGGGGGCAGTCTCGCGGCGTATCGGTAGCATCACGGGAGCGGATTCGACAGGGAAGGAGCACAGCGATGAGCCTTCGCTACGCACTGTTGGCACTGCTGCGGGTCGGACCGCTGTCGGGATATGAGCTGGCCAAGCAGTTCACACAGTCCGTCGGTCACGTGTGGCACGCGCCGGACTCGCAGATCTATCCCGAGCTACGCAAGATGGAAGCCGACGGCCTCATCGAGGCCGAAGAGCAAGCCCGCGGCGAGCGCGGCACGCGGCGGATGTACCACGTCACGGATGCCGGCGACCGTGCCTTCCTCGCCTGGATGGCCTCCCCGCTCGACTATCAGCGCGTACGCGACCCCGCCCACCTGCGCGCCGCGTACTTGGAGTCGGCGTCGCCGGATGCCGCGAGAGAGTTCTTTCGTCGACACATCGAACAGTGGGAAGGCGAGCTCGCCCAGTGGGACGGCGAACTCCGCAAGATCGACCTCATCGACCCACCGAACCCCATGCTCGAACGTCGCTTGAAAGCCTCCCCCGCCGAAGAACACGAGCGCATCGTCGCGTACAAGCACTTCGCGTACGAGGGTCTTGTCGAGCGGGCAAAGAGCGAGATCGCGTGGGCACAGCGCGGCCTGGATCTGGTTGACAAGCTCGACGGCGACGTCTGAGCTGAGCCCCGGAGGGCACCAGGTTCAGTGCACGGACTCCATCAGGTCGGCGCCGAATACCCGGAACGCATCCTGCACCCGCAACCGATCGAGCGGAGTGTGCTCCGTGAACTGCACGATCATCGCGTAGGCGACGCCTGCCCGGGGCCCGGCGAGCACGCCGGCCTCGGCACGGATGCCGCGGTCGCGCCCGGTCTTGTTCACGAGAAGCAGCTCCTTCCCGGTGCCGGCGTGTGCGAGCGGGTCGAGGCCCGTCGCGCCAGCGGCGAGTCCGAGATCGGCATTGAGCGCGAGCCACCCGATCACCTGCGCACTGACCGTGGCAGATACTGCTCTGCCGTTCATGAGCGCCGAGAACATCGTCGTCAGATCACGGGTCGTCGACAGCGCGAAGTGCGGAGCGTCATCCGGCCCCCGGTCCTCACGGACGCGGTCGAGTAGTGCTGTCCGTGTGAGCCCAAGGTGCTCGATGCGCTCTCGAACCGGGTCGAGCCCGACGAGATCGATGAGCGCGTTGGTCGCCAACGGGTCGGCTGCCGCCGCCGTGAGGACCGCAAGATCCACCGGCTTCAGATCGACGGCAGCGAAGTGGCGCCACAGTCCGGCCGACGAGCCGTCGACCAGGGGCTGCCGGGCAACGGATGCCGCAGCATCCACCTTGCCCGACTCCATCGCTGCAGACACCTGGATCAGAAGAGGTATGACCCCAAGCTGGGCGACCGGCAGCGTGACGAACGCATCCCCCAGCACGAGGTCCTTCCCGCGATCAAGGTCAGTGACACACACCGAGACACGGCTACCCGTACTGGCCAGCTGTTCGAGAGCGTGCATCGTCGCGCCAAAGGAACGCGCACGCCCAGAGGCATGACGAGTCCGCCGAGAATCGGCGCGGTGATCCGCGCGCGACGTGCTGGGTGGTGTGCCCACCGAGGGATCCTTCCCGTGTTCAGGTGGGGGGGATTCTAGGTGATCGACCTCACCAGATTGTGACGCGCTCGGCGGGGTCGAGCCACAGCTGGTCAGCCTCGGTCACCTCGAACGCGTCGTAGAAGGCATCCACGTTGCGCACGATCTGATTGCAGCGGAACTCGTTGGGCGAATGCGGGTCGATCGTGAGCAGGCGGATGGTCTCGGCATCCCGCCCCTTCTGCTGCCAGATCTGCCCCCAGCTCAGCAGCAGCCGCTGGATGCCGGTGTAGCCATCGATCACGGGGGCAGGCTCCCCGCCGAGCGAGATCTCGTAGGCCTTGATGGCGATACCCAGGCCCCCGAGGTCACCGATGTTCTCGCCGATCGTGAGCGCGCCGTTGACATGGTGCTTCTCATCCAGGCCCCGGGGGATCAGTGCGTCGTACTGCTCGATGAGCGCCTTGGTGCGCTGCTCGAATGCTTCGCGATCGGCCTCGGTCCACCAGTCTCGGAGCGACCCGTCACCGTCGAAGCGGCTCCCCTGGTCATCGAACCCGTGGCCGATCTCGTGGCCGATGACCGCGCCGATGCCGCCGTAGTTCGCCGCGGCGTCGCGGCCTGCGTCGAAGAACGGGTACTGCAGGATCGCCGCGGGAAAGACGATCTCGTTCATCAGCGGGTTGTAGTAGGCGTTGACCGTCTGCGGGGTCATAAACCACTCGTCGCGGTCGATCGGCTTTCCGACCTTCGCGAGCTGGCGATCGTGCTCGACCCGGTGTGCGCGGCGCGCGTTGCCGACGAGATCGGCGGCGTTGATCTCGAGCCCGGAGTAGTCCTTCCACGTCGTCGGGTAGCCGATCTTCGGAGTGAACGCGTCGAGCTTGGCGAGCGCCCGTTCGCGGGTCTCGGGGCTCATCCACTCCAGCGAACGGATGCTGCGCCGGTACGCCTCGATGAGGTTCGCAACCAGCTCGTCCATGGCTTCCTTCGCCGCCGGCGGAAAGTGCCGCTCGACGTACACGCGTCCGACGGCCTCGCCCATCGAGCCCTCGACGAGGCTCACGCCGCGCTTCCAGCGTTCCCGGATCGTGGGCACCCCGGTGAGCTGGGTGCCGTAGAAGGCGAAGTTCTCGGTGACGAATTCGTCCGACAGGAGCGGTGCGGCGCCACGGATGACGGCGAACCGCAGCCAGGCCTTCCAGTCATCGAGTCGCTCGGAAACCAGCAGCGCACCCAGCGATTCGATGAAACTCGGCTGGTACACGACGACCTCGTCGAAGGCCGTCTCTTTTCCGGGCGCCAGCGCCGACAGCCACGGCGCAAGGTCAAGCCCCGCCAGCTCCAGGAACTGCATCCAGGTGTGCAGGTTGTAGGTGGCCATCGCGTCGCGGCTGCGCACGTTGTCCCAGTGGTGGGAGGCCAGCTCGGTCTCGAGGGCCACGATGCGATCGGCATCCGTCGCGGCATCCGCGACACCCGCGAGGGTCAGCATCCTCTCGACGTGGGCCCGGAACTCGCGGCGCGTCTCGTCGAAGTTCTCGAGCCGGTAGTAGCTCTCGTCGGGGAGGGACAGTCCGCCCTGCACAATGAACGGGACGTAGCGCTGCGGGTTGCCGGGGTCGGGCTCGACATAGAGGCCGAACAGGCCCGAGACGCCGTCACGCTCGAGGGTACCGAGGGTCGTCAGCAGCTCCGGGATGGACGAGACAGCGTCAACCGCCGCCAGCTGCGCGGCGATCGGGGTCACGCCAAGCGCGGCGATGCGCTCGGTGTCCATGAAGCTCGTATACAGGTCGCCGATCTTGCGCGTCTCGGTGCCGGGCTTTGCATCCGTGCTCTCTTCGATGATCGCGCGCACGTCCTTCTCGGCCTGTTCGGCGATCAGGTGGAACGATCCCCAGCGAGCCTTGTCGTCGGGGATTTCCGTGCGATCCAGCCACGCACCGTTCACGTGGCGGAACAGATCGTCTTGCGGGCGGATGTCGGCAGAAAGCTCTTCGAGCGGGAGGCCGCAGGCGAGGACGTCGGTCATGTCCTCCAGAATAAGCACCTCGGCTATGCGCGGTCCCTGCGTGGCGAGAACACCGACCGAACCGCGGGTGGATGCAGCATCCGTTCGCGCAGGTCTTCGTAGATCGGGCGGGTCCGCAGGAGGGCTGCGACGAGGATCGCGCACACGGATGCCGCCAGCATCGGCGCCAGCACTGTTGCGACAGCCGTCATCTCGACCACGACGGCGATGCCGGTCAGCGGTGCCCGGATCGTAGCCGCGAACATCGCGGTCATCCCGACCAGGACGAAGATGACGACCGTCGTATCGGCCACCTCCGGGAGGATCAGTTTGGCGAGAGATCCGCACAGCGCACCCCACAGGGCGCCGATCGCGAGCAACGGCGCGAACAGCCCGCCCGGGGTTCCCGCCGCGTACGAGAGCGGCCCAGCCAGGAACCGGATGACGAGGGTCGCCGCAAGCACGAGGGGGATGAGCGACTCGCCGCGAAGCAGTCCCTGCGAGATCGGGTCACCCCCACCGGCGCCCAGCGGATCGAGGAACAGGAGCAGACCGACAGCCCCGCCGATGATCGCAGCCTGAGCGACAGGCGGCACGCGGCGCGCCGCCCGTGCAGCCGTCAGCAATCCCAGGATGAGGCGGTTGTACCCCGCGCCGAGGATGCCGGTGAGCAGGCCGAAGACAGCGAAGACGCCGACCTGCGCGAGGTCGGGCGGCGGCACCGGCGCTACCTGGAAGATCGGTGCGTTCCCGACGACGATCCACGCGGTGGCGACGGCGACAGCGACACCGGTCAGGGTGGGGAGGACGATGCGGGCCTTCACCGACTGAGCGACCTCTTCGATGACGAAGAGGGATCCGCCGAGCGGAGCATTGAACGCGACCGCCAGCCCCGCACCAGAGAGGGCGGAGTGAAGTGTGCGGGCATCCGCCGCGGATCTGCGGCTGCGGCGAGCGGCTTCGGCCCCGAGAACCGCCCCGATGTGGACCGTGGGGCCCTCGCGACCAAGCACCATCCCTGACCCGATCGCGAGCACACCGCCGATGAACTTCGCCACGAGCACGCCGAAGGCGCTCGGTGGCTCCTGCCCGCGCTCGACAGCCTCGACGTACTGGATGCCGCTTCCTGCAGCCTGCGGTACCCATCTCACGAGAAGTGCAGCAAGCGTTGCGCCCATCGCGGTGACGGCAATAGCGATGAGCCATCCCCATGCGGGCTGGTCGTGCGCGAAGGCGAAGATCTCGATGCGCAGATGCTCGGCCTGGTAGATGCACCAGCGAAAGGCACCGCCGATGAGTCCGACGGCGAGCCCCGCGATGGCAGCGAGCAGCATGAGGATCGCGATCTGCCGCACAGCGCCGCTTCCGGCATCCGGAGATGTCGTCGACGACGTGTTCCCCGTCATCCCACCCCTGCCCGGGCGCCCGGCGGCGCCTCTTCCGCACTGCCCATCGTGGCATCCGCACGGTTCGTTTGCCGCAAACCGCGAACGACGGATGCCGCGCACGGCGTGTCGCGGCATATGAACTACCGGATGCCCGGCAAACCCGCCCGGCGCGCATCATCCGGCCTGCCGCGGCAAACCCTAGGCTCGGCTCGTGCCTTCTCGACCCGCCGGCGCTCCATCGACGCTGAACCGCGACATCCTGCGGCTCGCGGTGCCGGCGCTGGGTGCTCTCATCGCCGAGCCGCTGTTCCTGATCGTCGACTCGGCCCTCGTCGGGCACCTGGGCACTGTGCCGCTGGCCGCCCTCGGGATCGCCTCGGCGATCCTGCAGACGATCGTCGGTCTCATGGTGTTCCTCGCGTACTCGACGACCCCGGCGGTCGCCCGACGCTTCGGCGCCGGAGACGCGACGACTGCGGTTTCAGTCGGGATCGACGGCCTGTGGCTTGCGCTGGGGCTCGGCGCGATCCTGGCCCTCGCCGGATCCCTCGCGACACCACCCCTCGTCTCGCTCTTCGGCGCCACCGAGGAGGTGGCCGCCGACGCCATGACCTACCTCCACATCTCGATGTGGGGCCTTCCCGCGATGCTCATCGTGTTCGCGGCGACGGGGTTGCTGCGCGGGATGCAAGACACCGTCACACCGCTGTGGATCGCCGCCGCGGGCTTCGGAGCCAACGCCGCCCTCAACACACTGTTCATCTACGGCCTCGGGTGGGGAATCGCGGGCTCAGCGGTCGGCACTGTGCTCGCCCAGTGGGGCATGGTCGTCGCCTACGTCGGTGTCATCGGCCGGTTAGCTCAGCGGCATTCGGCCCAGGTTCGCCCCTCGGCTCGCGGGGTGCGTGGCTCCGCCCGCACCGGCGGCTGGCTGTTCCTGCGGACTGTCTCACTGCGGGTCGCCCTGTTGACCACGGTTGCCGTTGCCACCGGGCTCGGCACCGATGAGCTCGCCGGTTGGCAGGTCGCGTACACGATCTTCTCTACGGCGGCGTTCGCCCTCGACGCCCTCGCGATCGCGGCTCAAGCGCTCATCGGCAAGTCACTCGGCGAAAAGGACCACGCTCGCGTACGCAAGGTGCTGCAGCGCACCAGCGCGTGGGGCCTGTGGTTCGGCATCCTGGTCGGGGCGGGAGTCGCGGCGGCCTCCGGGGTCATCGGGCTCCTCTTCACCGGCGACCCGGAACTTGCCGCCATCGTGCAACCTGCCCTGCTCGTACTCGCCGTCGCCCAGCCGTTGTGCGGCATCGTCTTCGTCTGGGACGGCGTGCTCATCGGCGCCGGCGACGCGCGCTATCTCGCGATCGCGGGCGCCCTCAATCTCGTGCCGTTCCTTCCCGCCCTGGCTCTGGTTGCGATCTTCCACCCCGGCGGTGCGGCCGGGCTCGCGTGGCTTGCCGTCGCGTTCTTCGGCGTCTACATGCTCGCGCGCGCCGCGACGCTCGGCTGGCGATTGCGGGGCCAGACCTGGCTCGGCTCTACCCTCAACGTATGACGTCCGAAACGCCCGCGTCCCCCTCGCTGCAGGTGCGACGCAAGCCGCAGCGGCAGAACACCGATACCGAGGTACTGTTCGGCATCCTCGCGGAAGGGATCGTCGCCCACGTGGGCTTCGTTCGGGGCGGCGCACCGATCGTGTTGCCTTACCTCTACGGGGTCGGCGACCTCGGGGAGGGGCCTGTGCTGCTGCTGCACGGTTCGACCGGCGGTGGGTTGTTCCTGGATGCCGCGGGCGATGGCGTTCCGGTCTCGGTCACCGTCACGCACGTGGACGGGCTGGTCTTTGCGGCATCCACGTTCGAGAGCTCCGCCAACTACCGGAGCGCCGTCGTGTTCGGACGCGCCAGGATCGTGCCCGACGAGCTTCGAGAGCGCGCGCTCTGGCAGGTCTCGGACCACCTCATGCCGGGCCGGCGCGCCGAGGTGCGGGAGATGACGCGCAAAGAGGTCCGTGCGACGCACGTTCTGCAGGTTCCGCTCGATCAGGCAAGCGTCAAGGTCCGCTTCGATGGCGTGGGCGACACCCCAGACGATGGCGAAGACCACACCGTTTGGGCGGGAGTGGTTCCGCTCGCGGTCCTTGCCGGCACGCCGGTCGGGTCACCGGTTACGCAGGCAGCAGGTGCCACGGATGCCGCATCCGTCGCCGCCTTCACCCAGCGGCTGCACGATCTCGCGGCCGAGCGTGAGGCTCGGCTGCGCGAGATCATGCAGCCCGGAGACTGACTACACCCCGTCGCGCACGCTGCGGGCGAACTCGGTGACATTCGTGCGCAGCGCCTCGATGCGTCGATCGCGCGCCGCCTCGCGGTCGAAACCGAGATACGCCGACGGCGGGAGCTTTCGCACATTGGCCGAGCACTCGAAGTTCTCGCACACAAGGATGCCGACAGTGTCGCCGCGCCGGCCGGCGTCGCCCGCGCGCTTGGCGGCGAACATCACGACGTCGTTGGGGAGCTGGATGTCATTGCACCACGAGCACTGTGGGCGGCTCAGCGGGCGCGCGTCAGTCTGGCGCAGCAGGATGCCGACGGGCTCATCGTCGAGATCGATCACGACTGATGCGAGCTTCGGGAGCTTCGGATCTCGGATGCCGAGGTAATCCAGGGCCTCCCAGTCGGGAGCGTCGAGGTCTGTGGGCAGAGTCAGGGCCTTGCGCTCGCTGCGCGAGGCGTTGACAAACGATGCCCGGATCTGGGTGTCGGTGAGGGGACGCATAAGCGTTCCTTTCAGGATGCGACGGCGAAGCGAATGCGGCGAGCCACGACCGGCAGAAGCCAGCGTCAGCGAAGATCGCTCAGCACGTCAAGTGAACGGGAATTGCGACTGCAGTGCAGCCGGAGCGGGCGAGGAGCCCGTCGGGGAAGAGCGCGCGGCCTCAGGCCGTCGTGTCCGCCGACGCAGAGCGCGTCGACAACCTCCATCCGCCCGCAGGCGTCATCTGTCCGTTCACGCGCGGCAGTCTACGCCGCCTCAGCGCCGATCGCCTGTGCCGTCGCTCACGCCCAGCGGCGGCACCACTCGTACATCACAACGGCTGCAGCCGCGGCGGCGTTGATCGAGCGGGTCGATCCATACTGCGCGATCTCGACGGTGCCGGATGCCGCGGCCAGCGCCTCGGGCGAGAGTCCCGGCCCTTCCTGCCCGAACAGCAGGACGCAGGCCTGCGGCAGGTCAGCGTCGGGCAGAGGCCGGGACCCCTCGACGTTGTCGATCGCGATGATCGGCAAGCTCGCGGCATCGGCCCAGGCGGCGAAGGCCGCGACATCCTCGTGGTGGCGCACGTGCTGATAGCGGTCGGTGACCATCGCGCCACGCTTGTTCCAGCGGCGACGCCCGATGATGTGTACCTCCGCCGCGAGGAAGGCATTCGCGCTGCGGACGATGGACCCGATGTTGAGGTCGTGCTGCCAGTTCTCGATGGCGACGTGAAACGGATGCCGCCGCTCATCGAGATCGGCAACAATGGCGTCCATCCGCCAATAGCGATACCGGTCCACGACGTTTCGCCGGTCGCCGCCGGCGAGGAGTTCGGGGTCCAGGTGCGGATCATCTGGCCACTCCGCCTTACCGCCCGGCCAGGGCCCGACCCCGTGGGAGAGTTCCGGCTCGCTCCCGGGCTCGGACTCGTCGTGCACGTCGAGCAATCTATCCGACGGCAGTGTGACTCCGGGGCAGGAGGCGGATGGCTGCGCCCGTCTTCGGCTCGCCATTACCTTTTCGGTTCACCGAAATATCGGTAGGGTTTTCGGCATGCCGAAGTCCCCACCAACTCCCACTCCCCCCGCCTCAGCACCGGTGAGAGCACCCCGGCTGGTGTGGCTCCTCGGCCCGGCGATGGTCGCCGGCGTCGCCTACCTGGACCCCGGCAACGTAGCCAGCAACATGACGGCCGGAGCTCGCTACGGGTACCTGCTGGTGTGGGTGGTCGTGGTCGCGAACGTGATGGCCTGGCTCATCCAGTACCTCTCGGCAAAGCTCGGTGTGGTCACCGGCGAGAGCCTGCCCCAGGCACTCGGGGGGCGAATCCGGAGCGTCTGGGGTCGGCGCCTGTACTGGCTGCAGGCAGAGCTTGTAGCCATGGCGACAGACGTTGCCGAGGTGATCGGCGGCGCCGTTGCCCTGAACCTGCTGTTCGGCATCCCCCTGTTGTGGGGTGGGGTGATCACGGGCGTCGTTTCGCTGGGCCTGCTGATCGTGCAGTCACGCCGCGGTGCCCGACCTTTCGAGGTGATCGTGATCGGGCTCGTGGTGCTCATCGCGGTCGGATTCACCGCCGGAGTCTTCGTCGCACCGCCCGACCCCGCCGGAATCGTCGCCGGCCTCGTCCCCCGGTTCGAAGGCGCCGACTCGGTGCTGCTGGCGGCATCCATCCTCGGGGCGACCGTCATGCCGCACGCAATCTACGCACACTCGGCCCTCAGCCGCGATCGGTTCGCGCCGGTCGCGACTGCCCAGCATTTCACGTTCGGCTCAGCGGCGGCCGGCCTCGAGTCGGGGCGTGGCGTGTCGACGCGGCGGCTGCTGACCGCCACCCGCTGGGACGTAACGATTGCGATGGTCATCGCTGGCACCGTCAACCTCTGCATCCTGCTGCTGGCCGCGGCGAACCTCGCGGGCGTCCCCGGCACCGACTCACTCGAAGGCGCGTACGCTGCCCTGCGCGACGGGCTCGGGCCGATCATCGCGACGCTCTTCGCCGTCGGCCTGCTCGCGAGCGGGCTCGCCTCGACAGCCGTCGGGGCCTATGCAGGCGCCGAGATCATGAGCGGCCTGCTCCACATCCGGGTCCCGCTCGTCATCCGGCGCCTGGTCACGCTCGTACCCGCCCTCCTGATCCTCGGATTCGGCGTCGACCCGACCTTCGCGCTCGTGCTCAGCCAGGTCGTGCTCTCGTTCGGCATCCCGTTCGCCCTGGTTCCCCTCGTCTGGATCACCGCACGGCGCAGCGTCCTCGGCCCGTTCCGCAACCGACTCGCCACCACCGTCCTGGGTGTCGTGTCGGCGGCTCTGTTGATCACGCTCAACCTGGTGCTGCTGTGGCTGGTCTTCACCGGCACGTAATCGAGAGCCCGATACTGACGGGTAGGGTTTCGACATGTCCTCCGCGGCCGTCGACGACTACCTGAAGATGATCTACCACCACACGGAGTGGCAGACCGAGCGGATCACGCCGTCGCAGCTCGCGTCCGAGCTCGGACTCGCGCCCTCGAGCGTGACCGAGATGGTTCGAAAGCTCGCCGCGCAAGGACTCGTGACCCACCGCCCGTACGGACCGATCTCGCTCACGGCAGCGGGCGAGCACCGCGCGGCAGCCATCATCCGTCGCCACCGCCTCATCGAGACCTGGCTGGTGCGCGAGTTCGGGTACACCTGGGCTGACGTGCACGAAGAAGCCGAGATTCTCGAACACGCCATCAGCGATCGCCTCCTCGACGGCATCGATGAGCGCCTCGGCAGGCCCAGGTTCGACCCCCACGGCGACGCCATCCCGGATGCCGATGGCACCGTGACTCGTGAGCCGTTCGTACTTCTCGCCGACGCGCCACTTGGACACTGTGGGCGAGTGCTTCGGGTGTCGGATCGCGTCCCGGGGCTGCTTGAGGCCCTGGATGAGGCATCCGTCGATGTCGGAAGCGTCGTGTGCGTGCGCGGCCCCGCGGTTCTCGAGGTCGACGGCCAGGACGTGAGCCTGCCGACGACGGCGCCCGACGCCGTCTGGCTCAGCGCCTGAGCCTGTTCGCGCCACTCCCCACCGTCAGTCGCGCCTTCGCGCGGGTCACACGGCATCACGCCCGCAACACGGCGCGACCGAACCGGGATGCCGCCGGCTCAGCGAGCGACGGATGCTGCCGCGAACGGCCAGCGGGTACGGGTTGCCGCTTCACACGCATCCCAGATGCGCGCGAGGCGTTCGGGGTCGCGCACGATCTTCGGCAGGCGCGCTCGCCGAGGGTCGCCCCTAACGAGGTAGCGCGGCCCCCAGAACTCCCCGCCGGTGATCGAGGGATCGGCCAGAGCCCGTACGAGCGGCCAGGCGCCGTGCTCCTTGGACTGGGTGAACGGCGTCTGCAGATTGTCGACGAACCGCGTGATCTTGCTGGGTTGGTTCACACCGTGCAGACCGATGGTGCGCCCGCTCGTCGAGTAGCCCGGGTGAACGACGACACTGTCGACCGGGACACCGTGCTCGCGCAGGCGCCGCTCTGCTTCCAGTCCGACAGCAGTCGTCACGACCTTCGACTGCACGTATGCCCGCCACCCCGAGTAGTTCTCGGCCAGCTGCAGGTCGAGCGGGTCATAGGGGGTAAGCGAGATCGACATGCTGCCCAGCCACACCATGCGGCCACCCGACCGCGCGAGCGGGATCAGCAACTCACCCGCGAGCGCAAAGTGTCCGAGCGCGTTGGTGGCCAGCACCACCTCGGCCCCGTCGGAGGTCGTTTCGCGACGCCGGGGCGGATGTACGATTCCCGCGTTGAGGAGCACGCCGTCCAGCGGGCCACGCGTGCGCAAGGATGCTGCTGCCGACCGGATCGAGCCCGGCTTGGCGGTGTCGATGATGAGGGATTCGATGTCGGCCCCCGGTACACGCCCGGCAAGCGTCGCCCGAGCGGCCGAGAGGCGCTTGGGATTGCGTCCCGACATGATCACGTGCGCTCCGGCTCGGGCCAGTTGCTCACTCGCGAAATACCCGAGGCCCGCGTTCGAACCCGTCACGAGGTACGACTGTCCGGAAAGGTCGGGCAGCGACTCGGGATCCCACCGCCTGCGCGTCACGTGATCGACACTAGACCTCCCCGCGCGGGATACGCTGTGGCCATGCGGACCCGAGCAGACGTGGAATGCTGGCTCACCGACATGGACGGCGTGCTCGTCCACGAGAACATCCCCGTTCCCGGCGCGGCTGAGGTGATCGAGGGCTGGCGCGAGCAGGGAGTACCCTTCCTCGTCCTGACGAACAACTCGATCTTCACGCCGCGCGACCTGAGCGCCCGCCTCCGGGCATCCGGTCTCGTCGTGCCCGAAGAGGCGATCTGGACCTCAGCGCTCGCGACGGCGGATTTTCTGCGCGGGCAGGCTCCCGGAGCATCCGCTTTCGTGATCGGCGAGGCAGGACTCACGACGGCGCTTCACGAGGCCGGCTTCATCATGACCGAGAACGACCCCGACTATGTCGTTGTCGGCGAGACCCGCAACTACTCGTTCGAGGCGATCACCAAGGCGATCCGAGCGATTGCCGGCGGAGCGCGATTCATTGCGACGAATCCCGACGCGACCGGGCCCTCAGCAGAGGGCATCCTTCCGGCGACGGGCGCGATCACTGCCCTCATCACGAAGGCCACCGGCAAGGAACCGTACGTCGTGGGAAAGCCCAACCCGATGATGTTCCGCTCGGCGCTGAACCGCATCGGCGCTCACTCGGAATCGACAGGGATGATCGGCGACCGGATGGACACCGACATCGTCGCGGGCATCGAGGCGGGTCTTCACACGGTGCTCGTGCTCACCGGCATCAGTGACCATGCCGAGATCGACCGCTTCCCGTTCCGTCCCGACGAGATCCTGGACTCGATCGCCGAGTTGCTTCCCGCGGAGCCCGAAGAGTCGGAGATGCCCGAGGTTCTGTAATGGGTGCTCTCGACGACAGTGAGCTCGTTGAAGCGACGGATGCGGCGGAGGGAAAGCGCCCGTGAACGAGGTCGAGCAGTCACTGCTGCTGTGGACGTCGCTGATCATCATCAGCGGTGCCCTCGTCGTCGCGGTATGGCAGTGGTGGCGCAGTCGCGGTGATCGCGACGAGGACTGAGGCTACTGCGGGGCGAGGCCGAGGTCGTCGAGGTCGATCGCCGCGAGCCAGGTGAGCCCGGCAT
>Ga0209066_10000159_pt1 | contig 103123 bp, 124 predicted proteins | sample All_14_2_FD_187198 | JGI IMG/M metagenome (GOLD analysis project Ga0209066, IMG submission 187198) | Freshwater microbial communities in response to fracking from Pennsylvania, USA - Allegheny Zone_MetaG_DW_15 (SPAdes) (version 2) ...
CAACCGGCCTCGACCTGTTCAAGACGCTGGACGAGCGCACGGTGCTTATGCTGATCGATCATCTGGCAGACCAGCTTGATGACGACATGGCCGATGCGATCCGTGGTGGCCTCAAGGAAGCGTTTGATGCGCTTGAGGAAGGCCGCAGCTACCAGCACCGCTATCCCGCTGGCTACCCTGCCACGACACGCGACCACTGGAAGCGTTGGGATGATTACCGCGATGCGCGGCTGTCCAAGCTGCTTGCGCCTGTGCTGGCAGGGGGTGTGGCATGACGCATACACCGACACCTTGGAAGGTTGACCCTTCATTTCTTGGCGACATTCAGGCTGACGGCACTGAAATCGCGTCATGCTTCAATGCAGGACAAGTTGGCGACGAATGGGAGGTGCGGGGACCGATTACGGTTTCTTATGCCCAGAGTCTTGCCAACGCCGCCCTAATCGTCCGCGCCGTGAACAACCATGACGCGCTTGTCGAACTGGCCCACCAATACGCCAGCGACCTACGCCATCCGCCTACCGCAGACAGCCGTGAACGACGCCTAGAGCGCATTGCAGCCGTGCTGGCGAAGGCAGGTGCAGCATGACGCAAGTCACCAACGTCCGCCACTTCCACAAGCTTGCCGCCACCACTGATCTGACTGCCCTTGGTTGGGATGCTTGCAAGGCGATGCTTCACGATGAAGCCGACGCCGAAATGATCCGCAGCCGCTTCCTTGACGCCTTGGCAGATGCCGGTGTGTCCGAGGCACTTCTGATCGTGGCCGCTCGTGCTGGCGTCCTTCCGGTGGGCTGTGATGCCGGGGAGGTGGTCAATGCCTAATCATATCATGAACGAACTCGCTTTTCGGGACGTCTCCCAAGAACAGATCGCGCAAATCATCGATGCCACGATGAAGGACGGCAAGGTAGATTTTTCCATCTTGGTGCCGGTTCCTTTGAATGTCTGGCAGGGAAGCACAAATTCCGAACAGGAAAAGGCGTTCCCGCTGAACTGGTATCAGTGGAACAGAGAAAATTGGGGCACCAAGTGGAACGCCTACGATACCACAGAACCTGAAATTGGCAGCGACAGTGTGACTATTCGGTTTGAAACTGCTTGGTCCCCGCCAAGGCCGTGGCTTGCCGCATTGTTCAACAAAACCGGCTTGCCGTTTCAGCACAACTGGCTGGACGAAGGTGCAGAACGTGGTCGGACAGCGACTTTCAGCATCCACGAGCACTTCGGCAAAACATGGCAAGAAGTCGCAGCCACCGATGAAATGCATCGGCATCTCCACGTGCTTCATTGGGGCGTCGAGGAGTTCTCAGACGATGCCTAACTACACCCCCCGCCGCGACTTCATCGGCGCGCTTCTGGCGTGTCTTGGGATGATCGCTGTTTACGCAATCGGGGCGTCATTCGCTCAATCAATTATGGAAGGATTACCGGCGTGACAAGTGAAACCACATGGCGTGACCGCGTAGAAGCCGAAATGGCAGAGTTGAACACCAAGATTGCGGACTTGGACCGCTTCATCAATCAGGGCGGGTTTGTCGGCAAAATGTCCGAAGATCATGTGCGGCTGCTTCTGATCCAGTTGGACACGATGCGCTCATATGCGCGCGTCTTGCAGGCGCGACTGGCCCTTTAACCCAATCGCCGCCGCAATGGCCGCAGGTATTATGGAAGGACCGTTGGTGTGAGCGACATTCCCGATTGGGCAGTGCAAGAGGCCCTGCGTCGTTGCGGCATTGGCGCTGACAACGCCGATTTTTCCGAATGGCGCGATTGCACTTACGCAAATGCTGTCAGCAATCTGGCAGACATGATCGCCAAGCACGAACATCCGCCCGTTGATCCCGATGTGGAAGCGGTGAAGCGGATAGCGGACGAAATGTGCTTTTGCGCAGATGCACATACATATTTCTCACTGCACCCTGATCGCCTCGCCCGCGCCGTCGCCCAATACAAGCAGGAGCGGTCCAATGGTTGAGGTCCGCACCCTCACCACCCACACCGGGGCAGCGATACGCGCGCCTGAACAGCTTTCAACGCTTGGCAAGCCGTTCGTCCGCGCCGCCATGACCGGACACCGCGAATACATCGAGCCGGTTGCTTTTACGCGGCCGCCACTTTCCCGCCGTGCAAGCCTCACCAACCCCCGCGATGCACATAACTCCACTACCCCGGCTTCAGAGGCTGGCTGGGGAACGGAGAGTGGGGCGTGACTGTCACATATCACGACACCGTTTTGCAGGGCAGCGAGGAATGGGCCTCCCTGCGCAGAGGTATCATTACAGCCAGCGAAATGCGGTTCATAATGACACCTGCAACCTTGAAGGCCGCAGTGAACGATAAGGCAAAGCAGCACATATGGGAGCTGCTAGCCCAGCGCATCACGAACTACGTGGAGCCGCACTTCTATGGCGATGAAATGCTGCGGGGGCACGAGGATGAAGTTGAGGCGCGCAAACTCTACAGCAAGCACTTTTCGCCGGTTGAGGAATGCGGCTTCATCACGAACGATGAATGGGGCTTCACGCTTGGCTATTCACCTGATGGCCTGATCGAAGACCGCACCGCCGGGATAGAGAACAAGTCCCGTCGCCAGAAATACCAGGTGCAGACCATTGTCGAGTGGCACATGAGCAAGACGGCACCGACCGACTATTTGCTGCAATGCCAAACCGGCATTCTGGTGGCGAAACTCACCCGGCTTGACTTGATAAGCTACTCTGGCGGCTTGCCGATGATCCCCATGACGATCTGGCCAGACGACAAGGTTCAGGCGGCGATCATCGATGTTTGCGGCGATGTCGAAAAGCGCCTTGCCCAATATCACACCGCCTACCTTGAGGCGATTGAAACCAACCCGACGTTGATCCCGACAGAGCGGCGCGAAGTGCAGGAGATTTTTTGATGTCCGACCTTTCACAAGTGATCAAACCCAAGTCCGACCAGTTGAACGCGGATGATCTCGTCTCTGGCGACCTCACAATCCGCATCCGTGAAGTGCGGGTAAATCAAGGGGCGAAAGAGCAGCCGGTTGCGATCTTCTTTGATGGCGACAACGGGAAACCGTGGAAGCCATGCAAGACGATGGCGCGGGCGTTGACCCAACTTTGGGGCACCTGCGATAGCCAGCAATTCGTTGGGCGTTCGGTCGTGCTCTACAATGACCCGAGCGTGACGTGGGCAGGCGTGAAGGTCGGCGGTATTCGCATCCGCGCAGTAAGCCACATGGCCGAACCGACCGAGATTGCCGTATCGAAGTCCAAGGGGCAGCGCGCGCTGATGCGTGTCGGCACGATCAATGCCGAAGTTCGCCAGATGGCACCCGCCGCCGATGAACAAGACAAGTTCGCGGCTCACACTATCACAACGATTGGCCGCGCGCCGGATCTGGAAAAGTTCGAAGCGTTCGTTTCTGGCAGGCAGGCCAAGGTCGATGCACTGGCTGAACCCCGCCCGGACCTATGGCAGAGCGTGACAGACGCAATCCGCGCCCGCCGGATCGAACTGACACCCGGTGATGCGGACCACATTCCAGACGCATTCGAACCCGAAGGCCGCGCCGATACCGACATGGGCGAAGGCTTCACCGACGCACCGGAGGATTTTTGACAATGGACCGCCGTTCATCGATCACGAAGCGCCATGCGCCCGGTCACTACAACCAAATGGCTGTTTGCAGCCAATGTGATCGTAGCGCGACGCAGACCCGTATCACTCGTTATTGCGAAGCCGCGATGACTGGAAATCCGTTGCTTTGCGATGACTGCGCAACACAAGCGGAGGCAGCGTAATGGACCCCCTCGCACTCACCGCCGCCGCCCTCGCACTGTTCACCCTGACCGCGCTTTACGCCGCGTTCAACCTGAACCGCCGCCTGAACGCGCTGCGCTCGAATTGCTCCATCCGCAACGAGCGCGGGCAGATGATCCGCTATGTCAATGCCGATGCTCAGACGCGGGCGCGGGTCGAGACTGGCGTTTGAACCAATCAACAGGGACCGGCGGGGCCTAATAAGCGCCGCCGGGGATTTTTATGAGCGAAGTTCCGTTCTGGCTTGTCTGGTGTGAAAACGGCGGCGAACCCCGCGTCAAGCAGGTGAGCCGCACAATCGCCGAACGCGAAGCCGAGCGCCTTGCCAAGCTAAATCCCGGCAAATCGTTCTGCGTTCTGCCTTGCGTTGCTCGATACACCGAGCGCCGTGTGACGGTTGAGCAGTTCGATCTGGGCGATGACGGGATACCGTTCTGATGACCCCCCACCAATGGCAACGCCGCAAGCGCGCACAGGCCGAGGAAGAAGCGCTGGAGCAATACCCGCCAGAGGAGCGCCTCAAGGTGCTGATCGAAGGATGGGAAGTGCTTGATGCGCTTAAGGGGGTGGTGCGGTGAGTAAACCATTCAGCCCTGAAACACTTGCCGAGCGTTGGGGTTGCAGCGCGATGAAGGTGCGGACTATGTACCACGAAGGCGAACTTGCAGGCTTCCGGCTTGGCAAGTTGATTCGCATTCCCGCTGCAGAGGTGGAACGGTACGAGTGTCAGAATACACCCTCACCATGCACCGAGGAAAACTCGCCCTCACCTTCCGGGACAACGGAAAGCCGCGCCGAATTTCGACTGGCACGGCAGATAGGGGGCGGGCCGAAGCTATCGCCCGTGAACTATGGGAACGCTTAACCAAGCCCGCCACGGAGCGGATAGCAGACCTGTGGCCCCGGTACGTCAAGGACCGGCAGCGGGACGGCGTGGGCACGGACTTCCGAACGCACGAACTGGCGTTGAAAGAACACTTTTGGCACCGCTTGGGCACCGCGATCAACCGCGACGATTGCCGAGCGTACCACATAGCCCGCAAAGAACTTGGATATTCGCCAAGCACGATCAGGACGGACCTTGCCTTACTTCGCGCCTGCCTGCGTTGGCGATATGGAGAGGAAGCGCCCGCGATCTGGTTGCCGCCAGCTTCACCGCCGCGAGACCGATGGCTGACAAAACCGGAGGCGAACAAGTTGGTGGACGCCGCGAAGTCTCCGCACGTCAAGTTGTTCCTCATTCTTGGGCTGGCGACGGGAGCGCGCGCCGCTGCAATTCTGGACCTGACTTGGGATCGCGTGGATTTTCACCACGGCACAATCGACTTTCGCCCCGCTGGCAGGGAACAGACGAACAAGCGCCGCACTGTCGTGCCAATGAACAACAGGGCGCGTGCAGCCTTGGAGGAAGTCCACAAGGCCGCACTGTCGGATCATGTGATCGAGTATGGCGGGAAAGCTGTGGACTCCATCAAGAAGGCAATCCAGCGCCTTTCAGCAGCCACCGGCATAGCGGTAAGCCCGCACGTGCTGCGCCACACTTGCGCGGTGTGGATGGCGCAAGCGGACGTGCCGATGCAAAAGATTTCGCAGTATTTGGGGCACACTTCGCTTGCCATGACGGCCAGCGTTTACGCCCGGTACTCGCCGTCCTTTATGACCGATGCGGGGGACGCTGTGGAGTTCTGATGTACACTGGTACATCGTCGGGCTTGGCGGAAAGTGCTGAAAACCCCGGAATTACTGGTGCCGCTTACAGGATTCGAACCTGTGACCCCATCATTACGAATGATGTGCTCTACCGACTGAGCTAAAGCGGCATGCCCTGTGGGCAGGGGCGGCGTTTAGCCATCGGTTGCGGGCTAGGCAAGGGTTTTCCGCGTTGAATTGCACAGTCATCATGCAACGCTCTCGCTCCAGTTGCGGATCGCTGAAATCATGGCCGCGCCGACTTGTGCCAAATCATCCTCGCCAATGGTCAGGGGCGGGGTGGTGTAGAGGATGTCGCGAAACGGGCGCAGCCATACGCCGCGCTCTATGCAGGCAGCAGAGAGCTGGTCTGCAGGGGCTGGCCGGTCAAGCTGCACCACGCCAATCGCGCCGCGCACGCGCACGTCCTTCACGCCTGCCAGCCCACGCAACGGTGCCAGCATATGCTCCAGTTGCGCCCCGATGCCGCGCGCCTGCTCCAGCCTTGGCTCCTGCTCGAACAGGTCAAGCGAGGCATTGGCGGCTGCGCAGCCCAAGGCGTTGCCCATGTAGGTCGGCCCGTGCATCAGCGCGTGCATGGGGTCATCCGACAAAAACCCATCGTGTATACGCGTGCTCGCAATGGTGGCCGCCAGCGGCAATGTGCCCCCGGTCAATGCCTTGGACAGCGTGACGATATCCGGCTGCACGCCGGCAATCTGACAGGCGAACATGGCGTCGCCCAGCCGCCCAAGCCCTACGAATATCTCGTCGAAGATCAGCAGCAGATCGTGCTCATCAGCCAGTCGCCGCAGCGCCTGCAATGTGAAGCTGTCATGGAACACCATGCCACCTGCGCCCTGCACCAGCGGTTCAACCACGATGCCCGCCAGTTCACCGCGATGCCGCGCGATCACCTCGCCCAGTGCCGCTTCGCCGGCTGCATCGCGCGGCAGATCGACCACGACCTGTTCCAGCAACGCGCCCTTGAACAGGCTGTGCATGCCCTCATCCGGGTCGCACACGCTCATCGTGGCGAAGGTGTCGCCGTGGTAGCCGCCGCGAAAGCACAGGAACTTCACGCGGCGCTGCCCTTGGTTCAGCCAGAACTGCGCCGCCATCTTCATTGCCACTTCAACCGCGACGGAGCCCGAATCGCTGAAGAACACGTGGTTCAGATCGCCCGGCAGCAACGCCGCCAGCCGCTTCGCCAGAACATAGGCCTGTTCGTGCGCCAGACCACCCAGCATGACATGCGGCAACGTCTGCAACTGCCGCTGCACGGCGGCCTCGATATGGGGATGGCGATAACCGTGGACGCAGGCCCACCAGCTGGAAATCCCGTCGACCAGTTCACGCCCGTCAGCCAGCGTAAGGCGCGTTCCTTGCGCCGCGACCACCGGCAGCGGCGGCCGCACCGTCTTCATCTGGGTATAGGGCAGCCAGACGTGGTTGCGCCCGGACGTGTACCAATCGGGAAGCTTGTTCATCCCCCTGCCCTGTCCTGCCTTGCGCCCGCGATCAAGCCTTTCGCTTGCCCCGGAACGCCCAGCGGCCTGCATCCTCCCACGGCCCGCCACGATAATGATACAGCGCAAAGCCTGCAAAAGCGAAATCGCGGGGCGTGAATTCTGCCGCCAGCTGTTGTTGCAGCGCAATGGACGCAGCCCTCAGCACCTTGTTCTGCACGGTTACATGGAGCCGTGGCTTGCCTTGGTCCTGCGCGGTCAGCATGCCGTGGAAGTGCTCTGCAATCTCTGCACGGAGGTCAAGCATGGCAGGGCAATGGATACGGAAGGCCGTGCCACGCCCCAAGTCCATCACCGCATCAATCCGCGCCGGGACGGGAGCGGTCTCGCCCGCAAGCCTGGCAAGCAGCGCCTTTGCCTCCGCCAGAACGCTTGATGGCAGCGCGTGGAACAGCGTGACATGCGCGGAAAGGTAATTGCGTTCGGGCGGGAAGTGCGACTCGCGCAGATGGTTTGCCCACGTCTGCACGTCACCGGGCAGCGTCGCCGTCACGATCAGGGGTGCGCGATCTTCAGCGGAAAACATGCCGTTGCTTGGCATAATTTTGCAGGACTGTCAGACGCAAATGGGCAGTTCCAAAGGGGTTGCCCGAAAGGGAGGAGGTGGGAACATTCGGCAAAACCGAAAATGCCTATTTGCATAGGCGGATCGGTACAGCCGCAATGTTCCCCGGATTCTGGGAAGAGCAAGCTCTATCCTAGTGCCTCCGTAAAAAACCTTAGGCAAGAACCATTAAGAATGGAAGAACTTCCTAACCATTCCGGACATGATTTCCGCACTTGCTCACAACTCGCCACGCGCCTTGCGCAGGGCGAACCACTTAGCAACATTGGCATTATGCTGTTCCAAGGTGTCGGCAAAAACATGCCCTCCCGTGCCGTCCGCCACCATGAAAAGTGCTTCCGTTTCGGCAGGATCAAGCACGGCTGCGATTGAAGCGCGGCCCGGGTTGGTAATCGGCCCGTTGGGCAGGCCTACCATTGTATAGGTGTTGTATCCGTTCACCGCCTGAATTTCAGACTGACGGATGCGCCGCCCCAGTGGTTTGCCCTTGGTGATCGGATAAATGATCGTCGGATCGGCTTGCAACAGCATGCCCTGACGCACCCGGTTGGAGTACAGGCCAGCCACCATGCGGCGCTCCTCGGGCTTGCCGGTTTCCTTTTCCACGATGGACGCAAGAATCAGCGCTTCTTGCGGGGTCTTGGCCACCGTGCGGGGGGAGCGCTTGGCCCACAATTCCGCCAGCGTCTTGTCCATCGCCGCCTGCATCCTCTTTAGCACGGCAGCGCGCGGCTCGCCCTTCTGCCAATCATAGCTGTCGGGCAGAACGGTGCCTTCGCCGGGCGTAGACACCGGCCCGGTAAGATCCTTGTTGGCCATCAACCGTTCGGCCACCATGATCGATGGCATGCCTTCGGGAATGGTGATCAGGCGGCGGATCACCTTGTCGCCCTTGAGGATTTCAAGGATCGTCGCTTCGCTTGCGCCCTTGGGGATCAGGAAAGAACCCTTGCGGACTTCGGTCCCCCCACCCAGCAACGACGCGCGCAATTTGAACAGCGTGGCTGACCGGATCGCGCCTTGCGTCTCAAGATCGTCGGAAAGCACACTCAGACCAGCGCCTGCGCCAACGTCAAATTCGATCTGGCTCTCAAGCGGCCCGGTAGAAACCCAGCCGCCCGCCAGCCAGCCCAATGCGCCCACCACCAATAGAACCACCGCAACCAGCGGCAGCTTCGAACGACGACGGCGAGCCATTGATTTCGTCCTTAGTCTTCCAGCGCTTTTACAATGACGCTGGCATTGGTTCCACCAAACCCGAAAGAGTTGTTCAGCGCCGCGCGCACCTTACGGCGCTTGGCGACGTGCGGCACGAGGTCCACTCCCTCGGTGCCTTCATCGGGATTATGCAGGTTCAGCGTTGGCGGCACGATCTGGTCACGAATGGCCAAGATGCAGAAGATTGCTTCCACTGCGCCTGCGCCACCCAGCAAGTGACCGATGGCTGATTTGGTGCTGCTCATCGATGCGCCCGAAAGATCATCGCCCAGCACACGCTTCACCGCTGCCAGTTCAATCGTATCGGCCATCGTGGAAGTGCCGTGGGCGTTGACATAGTCGATGTCGCCTGCGGTCATCCCGGCCTTCTTCAGCGCCATGCGCATGGCCAGTTCCGCGCCCTTGCCTTCGGGGTGCGGCGCGGTCACGTGATAGGCGTCGCCCGACAGGCCATAGCCGACCACCTCGGCATAGATTTTCGCGCCGCGTGCCTTGGCATGCTCGTATTCCTCAAGCACCACCACGCCCGCGCCTTCGCCCATCACAAAGCCGTCACGATCCTTATCGTAAGGCCGGCTCGCTTCGGTCGGACGGTCGTTATAGCTGCAGTTCAGGGCGCGGGCCTGTGCAAAGCCTGCAACGCCCAGCGGGTTGATCGTGCTTTCCGCGCCGCCCGCCAGCATCACGTCGGCATCGCCGTCCTTGATCATACGCGCGGCATCGCCGATCGAGTGCGCGCCGGTGGAGCATGCGGTGACGACTGCGTGGTTCGGCCCCATCAGCCCGTATTTGATCGATACCTGCCCGGAGATCAGGTTGATCAGGCGGCCATGGACGAAGTGCGGGGAAACGCGGCTTGGCCCCTTTTCCTTCAGAACAATCGATTCGCTTTCGATCCCCGGCAACCCGCCGATACCTGAGCCAATCGAGCAGCCGGTACGCGTCTTCAGATCGTCGTCCATATCGACAAGCCCGGCGTCTTCGATGGCCTGACCTGCAGCATCAATCCCGAACACGATGAACGGATCGACCTGGCGCTGAATCTTGTGATCCACCCGCTTGCCCGGGTCGAAGCCGAATTCATGATCGGCCGGCTTCACCTCGCAGGCGATCTTGCACTTGTGGTCGCTGGTATCGAACCTGGTGATTGGTCCCGCGCCGCTTTTTCCAGCGAGCAGGTTCTTCCAAACGGTTTCCACGTCCGCGCCCAGTGGGGTGACGAGGCCAAGTCCGGTTACGACGACACGACGCATTGAATTCTCCGGGAAATAAGCAAACAGGCCCAGCCCCTCGAAGAGGGCTGAGCCTGCCTAAGTCCACCCTGCCGTCCTGAGCGGATGGCAGCCCCAACCGGATGGCTGGCAAGCCAGCCGCCCCGGTCAGACTCTGCAAGCTCAGGGCAAGGGGGGAATTTGGGCGATCAGCCCTTGTTTTCGTCGATGTACTTGATCGCGTCCTGCACGGTCGAGATCTTCTCGGCCGCATCGTCAGGGATCTCGACGCCGAATTCTTCTTCAAACGCCATCACCAGTTCGACGATGTCGAGTGAGTCAGCACCCAGATCATCGATGAAGCTCGCCTCTTCGGTGACCTTGTCGGCCTCGACGCCGAGGTGCTCGACAACAATCTTCTTAACGCGCTCGGCGGTATCGCTCATGGAATGCCCCTTCGAAGGAAAGCGTTGGAATTCTGGTTTCGGATTTCGCCCTAATGAACGCAAGGGGCGCTGGCAAGGGGTGGACTGTGGATCACCCCAACACGCGCCCGTTCCAGCTCAACTCTTGGTCTGTTCAACCACCCGGACGTTCAGTTCACGCAACTGCTTCAAAGCCGCCGGTGAAGGTGCGCCCATCAGCAGATCTTCGGCGCGCTGGTTCATCGGGAACAGCGTGATCTCGCGCAGGTTCTGTGCGCCGCAGATCAACATGACCACGCGGTCAACGCCTGCTGCCATGCCGCCATGCGGCGGCGCGCCATACTGGAATGCGCGGTAAAGGCCGCCGAAGCGCTCTTCCACGTCTTCCTTTGAAAGACCCACAATCTCGAACGCCTTGACCATCGTCTCGGGCGACTGGTTGCGGATCGATCCGCTCGCAATTTCAAAGCCGTTGCACACCAGATCGTACTGGAAGGCATTGATCGTCAGCGGGTCCTGATTGCACAGCGCGTCCATCCCGCCCTGCGGCATCGAGAACGGGTTGTGGCTGAATTCGACCTTCTTGTTTTCCTCGTCCCACTCGTAGAACGGGAAATCGACGATCCAGCACAGTTCGAAGCTGTCTTTGTCGATCAAGCCAAGCTGATCGGCCACGCGGGTGCGGGCTGCCCCTGCCAGCTTCGCAGCCTGCTCCGCCTTGCCCGCCGCAAAGAAGCAGCCATCGTCCGGCCCAAGGCCCAGCTTGTCGAACAACACGGCCATCTTGTCGGCCCCGTGGTTCTTGGCAATCGGCCCGCCAAACTCGCCGCCCTTGCGCGTCACATAGCCAAGCCCTGCATGGCCCTCGGCGCGCGCCCAGTCGTTCATCTCGTCGAAGAACTTGCGGCTCTTTTCCGCCGTGCCCGGTGCCGGGATCAGGCGAACGACGCCGCCGGTGCCGACGATCTTTTCGAACAGGCCAAAGCCCGATTGCGTGAACTCCTCCGAAACATCGGAAATGATGATCGGGTTGCGCAGATCGGGCTTGTCCGACCCGTACTTCAGCATCGATTCCGCATAGGGAATGCGCGGGAAGCTGCCCGTCGGTGTAACCTTGCGACCATTGGCAAAGGCTTCGAACACCCCGCCGATCACCGGCTCCATCGTCTCCCACACTTCTTCCTGCGTGACGAAGCTCATTTCCAGATCGAGCTGGTAGAACTCGCCCGGCAGACGGTCGGCGCGCGGGTCTTCGTCGCGGAAGCACGGCGCAATCTGGAAATAGCGGTCGAAGCCCGCCACCATCAGCAGCTGCTTGTACTGCTGCGGTGCCTGCGGCAGCGCATAGAACTTGCCCGGATGAATGCGGCTCGGCACCAGAAAGTCGCGCGCGCCTTCGGGCGAAGATGCCGTGAGGATCGGCGTCGAATACTCCGTAAAGCCAGCCCCTTCCATGCGGCGGCGCATGTCGGAAATGACCTTGGTGCGCGTCACGATGTTCGCGTGCAGCGTCTCGCGCCGCAGATCGAGGAAGCGATAGCGCAGGCGGATATCCTCAGGATATTCCTGCTCACCCGCCACCGGCATCGGCAGCTCTTCCGCCGCCGAAAGCACCGTTGCGCCCCGCGCATAGACTTCAATAGCGCCCGTGGGCAGGTTGGCGTTGACCGTCCCTTCGGACCGCGCCTTTACGGTGCCATCGATGGTAACCACCGATTCCACGCGCAAGGCTTCAAGGATCGCCAGCGCCGGGCTGTCAACATCAGCCACGATCTGCGTCATGCCATAGTGATCGCGCAGATCGACGAACAGCACACCGCCGTGATCGCGCTTGCGATGTACCCAGCCCGAAAGGCGGACGGTCTGCCCGACATCGTCGCGCGTCAGAGCGCCACAGGTATGGGAACGATAAAGGTGCATCGAAACTCTTTCCAATCGGTCTGCAATCGGGCAGGGGAAAACTAGCGCGGCTAACAGGCGATGGCCGCGGATTTGTCAAGCCACGGCCCTTATATGGGCCAAGGCGACGCCCCCGGCAGGGGGCACCACCGGGCCGCCTTGATACGCGCGCCATATAGAAAAGACCGATGAAGATACATCCCCTCATCACCACGACAGAAGCTCTCACCGAACTGTGCGAGCGTCTGGCCAAAGCCGATTTCATCACCGTCGATACCGAATTCATGCGCGAGAACACGTTCTGGCCGGAACTATGCCTCGTCCAGATCGCCGATGACAAGGAAGCCGCCGCGATCGATCCGCTGGCTCCGGGCATCGACCTGAAGCCGCTGCTCGATCTGATGTGCGATAATGAAGACGTGCTGAAAGTCTTCCACGCGGGCGGGCAGGACGTGGAAATCATCTACAACCTCACCGGCAAGACCCCGCACCCGATCTTCGACACACAGATTGCGATGATGGCAGTCAGCCAGTCCGAACAAATCGGCTATTCCAACCTCGTCGAATCATGGCTCGGCCTGACGATCGACAAGGGCGCACGCTTTACCGACTGGTCGCGCCGCCCCCTGACCGAACGCCAGATCGAATATGCCATCGGCGACGTCACCCACCTCTCCAAGATATTCCCCAAGCTGCTCAAGCGCCTGATCAAAACCGGGCGCGGCGCATGGCTGGACATCGAAATGGAGAAGCTGGCCGATCCGGAACACTATCGCGTCGATCTGGAAACCGCATGGCAGCGCATCCGCGCCCCCAGCCGCAACACCGCCGTCCTCGGCCGCCTCAAGGCGCTGGCCGCATGGCGCGAGCGTGAGGCGATGGACAAGAACATCCCGCGCGGTCGCATCATGCGCGATGAAACGCTGGCCGACATCGCCAGCCACCCCCCGCGCGATCAGGCAGACCTTGCCAAAGTGCGCGGCCTCTCTGCCGGATGGAAGGAAAACGACATCGGCCGCCGCCTGATGCAGACGCTCGACGATGCCAAGCCCATGACCGACGCGGAAATGCCGCCGAAGACGCCGCGCGGCGCCCCGCTGGGCAAGGAAGGCGCGCTGGTCGCCGATCTGCTCAAGCTGTTGCTCAAGATCCGCAGCCGCGAGATCGACATTGCCGCCCGCCTGCTCGCCCGGACCGACGATCTGGAACTCCTCGCCGCCGGACAGCGCAAGAATCTCGCCATCCTTGAAGGCTGGCGGTTCGAACAGTTTGGCCGCGACGCGCTCGAACTGGTCGAGGGCAAGCTTGCCTTCGCCGTGGTCAACGGCAAGCTGAAAATGGCGCATATCGACAACATCGCCGACAAGGACGTTGCGGGGGACGAAGTCGTCGAAGTCGTAGTCCACGTGGACGAATGACGGCGCAATGAGCACCTACCTGCCCACGCTCAAGCAGTTGCAATATCTCGTCGCGCTGCACGAACACGGGCATTTCGGCCGCGCCGCCGAATCCTGCTTCGTTTCGCAGTCCACCCTCTCAGCAGGCCTGCGCGAACTTGAATCGCTGCTCGGCGTGGTGCTGGTGGAACGTACCCGCCGCGTCGTCCGCTTCACCCCGCTCGGCAATCAGGTCGTGGCCAAGGCGCACCGTTTGCTGCGCGAGGCCGAGGAGCTTTCGGAACTCGTGCAAAGCCACGGCGCACCGCTGGCGGGCGAATTGCGTATGAGCGTGATCCCCACCATCGCCCCATTCCTCCTCCCGCGCATCCTGCCGCGCCTGCGCAAGGAGCGCCCGCAACTGAAGCTGTTCCTGCGCGAGGAACCGAGCGCTGCCGCCATCGAATCGCTGCACCACGGTCGCGCCGATTGCGTGCTGCTCGCCCTTCCCTATGCCACGGGCGAGGTCGAGGCCGAGATCCTGTTCAAGGACGAACTGCTCGTCGCTTTCCCGAAAGACGATCCGCGCGATCCGCCATCCACGATCACCGCCAGCATGATCGATGAAACACGCCTGCTCCTGCTCGAAGATGGTCACTGCCTCAAAGAGCACGCGCTGGCCGCCTGCAACCGCCCCGAAATGCGCGCCAGCGCCACGATGATCGGCACGTCCTTGCACACGCTGGTGCAGATGGTAGACAATGGCCTCGGCCTCACGATGCTCCCGCAAATGGCCATTGATGCGGGCATCCTGCACGATACCAACATCGTCGTCCGCCCCCTGACCGCCGACCACGCCTGGCGCGACATCGCGCTGGTCTGGCGCCGCAACAGCCCGCGCGCCGAGGAATTCAGGATGCTGGCGGGCGAGCTGCGGGCGGGTTGACAATACCACCGCATGCGCAGAAATATGCGCATATGACCCGCCACAACCACGATTTCGCAGAAGCGCAGCGCAAAGCGACCAACGTCTCGCTTCAGGCCGGCATGGTAGAAGAAGCAAAGCGGCTTGGTATCAATGTATCACGTGCCTGCGAAACCGGCCTTTCGGCGGAAATCGCGAAGGCGCACGCGCGCCAGTGGCAGATTGAAAACGCCGAAGCTATCGCCAGTTCCAACGAATGGGTTGAACGCAACGGCCTGCCTCTCGCACGCTACCGCCAGTTCTGATTCAGTCAGAAGATGGCAAAGTTTGACGTTTTCAGAACGCATGAAGGAACACTGCTGCTGGATTGTCAGGCTGATTTGCTTGAACACCTGCAAACCCGCTTCGTAGTGCCGCTATGCCCAGAGAGGGATGCGCCAAAGCCTGCTGCCCGGCTCAATCCGATCTTTGGCATCGAAGGTGACCGCTACGTGATGGTTACGCAGTTCGCGGGCACAGTGCCAGTGCGCGAAATTGGCGATAGGGTTTGCTCGCTCCTTGCCGAACAAGACCGCGTCTCACTGGCACTCGACATGCTGATTGCAGGGTTCTGACCCCCCTCAATCCATGTGCTTCAAACCTACCCGCAGGTAATCCCACCCCGTAATCACCGTCAGCACCGCCGCCGCCCACAGCGTCGTCAGGCCCACGGTATGCGGCACATTCACGGTAATCCCGCCCACCGGCATCTGCCATCCGGGCAACGCCTGCCCCAGAATCAGCGCGCCCAGCGAGATCATCTGGAAGGTCGTCTTCCACTTTGCCAACCGGCTGACCGGCACTGAAACGCGCAAACTGCCCAGAAATTCCCGCAAGCCCGAAACCGCAATTTCGCGCAGCAGGATCACCAGCCCGGCAATCACGTGCATATCACCGACGTATGGCCCACGCAGAATGCCTTGCGCAGTCAGCACCAGAATCACCGCCACAACCATGATTTTGTCGGCAATCGGATCGAGGAAAATGCCCAGCTTACTCACCGCGCCCTGCGCCCGGGCAAGGTAGCCGTCAAAATAATCGGTTATGCCCATCAGGCAGTAAACGCCGAAAGCAAGGCCATAGCCCAGCCGCCATTCCGGCCACCACAGCAGCAATGCGAGCAAGGGGACAGTCACGATCCGCGACAGGGTGAGCAGGTTGGGCAGCGTCAGCATCGGAATCGGGCATAGCGCGCAATTGCGTCAAACGGAATCGCAACATTCACGCCCTACCGCGTTCGAGTTCAAAACTGCTTGCCCGAGGCTCGCTCGCGGCTAAGGGTGCGCGGGACGAGAAGATGCTGGCAACGGATTAAATGACAACATCGACGCATCTGGTGCGCACGCGCCGCTTCCTTCCGCTGTTCGTCACCCAGCTTCTGGGGGCCTTCAACGACAATCTCTACAAGAACGCGATGGTCCTGTACGTGGTGTACAGCGTCTACAGTTCCGAAGCGGAAGAGGCGCGCTTTTCGGCCATCGCCTCGGGCCTGTTCATCCTGCCGTTCTTCCTGCTCTCCGCGCTCGCCGGGCAACTGGCCGACATGCGCGACAAAGCCAAGATCATCCGCGTGGTAAAGGCCTGCGAAATCGCGATCATGGTGGTCGGCGGCGCAGGATTGGTCATGGCGTGGCTGGGCATGGAAGTCGAAGCCATCGCCATCCCGCTGATGCTCGCCGCGCTGCTGGCAATGGGCGTCCACTCCACATTTTTCGGTCCGATCAAATACGCCATCCTGCCGCAGCATCTGCACGATAATGAAGTTCTTGCCGGCACCGGTCTGGTAGAGGCGGGCACCTATATCGCCATCCTTGCAGGCACGATTCTGGCAGGCTGGATTCCGGTCGAAGTCGCCGCCGGTGGCGTCGTACTGACCGCGCTGGTCGGCTATTTCTCCGGGCGGCAGGTGCCCCCTGCCCCACCAATCCACGAAGCGCAGAAGATCGATTTCAACGTCTTCACCTCGTCATGGCGGCTGATCCGCAACACCACACGACACCGTCAGGTGTTCATGGCCATCATCGCCATCAGCTTTTTCTGGACGGTCGGCACGGTGCTGTTCATCCAGTTTCCGCCGCTGGCCAAGAACGTGCTCTATGCCAGCAAGGAAGTCGCCAGCCTGTTTCTCGTGATGTTTTCCGTCGGCATCGCCATCGGCTCCATGTCGATCAACGCGCTGCTGAAAGGCACCGTCTCGGCGCGCTATTCGCCCGCATCAGTAATGGTGATGGGCGTGTTCGTCGTGGCCTTTCACGTGGTGTGCAAGATGTGGCCCGAAATGCCCGGACAGCAGTTGATGGATGTGGCTACGTTCATCGTCCAGCCGCTCGCCGTTCCGCTGCTGCTGTGCCTGCTGGGCATCGCGGTGGCTGGCGGCATGTTCGTCGTGCCGCTCTATGCCTTCCTCACCACCGTGGTCCACAAGTCTGAAACCGCACGGACGATTGCGGCGAACAACATCGTCAATTCAGGCGCGATGGTGGTCGGCGCGCTGGTCGCAGGCGGCCTTAGCGGGTTGGGCGTGGCACTGGTTGACCAGCTTCTGCTCGGCGCGGCAATGTGCGTGGTGTCGGCGTGGCTGGGCTGGCTCCTCTACAAGGCTGAGAAAGCCGCAAAGGCAGCGTAATTGGCCTTGGAGCACAGCCCACGGCTCACCAATATTCGTCACCCTGAACTTGTTTCAGGGTCCATCTTTCCCCACAAGCTGACGCCTGATTGGCCCAATGGACCCTGAAACAAGTTCAGGATGACGCTCAAATTCGGGATACGTGACACGCTGCCCGAAAAATACCTGAAGCTAAGCCATCAGGCGATAAACACCATCACCGCCATGAAGCACGCACAATAGGCAATCATGAAATCACGGACGTCCTGCATGGTGATGCGCTTGAGGTCGACCGGCTCGGACCGCACATCCATCTCGCGCAGGCGCTCCTCGGCCCGACGCATGGCGGCAACCACTTCCGGCTCCAGCTTGGGCAGTTCCCGCAGCACATGGCGCGGTAGCGAGGCGCGGAAGGAATGGCGGGCTGTGCCATAGGCAGCACCCGAAGCGGCGGCAGTTGCGAGCGACCTGTTCATGACGCCTGCTTAACGAATTATTCACCTTTCGGTATCCCGGTTTTCCGCCATTATCGGGATCGTTCCAAGGCGGGACACAAGTCGAAAGCTCCGCAAACGAGAAGGGCCGCCTCAAGCGGGACGGCCCTCTCTTCAACTGGCGAGGAAGACTGAGCGCCAGTCAAAAACGTCTCAGTTCGTGCTCAGACCTTGTCGCCCAGCGCGCCCTTGACCTTGCCTTCAACCTGCTGGGCTTCGCCCTTGCGCTCTTGCGCAATGCCTTCAGCCTGCAGCTTTTCGTTGCTGGTTGCCTTGCCTACGGCCTGCTTGATGTTGCCAGCAGCTTCGTTGGCGAGGCCCTTGGCCTTGTCGGTCATTTCACCCACAGGGAATCTCCTTGATTTGTCGGGCGAAACCGTTCGCCCTCTCGGAGACAAATACGCGCAACAGGCCAATCCGGTTCCCGTCAAACAGCGCCAGCCATCTTCAGAACGAGCGCCCATTCATCGGGCCGCACCGATCCGACCGACAGGCGCGACAAGCGGATCAGGTCCATCTCCTGCAACTCCGGCGTCGCCTTCACCTGTTTAAGCGTCACTGACTGCGGCAGCTTTTCCACCGGCTTCACCTTTACCGCCGCCCATTTGCCTTCGGGGTCGGTCGGGTCGGTCAATCCCCCTTCACTGATCACCGCCACCCCCACAATTTCGATGCCGATGTTCGAATGATAGAAGAACGCCAGATCGCCCGGCTGCATCGTGCGAAGGTTGCGCGCAGCAAGATGATTGCGCACCCCATCCCACGTTCCCTCGCCCTCAGCCACCAGATCGTCCCAGCCATAGACGTCGGGTTCGGACTTCATCAGCCAGAGGTTGCGGCCAGTCGTGTCTGCGATGTTGATTTTGGTCATGAAACCCCGCGAGAATCCCGTTAAGGCGGTTTCCATAGCGACAAATTTGCGAACTGGAACACCATGCCTCTCGAAACCTTGCCGGTGATCTCGCTGACGACCGAGCCTGATGCCCTTTCCCGCGAACTGGGCGAAAGCTTTCAGACATTTGGCTTCGCTATGGTGAAAGACCACGGCATCGACGCAGACCTGATCGCCCGCGCGTGGAAACTCACCGCCGAATTCTTTGCGCTGCCCGAAGCGGAGAAGCGGAGCTATTACATCGACGGCCTTGGCGGCGCGCGCGGCTATACGCCGTTCGGCACGGAAATCGCGAAGGGGGCAAAACGCCATGATCTCAAGGAGTTCTGGCACGTTGGCCGCGATCTTCCAGCCGATCACCCGCTTGCCAGCATGTCAATGTTCCCCAACATCTGGCCCACACAGCCCGAAGGTTTCCGCGAAACGTTCGAGGAACTCTACGCCGAATTCGACCGCGTAGGCGCGCGGATTCTGGCGCGGATTGCGCAGTGGCTGGGGCTGGACGAGCATTGGTTCGATCCGGCAATCGAGGACGGCAATTCGGTGATGCGCCTGCTCCATTATCCTCCCCTGCCCGCCGATGCAGAGCCGGGCGCGATTCGGGCAGGGGCGCATGAGGACATCAATCTGATCACGCTGCTGCTGGGCGCCGAAGAGGCTGGTCTGGAATTGCTTTCGAAATCAGGCGATTGGATCAGCGTTTCACCGCCGCAAGGCGCGCTGGCGGTGAACATCGGGGACATGCTGCAGCGGCTGACGAATCACGTCCTGCCCTCCACCACGCACCGCGTGCGCAACCCGGACGGAGAGCGGGCCAAGCACAGCCGCTATTCGATGCCGTTCTTCCTGCACCTGCGCAGCGATTTCCGGTTTGAGACGCTGACGCAGTGCATCACCGACGAAAATCCGGACCGCTATCCCGTGTCGATCACTGCGGACGATTACCTGCAGGAACGCCTGCGCGAAATTGGCCTGAAAAAATGACCCGAGAAAACTGACCAACGCGCCCCCGCGCAGGCGGGGGCCGCTGGCCGTTTACGAAACCTCAAACTAGCGCCACGCAGCCTGAGGCCCCCGCCTTCGCGGGGGCGCTTTGGTGTTGGTTAGGTGCAGTTAGGTGCATCTAGGTGCACTTCGGAAACACCGCGCAAACGCCTGTGCCCAAACGCAAAAAAGCCGCCCGAAGGCGGCTTTTGAGAAGAAATGGTGGAGCCTAGCGGGATCGAACCGCTGACCTCCTGCATGCCATGCAGGCGCTCTCCCAGCTGAGCTAAGGCCCCATATTTCCAACAAGCGCCTGTGGGAAGCAGCCTGTTCCGGCGGGTCTATCTCGCCGGGAGCCGCGCCTCTAAGGGAGAGTGCCCGGACTGGCAAGACGAAAAAACCGCCTGCAGAAATTTTTCGGAGCCGACCCGAAAGGTCGGCCCCAAGTCAGCATCAAACTTCGTCGTCGTCCCCGCTCGTGCCGGGCACGCCAAGGTCGTCGTCGCCGCCAAGATCAACGTCATTGTCGGGCGAATCGCCGTCTTCGTCGATGTCGATGTCTTCGTCGGCCAGATCGACGTCAGGCGCGACATCGACCTTCTCCTTCTGAACTTCTTCATAAGGGATCGGCTGCTTCGACTTGAGCACCGGCTCGGCGGTCCAGGTGTACTTGCACCCGACGCAGGTGATCGGGTCGGTTTTGCCCAGATCGTAGAAGCGGGTGCCACACTTCGGACAACCGTGCTTGGCGCCCCATTCCGGCTTGACCATGAAACTTCCTCAAGACTGGCCCGGCGCGAAAGGATTTTGCCCGGGCGGAGAAACTGCACACTTGATGGGTCCGCGCATCCGCGGAATCAAGAGAGCGCGCGCCTTGCCATAGCGGCGCGCTGCTGTCAAAAGCCGCGCGCTTTATTGGCCCTCCCCGTTCCGAAAGACCCAACGTGTCCTCACACGATCCCGCTGAAATGCGCCCTCGCCGCTTCACCGCCTCCGGCCCGCTGACCGGGCGGATTCGCGTGCCGGGCGACAAGTCCATCAGCCACCGCTCGATCATGCTGGGCGCGCTGGCGGTGGGTGAGACGCGGGTGACGGGCTTGCTGGAGGGCGAGGACGTGCTCTCCACCGCCGCCGCCATGCGGGCGATGGGCGCGACGATCGAGCGCGATGCCGGCGGCATGTGGCACGTGCATGGCGTAGGCGTGGGCGGGTTGCTGCAACCGCAAGCGGCGCTCGACATGGGCAATTCCGGCACATCGACGAGACTGCTGATGGGGCTTGTCGCCACGCATCCGATCACCGCGACGTTCGTGGGCGATGGCTCGCTGTCCAAGCGGCCGATGGGGCGGGTGATCGATCCGCTTTCCACGATGGGCGCGGAGTTTACCGCCAGCCCCGGCGGGCGGCTCCCCCTGACGCTGCGCGGGATTTCGCCTGCCGTGCCAATTGAATACCGGCTGCCGGTGGCATCGGCGCAAGTGAAGAGCGCGATCCTGCTGGCGGGGCTGAACACGCCGGGAATCACCACGGTGATCGAACCGATCCCCACACGCGACCATTCGGAGCGGATGCTGCGCGGGTTTGGCGCGGAGCTGACGGTTGATCTGGCCGATGACGGCGCGCGGGTAATCCGCGTGCGGGGAGAGGCGGAATTGCAGCCGCAGAATATTGTGGTGCCGGGCGATCCTTCGTCTGCTGCGTTCTTTGTGGTGGCGGCGCTGCTGGTCGAAGGGTCTGACCTTGTGGTGGAGAACGTGGGGCTGAACCCCACGCGCGCCGCACTGTTCGATGTGCTGCGACTGATGGGCGGGAGCATCGAGGAACTGGACCGACGCGATGTGGGCGGTGAACCGGTGGCGGACCTGCGCGTGCGCCATTCGCTGCTGACCGGCATCGCCGTGGACCCCGCCGTGGTGCCGAGCATGGTGGACGAATTCCCGGTGCTGTTCGTGGCCGCTGCGCTCGCCAAGGGTCGCACTGTGACCACCGGGCTTGAGGAATTGCGCGTGAAGGAAAGCGACCGGATCAGCGCGATGCGCGCCGCGCTGCAACTGGCGGGCGCCACCGTGACCGAGACCGAAGACGGGCTGATCATCGATGGCACCGGCGGCGATCCGCTGCCGGGGACGGCGGAGGGCACCAGCGTGGTGACGCATCTGGACCACCGCATTGCGATGGCGATGGCGATTGCCGGAATCGCCAGCAAGCGCGGCGTGGAAGTGGACGACACGCGGCCCATCGCCACCAGCTTTCCGGTGTTCGAAAGCCTGCTCGACGGTGCGAGAAGCGCATGATCATCGCCGTGGACGGCCCGACAGCTTCGGGCAAAGGCACCATCGCCAAGGCGCTGGCCGCGCATTTCAGCCTGCCGCATCTGGACACCGGGCTGCTTTATCGCGCGGTGGGGCGGCAGGTTTTCCTGAGCGGCGGCAATCCCGATGATGCGCAGGCGGCACTGGCGGCCTGCGGCTTTCCCGAAAGCCTGCTGGACGACCCCGAACTGCGCAGCGAGACAAGCGGCGGTTATGCCAGCCGTGTTTCGGTGCATCCAGCGGTGCGCGCGGCGCTGCTGGCGCGGCAACAGGCCTTTGCGAACCAGCCCGGCGGCGCAGTGCTGGACGGCCGCGACATCGCCACGGTGATCGCCCCCCACGCCGACGCCAAACTGTTCGTCACCGCCAGCGTCAGCGCGCGCGCGATGCGGCGCTGGGCGGAGATGAAAGGCCTGGGCAAGGACGTGGCGCGTGCGGAGATCGAGGCTGATCTGGCAGAGCGCGATGAGCGCGACCGGAACCGCGCGGAGGCTCCGCTGCGGCAGGCGGATGGCGCGGCGTTGCTGGATACGTCGAATTTGACGCGAGAGATGGCGGTGGCGACGGCTATTGCGCTCGTGGAGAAGCAGGTGGCGCAACAGGCCTCTAGGCAATAAATCCCTCCACGCTCGATCTAAAAATACTGCACTCGCTATTGCACACTAGCTTTGGTGCATATATGTTCTCATATTGTTCCCGAGGAGTTCATGGCAGACACTAGCGCAATCGAATGGACAGACTCGACGTGGAACCCGGTAACGGGCTGCACAAAGATCAGTCGTGGTTGTGATAACTGTTACGCTGAACGCTTTGCAGAACGATTTCGCGGAGTCACAGGCCACCCCTTCGAAAGTGGGTTTGACCTCTCCTTGCGACCTGAGCGAGTTACGCAACCATTGGCTTGGCGGCGTCCTCGGATGATTTTTGTTAATTCAATGAGTGATTTGTTTCACAAAGAAGTGCCCACAGAATTTATAGATTCTGTTTTTGATACAATGGAAAAAGCTGATTGGCACGTTTTCCAAATTCTTACTAAGCGTAGCTCGAAAATGCAAAGCTACCTAAACAAGCGTTTTACATATAGACCGTGCCCCGATCATATATGGTGTGGTGTTTCTGTTGAAGATAGCCAAGCTAAGAGTAGAATTGAGCATCTAAGGAATTCAAAGGCTGGCGCTCGCTTTCTATCTATTGAGCCTTTACTTGGACCAGTAGGCAGTCTTAATTTACAAGGCATTCATTGGGTTATCGCTGGAGGCGAAAGCGGTCCTAAAGCTAGGCCAGTTGATCCAGACTGGGTTCGAGGCGTTCGTGACGAGTGCATCCGACAAGACGTCGCATTTTTCTTCAAACAGTGGGGCGGTTTCCGTCCCAAGGATGGGGGTAGAGAACTTGATGGACGGGAGTGGAACGGGTTTCCATCTCAAAGTCAGGTTCCATCTCCTAGCAAGCTAGCGGAGGCTAAATGACAAATAGCGCTGACCTCACTCTCCTCCCTCAAGAGTATCGAGGTCGCGCTCAAACATTTGTGAAACATCAGGTATTGCGTCATTACCTTGACCGAGCAGCAATGACACTTCTGTCAGGTTGGGATGATTTTGTATTTATAGATGGATTTTCTGGCCCTTGGAGAAACGCGAGACCGGACTTTTCCGACACCTCGTTCGGGATTGCGATTGAACGCCTTAGAACAGCCAGGGCTAATTGGGCCGTACAAGGCAAAGTAAAGTCTGTTCGTTGCGTCTTTGTCGAGCAGCGTGAAGATGCATTTAATCGTTTGCAGGATGCTGCTAATTCACAAAGTGATTTAAAGTGTATTGCTCTGCACGGGCATTTTGAAGATCATATTGAGAGCATTAGACGTTTTTCGGGGCCAAAGGCATTCACCCTCACTTTCGTCGATCCAACAGGATGGAGTTTTGATCTTCAGCGCCTCGCTCCGCTTTTGAAGAGAAGACCAGGCGAAGTTCTAGTTAACTTTATGTACGAGCATTTTAGACGCTTTATTGAAGACCAACGGCCAGATATCCGAGCGTCCCAAGATAGAGCTTTTGGCGGCCCCGGTTGGCGTAAACGGTATGCGGACCTTTTAGAGCAAGGCCTCGGCAGAGAAGAGGCCGTGTTGGAGGTGTTTAAATTTCAACTTCGCAAAGTCTGTGAATTTGACTTTGTGGGAAGTGCCCGTGTCCGTCACCCCCTCAAAAGTCAAACGCACTTCTATCTGGTATACGGCACTAGGCATCTGAAAGGTTTGGTTAAATTTCGTGATGCCGAAAAGGAAGCCTTGCGCAGCGAGGAAAGCTATCGGATGCAATCCCGAGATCATGCAATCGAAGATCGCACTGGCCAGCAGACGCTGTTTGGTGCTGCTGACGTGGATGGAAAGAATGCCCCAACTGATCCGCGCAAAGATGATCGGCTTCGATTAAACAGTTGGCTTGTTCGCGTCGTGAGCCAAAAGACCCTCGATTATGAAAAGCTTGCATCCGTAGCGCTCGAGAGATTTTCAGTTACGGAATCAGAGTTCAAGGACGTTCTGGTGGACTTGCAGCAGCGGGGTTTGGTCAGTTTTTTGGGAATGACACCTCGGCAGCGAAAGCCATCTAAAGGTGTAAAGATCGTCAGTGACGAAACTGCATAACTCAAGTTTCTACCCGTCATCACTTCACCCCATTTTCCTTGCTTTTCCCACCCTTTGCGCCTAAGCGCCGCCCATCCGCGCAGGCTCACGCTCGCCCGGATGCCCCCGCCAGCATTCGGCTTCGGGGGCGGTTCGGCCCTTTTTGGCCCACGGTTCGCATGGTGCGGGGCGTGGAGGAAAGACCGGCGGAAACAACCGCCTGGCCGGTATATTTGTTACAGGAAGCTTGGATATAATGGCTACCAACCCGTCGCGCGACGATTTCGCCGCGCTGCTTGACGAATCGCTTGGCGGAGCCGCCAACGGTGGCTTTGAAGGCCGCGTAGTCAAGGGCACCATCACTGCCATCGAAAACGACAAGGCCGTCATCGACGTAGGCCTGAAGAGCGAGGGCCGCGTTGCCCTGCGCGAATTCGCCTCGCCCGGCCAGCCGCACGGCCTTTCGGTCGGCGATGAAGTGGAAGTTTATGTCGACCGCGTCGAGAACGCTGACGGCGAAGCGATGCTCTCGCGCGACCGCGCTCGCCGCGAAGCCGCATGGGACAAGCTTGAAAACGAATTCGGCGAAGGCAAGCGCGTTGAAGGCGTGATCTTCGGCCGCGTGAAGGGCGGCTTCACGGTCGACCTCGACGGCGCCGTGGCGTTTCTGCCCGGATCGCAGGTCGACATCCGCCCCGTGCGCGATGTGACCCCGCTGATGGACATGCCGCAGCCGTTCCAGATCCTGAAGATGGATCGCCGCCGTGGCAACATCGTGGTTTCGCGCCGCGCAGTCCTTGAAGAAACCCGCGCAGAACAGCGTTCGGGCCTGATCATGAACCTCAAGGAAGGCCAGATCATCGACGGCGTGGTCAAGAACATCACCGATTACGGTGCGTTCGTTGATCTTGGCGGCATCGATGGCCTGCTCCACGTGACGGACATGAGCTACAAGCGCGTGAACCATCCTTCGGAAGTGATCGCCATTGGCGACACGGTGAAGGTGCAGATCATCCGCATCAACCAGGACACGCAGCGCATCAGCCTTGGCATGAAGCAGCTGGAAAGCGATCCCTGGGATGGCGTGGCCGCGAAGTATCCGGTGGGCGCAAAGCTTTCGGGCGTTGTCACCAACATCACCGAATATGGCGCGTTCGTGGAACTGGAAGCTGGCATCGAAGGCCTGGTTCACGTTTCGGAAATGTCGTGGACCAAGAAGAACGTCCACCCCGGCAAGATCGTTTCGACCTCACAGGAAGTCGACGTGCTGGTTCTGGAAGTCGACAGCGACAAGCGCCGCATCTCGCTCGGCCTCAAGCAGGCCCAGCAGAACCCTTGGGAAGCGTTTGCAGACAAGCACCCGGTCGGTTCGACCGTGGAAGGCGAAGTCAAGAACGCCACCGAGTTCGGCCTGTTCATCGGTCTCGACGGCGACGTGGACGGCATGGTCCACATGTCGGACATCGCATGGGGCATCTCGGGCGAAGACGCGCTGGCACTGCACCGCAAGGGTGAAGAAGTCTCGGCCGTGGTTCTCGACGTGGACGTCGAGAAGGAGCGCATCAGCCTTGGCATGAAGCAGCTTGAAAAGGGTGCTCCGGCCGCTGGTGGCGTTGCTGCAAGCGCAACCGGATCGCTGCGTCGCGGCGAAGTGATCACCGTGACCGTGCTTGAAGTCCGCGATGGCGGCCTTGAAGTGCAGGCTGGCGACGACGGCGCAACCGGCTTCATCAAGCGTTCGGACCTGGGCCGCGACCGTGACGAACAGCGTCCCGACCGCTTCCAGGTTGGCCAGAAGCTCGATGCGATGGTCACCGGCTTCGATCGTTCGAAGAAGCCCAACTTCTCGGTCAAGGCGCGTCAGCTCCATGAAGAGAAGGAAGCCGTGGAACAGTACGGTTCCTCGGATGCCGGCGCTTCGCTGGGCGACATCCTTGGTGCGGCGCTGAAGGCTCGCAACTAAGATACGCTCTCCCGCGAGGGACAAGCACATGCAAGGCCCGTCCGGAGATATCCGGGCGGGCTTTTGCTTTGTGGCGCGGAGGCCGCTAAGCTGGCGGCATGACTTTACAGATCCACCAGTTTCCGTGCCTGTCCGACAACTACGGCTTCCTTGTGCATGACCCTGCGAGCGGGGAGACGGCGTGTATCGATACGCCCGATGCCGAAGCTTACTTGCGCGAGGCCGAGGCGAAGGGGTGGACGATCACGCAGATCTGGAACACGCACTGGCATCCTGACCATGCGGGCGGGAACGAGGCGATCAAGGCGGCTACGGGCTGTCTGATCGTGGCTTCTGCGGGGGATGCGGCGAAGATTGCGGGCGTTGACCGGGCGGTGGCGCAAGGTGATGTGGTAGCGCTGGGGGCGTTCTCCGCACAGGTGATCGATGTGGGCGGGCATACGCTGGGGCACATCGCCTATCATGTGCCAGAAGCGGCGGTGGCCTTTGTGGGGGATGCGCTGTTTCCGCTGGGCTGCGGGCGCATGTTTGAAGGCACGCCGGAGCAGTTCTGGGCGAGCCTTGCGCGGTTGAAAGCATTGCCTGCGAAGACGACGCTCTACAGTGCGCATGAGTACACACAGGCGAACGCCCGGTTTGCGGTGTTTGCTGACCCGGACAATGAGGCGCTCCACGCCTATGCCAATGGCGTGGACGAAAAGCGCGCGCGGGGCGAGTGGACCGTGCCGACGACGCTTGGCGCAGAGCTGGCCGCCAACCCGTTCCTGCGGGCCGATGACACCGATATGGCGGCGCGGTGGGGCGGGACTTCTCCGGTCGAAACATTTGCCGCGCTGCGCACCGCCAAGGACACTTTCCGCTGACGCCGATCCTGCTAAAGGAAGGCTGACCCGGGGGGACGCATTTTGGTGAACGACAGGAAGATTATCCGCGTAACGTCGTTCGACGTGGCCGAGGCGGCGGGCGTCAGCCAGTCCACCGTAAGCCGCGCGCTGGCCGGTGATACATCGATCAGCGAGCCGACACGGCAGCGCGTGATCGAGGCGGCGCGGCGGCTGAACTATCAGGTGGACGAGAACGCGGCGCGGCTGCGGCGCGGGCGCACCGGCACGATTGCCGTGGTGATGATCTGCCGCGAGGCGCAGGACCGCAAGGACATCAACCCCTTCTACTTCTCGCTGCTGGGCAGCACCTGCGCGGCAGCATCGGCGCGCGGGTATGAGACGCTGGTGGCGTTTCAGGATGCACCGGAGAACTTCTGGGGGCACTTTCAGGAGCGGCGCAAGGCCGATGGTATGATCGTGATTGGCACGACCACCAACACGGCGGCGTGGGACTATTTCGGCGATATGCCGCAGGGCACGCACTGGACCTGCTGGGGATCGCCCGACAACGAAATGCCGTGGGTGCGCAGCGACAACCTCTCGGGTGCGACATTGGCCACGCGGCACCTGCTGGTGCGCGGGTACAAGCAGATCGTGTGCATAGGCTCTGCCACATCACCGCAGCGGCAGTTTCAGGAACGCTACGAGGGCTATGCCGAGGCGATGCGCTCAGCCGGACTGGAGCCGCGCTTGCAGCAGGTGGACAGCGGACTGGCGCGCGAGGAGCAGGGGCGGCTTGCGGCGATTGCGCTGGCGGAAAGCGGCGTGGCGTTCGACGCGATCTTTGCCGTGTGCGACGAGATGGCGCTGGGCGCGCTTAAGGAACTGACGGCGCGGGGATATGCCATTCCCGATCAGGTGGGCATCATCGGCTTTGACGGCATCCGCGCAGGCGCATGGTCTACCCCTCCCCTCACCTCGATCGAACCGGACTTCCAGATGGCCGGCGCGCTGCTGGTGGAGCAGTTGCTGGCGAAGATCAACGGGACCGAAGGGTCCGGGCGGCGCGTGCCAGTGCGGTTGGTGATCCGGGGGTCTACGCGGGCTTGAAGTGGAATCGGCAGGATACCAAGGACGCACTCACGCTGGCTGGTATCGTAACGTTGTTGCTCGCTCCACCGCTACTCGGCGCTTTGCTCTTCGCGTTTGATCAAAGCCACTGATCTTGAGTTGAGGCCTTCGCGGGATTGTATTATATTTTGGTACATCTAGGCAGATGAGGATACCAAGATGCCCCGAAACACCTCTGTCACCATCGGCGAACACTTCAGCGACTTCATTGCCAGTCAGGTCAGCACAGGCCGCTATGGGTCTGCCAGCGATGTTGTGCGAGCAGGACTGCGGTTGCTTGAAGATCACGAAACCAAGTTCAAGGCCTTGCAGGATGCGTTGATCGAAGGCGAGAAATCCGGAATGGCCGAACCATTCGATTTCGAAGAATTCTTGAGCGAGTTGAATGGCGAGTACGAGGCGCGGTGAAGGCCGTTCGGTATTCCCGGGCAGCCAAGGCAGATCTCGCAAAAATCTGGCACTATTCTGTAGAAACTTGGGGGGCCGTACAGGCCAATAGTTACGCCCGCAAACTGCAAACCGTCAGCAGCGAAGTATCAACCGGGCAACGGATAGGGCGCAAATCCAGCGCGCAAGACGGAATGTTCAAAATCCGCTGTGGCTCACACGTGATCTACTACCGCATGACGGAAGATGAGGTTGAAATCGTCCGCATCCTGCACGGCAAACAAGACGTCGAACGGCACCTCTAAGCGCTGTCCAAACAAAAACCCCTCCCGGCGCAAACCGGAAGGGGTTTTGTGTTCATATAGCCCTGATGCGTGGTTAGCGGATCAGTTTACCAGACCGGCGATGGCTCCATCGACCAGCGCCTTGTCGGCCCCGGCAGAGTGGTTTTTGGCGATCAGTTGGCGGGCCGCAGCCGTGGCGGCTTCGGCGGCCTTGGCGCGCAGGTCATCGATGGCAGCGCGTTCGGCGGCGGCGATCTTGTCGGACGCCATCTTTTCGCGGCGGGTGATGGTGGTGGCAGCATCGGCTTCGGCCTTGGCGACAATCGCGGCAGCTTCGGTCTTTGCGTGTTCGACCATCGACGCCGCGTCCTTTTCGGCGTTGACGATCTTGGCCGCGTATTCGGCACGCAGCTTTTCGGCTTCGGCGCGGAGCACCTTGGCTTCATCGAGCTGCTTGCGGATCGCGTTGATCTGCTTGTCGAGACCGCCGACGATCAGGCCCGGGACCTTCTTGTAAACAAGAATGCCCAAAAACACGATCATCGCCAGTGCTGCCCAAGCGCTTGGCCCGAGGCCCAGCGCAGAAGGTTCGACGTGGTGTTCGGCGGCGGCGCCGTGTTCCACCACAGCAGTGGTTTCAACGGGGTTAGCCATGCGCAAGAACTCCCTTCACGGCGGCGCGCGCTTCGTCGGCAGGGATCGACAGACCGGCGATGCGGCTTGCGATATCCTGCGCAGCTTCAGCGGCTACGCCTTCCACTTCACCCAGCGCGGCAGCGCGGGCGGCGGCAATGCGGGCTTCGGCGGCGATCACGGTCTCGTCGATACGAGCCGCAGCGACGGCGAGGCTGGCTTCGGTAGCCTTGGCAGCGTCCACCTTGGCAGCAGCGATCACGGCCTGAGCCGCAGCGCGCTGCTGGTTGGCCTGGACGCGCCATGCCTCTTCCTGCGCATCGGCGGCGGCGCGTGCGGCTTCGGCAGCGGCAAGGTCGTCGGCGATCTGCTTGTCGCGGCCATCCATCGTGGAAACGACCTTGGGCAACATGCCCCGGCCGACTACGAAGAAGATGATGCCGAAAAACACCAGCAACCAGAAAACCTGGCTGACATAGGTGGTGGCAAGCTGTTCAATCTGAGGCATCGCGGGTGTCCGGGCGTCAGGCGGCCGGGGCGAACCCCGGCCAGCATTTCAACAATCTATGAAGTTCGAAGCCTGATCAGGCAACGAAGATCAGGATCATCGCGACGACGAACGAAAGCAGGCCGAGAAGTTCAGCAGCTGCAAAGCCGATGAACAGACGACCCTGCTGGCCGTCAGCCGCACCGGGGTTGCGCAGTGCGCCTTCGAGGAACTTGGCAAACACGTTGCCAACGCCGAGCGAGGCGAGACCGGCGCCAACAGCGGCGAGACCAGCACCGAGCAGCTTTGCGCTTTCTGCGTCCATGTCAAAAACTCCTTTTCAATTCCGTATGGGAAGATGTTGCGGTTATCAGTGAAGGTTCTCAGCGTCGTTCAGATAGACGCAGGTGAGCAGGGCGAAGACATATGCCTGAATGCCTGCCACCAGAAGTTCCAGCGCGCAGATGCCGATCATCAGCAGAAAGCTGGGAAGAGCCGCGAGGAAGAAGATGCCCACCCCGGCGTTGGTGCCGGAGATGACGAAGCCCGAGAGCACTTCGAGCAGCACGTGCCCGGCCATCATCGCCACAAAGAGACGCAGACCAAGGCTGAACGGACGCACCATGAACGAGATCAGCTCGATCGGGAAAATGATCGGGATCATCAGGACCGGCGTACCGTGCGGCACGAACAGGGAGAAGAAGTGCAGACCATGCTTGGCAAAGCCTACAACCAGCACGATGGCAAAGCTCATGATCGCGAGCACGCCGGTGACCGTGAAGTGGCTGGTCGAGGTGAACGGGTGGACCCCGAACAGCGCCAGTGGCATCAGGCCGAGCATGTTGGCGAACAGGATGAACGCGAACAGCGAGAACACATAAGGCAGGTACTTGCGACCAGCCTTGCCGATGTTGGCCATCAAAAGGTTGTCGACAAAGCCGGTCAACCCCTCAACCGCCATTTGCCAGCGGCCGGGTACCAGTTGGCGCTTGGCACCACCGGCCACGAAGACCACGAGCACAGCAGTGGTGATCGCCATCCACAGCGCCGAATTGGTGAACGCGATGTTGTAACCACCGATTGCCCAGTTCTCGGTCCCAAACAGGGATTCGATGGTGAACTGGTGAACCGGATCGACCTTGCCTTCGGCCACGCGCAAAACCCCGTATCACTCGAATACAACAACAGCGCCCTATTCGGGGCGCCGGCTCGAAATTCGGATGATGTTGCGGAAGGCCACGATGACCCCCATGAACAACATCACCAGCAACCCCCAGGGGCTTGTCCCGGCAAACTGGTCAATGACCCAGCCGATGAACGCGCCGCCTGCAAGACCCCCGATCAGTTCCGCCAGCACACGGTTGCCCAAGCGATAGTTCGCATCGGTTTCCCCGCCTGCCTTTGGCTGGTTGCGCTCTTCTTCCCGCTCTCGAAGGGCTTTCAGCCGCTTGTCGAGCGCGTCGATCCGCGCATCCTCACCGATAGGTTCGATCCCGGACGGTTCATCATTCATGCCATTCTCCTGTCAGTTGCCCGACCGAAAGTGCAGCATAAACGACGGATGACCGCCGAGGGCGCCGCCCCCTTAGGCGGGGGGTAGTTTTGAGTCAACCGTCACAAACCGTGTCTGATCCAAGGTATGAGTGCAAAAGCGAACGCCCTCCCTCGCCGTTGCGAGGAAGGGCGCGAAAGCCAGAGTTTCCCGTTGGCGATTCGTATGCGCTTTTTGTCGCCAAGGGCGACAGTTGCGGCACCAGCCCGCTCCCCCGCCTGGCCACCCATTCAGGATACTGGCGTGGGTGGCCGGACGGGGAGCGGGCTGGTGCCGCGAGCCACTGACGGATGTCAGTGGCTCATCAAATCAAAATCAAGGGCAGCGCGAATCACGCAGCGGGGGGCCGTTGCCGCGCGTTTGCCATGAGCCATCGGGCGCTTGGTACTTCTCACCTGGTTTCGTCTGGGCGATGAGCAGGCAGCCGGACGTGAGCGCGTATTCCTCGACCGTCGCTTTGTTGGCCTGCGCCTTGTCGGCATAGACGGCCTTGCGCTTGATATTGATGTCTTCAACCACGGCGCGCAGCGCGGGGGCTGCCGGGGTGACATAGCCGAGGTAGCCGTCCATCTTTTCGCCCACCTGCCCTGCTGCGCGCGCGGCGGAGTAGGCTGGGTCGCGGTTCTGCGCGGCTGCAGGCGCAGTGAGAGTGCCCAGCGTGAGGCCCACGACTGCCAGTGTTGCGAGGCTCTGGCGCATTGAAACCTTGGTCATCGTTTCTGTCCTCAAAGTCACGCCGTCCATCAGAAGATGTCCGGGTTGCTCTCAATCGTGGCGTTCGCATCTTGCGCGAGCCGGTACACGACCTCCTGCTTGATGTTGATGTTCAGCTCGATCACGATTGGCTTGTCCGGTGCGTTCACCGAAATGCAGCCAGCCGTTGCCAAGGCCCCCATCAACGGCAGCGCGAGCAGGGCGCGATGCCTGAAGTTTGATCCGTGTCCCATGCGCCTGTTCGTCGCAGGGTTCGCGGATCGGGTCAATTCCGGGTTCCTCATGGCATTGCTCCGCTTTCTGCAGGCTGAATATTGGGCTGTGCGCCGGGTAGAACGATGACGGGCGTTCCGCCGGGGCGCACACCGTTTCCGAAACGCTGGAGTGCGCGGCCCTGTGCATCGACGAGGCCCAGCGTGCGGGGGTCTTTGACGAAGGCCGGGTCGTACATCGCCTTGAAAGACGTCATGATCTGATAGAACGGCGCGCGAATGTTGACGTTGAACTGGATCGGGAGGTTCGCGACCTGCTTGGTGATGAAGTTGCTTTTGGTGCCAGCGCCTTGCTTCACGCCGTCGAACTTCACGTTGGTGACGATATCGCCTTCCAGATCGCCGCGCATGGCGATGGCCATAGTTTTGTAATCCAGCGATTTCAGCGCATCGAAGGCAAAGTTGGCCATTGCGCCCATGTTTTCATACGTCAGCGCGCCGACATACGAGACGTTGCCGCCCGGCGCGCGTGATAGCAGCGTGCCTTCCTCGATCCGCCCGCCATTGGCATCGAACACCAGCGGGAACTGGCCGTCGAAAATGCCGGTAGCCGAGAGGTTGCCCAGTTCCATCTTCTCGATGAACTTGGCCGCGTCTATGCCGATGACGGTCATTGTGTAGCGCCGTGCTTCGGCAATGCCGAGGCGCAGGTCCGTGGGTTCGAGGACCAGCGTGCCATTGAGGAATGGCCAGCGCGCATCGTGCAGGCGCAGTACCTGATCCGGCAGGAGCGTGAGGTCGATCACGCCTTCGTTCACCTCGATGCCGGGGTTGATCGAGGCGACAGTGACCTTTTGGTGCGGCGCACTGACCATGCCCAGCAGGTCGGTAAATTCGATGCGGCCCTTGAGGCCCTTGGCGGGGCCGAAGGCGGCGGCGAGGTCCATGTTATCCGTGCCGAAATTGCCGGTGCTGGTGACGGTGCGCGGGTTCCAGTCGATGCGTCCAGTGCCGGTGACCTTGCCATCCACATTGGCGACGACACCGAGTGCGAGACGGGTGAGTTGTGCAGGCTGGAAGCCTTTGTCAAACACCAGATTGGGCACGGAAAGATCGGCGTGGCCGGTGCCCGAAGACAAATCGTGGCGTATCACTGCCGAGCCGACTTCACGCAAGGTCTTCGCTTCGCGCAGCAAGGCATTGGCAGTGATACGATTGTCGGCCAGCGTGAGCGTTGCGCTATCGCTGCGCAGTTGTTCGAAGCGGGCGGGGTCAAGCCGGTCGGTCAGGTCGAAACCCGCACCAGTGAGCGTTAGCGCGCCATTGGCAAAGCGCCATTGGCCCGAGGCATTGGCGAGGTTCAGCGGGACGGCGGCGAGACTGGCCTCTACGCCTCCAAAGGTGCCGGTAAAGTCGTTGCCGAGCCTTGCGTCGAGATCGGCGAGGCGGAAGCGGGAGGCGGTTTCCGGCGGGCCGAGGCTGACGTCGACCGCCTTGGCGTTCAATGCGCCGGGCCACGCGAACCCGACTGCGCCGGTCTTTACGCTCAGCGGCGTTTCACCCAAGCGTCCGGTGAGTGCGAGCGCGGGGGTGCCGGCGGCGAGGCGCAAGCCGCTTGCACCATTGCGGACGATGGCAGAGCCGCCCGGCGGGCAAAGCGCGAGGGTGTTGCCGTCCACCGTGACGCTGCCGAGAGTCAGACGATCAAACCGCGCGCTGACGCAGCGTTTCCACAGTGCAAGGTCACCGCGCGCGCCATAGCTGCCGTTCACAGGCAGGACGAGGTTTTGCACAGAACCGCCAGGAATTGCGCCGGAAACCTGTGCTGTGCCGGAAAAGCCGAGCGATCCGTCAGCCACTTGCGCGATCATCATTTCGGGGATGGCAACCGAGCCGCCCTCGGCACGCCACGGGGCGAGCGCGAGGCGGAACAGCGCTTGCCCCGCACGGCCGCGCTCCATCCGCCCTGTGATACGCGGCAAGCCTGCGCCACCCGTGGTGATGTTCCCGGCCAGCAGCGGGGGGCCGTCGTTGCTTGCGCTGGCAAGCTGGAAGCGGGAGAGCGTAAGCAGGGCCTGCCCGCTGCCACCGGTGAGTTGCGCCTGCGGGACGACGACGGAGAGCGCACCGCCATTGCTGCGCATCGTGACTTCGCCGGTGAGGCGGCTGCCGCGCTCCTCCAGCGTGAGACTGCGGCGCATCTGCGCGAGCATGGGTGCAAGCAGCGTACCAGTGGCGCTGCGCTGGGCGGCATCAAGTGCAGTGGTGAGCGCAGTGCCCTGACGCAGTCCCTCGCCCTGCAGCGCACCGCGAAATTCAGCCTTGTTCAGCGAATCGCGAGCGCGGATGGAACCTTCCACGCCAAGCAAGCCGAAACGGACGCCATCGCTGGCAACACTGCCCGCGTTGGCCTCAACCCGCCCGGTGAGCGCGCCATCCCGCAAAGCGAGGCGCGTATCGAGCGCCAGCGATTCGGCCGTCACACCCGGGAAGGCCAGCCTCCGCCCGCGCAAAGCGGCATTGCCGGTGAGGCCCGCGAAGTCCTTGTCGGCAAGGGCTTCAAGCTGCGCGGTGAGCGGTCCGCTGCGAACGCCACCTTCGCAATTGAGGCTTGCCAGCCGCAGCGGGCCGGTGAGCGACGGCCGCTCCTGACGGATCGTGACTGTGCCAAACAAGGTTGTCTGATCGGCCTTGCACCCGGACATGGCAAGGCTGGGCGCACTGGCGGCGAGCGTGCCGGTGAAGCCGTCCTGCAAGGCACCGCGCCCTTCGATTGACACGCCGACCTTGCCATAGTCGGTAAGCATCAGGCCGCGTCCGTCCTCGATGGCGAGATCGAGTTTGGGCAGGGTAAACGGCGCGTCATCAGTCTTGGGCGCGAACAGCACCTTGTCGAGTGCGCCGAAGCTCAGTTTTCCGTTGAGGTATTGGCCGTAAAGCCTTGGCCGGACGAGCGTTACGCCACCGATGTATGGCGTTCCCCAGCGATAGCGGATCGAAACCAGCACGCGTTCGACCGTAAGGTCCGGACGCTTGGGATCTCCGAGGACGAGGTTCTTGAGGATCTGCTGGCCCGGACCGATGCTTTCGATCTCGTAAGTGGCAGGCAGGCCGTAGGCGGCGAGTTGGCCAACGATGATTCGGTCAGCCAGCCGTTCCTTCGACAGCCACAAACCACCGCCGGCCACGGCAAGTACGGCGAGCGCCGACAGCCCGGCGCGCCGCCACTTGCGGGAGCGTCGTGGCGCAGGCTCGACGCCGTCCTCACCCCCGGGCGCGGCGCCGGATGCCGCCATTTCGAAACGATCTGTCATCTGCCCCCTTCTTGCGCACTCCCGCGCCTTGGGCAATGCACGGCGTTGAACGCACTGGCACCCTTTCGGTGCCCGTGAGGGAACGCATGGCCGACCAGACCCGACTCTTTCCTGAACGGGAACCCGCAGCCGCCGGGAAAACGTCATTCGATGGCGCAGACTCCAGCGGCCACCGCGCACGGTTGCGAAAGCGGCTGATGACGGGCGGGGACGACGCGCTGGCCGACCATGAAGTAATCGAATACCTGCTGATGGTGGCCCGGCCACGCATCGATACCAAGCCTATTGCGCGTTCGCTTGTGCAGCGCTTTGGCAGCCTTGCAGGCGTGCTCAATGCCGATCCGCAGGCCTTGGCTCTGCACCCCAACATGGGTGAGACGAGCGCGGCGGCACTGCATATCGTTGCGCTGGCCGCACGGCGTCTGGCACGGACCACGGTGCGCGAACAGCCGGTGCTTTCAAACTGGCAGGCGCTGCTTGATTATCTACACATCGATATGGCGCATCTGAATGTCGAGCGGGTGCGTGTGCTGTATCTGAACACCCAGAACATGCTGATCCTTGACCATCTGGTGGGCGACGGCACGCTTGACGAAAGCCCGATCTACACGCGCGAGGTGATCAAGAAGGGGCTGGACGTGGGTGCTGCGGCGATGATCCTTGTACATAACCATCCATCGGGTTCACCCCAACCAAGCCGGGCAGACATTCAGGTGACCCACAAGATCATGGAAGCAGCGCGCCTGATGGGCATGTCCGTGCACGATCACATCATTATTGGGCGTGAGGGGCACACCTCGCTTAAGGCCAAGGGATTGATCTGATTACCACAATTTGATCAAATCGCTTTCTCGCCAGCCTTGCCGACCGATTCGATATCGCGGCCGAGGCCCTTTACGGTGTTGCAGCCAGCGAGCGCGACCGACAGGCCGAGGATGGCAACGACCAGAACCTTGCGAACCATCTGAAAGCTCCTGAAAAACGGACAAGACATCGCTTATCGCGAGATCGCCTGGCGCGCAATTGCCCTGCCGGGTGAGGCATGAGCCGGTTGCACGCCCTGCAGCGATCCGCCACTGTGCAGTCTATGGGGCATTGGCGGGCGGCACTTGCAATACAGGCGTGAAATCGAAGGGCTGCGCGCGCTTGCGGTGATGCCGGTTGTGCTGTTTCACGCATGGATGCCGGGCCTTGGCGGCGGCTTTGCCGGGGTGGACGTGTTCTTCGTCATCAGCGGCTATTTGATAACGCGCTCAATTCTGGATGACAGCGCGCAGCAGCGGTTCACCCTGCGGCAGTTTTACGAACGACGCGCGCGACGCATCCTGCCCGCTCTGGTCCCGGTCCTGCTGGTGAGCCTGCTGCTGGCATGGGTGACGATGATCCCGCCAGACTTCCGCAAATTTTCGCAAAGTCTGGCAGCCAGCACGGTTTTTGCGGCGAACATGCTGTTTGCGCGCAAGACCGGATATTTCGAAGACGACGAAGGCTTTGCTCCGCTGCTCCATTTGTGGACGCTCAGTGTCGAGGAGCAGTTCTACATCGTTTTTCCGCTCCTTGTTCTGGCACTGCTGAAGCTGGAGCGGCGCTTTCCGGCACAGCAAGGGCGCGTGCTCTTGGCGGCTTTTGCCGGTTTGGCGCTGGCATCGTTTGCCGCAGGTCTGATCGTGCAGGACAACGACCCTGCACTGGCCTTTTTCACATTGCCGACGCGGGCGTGGGAGCTTCTCGTCGGCGCGGCGTGTGCGGCGTTGCCTGCGGGGCGCACGCGCGGTTGGCCGGCGCTGGCCGGGCTGGCGATGATCGGCATGGGCTATGTGCTCGGTGATCCTTCGGCAACGCCCGGGTGGGCCTTGTTGTTGCCGGTGATCGGCGCAGCGCTGGTTCTACGCCATGCCGCGCCACAGAATTTGGCTGGAAAGCTGCTGAACCTTGCACCGCTGACGGCCATCGGCGCGGCATCCTATGGTATCTACCTGTGGCACAATCCGCTGCTGGCGACGCTTGATTACGTGTGGCTGGGCGATCCGCCGCTGTGGATCACGGGCGGGACAGTGGCGCTTTCCGTGCTGCTGGGCTTTGCCTCATTGCATCTGCTTGAGCGGCCCGTGCGGGAAGGACGCCTGCTGCGCGGTCCGATGGCGCTTGTGCTGGGGTGTGGCGCGATGCTCGCGGTGGTGCTGGCGCTTGGCATTGCCGGACATTTGCGCTGGCTGAAACCTCGTAGTGCGCCTGTCAACGAAGCACTGGGGAATCATGCGCCGCCCGGCGAGCGGGTGTGGGAGATCGTCCCGCACGGCAGCCGGCCGCTGCGCTTCATCGTCTATGGCGACAGCTTTGCCCGGCAGTATTTTCCAGCGCTGGCAAAACGTTATGGCGACGGCGCGCTTTATACTGCGCCGGGGTGCCTTGGCCTGCCGGGGCTGACCAACTTTGCCGACCAGTCAGCAGCAGCGCAAGACTGCGCCAGCCGCCCGGCGCAATTGGCGCAGATCGTGCGCGAACGGAAGATCGGCACGGTGATCTGGGCGCAGCGGTGGGAGCGCGAGATGTTCGAGACCGGATCACTACGGTCGGTCGGAAAATCCTCGGGCAAGGGATGGAATGCGGTGCGCTTTGGGATCGAGCGACTACGGCGTACCCTGCCGCCGGAAACGCGCGTGATCATCGTTGGCAATGCCCCGACAGCGGCGGCGGCGGGCGATGCGATGGAGGGCGGCTACGTGCGCTGCCTTGCGTTCATCAACATCGCGTGTCCTTCGTCCTACCCGCGCGCGCTTGCCGAGGGCCATCGCATCAACCCGCTGCTTGCGGGCGAGGTCATTCGCCTACCGAACACGCGCTTTTTCGATCCGGCCCAAGTGTTGTGCAATGGCGCGGACTGCGCGCTGATGCGGCAGGGCAAGGCGATCTATCACGACTGGACACACCTTACAGATTTCGGCGCAGACGCCGTGGTTCGGCGGTTTGCAGCCGAGAATCCTGCGCTGTGAAACAAGGGCTTGGCGTCTTGCCCCTTGCCATAGAGCGCCCCCTTCCCTAGCGGCCCCCGCACACGCCACGCGCACGAACCTGCATCGGAGTCGAACATGGTCCCCCGTTACGCCCGCCCCGCGATGACCGCGATCTGGGAGCCTGAAGCCCGCTATCGCATCTGGTTCGAAATCGAAGCGCACGCCACCGAAAAGCTGGGCGAACTGGGCGTTGTGCCGCCGAGCGGGGCCAAGGCGCTGTGGGACTGGTGGGCGACGAACCCGACCATCGACGTTGCCGCGATTGACGCCATCGAAGCTGTGACCAAGCATGACGTGATCGCGTTCCTCGATTGGGTGGCGCAGCAGGTGGGGCCGGAAGCGCGCTTCATGCATCAGGGCATGACCAGCTCTGACGTGCTGGACACGACGCTGAGCGTGCAACTTGCGCGGGCATCGGACCTGCTGCTGGCCGACATCGACGCGCTGCTCGATGCGATCAAGCGCCGCGCCTTTGAACACAAATACACGCCGACCATTGGCCGCAGCCACGGCATTCATGCTGAGCCGACCACGTTCGGGAAGAAGCTCGCCGAAGCCTATGCCGAGTTCACCCGCTGCAGGGCACGCCTTGTCGCCGCGCGTGCCGAAGTGGCGACTTGCGCAATTTCGGGCGCGGTGGGCACTTTTGCGAACATCGATCCCTCGGTCGAAGAATATGTCGCCGAGAAGCTGGGCCTTGAGGTTGAGCCGGTATCAACGCAGGTGATCCCGCGTGACCGCCATGCGATGTACTTTGCCACGCTGGGCGTCATTGCCAGCAGCATCGAGCGCCTTGCGGTGGAAGTGCGCCACCTGCAGCGCACCGAAGTGCTGGAAGCTGAAGAGTACTTCTCGCCCGGCCAGAAGGGATCGTCGGCCATGCCGCACAAGCGCAACCCGGTGCTGACCGAAAACCTCACCGGTCTTGCCCGCATGGTGCGCTCTGCTGTGACCCCGGCGCTGGAGAACGTGGCCCTGTGGCATGAGCGCGACATCTCACACTCGTCGGTCGAGCGTTTCATCGGGCCTGACGCGACGATCACGCTGGACTTCGCGCTGGCGCGGCTGACCTCGGTGATCGACAAGCTGCTCGTCTACCCCGAGCGGATGCAGAAGAACCTCGACAAGATGGGCGGCCTTGTCCACTCGCAGCGTGTGCTGCTGGCACTGACTCAGGCCGGGCTGGAGCGGGATGCGTCTTATCGCCTGGTGCAGCGCAACGCTATGAAGGTGTGGGAATCGGACGGGCAGCTTTCGCTGCTGGAACTGCTCAAAGCCGACCCTGAAGTGGCAGCCGTGCTGAGCGCGGAGCAGATCGAGGACAAGTTCAACCTCGACTACCACTTCAAGGCCATCGACACGATCTTTGCGCGGGTGTTCGGGGAAGCCTGAGGACTCGCCAAGCGCGACAACCTGCCTTAAGCATCGGCGCAGGACGGGCTGCTCACGGAGCGAAAGGCATGGTTATGCTGCGCACGATTTTCTGGGTTCTCGTCGTGGCCGTACTGGCTGCGTTTACTGCCGCAAACTGGCAGCCAGTTGAAGTGCGCATCTGGGAAGGGCTGCTGCTCGAAACGCGGCTACCCGCCTTGGTGATCCTCGCCTTCCTGCTCGGACTGGTCCCAACCTGGCTGCTGTACCGCGCCACACGCTGGAGATTGCTGCGGCGTATTGCGAACCTTGAGACGCAATTGAGCGTCAAGGTCGCGCCTTCTCTTACATCAACCCATCTGGACGCGGCCCAAAGAGATGCTGGTCAGACGCCGGAAATCAAGAGCGAAACCCTGTGAGCAACCCGATCTACCTTGCCCTCGACCTGCCCCGCCTCGATGCCGCGATTGCGCTTGCCCAGAAGGTGAAAAGCCACGTCGGCGGACTGAAACTTGGGTTGGAGTTCTTCTGCGCGCACGGACATCACGGCGTGCATGAGATGGCCAAGGTGGGTCTGCCGATCTTTCTCGATCTGAAACTGCACGATATTCCAAACACCGTGGCCGGTGCGATGCAATCGATCCATGTGCTGGAACCAGCCATCGTGACCGTCCATGCCTCGGGCGGGCGGGCGATGATGGAAGATGCCAAGGCGGCGGCGAGCGAGCATTGCAAGGTGGTGGCGGTGACGGTGCTGACCAGCCTTGACGATGCCGACATGGGCGCAATGGGCGTGGGCGGATCGGCCTATGATCAGGCGTTGCGACTTGCCGATCTGGCGCAAGAGGCCGGGCTGGATGGCATCGTCTGTTCCGGGCACGAAGTGGGCGCAATCCACAAGCGCTGGAAGAACGGCTATTTCGTGGTGCCGGGCCTGCGCCCCGCTGATGGCAAGCTGGGTGACCAGAAACGCGCTGTCACGCCGCGCGCCGCGCGTGATGCGGGGGCGAGCGTCTTGGTCATCGGCCGCCCGATCAGCCGCGCCGAAGATCCGGTCGCCGCTGCCCGGGCCATCGAAGGCACGCTTTGATCCGATGATTCGCTTCGCACTTGCCAAAGCTGTGGACGTGCCGCGTCTGCGCGTGCTGGTGGAAAGCGCTTATCGCGGTGAAAGCGCCAAACAGGGATGGACTCACGAGGCGGATCTGCTCGATGATGAGCGCACCAGCGATGAAGAACTGGCTGATGCCATTGCCGACGAGAATACCAGGGTTCTGCTGGCGGAGATTGAAGGCAAGCTCGCCGGGACAGTCACCATCCGCACCCTTGGCAAAGGCCGCGCCTATCTTGGCATGCTCTGCGTAAATCCGGAGTTGCAGGCCGAGGGGCTGGGCCGCGCGCTGATTGCCGATGCCGAAGACATGGCAGCCGAGCAGTTCGGCACGCAGATCATGGAAATGACCGTGATCGACGCAAGGGCAGACCTGATCGCGTATTATGAGCGGCGGGGGTATGCTCGCAGCGGCGAAACGCGGCCATTTCCTTATGGCGACCCCGACACATTCCGCATGGTCGTGCTGGAACGAAGCCTGCGCTGAACGGTTCATCGCCGTGTAACGTCGCTGCGCCCAGATCGGCAGTAGCGGCATTTCCGGGAGACTACCCTACATGAAGCGCAAGTTCCTTATCGCCGCCGCACTCGCGGCGCTCACCCCGTTTGCAACTCAGGCTCAGGTCATGTCTTCAGGTCCGGTCGTTGGCGCAGGCAACACGCTGCTGAGCATAGCAGCCGAGGGCAAATCTGCCCGCACGCCCGATCTGGCGGTGTTCAATGCAGGCGTCACCACGCAGGGCAAAACCGCAGGCGAAGCGCTGACCGAGAATGCCCAGCGCATGACTGCCGTCATCGCATCGCTGCGCAAGAGCGGCATTGCCGAGCGCGACATTCAGACCAGCAACCTTTCGGTCAATCCGGTCTATGGCCAGCCAAAACGCTTGCCAGACGGATCGATCGAAGAGCGCGACCCGGTGATCGTCGGTTATCAGGCGACGAATCAGGTCTCGGTCCGCCAGCGCAAGCTGGACCAGTACGGCAAGGTTATCGACACACTGGTGGCAGCAGGCGCGAATCAGGTGAACGGTCCAAGCTTCCAGATCGACAGCCCCGATGCGGCGATGGACGAAGCACGCATCGAAGCGATGAAAAAGGCTCGGGCGCGTGCGGACCTCTATGCCAAGGCTGCGGGTCTGCGCGTCGTGCGCATTCTTGCAATCAACGAGAACGCCGGTTGGTCACCCCCGCAGCCGCAGGTGATGTTCGCACGGGCGAACATGGCATCAGCGCCCAAGTCCTCCCCGGTTGCGGCAGGCGAACTGGAAATGACGGTGACCGTCAACGTCAGCTACGAACTGGCGAACTGAAGCTGAATTGAGCCGGGCAATTTGACATAGGCGGCGCGTTCCCCGTAACGCGCCGCCTATGCCCGGACCCCAAATCAAGATTTGCGGCGTAACCACCCGCGATGCGCTCGACGCAACGATTGGCGCGCAGGCCAGCCATGTCGGGTTCAACTTCTTCCCTCCTTCCCCGCGATTCCTGACGTTTGCCGCCGCACCTGCACTTGCCGCGCAAGCCGAGGGGCGGGTCACCCGCGTGGGCGTGTTCGTCGACGCCGATGACGCCTTCATCGCCGAGGCGGTGGCAGCGGCGCGGCTCGATGCGATCCAACTGCACGGCGAGGAAACGCCGACGCGGGCAGCCGCATTGCGCGCGCAATTCCGCAAGCCTGTATGGAAAGTCATTTCGGTGGCCGGGCCGGGTGATGTGGCCAAGGCCGACTCCTATGCCGCTGCTGCCGATTTCATCCTTTTCGATGCCAAAACGCCCAAAGGCGCTGCCCTGCCCGGCGGCCTGGGGCTGGTGTTCGATTGGGATTTGCTGCAGGCCTACAAGGGACCGCTGGGATGGGGCCTTGCCGGTGGCCTTGCCCCGGCCAACGTGGCCGATGCGGTGCGAGGCACGGGGACGACGCTGGTCGATGTGTCGTCAGGCGTGGAAAGCGCGCCGGGTGTGAAGGATGAAACGCGCATCCGCACTTTCTGCTTCAACGCGCGAAACGCCTGATCCTTACGCAAAAACGGGCGGCCTCCCGAAGAGACCGCCCGCCTTTTGTTCCAAACGTGCGTGGAGGCGCGCTATCAGAACTTCACGCCGAGGCCGATGACAGCAGCATCGGTATCGGTGAACAGAGCGTTTTCCGGGAAGAAGTGGCGGTATTCCGCCTTCGCGTAGAACTTGCCGAACGAGTGCTGGTAGCCAGCGCCGAGCGACCATGCGCCTTCGCAGCTGTCGCAGTTTTCGGTGCTGTAGCCGCCGATACCATAGAGCTTGCCAGCTTCGCCGATCTTCGCACCGGCGCGGGCGCTGAAGCCGAACGAAACCTTGGTGCCATCGGTGAGCAGCTTGTCAGCCGAAACTTCAGCACCGGCAAACGCGGTTTCACCGAGGTCGTAATCGTAACCGGCAGCGACGCCAGCCAACTCTTCGCTGTCAGAGCCGTTCCAGATGATGCCGCCGCGCGCTTCGACGCGTGCTTCGTTGGCGAGAGCTGGGGTTGCCGCAACAAGCGAGGCGGCGAGAGAGATAAGAACCAGACGCATATTTTGTACTCCTGACTTTTTGGCCCCTTCTTTCCGAAGGTGGCGGGGGTCAGGTAGGGTCGGTCCGGCAGGGTGACAATGACGAAAATCACTTCAAAAGCAAAACCCGGATAAAATGTGACAAGTCTGCAACATTAGCCACACTAACAATGATAGTTACTTTTGAGATTTATTTGATCATTACTACAACGCAAGAAGGCGACCCCTTTCGGAGCCGCCTTCACGACGTTGCAAAGCCGCACTAGACTGCAGCAGATTGCTGAAAGATGAACGACACGTGCAGATTTCTGCAATGCAGCAAAAGCCCCCTGCCCCAAAGGTCCGGGCTTTGCAAATCTGGACTTTCCCGCGCGGCTCTGCCAAGCGCGGGCGCATGAACGCGCCAACTCCCAACAGCTTCCGCACCCTGCCCGATGAACGTGGCCACTTCGGCCAGTTCGGCGGGCGGTATGTTGCCGAAACGCTGATGCCGCTGATCCTCGATCTGGAAGCCGAATACCGCAAGGCCAAGGCCGACCCGGCATTTCAGGCAGAGTTCGACGATCTGCTGGAACATTACGTGGGCCGCCCCAGCCCGCTGTACTTCGCGCCCCGCATCACCGAGGAATTAGGCGGCGCACAAATCTGGTTCAAGCGCGACGAGCTGAACCACACCGGCGCGCACAAGATCAACAACTGCGTCGGGCAGATTCTGCTCGCCATGCGCATGGGCAAGACGCGGATCATCGCGGAGACCGGCGCTGGTCAGCATGGTGTTGCCACGGCCACCGTCTGCGCGCGCTTCGGCCTTCCTTGCGTGATCTTCATGGGCGCGACCGACGTGGCGCGTCAGGCGCCCAACGTGTTCCGCATGAAGCTGCTGGGCGCCGAAGTGGTGCCGGTAACGGCAGGCGCGGGCACGCTCAAGGACGCGATGAACGAGGCGCTGCGCGATTGGGTGGCGAACGTCCACAACACGTTCTACATCATCGGCACCGCCGCCGGTCCGCATCCCTATCCGGAACTCGTCCGCGATTTCCAGAGCGTGATCGGCAAGGAAGCGCGCGTCCAGATGATGGACCGCACTGGCCGTCTGCCCGATGTGCTGGTTGCGGCCATCGGTGGCGGATCGAATGCCATCGGCCTGTTCCATCCGTTCCTCGATGATCCCAGCGTCAAGATGCTCGGCGTCGAAGCGGCAGGGCATGGGCTGGACAAGGAACATGCCGCCTCGCTCGCCGGCGGACGCCCCGGCATTCTCCACGGCAACAAGACCTATCTGCTGCAGGACGAGGACGGCCAGATCACCGAAGGCCACTCGATCAGCGCAGGGCTCGATTATCCCGGCATCGGGCCTGAGCATTCATGGCTCAAGGAAATCGGCCGCGTGGACTATACCTCGGTAACCGACAAGGAAGCGCTGAGCGCATTCCAGCTGCTCTGCCGCACCGAAGGCATCATCCCCGCGCTGGAGCCTGCCCACGCAATTGCAGCCGTCCAGAAGCTCGCGCCGACGATGGACAAGGACCAGATCATCCTTGCCAACCTGTGCGGACGGGGGGACAAGGACATCTTCTCGGTCGCGGAGCATCTGGGGGTCTCGCTTTGAAAAGAGACGGGCGGCTCTTGCTGGTTTTCTGCCTTCAGCTGTCCGGCTTGATTACTGTGTTTCTAGAAAACCGGATGCGGGTTAATCGCGCTGAACGGGGATATGAATTCGAGACGATTTCTCCCCACTCGCTTCTCCCGTCAGAAATCCTTTTCCCGTCGGCTCTTGAAGTCACCTTGGGACTCCTTGGAGTGACCATGTTTCTTGTAAGTTGGATTTTACTCCCGATCATATGGTGGAAGCCGAAAATATGACCCGCCTCTCCAACGCCTTCGCCAAGGGCCGCCCCGCCCTCGTGACCTTCGTCACCGGTGGCGATCCGACGCCTGACGCCACCGCATCCATCCTCGACGCACTCGTCGAAGGCGGCGCGGACGTGATCGAACTGGGAATGCCGTTCACCGATCCGATGGCCGATGGTCCGGCGATCCAGCTGGCGAACCTGCGTTCGCTCGGCGCTGGTACCAAGACTTCCGACATCCTGCGCATCGCCACCGAATTCCGCGCGCGCCACCCGGAAGTACCGTTGGTGCTGATGGGCTATGCCAATCCGATGACCATTCGCGGGGCCGACTGGTTCGCCGCCGAATGCGTCAAGGCGGGCGTCGATGGCGTGATCTGCGTGGACATTCCGCCCGAGGAAGACCCCGAGCTTGGCCCCGCGCTGCGTGGTGCTGACGTCTCCCTGATCCGCCTCGCCACGCCGACCACCGATGCGGCGCGGCTTCCGGCTGTGCTCGATGGATCGTCCGGCTTTCTCTACTACGTGTCGGTCGCGGGCATCACCGGGATGCAGCAGGCTGCGCAAGCCTCGATTGACGAGGCGGTGGCGCGGATCAAGGCTTCGGCCACCATCCCCGTTGCGGTAGGCTTTGGTGTGCGCACGCCCGAACAGGCCGCTGCAATCGCCAAGGTCGCAGACGGCGTCGTCGTCGGTTCGGCGCTGGTCGATCTGGTAGCACAACATGGCGCGGATGCCGCTGGCCCGGTGCGGGAACTTACCGCAGCGCTGGCCGCTGCCGTCCACTCTGCCCGGAAGGAAATCGCATGAGCTGGCTGAACAAGGTCCGCAACGCCCTCCCCTTCACGCCGAAGCGGGACACGCCGGACAACCTGTGGATCAAGTGCCCTTCGTGCAGCGAAATGCTGTTCGTGAAGGACTATGAAGACAACCTATCGGTCTGCCCGCATTGCGAACATCACGGGCGCATTGGCGCAGACGCGCGGCTCAACCAGTTGCTGGACGCAGGGTACGAGTTGCTGCCCGCGCCCAAGGTCAAGGAAGACCCGCTCAAGTTCCGCGACAGCAAGAAGTATGTCGACCGACTGAAAGCCGCCCGCGCCGCCAATCCCCACGCCGATGCGCTGACCAACGCCTTCGGCAAGATCGAGGGGCAGAAAGCCGTTGTCGGCGTGCAGGAATTCGCCTTCATGGGCGGATCGATGGGCATGGCCGTGGGCAATGCTTTCGTCGCCGGGTGCGAGCGTGCAGTGCGTGAAAAGTGCCCTTACGTGGCCGTGACCGCAGCCGGTGGCGCGCGTATGCAGGAAGGCATCCTCAGCCTGATGCAAATGCCGCGCTCGACCGTGGCGATATCGCGTCTGCGCGCTGCGGGACTGCCCTATATCGTCGTGCTGACCGATCCCACCACCGGCGGCGTTACCGCCAGCTATGCGATGCTGGGCGATGTGCAGATTGCCGAACCCGGCGCACTCATCGGCTTTGCCGGACAGCGCGTGATCCAGGACACGATCCGCGAAAAGCTGCCCGAAGGTTTCCAGCGCGCGGAGTATCTCTATGCGCATGGCATGATCGACATGGTAACGCACCGGCGCGACATGAAAGTGACGCTGGCGCAGGTGATCGATTATCTGATGGCGGCGAAGGCGGCGGCGTGACCCTCATCCTCCCCGGGACGGGGACGGGGAGGGGGACCGCGCGAAGCGTGGTGGAGGGGGTTCTCCATCAGCCGCAGCGGGCTCCGACAACCCCCTCCACCGTCCTGCGGACGGTCCCCCTCCCCGTGCAGGGGAGGATGGGTTGAAGGACTTCGCAATCTCAGAAAACGCCGAGGTACAAGCCCAGCTTGACCGCCTCGGCGCACTATCGCTGCCATCGGGCCGCCTTGGCCTTGATACGGTGCGCGAGCTTTGCGCACGGCTCGGCAATCCGCAGGACCACTTGCCGCCCGTGTTTCATGTGGCCGGGACCAACGGCAAGGGATCGACCTGCAGCTATCTGCGCCACATGCTCGAAGCAGAGGGCCTGACCGTCCACTCCGCCACCAAACCGCACCTCGTCCGCTATAACGAGCGAATCCGCATTGCGGGCAAGTTGATCGAGGACGACCTGCTGGCCGCGCTGCTAAAGGAAGTCCTGGACGCCGGACACGACCTTGAACCCAGCTTCTTCGAGGTGACGACGGTCGCCACGTTCCTCGCCTATGCCCGCACCCCCGCCGATGCCTGCGTGATCGAGACAGGGCTTGGCGGCAGGCTCGATGCCACCAACGTGATGCCAACCGCCGCTGTCTGCGGGATTTCCACGCTGGGGATAGACCACGAAGCGTTCCTGCTTGCCCCGGAGGAAGGCGTGCCTGCCGAGCCTCTGGCCCGCATCGCGTTCGAAAAGGCGAGCATCGCCAAGCCCGGCGTGCCGCTGGTGACGATGGCCTATCCGCAGATCGCCGCCGATTCGGTGGCCAAGACTGCTGCAAAGATCAGCGCGCCGCTGATTATGCGCGGGCGCGATTGGGACGCGCAGATCGCAGGCTGCATCAATTACCGCGATGCATCGGGCGAATTGACCCTGCCCCTGCCCGCACTTCCCGGCGAACATCAGGCCGAGAACGCCGCACTGGCCGTGGCAATGCTCCGGCACCAAAGCGCGGTTTCCGTGTCACTCGCAGCGATGGGCAAGGGCATTGTCGATGCGCGCTGGCCTGCACGCCTGCAATGCCTCGGCCAAGGTCCACTGACGGAACTGGCCGGGCACCGAACCGTGTGGCTCGACGGCGGGCACAACCCCGACGCAGGCCGCGCCATCGCCCGCCACCTCGCGTCGCAGCCACCGGTGCATCTGATCATGGGCATGCTGGCGAACAAGGATCCATCGGCAATCCTGAAGCCTTTGACAGACCGGGCGTTGTCGCTTTCAGTCGTCCCCGCGCCGGGACATGACGCGCATCGGCCAGAGGACTTTGCACCGTTCACCAGCCTGCCTGTGCGCAGCTTTGCCACCGTGCCCGAAGCACTTGCCGCGCTGCCACCAGAGGGCGACGTGCTGATCGTCGGCTCGCTCTACCTTGCGGGTGAAGTGCTGCGGCTGAACGAAGAAATTCCGGATTAAGCCGAGTCCCGTTCGTGGCGAGCGAAGTCGAGACACGTTGGCGTTGCGGTGTCTCGACTTCGCTCGACCCGAACGGAATGTTTGGGGTTAGGCAAACGGATCGGCGTCCGACTTGTCCTCGCCAGCGGTCCCCATCGCCGCATCGACCAGCCCGCTATGCCCCATCCACCAGAACAGCACCACACCGGGCAGCGCCAGCAGCGTGGTGAGGATGTAGAAGTTCACGTAACCCATCGATTCGATCAGTCCGCCCGCCGTGGTGCCAGTGGCGAACCGCCCGATCACGCTCGCGCTGGCCGAAATCAGCGCATATTGCGACGCGGTGTAGCGCAAGTCGCACAGCGCCGAGAAATAGGCGACAACGACCACCCCGCCATAGCCCGAAGCCATGTTCTCGAACCCGATTGCGCCCGCCATGCCGAGGTTCGAATGGCCCGCCGCCGCCAACGCGGCGAACGACAGATTCGATACCGCCATCAGCACCAGCGCCACCAGCACCGAGCGCTTCAGCCCCATGCGCGTGTAAGCGATGCCGCCGATGAAGATGCCGATGAGATAGGCCCAGAAGCCCACGCCCACGTCCCAAATCGCGATCTCGTCGTTGCTGAACCCCAGATCGTTGAAAAGCAGGCGGAAGGTCAGATTGGCCAGCGTGTCGCCAACCTTGTGGATAAGGATGAACGCCAGCACCAGCCACGCCCCATTGCGCCGGAAGAACTCGCCAAACGGGCCGATGATCGAGGCGACTACATCGCCCACGCCCTTCTTGCCTACCGGATCGCGATGGCGTGCAGGTTCGCCCAGCGCCAGCGCGGTAAGCATCGCGGGCAGCGCGAACAAGGCGCAGAACAGATAGGCAGCGCTCCACCCGTATCGTGCCGAAGCCACCAGCGCCAAAGCGCCTGCCCCGGCCGAACCGATGCGCCAGCCATACTGGCTCATCCCCGATCCGGTGCCGAGCTGGTAGGGTTTCAGCGTCTCGATCCGGTAAGCGTCGATCACGATATCGAAGGTCGCACCAGCCACGCCCACCAGCACCGCAGCCAGCACTGTCGCGCCAAGGTCTGCCGAAGGATCGACCAGCGCCAGATTGGCTACGGCCGCCATGACCAGTGCGCCGGACAGCAGCATCCACGAAACGCGCTGCCCCATGCGCCCCAGCAGTGGCAAGTGAACGCCATCGACGACCCACGCCCAGAAAACCTTCAGATTATAGACCAGAAACGCCAGCGTGAAGGCCGTCACGGTCTTCTTGTCGATCCCGTCCTGCGCCAGCCGCGTGGTCAGCGTCGCGCCGATCATCGCATAGGGAAAACCCGACGACATGCCGAGGAAGAACGCGGCAAGCGATTCCTTCTCGAGATAGGGCCGCACCGAATCCATCAAGGTACGCTGGCCGGACGTGTCTGCGCTCATTGACGCGAATGCTCCCTCAAAATCTGACCGGCACACTAGCGCCCAATTGCCGTGATGCCAGACCCTCATGACTCGGGGTGACGGATTGCGCGTTTGCGCGTAAGGGCGGCGGATGACTTTACCCCCAAGAAATGGCGGCGATCGCCCGAAGAGGTTCAGCCCTCGCACCGCCACCCCCGAAAAGAAGCCGTTTTCCATGCGCAGCGGTGCGCCGCGCACGTCGCAACCCGTTGTCGCTGCCAAGCGCGCACTGGCCGAAGATGGCTCCGAGCGTGAAGGTGACCGCATCGCCAAACTGCTCGCCCGCGCCGGTATCGCCAGCCGCCGCGAGGTTGAGCGGATGATCGAGGATGGACGCGTTAAGCTTCATGGTGAGGTGGTGACCACCCCTGCCACATTGTTGACCAGCCTCAGGGGCGTGAGCGTTGATGACAAGCCTGTGGGCCCCATCGCTGCGCCGCGCCTGTTCCGCTTCCACAAGCCTGCGGGCCTGATCACGGCCGAGCGCGATCCCACGGGCCGCCCGACGATCTACACCGCACTGCGCAATTCCATGCCTGCAAACACCCCGCGCGTCATGCCGGTAGGCCGCCTCGATGTGAACACCGAGGGGCTGCTGTTGATGACCAACGACGGCGAATTGAAGCGCGCTCTGGAACTGCCATCAACCGGCATCCCGCGCACTTATCGCGCCCGCACGTTCGGTGAGATCACCCAGGCACGGCTCGAAGAGCTGATGGAGGGCATAGAGATCGACGGCGTACGCTATGGCCCGATAAACGCCAATCTGGAACGCAGCGCCAACCGCAACAAGTGGATCGAAATGACGCTGACCGAAGGCAAGAACCGCGAAATCCGCCGCGTGCTCGAACACCTCGGCCTTGAAGTCTCGCGCCTGCTGCGCACCAGCTATGGCCCGTTTGAACTGGCCGATCTGCAGCGCGGGTCAGTGGAAGAAATTCCGCAGGTGCAGGTTGAACGCTTCCGCAAGACGTTGAAAGCCAAATGAGAATAATCGCCGGAGAATGGCGCGGCCGCCCGTTGCGCGCGCCCGAGGGTGACACCACCCGGCCCACAGCCGACCGCACGCGCGAGACCCTGTTCTCGATGCTCGCCAGCCGCCTCGGCAGTTTCGAAGGGCTGGCTGTGGCCGACCTGTTCGCCGGTTCGGGCGCGCTGGGCTTCGAAGCATTGTCGCGCGGTGCTGCCACGGCGCTGTTTGTGGAGACTGATGCCAGCGCGGTGCGCACCATCCGCGCCAACATCGCGGCGCTGCGCTGCGCCCCGCAGTGCGATGTACGCGCATCATCGGTGTTGACCCTTGGCGCGGTCAAGCAGCCGCTCGATCTCGTGATGCTCGATCCGCCCTATGGCACCGGCGCAGGGGCAGTGGCGATCGAGAAACTGACCAGGCTAGGCTGGATTGGCGAAGGCACCTGGATCAGCCTCGAAACCGGCCTCAAGGAAAAACCCGATGTGCGCATCTGCGAAGTCGATGCCGAGCGCAAGGTTGGCAAGGCGCTGATCACGCTGATGCGGTTGAAGGCTTAGGCCTTCAACCTCGGCGCAAACCAGATGCCGGCCAGCGTTGTCGCACCCGCCAGCGTCAGGAACAGGCCGACATAGGCCGTGCCCCCCACAGCAGCGGTCCAAGCCGCCGCGAACGGCGCCAGCGCACCGCCGATTATGCCGCCGATATTGAATGCCAGCGAGATGCCGGTGTAGCGCACCGAGACTGGAAACAGCGTCGGCAACCACGCGCCGAGCGGACCGTAGGCGAGGCCCATCACGAACAATGATCCGGCCAGTGTCATGAAGACGATAGGCAACGACCCTGATCCCAGCCCCGTGCCGAAGAACAGCCCGAGAACCGCCGTCAGCGCCGCCCCAGTACCCAGCACGCGCTGGACCGAGGACTTGTCGGCCCAGTACCCCGCAACCAGAATGCCAAGCGCAAAGAAGGCGTTTGCACCCAATTGAATGCCGAGGAATTCCTGCTTGGCATAGCCCAGTTTGGTGGTTGCAAACGATAGCGCGAACGTCGTCGCAAGGTAGAACACCGCAAAGCAAGCCACCACCCCTGCGATCCCGGCCAGCACGGCGGGAGTGTGATCGCGCAGCAGTCGCGTAATCGGCACGTTTGGCGGCGGTGCCTTTTCCATCTCGGCTTTGAACGAAGGCGTCTCGCCAATCTTCAGCCGCACCCATAGGCCCACGCCAACCAGCACTGCGCTGGCCAGAAACGGCACGCGCCAGCCCCAGCTGGCAAAGTCCGCCTCCGACAGGCCCAACCCCAGCAGCAGGAACAGACCGTTGGCAAAGAAGAACCCTACCGGCGCGCCCAATTGCGGTGCGCTGCCAAAGCGCGCTTCCCAGCCCTTGGGGGCATTCTCCACCGCCAGAAGCGCCGCCCCGCCCCACTCTCCGCCAAGGCCGAAGCCCTGCCCGAAACGCAGCAGGCACAACAGCGCGGGCGCGATCCATCCGGCCATGGCATAAGTCGGCAGGAACGCGATCAGCAGAGTCGAGGTGCCCATCAGCATCAACGAGGCGACCAGCGTCGATTTGCGCCCGATCCTGTCCCCGAAATGCCCGAACACGACCGCCCCGACTGGCCGCGCAAAGAAAGCAAGGCCAAAGGTCATGAAAGCCAGCAGGGTTTGTGCGGTTTCGGATTCGCTCGGGAAGAACAATGGCCCGATCACCAGCGCAGCGGCTGTGGCGTAGATGTAGAAATCATAGAATTCCACCGCCGTGCCAACCAGACTGGCGCTCAAAACCCGCGCGTGCGTTTTCAGGGGATGCAAGGTTCGGTTCCTCCCGCCAGCGCAGGTCGCCGACGACGGGGGATTAGTCCTCACTTTCCATACCAGCAAGTGGCTTGGCCCAAACAAGAAGGGCGCAGAACCTGAGTCCTGCGCCCTGTTTCATTGCATCACTTCACCCTGACGATTCACACACCGCCACGGTTGCGGCAGCCGTCTTTCACAGTCTTGCTGCACACCGGATAGTCCTTGGACATCGCAGTGGGCGCCTCTGCGTTGCTCGCCATTGCCGTACCGGGCGTCTGCGTGGTTGCAGCAGGGCCAGCATCAGCCGTCATGCTATTTCCCACAGGCTGGCCCGGCGTCGTGGGCATGGCGTTTTCGGCCATACCCGGAGCAGGCGCGCCAGGGTTAGACTGTGCCGGATTGGCGGAAGTCGCAGCGGCCGACTGGCCATTCACCTGCGCCACGATTGACGGCCAGACCTGCGTGCGCTGATCGGGCGTCATGGCATAGACCTGCCCTTTCTGCTCTTCGGTCAGCGCCCACCAGCCCTTTTGCTGGCTTTCGTCGAGCGTCCAGAAGTACTCCTGATAGGACGACGGCCAAGTGGCATACTTGCTCTTCTGCTCAGCCGGCCATGCATCGATCAGCAGTTGCTGATCTGCCGAGGGCGCATAGGGGGTGGCTGTGGTCGGCGCGGTGGCTGCAGTCGTATCGTCAGGCGGGGTAGGCGAAGTTGTGTCAGGCATTGCCGACGCCGCCGGTGGCATGGTGGATTGCGCGGCGACAAAACTTGGTGCCGAAGCAACGGCAAGCGCCAGCACACTGGCGGCAAAAAGGTTACGCATGATGGACTCCTTCGGTCGAAATTCTGAAGCTGAAGCATCAGGACATAGGGCCAAGCCGCAGACACACGCCGGGTTCCGCCAATTGCGGCAGTCCGCCACAATTGATGCGACGAACCGACAATCTTCAAATGAAATTAACCGTGCCGCCGTAAATCTCGGGATGAATATAGGGGGCTTCGATGTCGGATCTTTTGCGTTCGGTGATGATGGGTCTTGGGTGCCTGTCACTTCTCTGGATCAGTTCATGTGCGATCATGGGGGCCACCACCGTGGCAGTGGTTGGCAAGGCCTCGGAAAAGGCTGGCAACTTCTATGAAAAGGAAGAGCTGAAATGGCATAATGACCGCGACAACAACGCGGACGCTTACCATGAGCACTCCGACTATCAAGCGGACTACTACGAGAACTACGAGGACTGAGGTCCGGACTCAGGCAGGCCACGCGCCCTTGCCGCACTGAGGAATGTTCTCTAACCGTTCCCGTGTGTCTCAAATTGCGAATCAAGAACAAAGCTGGCTCGATGGCCTGAACCCGCCCCAGCGTGAGGCGGTGTTGACCACCGAAGGTCCGGTGCTGATGCTGGCGGGCGCGGGCACCGGAAAGACTGCTGCGCTAACTGCGCGCCTCGCCAATCTGCTGCGCCAGCGGCTTGCGTGGCCAAGCGAGATCCTGTGCGTTACCTTCACCAACAAGGCCGCAAGCGAAATGCGCGAGCGGGTTGGTGCGCTGATCGGCCCGGCGGTGGAAGGGATGCCGTGGCTCGGCACATTCCATTCCATCGCGGCCAAGATGCTCCGCCGCCACGCCGAACTTGTCGGCCTGCAAAGCAACTTCACGATCATCGATACCGACGACCAATTGCGCCTGCTCAAGCAACTGATCGTGGCCGAAGGTGTGGACGACAAGCGCTGGCCAGCCAAGCTGCTTGCGGGACTGATCGACCGCTGGAAAAACCGCGGGTACAACCCGGCCGATCTCGATGCGCTGGAAAATGAGGCCTATGCCAACGGCAAAGGTCAACGCTTTTATGCGCTCTACCAGAACCGGCTGCGCGAGCTGAACGCCTGCGATTTCGGCGATCTGACGCTGCACATGCTCAATATCTTCCGCCGCGAACGTGACATTCTCGAAAGCTGGCAGCAGCGCTTCAAATACGTGATGGTGGACGAGTATCAGGACACCAACGCTGTCCAGTACCTGTGGCTGCGGCTGCTCGCCCAGAACCGCAAGAACATCTGCGTGGTGGGTGACGATGACCAGTCGATCTATTCATGGCGAGGCGCAGAGGTCGCCAATATCCTGCGGTTTGAAAAGGATTTTCCGGGCGCGAAGGTCATCAAGCTGGAGCAAAACTACCGCTCCACCCCGCACATCCTTGGCGCGGCATCCGGCCTGATCGCGGAGAATTCCGAACGCCTCGGCAAGACGTTGTGGACCGAGGTCGATGGCGGCGACAAGGTGCGCGTCATCGGCGTGTGGGACGCGCCTGAAGAAGCACGGCGGATCGGTGACGAGATCGAGCGACTGGAACGCGAAGGTGCCGCGCTTGATCGGGTGGCGATCCTTGTGCGCGCGCAGTTCCAGACCCGCGCCATCGAAGACCGCTTCATCCAGATTGGGATGGGCTATCGTATAATTGGCGGCTTCCGCTTTTACGAGCGCGCCGAAATCCGCGATGCGCTGGCCTATCTGCGGCAGATCGCCAGCCCGCAGGACGACTTGGCGTTCGAGCGCATCTATAATACCCCCAAGCGCGGCCTTGGCGACAAGACGCTGGAGAAGCTGCACCGTCACGCGAGGGCACGCGGCATTCCCTTGGCTCTGGCCTCGGTCGAAATTCTCGACACAGACGAACTTCCCGCCCGCGCACGCGGCACCCTGACCGCCCTGATGCGCGATTTTGCACGCTGGCGCGATGAGGCCAAAACGCTTGCCCCCGCCGAACTCGCCCGCACGATGCTCGACGAAAGCGGCTACACAGCCGCCTTGCAGGCCGAAAAGACCGCCGAAGCCGCCGGCCGCCTCGAAAACCTCACCGAACTCGCCCGCGCGATGGAAGAGTATGAAACGCTGGGTGATTTCCTCGAACACGTCAGCCTTGTGATGGACAACGAGGCGACTGCCGACGAGGAAAAGGTCACGATCATGACCATCCACGCAGCCAAAGGACTGGAATTCGAGAACCTGTTCCTCCCCGGTTGGGAAGAGGGCGTATTCCCCTCGCAACGCTCGCTCGACGAAGGCGGTCTTGCCTCGCTGGAGGAAGAACGCCGCCTGGCCTATGTGGCGATCACGCGTGCGCGGCGGCGCTGCACGATCCTGCACGCCGCCAATCGCCAGATCTATGGCCAGTGGACCAGTTCCATCCCCTCGCGCTTCATCGGCGAACTGCCAGCCGACCACATCGAGGAGGAAACCACGCTGTCGGGCGGGGCATCAATGTGGCGCGCCAACTGGAGCGAGCGGGACGATCCTTTCGCGCATGTGGCACAGGCCAGCGCCAATCGCGGTGCATCGCGCGGTCCGGGCTGGCAACGCGCCGCCGCCCAGCCCTTCGATCCAAAGCCGCGCCGCATCGCCGAAAGCACCCGCAGCGCCGCCAGCTTCGCTGCTAAACCACGCAACGACATCGCGGTGGGTGCGCGCGTGTTCCACGAAAAGTTCGGCTATGGCACTGTGGCTGAGCAGGAAGGCAACAAGCTTGAGATCGATTTTGACGGCACAGGCCGCAAACGCGTGATCGACAGCTTTGTGAAGCTTGCTGGATAAAAGACAGCCCCCTCAACCTGTTGTGGTTGAGGGGGCTGTCTTTTCGGCATCGGTGCTGCGTTAGAGCGCCGAAACGCCCAGAAACTCTGGCACCGGACCATTCCATTCGCCCGGCTTGCTCATCGGCTCAGCCTGATCGCGATATGTCCGCTCACCACGCGGCGGGCGGACGGGACGTGGCTCACGTGCCGGTTTTGCTTCACGCTCCACCGGAGCCGCACGCTCAGGAGTCGCCTCGCGCTCTGGCTGAACCTCACGCTCGGCACGCGGCTTGCGCTCTTCACGCGCTGGACGTTCGCTGCGGCGCCCGCGCTTTGGTTCTTCCGAAGCTTCGACCTCGGTCTTAACTGCGCGCGGCTTGCGCTCTGCTTTCTCGGCGACCTCAATCTTGAATTCAGGGATCTTGGTGCCCTGCAACTTCTCGACGTTCTCGATCGATTCCAGGTCTTCGTCCGCAACCAGCGTAAATGCCCGCCCCGTTGCCCCGCCGCGACCGGTGCGGCCGATGCGATGGACGTAGTCATCCGGGTGCCACGGCGTGTCAAAGTTGAAGACGTGACTCACACCCTTCACGTCAAGCCCGCGCGCGGCGACGTCGGACGCGCACAGGATCGTGATGTCGCCGTCCTTGAACTTCTGCAATTCGGCATTGCGCGAGTTCTGATCCATGTCACCGTGGATTTCACCGGCGGCAAAACCGTGGCTCTGCAAAGACTTGGCCAGTTCACGCACGGTCGTCTTGCGATTGGCAAAGATGATCGCGGTGGTGACGTTATCGGTTTTCAGCAGATGACGCAGCACTTCACGCTTTTGGCGCGTGGTGCAGCGGACCTTGTGCTGAACAATGCTGGTGTTGGTCGAAGCCGGACGCGCCACTTCGATCATCTTCGGGTTCGACAGGAACTTGTCGGCCAGCTTCTTGATCGGCGGCGGCATCGTGGCCGAGAACAGCAAAGTCTGGCGCTGGGCCGGAAGCTTGGTGCAGATATTCTCGATATCGGGGATGAACCCCATGTCGAGCATGCGATCAGCCTCGTCGATCACCAGCAGGTCGCAGCCCGTCAGCAGAATTTTGCCGCGTTCGAACAAGTCCATCAACCGGCCCGGCGTGGCGATCAGCACGTCAACGCCGTCCTGCAGCGCCTTGATCTGGTCACCCATCTGCACGCCGCCAATCAGCAGCGCCATCTTCAGGTCGTGATTCTTGCCGTACTTCTCGAAGTTTTCGGCAACCTGTGCGGCCAGTTCACGCGTCGGCTCAAGAATCAGCGAGCGTGGCATCAGTGCACGGCGACGGCCATGGGCCAGAATATCGATCATCGGCAGCACGAACCCGGCGGTCTTTCCGGTACCCGTCTGGGCAATACCGATGATGTCCTTCATCATGAGGACGGCGGGGATAGCCTGCGCCTGAATCGGGGTCGGCTCATCGTAGCCGGCATCAAGCACCGACTTGAGCAATTCATCCGAGAGGCCGAGGTCGGCAAACTTCATGCAGGCTATTTTCCGAAAACAAGAGACGGCGCATCATCTGCGCCAGCTGGACGGCAAGCTCTTGGCTAAGCTGCCAGCACTACCGGGGCGCTATGACGACATGCGCCGAAAAGTCAAGAATTCCACACCGGTGTGGCAGTTTCAGTCATCATCGGGCACGAGTTCGCGCATTTTGGTGATGGCGCAATTGGCCCCGGCGCGCGAATGGATCGTATCGCGGCCAGCACAAAGCCGCCCGTCTTCGCTGCGATCCACGTAAAAGCCCGAATAGAAGTCCCGCGCCCGGCACGATTTATCGAGGCTCGCGCCGATCATCTTGCGGTTGCGGGTGATCAGCAGCAGCCGGTCCTGCGATTCGATCTGGACCCCAGCGATGCTCGCAATCGGCAGGCATTTGTCGGCCTTGCGTTCAAAAAACCGCGGCGGCTGTGGCGGTCCGGAAAAACGTGGATCGGGCGGAGGCGCGAGCATCGAACCCGGCATACGCGGGGCGATGCGCACGATCATGCGCTGTTCGATGCGCACCTGATCCCAGGTCTGATCGCCCAGTCCTTCAGCAATGAATGCGTCAAACGCACCGGATGCCGGAGATTTTTCAAACAGTGGCGACCCGATGGGAGTGCTCGCCGCCGCCCACGCCTTGTCTACGTCCAGGCCCACGTCCACCTGCGCCGCCGGTTCACTCACGCCGAACGAAAGCAGCATCCCGAGCGGGACCAGAAGATTGGCAAGACTGGACATTTGTGTAGCGAGAACTCTCGTTGACCCCTCTTGAGCGGTGCGGCCCTGTGCCGCCACCGTCCTGCCAGCACCCCTAGCCGGAACGCTTGAACCTTTGCTTAACCCGTCAGCAATCAAAAATGAATTGCCCTCGCGCGCACCTCGCAATAGCCGGATGCAGATGAGCGACACGTTTCTGAACGAAGCGGCCCGCCTGCTCGGGCCAAAAGGGCTGACGACCGAGACAGCCGACCTCGAACCGTGGCTGACCGACTGGCGCGGCCGCTACACCGGCAGGGCGCTGGCCTTGGCGTCGCCTGCCGATACCGGCGAGCTTTCGGCACTGGTAAAGCTTTGTGCCCGGCACAGCGTGCCAATCGTGCCACAAGGTGGCAACAGCGGCATGTCAGGCGGAGCAACGCCGTTCGACAGCGGGCACGAGCTGATCATCTCGCTGCGCCGGATGAACCACATTATTGATGTCGATAGCGCAGCGCGGACCGCGACGTGCGAGGCTGGCGTCATCCTGCAGGTGCTGCACGAAGCGGCTGAGGCGCAAGACTTGCGATTCCCGCTCACATTGGGCGGCAAGGGTTCGGCGACGATCGGCGGCCTGATCGCCACCAACGCTGGCGGTACGCAAGTGCTGCGCCACGGATCGATGCGCGCGCTGGTGCTTGGCGTCGAAGCTGTGATGGCCGATGGCTCGGTGCTCGATCTGCTTACCCCGTTGAAAAAGGATAATCGCGGGTTCGACCTGAAGCAGGTGCTCATCGGATCTGAAGGCACGCTTGGCATTGTTACTGCCGCCACGCTTAAGCTCGCGCCGGCGATTGCAGGGCGCACCGTGATGTGGGCGGGCACAGCCTCACTGCATGATGCACGCAGCCTCCTGCTGCTGGCGCAGGACATGGCCGAGGACCAGTTGGAAGGCTTCGAAGTGCTGCCCCAGCACAGCCTCGAAGCCGTGCTCGATTACCTGCCTGACGCGCGCGCGCCGCTGGCCGATCCGCACGCATGGCACGCGCTGATCGAACTCGTCGCCGGAGATGCCGATACCGCTGCGCGCCTGTCCGCAATCGCCGAAAACCTGCTGTCCACCGCATTCGAACGCGGATTGATTGCCGATGCCACCATAGCCGCCAGCGAGGATCAGGCAGAGCGGCTCTGGCTGATCCGCGAGACGATCTCGCCGGCAGAGCGCGCGATTGGACCGGCGATGCAGCACGATATATCCGTGCCGGTGGAAAAGATGCCTGCCTTTGTCGAAGCAGCGGTGCCGCGCCTCGAAACCGACTGGCCCGGGACGCGCGCAGTCTGCTTCGGCCACCTTGGAGATGGCAATGTCCACTTCCACGTCATTGCGCCGCCGGGGCGCGAACGGACGGAATGGGAAGCCGCAGACGGCAAGGCCATCAGCGCGCAAGTGCATGATATGGTTGCCGCATGGGCTGGCTCGATCTCAGCCGAACATGGCATCGGGCGGCTGAAGCGCGACGAACTGGCGCGCCTGTCTGACCCGGCAACTCTGGCGGCGATGCGTGCGATCAAGCAGGCGCTTGACCCGCACGGACTGCTGAACCCGGGAAAGCTGCTGTAACGTTGCTTGCACGCTCCTGCGTCAGTCCCTAATAACCGCCGTTCCCGCGTGGTGCGGCCAGCGCCGTTATTTTGCCGTGCGTTGTGTGTTGCTTATTGGAGAGATGCAAAATGGCCAGCGCGCCGCAAGCCAACCTGCCGATGTTCTACAACGATCTGATGCCGCTCAACAGCCGTGACCACGCTACGTGGAAGGCAAAGAATGCGGATGCAGCGCCCTGGCTCATTGGCCAGCACGCTATCCCTTTGACGGCAGAAGAATTTCCGCAGGCTGCTCGCCACTACCCGATCATCTTTGCATCGGGCGACAATCCGGTGCCGCTCGCGCTGATGGGCCTCAACGAAGGTGTGAACGTCTTTGTTGACGAGACCGGCAAGGTCACCCAGCCGATCTACATTCCTGCCTATGTGCGCCGCTATCCGTTCCTGCTTGCCAAGCTGAATCCCAGCAGCGAAGAACTGTCGCTGTGCTTCGATCCGTCGTCGGGCCTTTTGGGCGATTCGCACGAAGGGCAGGATTTGTTCACCGATGGTCAGCCTTCGGAAGCAACCAAGGCCGCACTCGGTTTCTGCGAACAGTTCGAACAGGCCGGCCAGCGCACTCAGGCGTTCATTGATGAGTTGAAGAAGCATGACCTGCTGATGGAAGGCGAAGTGGCCATTCAGCAGGAAGGCAACGAACAGCCCTTCATCTATCGCGGCTTCCAGATGATCAATCAGGAAAAGCTTCGTGAAATCCGTGGCGATGTGTTGCGTGGCTGGGCGCAGAGCGGGCTTTTGCCGCTGCTCTATGCGCACCTGTTTTCGCTTGAACTGATCAGCCAGATTTTTGGTGCGCAAGTTCAACTGGGCAAGGGTCCGGTTCCTGCGGTGCCCGCTCCGGTTGCCTGATTCGCGCAAAAGCGCAATCGGGCAACAGTCCGAAAGAAAAACGCGGCGACCTCACGGTTCGTCGCGTTTTTTCTTGGAGTGTTGCAAAGATCCCTCGAAAACCCTTGCAGCCCCCCAACACCTCACCTATCTTGAAGATGTTGCGTTGCGGCTCCCCTCATGGCCCAGCGCAATTGGTACACTTCGGTGTACCTCCTCCCTGAACCTTGGCCACCTGGAGCTTGCTCCAGGTGGTTTTTTCTTGGGTAGAACTGATTCCGGGGTTGGTGTGCGCTATTCCGCTGCGGCGCGCCAACGGGTGCGATCGGAAGTGCGGCCAAGGTCCGCCACGTCCACCGCCAGCCGCCTGACCAGGCCGATGACAAGTTCCACCGTCGCGTCAAAGCCCGGTCCCGGTTCGGCCATGCGCGAATCGAGGTAGCAGGTGCGGTCGATCTCCAATTGCAGGCAATGCAGCCCCTCATGCCTGCGCGCATGCCGTTCCAGCACGTAACCGCCCGCATAGGGCCGATTGTGCGAAACCCTGCGTGCCGCTTCGGCAAATACGCTGAAGGCCGAGGCCACAACGCCGCCGTCACAAGACGCGCCGAACCGATCACCGATCACGAATTCCGGCGCAGCCTCACCGGGCGACCGTGCAGCCAGCGGCGGCATCGAGTGCAAATCGATCAGCAGCGCCGCGCCCCAGCGATCGCGGATCGTCTCCAACGTGTCGGCCAGCGCACGATGGTATGGCTCATGAATGGCAGAAATCCGCTCATTCAACTCTCCGTGATCCAGCCGCCTCTTCCATAGCTCTCCCAAACCCGGCAGGCGTCGCGGTACAAGGCCGAGGCCACTGCGTGCGCGCCTACCAAACCCGCTGGGCGCAGCAGACGCATCGGGCGGCCTCCCCCCCAGCATTTCCCAATCGACATCATCGCTCGCGCGGTTGAGATCGAGCATCGCACGCGGCGCACGCGCTATCAGCAGCGCCGCGCCAAGCTCCTGCGCTACCGCCTCGCCCAGCAGATCGGCGTAACGGTCCTCAAGGCGCGGTGCGGAAAAGGCGGGATGGCGCATCCGGTCCAGCAGGGATTTCGCATAGGCCCGCCCCGCATGCGGCACCGCGATCATGACCGGAATCGGCGAGGGATTCGGCAGCATGAGCGTGAACGCCGGGACGCCGGGGTTGCCTGGCACCGACCCGCCCTGGATCAGTGCCGAATCAGCAGTTTGCTCGCCGGGATGCCGCATGACACAACCGTGCAACCGATTCGTGATGAAGTCAAAATCCTGTCTGGCTCTTCCAAAGATTGTGCATGATAGTTTTTGTGCCTCATGGCGCGATTGGCAGGGTAGGCAGCGCAAGAATGTTAACCTCGCACGCCTATATGTGCTGTCCCGGCGCACCCCGTTGCGTCTCCGCCCGTACCGAAGCCCATAACAGATACAGGTTGGCCATGATCCGCATTTTGCTCGCCGAAGACGAAGAGGCGATGCGCACTTACCTCACGCGCGCACTTGAAAACGCGGGCTTTTCCGTGGCCGCTGTTGATCGCGGAACCGAAGCGATCCCGCTGCTTGAGCGTGAACACTTCGACCTTCTGCTGTCCGACATCGTCATGCCCGAAATGGACGGGATCGAACTCGCGCAGCGCTGTGCCGAGATCAGCCCTGCCACCAAAGTCATGTTCATCACCGGATTCGCCGCCGTTACGCTGAAGGCGAATCGCGAGGCCCCGCAGGCACGCGTGCTGTCCAAACCCTTTCACCTCAAGGATCTGGTGCTCGAAGTGGAGCGCGTGTTTGAAGACGCACCCTTTGCCGGAACACGCCAACCGTGAACCTTGGCGACCTAAGCAAATTCCCCCTTGCCTTGCCCATGCCCCAAGGCTAATGGGCCGCTTCCCGACAGCGCGACGGTCTATCTGAACGCTTGAAGGTTGCACGATGGTGCGGGCGTATAGCTCAGTGGTAGAGCACTATGTTGACATCGTAGGGGTCGCAAGTTCAATCCTTGCTACGCCCACCATCGCATGAAAAACCCCGCCGCTGGCGGGGTTTTTTCTTGTCCAAAGCGCAGGGTGCGGAGCGACTGAACCACCCCGCCCCCGATTGGCTTATTTGCCCTGCCAGTTCGGCTTGCGCTTCTCGGCAAAGGCCGCCGCACCTTCGCGCGCGTCGCTCGACGTGAAGACGGGCGCAATATAAGCCTGCTGCTTCGTCCACATCTCCGCTTCGGTCCATTCGTGCGAATCGCGGATGATGCCCTTCGAAGCGATCAACGCCAGCGGTCCATTCTCGGCAATGCGCGCCGCCAGCGCCTTGGCCGCATCAAGCGACGGTCCTTCAACGATCTGGTTGACGAAGCCCAACTCGTAGGCTCGCTGCGCCGTGATGAAATCGCCAGTGAGGGCAAGTTCCATCGCGATGCGCGGCGGAATCTGGCGTGGCAACTTGATCAGTCCGCCCGCCGCAGCGGCCAACCCGCGCTTGGCCTCGGGAATGCCGAACTTGGCTGATGCGCTGGCAACAATCAGATCGCACGAAAGCGCCATTTCCATGCCGCCAGCCAGAGCATAACCATCAACCGCCGCGATGATGGGCTTCTTGGGCGTCCATTGTGACAAACCGCCAAAGCCACGCCCCGGCACTGATGGCGATTCGCCGCGCAGGAAACCTTTCAGGTCCATGCCTGAACAGAATGTCCCGCCCGCCCCCGTCAGGATCGCGCAGCGCAAGTCCGCCTCTGCATCCAGCCGGTCCATCGCCGCCGAGATACCTTCGGCCGCCGCCTTGTTCATCGCGTTCTTGGCGTCGGGGCGGTTGATCGTGACGATCAGCACATTGCCATCGACTTCGGTAAGGACTTCGGCCTCGCTCATTGCATCTCTCCGCATGAAATCTTGCCCGGCTTTAACCGGTCACTTAAAACATTGCCCGGCCATGCCTGCCATGTCCAGTGCCCCACCCTAATTATTGCGCGAATTGCCCACCTGCCTTGCGCGAAGCAAAGCCTCTGCTAAGGGAAAACGCAAATTCTCTCCCCAGCTTGAAAGACAGGATGGTTATGGCGAAGATCAAGGTGAAGAACCCGGTCGTTGAACTCGACGGCGACGAAATGACCCGGATCATCTGGGAATGGATCCGCGAACGCCTGATCCTCCCCTATCTCGACATTGATCTGAAGTACTACGATCTCTCCGTGCAAAAGCGTGACGAGACCGACGACCAAATCACCATCGATTCCGCCAATGCGATCAAGCAGTACGGCGTTGGCGTAAAGTGCGCCACGATCACGCCTGACGAGCAGCGCGTCGAGGAATTCAACCTCAAATCAATGTGGAAGTCGCCCAACGGCACGATCCGCAACATCCTTGGCGGCGTCGTGTTCCGCGAACCCATCGTGATCCAGAACGTGCCCCGCCTCGTCCCGGGCTGGACCGACCCCATCGTGGTCGGCCGTCACGCCTTTGGTGACCAGTATCGCGCCACCGATTTCCTCGTTCCCGGCCCCGGCAAGCTGCGCCTCGTCTGGGAAGGCGACAACGGCGAAACGATCGATCGCGAAGTCTTCAAGTACCCATCCGCCGGCGTCGCGATGGCGATGTACAACCTTGATGATTCGATCCGCGATTTCGCACGCGCCTCGTTCAACTATGGCCTGAACCTCGGTTGGCCGGTCTACCTGTCGACCAAGAACACCATCCTCAAGGCCTATGACGGTCGCTTCAAGGATCTGTTCCAGGAAGTGTTCGACGCCGAAGGCTTCAAGGAAAAGTTCGCCGCTGCCGGCATCGTCTACGAACACCGCCTGATCGACGACATGGTCGCATCGGCGCTCAAGTGGTCGGGCAAGTTCGTCTGGGCCTGCAAGAACTATGATGGTGACGTGCAGTCCGATACGGTCGCACAGGGCTTCGGCTCGCTCGGCCTGATGACTTCGGTGCTGATGACGCCAGACGGCAAGACGGTGGAAGCCGAAGCCGCCCACGGCACGGTGACCCGTCACTATCGCCAGCACCAGCAGGGCAAGCAGACCTCGACCAACCCGATCGCCTCGATCTTCGCGTGGACGCGCGGGCTGATGTATCGCGGCAAGTTCGACGAAACGCCCGATGTTGTGCGCTTTGCCGAAACCATCGAACGCATCTGCATCGAAACCGTCGAAAGCGGCAAGATGACCAAGGATCTTGCTCTGCTCATCGGCCCCGATCAGGCATGGATGACCACCGAGAAGTTCTTCGAAGCCATCGTCGAGAACCTCGAAGCGGAAATGAAGAACTGGGCGTAAGCGCCCGGCATTCATCGCCAGAAATCAAGAGGCCCCGGTTCACGCCGGGGCCTTTTTCGTTGGCAAGCCACAATTCAACCGCAACGGTAGACGTTACCGGGTGACTTAGGCTGCCCCCTCCCCTAACCTCATGTCATGGCAGGCAATCTCGAACCGACAACCGCGTTATCCGACGTACTCGTAGTCCTTGGCGCTGCCGGGATCGTCATTCCAGCCTTTGCACGGTTGCGCATCACGCCGATTATCGGCTTCATTCTCGTCGGCCTTGCCGTTGGCCCGTTCGGCCTCGGATCGCTCGTGGGCCAGTATCCGTGGCTCTACCACATAACCATCACCGACCCGGCCGCGATCACGCCCTTCGCCGAATTCGGGATCATTCTGCTGCTGTTCGAAATCGGTCTGGAACTTTCCTTCAACCGACTGTGGGACATGCGCCGCCTCGTCTTCGGGCTGGGCGCGATGGAACTGGGCGTTTCAGCGTTCCTCCTTTCGGGCGTATTGATGGCAACAGGTTTGCCGATCAGTGGTGCCTTTGGCCTTGGCCTTGCCCTCGCACTGTCCTCCACGGCATTGGTCCTGCCCATCTCGGGCACGCAAGGCCCGGTCGGCCGCGCCGCGCTTGCCATGTTGCTGTTTGAAGATATTGCGCTGGTCCCAATCATCTTCCTGCTCGGCGCATTTGCTCCCTACGCGGCACAGGATGCTGGGCCTAGCATTGGCGAAACCCTGATCTATGGCGGCATTGTTGTTGCGGTTCTGCTGGTCGGTGGACGCCTGCTCCTGCCCCGCCTGTTCGCGCAGGCAGCGCACACCAAAAGCCCGGAACTGTTCCTTGCCGCCACCATGCTGGTCGTCATTGCCTCGGCGCTTGCCACGTCGATGGTCGGCCTCTCCCCGATCATGGGCGCATTGTTGGCCGGACTTTTGATCGCCGAGACCGAATACCATTCCGAAGTGGAATCGATCACCAAGCCGTTCAAGGGCCTCGCCCTCGGCGTGTTCCTTATCACCATCGGCATGGGCATCGATTTGCGCGTCGTCTGGGCGGAAATCGGGCCACTGACGATTGCTGTGCTGGGTGTCGTCATTCTGAAGGCCGTGGTGACCGGGTTCGCCTTGCGCGCGATGGGCAAAAACCGCGCGACCGCGCTGCAGACCGGCATCCTCATGGCCAGCCCTTCGGAAACCACCCTTATCGTGCTGACCGCAGTTGCCGAAGCCTCTTTGATTGACCGCGAGACTGCGCAGTTCTGGCAAATCGTCACCGCCATCGGGCTGACAATTACGCCCATGCTGGCAAAGCTCGGAGAATACTGGGCCGGTCGACTCGACAAGGACACAGCCGACGCTGGCCAGAGCACCGCGGTAGCAGAACCTGAGGGCGAGCGCGTAGTGGTGATGGGATTTGGCCGCGTCGGCCATCTGATCGCAGATATGTTGACAGTCCACGGTGCCAAATGGCTCGGGATCGATAGCAACCCCACCATCGTAAAGGCCGCGCGCAAGGCAGGCTTGCCCGTCCTGTTCGGCAATGTCGACAGCGAGAACGCCGTTCACCGCCTTGGCCTCGACGATGCTCGCGCGATGATCCTGACAATGGACGAACCCGTGCTGATCTTGCGCATGGTCAAGCGGCTGCGCGCCATGCATGCAGACCTGCCAATCATCGTCCGCGCCCGCGATGCGGCCCATGCGGCCGAACTCTACCGGGCAGGTGCCAGCCATGCCGTGCCGGAAACGCTCGAAAGCTCGCTGCAACTGTCTGAAGCTGTACTCGTCGATCTCGGCTTCCCGATGGGACCGGTCATCGCCTCGATCCACGAAAAGCGCGACGAATTCCGCCGGAAGATCAAGGAAGAAGGCGAGCTGAATTCACTACCGAAACTGAAATCAGCCTCGTTGCGCGAACGCGGTTAACGCAGGCGCGGCTCGAACACGCTCCATCCGGTGCGCTGTACGAGCCGCTCAAGCGCCAGAGTGCCCAATTGGGAATTGCCGCTGGCATTCAGGCCTGGCGACCACACCGCGATGCTCGCCACCCCCGGCACAACTGAAAGGATGCCGCCGCCTACACCGGATTTGCCAGGCAAACCGACACGGAACGCAAAGTCTCCAGAATTGTCATAATGCCCGCACGACATCATCAGCGCATTAATGCGTCGCGCGCGGTTGGCGGTAACAATGGAATGGCCATCCACCCGGCCGCCGTCCATCAGGTATCGCCCCGCCATTGCCAGTTCGCGGCAGGTCATCGCCAAGGCGCAGAAATGGAAGTACACCCCCAGCACCCGCTCCACCGGCGCGCGGATATTGCCGAATGCACGCATGTAATTGGCCAGCGCCATGTTGCGAAAGCCGGTGTCCTGCTCGGCCAGCGCCACCGTCTCGTCAATCTTGATCGTTCCGGCATCATCGCCCGCCAGCATCCGCACGAAGCGCAGCATCTGCCCGATTGCCTCGCGCGGTTCGCACCGCCCCAACAGCACATCGCACAGCACGATCGCCCCTGCATTGATGAACGGATTGCGCGGGATGCCCTGCTCGCTCTCAAGCTGGACGATGGAATTGAACGCACTGCCCGAAGGTTCACGCCCCACGCGCTGCCACAACTGATCCCCCACCGCGCCCAGCGCCTGTGTCAGCGCAAAGACCTTGGAAATCGACTGGATCGAAAACGCCGCGTCCGCATCGCCCGCCACATGGGCCGCGCCATCGGCCATGATCACGGCGATGCCGAACTTGTCCGGCGACACCTGCGCCAGCGGCGGGATGTAGCTGGCCACCGCTCCACGGTCGGAAATGCCGCGCATCTCCTCCGCAATGTCAGATACTATTCGGGCAATATCGAGTGTTGCGATGGTGTCCATATGGCGCACCATCGCACGAAGCCGGTTACCCTGCCACTACGCCCTTTGCCGCAGCCACGGCATCGGCCGCCTTCGAACCATCCGGCCCGCCGCCCTGCGCCATGTCCGGACGACCGCCGCCGCCCTTGCCGCCAAGCGCTTCCACGCCCGCGCGCACCAGATCGACCGCGCTGACCTTGCCGACCAGATCCTCGGTCACCGCCGCCGCGATCGAGGCCTTGCCCTCGTTCACTGCCACGATCACGGCCACGCCAGAACCCATGCGCTGCTTGGCCTGATCAAGCAGGCCGCGCAGGTCTTTCGGGTCCAGCCCTTCAAGCACCTGGCCAGAGAATTTCACGCCACCAACGTCTTCGTCAGCACTTTCAGCCTTGGCGGCGCCGCCGCCAAGCGCCAGCGCCTTCTTGGCTTCGGCCAGTTCACGCTCCAGCTTTTTGCGCTCGTCCATCAGCGCCGCCACGCGCGCCTCGACGTCCTCAGGCGTCGTGCGCAGAATTGAAGCCGTGTTCTTCAGCGCATCCTCGCGCGCCACAAACCACTGCCGCGCACCTTCGCCGGTCAGCGCCTCGATGCGCCGCACGCCTGAAGACACCGCGCTCTCGCTCACAATGCGGAACACGCCGATGTCACCCAGCGCACGCACATGGGTGCCGCCGCACAGTTCAACCGAGAAATGCTTGTCCACAGCACGGCCCATGCTCAGCACGCGCACTTCGTCGCCATATTTTTCACCGAACAGCGCCATTGCGCCGGCTTCAATCGCCTCGTCCGGACTCATCAGCCTCGTCGTCACCGCCTCGTTCGCGCGGATTTCAGCGTTCACTTCCGCCTCGATCGCCGCGATATCGTCTGCCGTCAGTGCGGTCGGCTGCGAAAAGTCGAAGCGCAGACGATCTGCTGCCACGAGCGACCCCTTCTGCGTCACGTGCCCGCCCAAACGGTTGCGCAAAGCGGCGTGCAGCAAGTGCGTGGCCGAATGGTTCGCCCGGATCGCATCGCGCCGCGCCACATCGATGTCGAGCTTGACGACATCGCCTACTCTGATCGTGCCCGATTCAACTATCGCATTGTGCGCATGAAGGCGGCCGAGCGGCTTGGCCGTGTCGGCAACCGTCAGCACAAGCCCGCCGGTTCCGGTGATAGTTCCAGCATCGCCCATCTGGCCGCCGCTCTCACCATAGAACGGCGTCTGGTTGACCAGCACCGTAACGGTATCACCGGCCGCAACTGATTCGACTTCCTTGCCGTCCCTCACCAGCGCAACGACCTGCGCCTCACCGGTGGTGGACGAGTAGCCGGTAAACTCGGTCGCACCGACGCGCTCGGCAATGTCGAACCACACTTCGCCATCAGCCGCTTGGCCCGAACCCTTCCATGCCGCGCGTGCAGCCGCCTTCTGCTGCGCCATCGCGGCGTCAAAGCCCTCGCGGTCCACTGAAATGCCACGCGCGCGCAGTGCATCCTCGGTCAGATCGTAGGGAAAACCAAACGTGTCATACAGCTTGAACGCGGTTTCACCCGGCAACTTGTCGCCTGCACCAAGTGCGCCGGTGGTTTCGTCCAGCAGACGAAGTCCGTTTGAGAGAGTACGGCGGAACTGCACTTCCTCGCGCAGCAGCGTTTCCTCGATCAGCGGCTGCGCGCGGCCCAGTTCCGGGTACGCAGCGCCCATTTCCGCAACCAGCGCAGGCACCAGACGATGCATCAACGGGTCGCGCGCACCCAACAAGTGCGCATGGCGCATCGCACGGCGCATTATCCGGCGCAGCACATAGCCGCGCCCTTCGTTCGAAGGCAGCACACCATCGGCCAGCAGAAAGCTGGTCGAGCGCAAGTGATCGGCAATTACACGATGGCTCGCGCGCTGCTCGCCCTCAGCCTTGACCGACGTCAGGCTCTCGGACGCAGCGATCAGCGCCTTGAATGTATCGGTGTCATAGTTGTCATGCTCACCCTGCAACACCGCGGCAATGCGCTCCAGCCCCATGCCGGTGTCAATGCTGGGCTTGGGCAGGTTGCCGGTGATCTCGCCCGCAGTCTGCTCGAACTGCATGAACACGAGGTTCCATATCTCGATGAACCGGTCCCCGTCCTCGTCCGCCGATCCCGGAGGCCCGCCCCAGATGTGATCGCCATGATCGAAGAAGATTTCCGAACACGGCCCGCACGGGCCATCATCGCCCATCGCCCAGAAATTGTCCTTCGTAGCGATGCGGATGATGCGGTCCTCGGGCAGCCCCGCAATCTTCTTCCACAGCTCGAACGCTTCATCGTCGGTATGATAAACCGTCGCCAGCAGCTTCTCCTTGGGCAGGCCCCATTCTTTCGTCAGCAGCGTCCACGCATGAGTGATCGCCTGCTCCTTGAAATAATCGCCGAACGAGAAATTGCCGAGCATCTCGAAGAAGGTGTGATGCCGCGCGGTGTAACCCACGTTGTCCAGATCGTTGTGCTTGCCGCCCGCCCGCACACACTTCTGCGAAGACGTCGCACGCGGCGTGGCCCGCGTTTCAAACCCGGTGAACACGTTCTTGAACGGCACCATGCCCGCGTTGACGAACATCAGCGTGGGATCGTTGTAAGGCACAAGCGGCGCGGACTGCACCACATCGTGGCCTGCGGAGCCGAAGTAGTCGAGGAAGGACCGGCGGATTTCGTTCGTGGAAGTCATGACTTGCCGATTAGGCGAGCACTCGGCGCGCTACAAGCACGTTTCATCCATTACGGTGATCGGATGAAGCACTTACCAGCCACGCCGCTGCGGGAAAAGTGACGCGTCCGTCCACCAGATGCGCTTTGACCAGTTGCAGCAACCGCTCCTCGACCTCTTGCCGCTCCGCATGAACCAGGTTTCGCAACGCCGCTGCGGCAGGACCGATTCGCCGGAACAGCGCCATGGCTTCGCCGGCCGGATCGTCCCCTGCCCCGGCGACATAGGCAAAATCCACCGGCGTGAAGGCAAGATCGCGCCACCCGGCCATGCACAGTCGCACATGGTCCGGATCGGCAAAGGCAAAGGGCCCCGGCGAAAATCGCTGCGGCGCTGAAGGCTCTGTCGCTGGCAGCAAGCCCGCAAGACTTGCCGCCCAGGCATTCTCTGAAGGTTTGCGGAAACAGGAGAAGACGATGCGCGCGCCCGGTGCTGCAATCTGCGCGAGATGCGCAAAGGCCTCTGGCGGATCCGGGAAGAACATCACCCCATGGCGTGAGACATAGAGATCGGGACGGCCCCCCTCAGGCTGCCAGTGTGACGCATCGGCCTCGAGAAAGCGCACGTTCGGTATGTCCGACCGCGCTGTGGCCGCTGCGACAAGGTCGCCCGAGATGTCGATACCTGTCACCGACGCGTGGAGTCGGGCCTGCCCGACCGCAATGGACAGTTGTCCCGCGCCGCACCCCACATCGACGACCGTGTCACCCGGCTCGGCCGCGATGGCGGCCAGCAGACGCGGCGTCAGCTCGCCGAAGCTGATGTCGGTGCGCATCCATTCCTGCGCCCAGCTCTTGCCGACCGTACCGCGCCAATCGCTCGCATTGGTCATCGCACCTGCTCCCTCACGTGCCGAAGTAGTCACCGCCCTTTTCGCGCGCGCGCTGCCAGGCCGGACGAGCATGGATTGCGGCCACGAATGCAGCAAGCTTGGGGAAATGTGCGCCTGCCCCCTGCATCACAGCAATCTCGGCCGGGAAGCTCATCATCACATCCGCGCCCGTCCAGTCATCACCGATGAAGTGGCCAGAAGGGCGCAGAATCTGCTCCATATAGCCGAAGTGCGACGCCAGTTGCTCATCAATGCGCGGTTTGAGCGGCGCGGCGGCGTCGCCAAGCCGCGAGGTGTAAAGCTGCATCAGGATCGGCGTCATCGCCGAACCTTCGGCAAAATGCATCAGTTCAAGATGGCGGATCGCATCGTCTGTGCCAGCGTCGGGGCACCAGGCACCATTGCCATAGCGGTCGCACAGCACTTGCACGATCGCTCCCGATTCCTCGATGATCCGCCCATCGATTTCCAGCAGGGGCGATTTGCCCAAGGGATGGACAGCCTTCAATTCCAGCGGAGCAAGATTGGTCACACCATCGCGCTGATAGTGCCGGATTTCGTAATCGACACCGAGTTCCTCCAGCAACCAGAGCACACGCTGCGAGCGGCTGTTGTTGAGATGGTGGACGACAATGCTCACAACGATTCTCCCGGTGATTTAACCGCTAGGTTAAACGCCAAGCTTCGGAACGCAAACAAAAAGCCCGCGCGATCCTGCCGGGGAACACGCGGGCCTTTTGGTATGGCGGTAAATTTCCGGTTCTGCTTTCCGGGTCTGCCGCCTTGAAGGATCAGATGTCGTCGTCCGCGTCCGGGCCAGCCATCAGTCCTTCGGCAACCTGATCGGTGCGGCCACGGATCGCGGCTTCGATGCGGTTGCAGATTTCGGGATTCTCACGCAGGAAATTCTTCGAGTTTTCACGCCCCTGCCCAATGCGGATCGAGTCATAGCTGAACCATGCGCCCGACTTTTCGACCACGCCGGCTTTCACGCCAAGATCGAGAATTTCGCCGATCTTGGAAATGCCCTCACCGTACATGATGTCGAATTCGACCTGCTTGAACGGCGGAGCAACCTTGTTCTTGACCACCTTCACGCGCGTGGCGTTGCCGACGATTTCGTCACGGTCCTTGATCTGTCCGGTGCGGCGGATGTCGAGACGGACCGAGGCATAGAACTTGAGCGCGTTGCCGCCCGTCGTCGTCTCGGGATTGCCGTACATCACGCCGATCTTCATGCGCAGCTGGTTGATGAAGATCACCATGCAGCGCGACCGGCTGATCGAACCGGTCAACTTGCGCAGCGACTGGCTCATCAGGCGGGCTTGCAGGCCCACGTGGCTGTCGCCCATTTCGCCTTCGATTTCGGCGCGGGGCACCAGTGCGGCGACCGAATCCACCACCAGCACGTCAATCGCGTTCGAGCGAACCAGTGTATCGACGATTTCCAGCGCCTGTTCACCCGTATCGGGCTGCGAGACGATCAGTTCGTCGATGTTGACCCCAAGCTTGCGGGCATAAACGGGATCGAGCGCATGCTCGGCATCGATAAACGCCGCCGTCCCACCGCCTTTCTGCGCCTCGGCAATTACGTGCAGTGCAAGTGTGGTTTTGCCCGAACTTTCCGGTCCGTAAATTTCGATCACGCGTCCGCGCGGCAGGCCACCTACACCAAGAGCAATATCCAGGCCCAGCGATCCGGTGGAAATTGCCTCCACCTGCATCGTTTCCTTGGACCCCAGCTTCATCGCCGAACCCTTACCGAACGCACGGTCAATCTGTGCAAGCGCTGCGTCGAGCGCCTTCTGACGATCCAAGTCCTTGATCTTACCCTCCTCAATGAGCTTGAGCTGCGCCGCCATGGCTTCGTATCCCTTGCTAGAGTTGGCTCACATGAACCGTCAACAAGGGTTGTGTACCCCTTGTGTTCCGTTGGAACAAGTAGGGAACGAAAATATTTCTCCGTTGCGGATGCAACATCTGCCAAACGTCTATCCCGGAAAGCAATTCTCGTCACGCCAGACGCGGCCATGCCTGTGGGAAAGCCACAGATGGGGGCGTTCAGGCGGCACGGAGATGCTTCGGGAATGAAAGAACCGGCCGCAGCACTGGCGCTCGATTCGCCCTGCTGCAGCCGGTCCTGATAAACCGCCGTTAAAGTGCGGTCAGACTCATACCACGCCAAACGCCAACATTGCGTCAGCCACCTTCTTGAAGCCTGCGATGTTCGCGCCCTTTACGTAGTCGATGTAACCACCACCCTGATCGCCATATGCCAGGCAGGATTTGTGAATGCCCGCCATGATGTCCTTAAGCATCTGCTGGAGTTCATCCTCGCGCCACGAACGCCGCTCTGAATTCTGGCTCATCTCGAGGCCTGAAACAGCCACGCCGCCTGCATTCGATGCCTTGCCCGGAGCGTAGAGGATCTTCGCCGCCTTGAAGACGTGTACGCCGTCAAGATCGGTGGGCATGTTCGCGCCTTCCGCCACGGCCTTGCAGCCATTGGCAATCAGTGCGCGCGCGTCATCGCCCAGCAGTTCGTTCTGCGTTGCACACGGCAGCGCCACGTCGCACGGAACGCCCCACGGAGTCTTGCCCGCCACGAAAGTCGCTTTGGGGAACGCCTCGACATACTCCTCGATGCGCCCGCGCCGGTGCGTTTTGTGGGTCTTCACCCAGTTGATCTTTTCCTGATCGATGCCGTCCGGGTCATGGATGTAGCCACCCGAATCCGACAGCGTCAGCACCTTACCGCCCAGTTGGACGATCTTTTCGGCCGCATGTGTCGCCACGTTGCCCGAGCCTGAAATGACCGCCGTCTTCCCAACCAGATCCTCGCCCTTGTGCGCCATCATGTTGGCAAGGAAATAGACCGCGCCATAGCCGGTCGCCTCGGTGCGGATCAGCGAGCCACCCCATTCGAGGCCCTTGCCCGTCAGCACGCCGGTGAAGTTGTTGGTGATGCGCTTGTACTGGCCAAACATGAAGCCGATCTCGCGCCCACCCACGCCGATGTCGCCCGCCGGGACGTCGACGTCCGCGCCGATGTGGCGGTACAGTTCGGTCATGAAGCTCTGGCAGAAGCGCATGATCTCGCGCACGCTCTTGCCCTTGGGGTTGAAGTTCGATCCACCCTTGCCGCCGCCCATCGGCAGGCCCGTCAGCGCATTTTTGAACGTTTGTTCAAACGCGAGGAACTTCAGCACCGATTCAGTTACTGAAGGGTGAAAGCGAATGCCGCCCTTGTAGGGGCCGATGGCGTTGTTGTTTTGCACGCGCCAACCGCGCTGCACACGGACATTGCCGTTATCATCCTCCCAGCACACGCGAAAAGATACCACCCGGTCAGGCTCGGCAATGCGGCGCAGAATCTGCTGCGCGTGGTATTCTTCCTTGTCTTCCATGAATTCGAAGATGTCTTCGGCCACTTCCTGAACGGCCTGGACGAATTCGGGCTGGTGTGGATTGCGCTTGTTCACGCCTTCCATGAACGTTGGCAAATCGACATGATCGGATACGGCCACGGTGCTCTCCCCCTCTATGGAGTCGTGATGACTCCTGTTGCGGTATGGTGCGCCCCGTATCGAGTGACTTCGGAATGTATTCCGAGTCGCAATCTTTTGGTCGATGCAGACTAGCGTGTTTTAAGCCATGCGATAGCCGTGTCTGGCGCCCTCACCTGTCGTCGGGCGCGGCGCTACCGCTGCCTGGAAACAGTTTGTCGAGCGCTGACTTGACCGATTTACCGGCAGCTTCCTCGTCCCGCCCCGGATCGGGTGTATAGCTCGGCACTTCCTCCGCAGCCGGAGCCTCGGCGTTGACGGCTTCGGTAGCGATGACCGGTGCTGAAGCCTCCACAGGCTGAACAGGCCCCAGAAGCTTCACAAGCCCTTCAAGCTGACCGTCCAGCACCTTGTCGACCGCGCCAGCGATCGTGTCAGCCTTGTAGCGCATGTAGCCACCGACGACATATTCCCACAGGATCCGAGTCCTGTTGCCACCGCTGCCATCCACTGGCTTGAAGGTTACGGTCATCGTGCCGTTCACAGCCTCGGATTGTAGCGGCCCTAAGCCGCCGACCATTCGCAGCGCGCGATAAGGCTCTGCATAGACAACGCGCATGTGCACGACAGAGCCAGGTTTTTGGCCCGCTGGGGCGTCCTTTGGCACAGGAAGCTTTTCGCAGAAGCAGCCGTTCGCGTTTGGCTCAAGTGTCAGATTGGCCGCATCGCCCGAAAAGGTGTGCTGCGCGTTCCACCACAGCGACGGGCTGACCAGAGCTTTCCACGCCTCTGCTGGGCTGACCGCCACTTCACCGGCTATGCGCGATACAAAGCCCGCCTCGCTCTTCTGCATGACTTCGGCAGACGCGGGAACGGCGGAGCAGACCAGCCCCGCCGCAAAAAGTATCGTCATGGTGCGCATTGCCGGAGCCTCCCCCTGCCCGAGATCGGGCAGATAACTCCCGCCTGTTAGCGCTTGAGCAGGATCGCCTCAATGGCTGCTGTCACCTCGTCCATGTCAGCCATGCCGTTCACGCGGGCAACAATGCCTTTCGCTTCATAGATCGGCAGGATCGGCGCGGTCTTGGCGCGGTATTCGGCCATGCGCGTGCGCACGGTTTCCTCATTGTCGTCTGGACGACGCTTGAATTCGTGAGAGCCGCACTTGTCGCAAGTGCCTTCAATCGCCGGCTTCTCGAACGTGTCGTGATAGCCCTTGCCACAGCTTGCGCAGGTGTAGCGACCGGTGATGCGATCAACCAGCGCGTCTTCGTCCACCTCCAGCTCGATCACATGATCCAGGGCCTTGCCACGGGCAGCCAGAATTTCGTCAAGCGATTCAGCTTGCGGTGCCGTGCGCGGATAACCGTCGAAGATCGCACCCTGCCCCTCGGGCAGCGCATCAAGTTCATCGCCGATCAGCGCTGAAACAATCTCGTCCGAAACCAGCTCGCCTGCTTCCATCACAGCCTTGGCCTTGAGGCCTACCGGCGTCCCGGCCTTCACCGCAGCACGCAGCATGTCGCCGGTTGAAAGCTGCTTCATGCCGTGACGTTCGACCAGACGATGTGCCTGGGTGCCCTTGCCCGCGCCCGGAGGCCCCAACAGAATGATGTTCACGTAAGCTACCCCCTCTAGCGGCTGCTGCTCTCAGCGCAGCCTGCCCTTTAACTTCGCCTTCTTGATCAGGTCGCCATACTGGTGCGCCAGCAGGTGCGACTGGATCTGGGTAATTGTATCGACCGTCACGTTGACCACGATCAGCAGGCTGGTGCCACCAAAGAACACTGCCCCCATGCCGGTCTCGGCCATGATGAATTCCGGCACCACGCACACTACAGTGATATAGGCAGCGCCCAGCACGGTGATGCGGGTCAGCACATAATCGAGGTAGTTCATGGTATTCTTGCCCGGACGGATGCCCGGGATGAACCCACCGTTCTTCTTCAGGTTCTCGGCCGTTTCCTCCGGGTTGAACACCACGGCGGTATAGAAGAACGCGAAGAAGATGATCCCCAGCGCGTAAAGCAGCATATACAGCGGCTTCCCGTGCCCAAGGTATTGGTTCAGCGTGACGATCGCCTGACCCATCGTCGTGTCGGGCGAGATCGAATTGCCGGCAAACTGCGTGATCGTCAGCGGCAGCAGCAACAGCGAACTGGCAAAGATCGGCGGAATGACGCCTGCGGTGTTGAGCTTCAGCGGCAGATGGCTGCTGTCAGCCTGCATCATGCCGCGCTGCGTTGCCCGCTTCGGATACTGGATCAACAATCGCCGCGTTGCGCGTTCGAAGAAACAGATCGCCAGCACCAGCGCGACGAGCATGATAACGATGCCCACGATCAGGAACGGAGAAATCGATCCGGTGCGCCCACCTTCAAACAGATTGCCGAAGAACTTGGGCAGTTGCGCCACGATCCCGGCCATGATGATCAGCGAAACGCCGTTGCCGATCCCGCGTGAAGTGATCTGTTCACCCAGCCACAGCAGGAACATCGTGCCGCCGATCAGCGAGATCACCGCACCCACGCGGAACAGCAAGCCGGGGTTGACCACCGCCTGCAGCCCGCTCGACGCGCCGTATGCTTCAAGCCCGGAGGCGAGCACCCAGCCCTGAATCGCGGTCAAAAGCACAGCGCCGTAGCGGGTGTACTGGTTGAGCTTCTTGCGCCCGCTCTCGCCTTCCTTCTTCATCGCCGCAAGGGTCGGATGAAGCGAGGCGGCCAACTGCACCACGATCGAAGCCGTGATATAGGGCATCACGCCCAGCGCGATCAGGCTCATGCGCTCCAGCGAACCGCCGGAAAACGCGTTAAAAATGTCGAGAACGCCACCCCGGGTCTGGTCGTAGAGCGTCTCCATAATCAGCGGGTTCACACCCGGCAGCGGCACAAAGCTGAGGAAACGGAAAACGATGAGCGCGCCCACCGTGAACCAGATCCGCTTTTTCAGCTCGGTCGCTTTGGAGAAGTTGGCCAGATTCAGGTTGCTGGCGATGTTATCGGCGCGTGATGCCATTTCGGGGTTCTAAGCCTTGCTGCGAAACCGGGCCATTGGCCTCAGGGATCGGACGTCTTGAGCTAGCCCATATAGTGCGGGATGACGAAAGTCGAACCCCTGCAATGCCGAAATCCCCGCCCGATGGCGGGCGGGGATCGGAAAGTGCTTACTTGGCCTGCTTGTTCGCCTCGCGGCGAGCGGTCTTCTTTTCATGCTCGCTCGGGCGGGCTTCGGGCAGTTCGACCGAACCGCCAGCCTTCTGCACAGCTTCAAGTGCGCCCTTGCTCACGCCGTCAACCTTGAAGGCGACCTTGGCAGTGAGTTCACCCTTGGCGAGCAGACGCACGCCGTCCTTGCCGCCACGGGCAAGGCCAGCAGCCTTCAGCACAGCGTGATCGACCGGAGCCGAAACATCGATCTTGCCGGCATCGATGAACTTCTGGACCATGCCCAGGTTCACTTCTGCAAAATCCTTGGCGAAGATGTTGTTGAAGCCACGCTTCGGGATGCGCATGTGAAGCGGCATCTGGCCGCCTTCGAAGCCATTGATGCTGACGCCCGAACGCGCCTTGGCGCCCTTCTGGCCACGGCCAGCGGTCTTGCCCTTGCCCGAGCCGATGCCACGGCCAACGCGCATGCGACCCTTGCGGGCACCATTGTTGTCGGAAATTTCGTTCAGTTTCATTTCGTGCACTCGCTTTCGCTTTTGTCGCGCTGAATGGAAGGGGCGCCCATAGGACAAAGCCTGCGGTCTGTCACCCCTATATGAAACGGCCAAACCATTGGATGTCCGCATCAAACGGAAAACCCCGGCACTTGGCCGGGGCGTCCCTTATTCCCACGTGGGAAGCAATGGTCAGTCGACCACGGCCACCATGTGAGGAAGCTTGGCAATGGCACCACGTACTTCGGCTGTATCTTCCAGCTCGACCACGCGGTTCATCTTGCCCAGGCCCAGGCCGATCAGAATCTTCTTCTGATGTTCCGGGCGACGGATCGGCGAACCGATCTGCTTGATCTTGATCGTAGCCATGACCGATTACTCCGTGATGGCGTCGGCAGCGGCTTCGGCTTCGACTACCGAAGCGCCACCACGGCCGAGCAGATCGGCAACCTTCTTGCCACGACGCTGAGCAACCGACTTCGGCGAAGTCTGGCTGACGAGCGCGTCGAAGGTTGCGCGGATCATGTTGTAGGGGTTCGAAGTGCCGACCGACTTGGTCACCACGTCAGCAACGCCAAGGCTTTCGAACACAGCGCGCATCGGGCCACCGGCGATGATGCCGGTACCAGCAGGTGCTGTGCGAACGTTGACCTTGCCTGCACCGAAACGGCCCTTGCCGTCGTGATGCAGCGTGCGGCCTTCCTTCAGCGGCACGCGGACCATCGCACGCTTTGCAGCGGCAGTAGCCTTGGTGATCGCTTCAGGCACTTCGCGCGCCTTGCCCTTGCCGAAGCCTGCACGGCCCTTGCCGTCACCGACCACGACCAGTGCTGCAAAGCCGAAGCGCTTGCCGCCCTTGACGGTCTTCGACACGCGGTTGATGTGAACCAGCTTTTCGATCAGCTCTTCACCACCGTCATCGTCACCGCCACGGCCACCGCCACGACGATCATCACGACGGCCACGGTTGTTTCCACCGCGATCATTGTTGCCACCGCGATCGTTGCCACCACGGCCGCGACCACGACCACGACCTTCACGCTGCTGCGGCTCGGCGCTGGTCGCTTCGACCGGTGCGACGCCTTCCAGGTTGGTTTCGTCAGCCATTGTCAGAACTCCAACCCGCCAGCGCGGGCAGCATCAGCCAACGCCTTGACGCGGCCATGAAACAGGAACCCGCCGCGATCGAACACGACAGTGGTAATACCGGCAGCCTTGGCCTTTTCGGCGATTTCGGTGCCAACCTTGACGGCAGCATCGACATTCGCGCCGATTGACTTCTCGCCCTTGACCAAGGTCGAAGCGGCAGCAAGCGTCTTGCCTTGCGCATCGTCGATGATCTGGACGTAGATGTGGCGGCCGGAGCGATGCACCGACAGACGGGGACGCCCGCCCGAACGCGCCTTCAGCGCCGTGCGGACGCGACGGCGGCGGCGTGCGAAGAGAGACAGCTTTGCCATTACTTCTTCTTCCCTTCCTTGCGGAAGATAAACTCGCCGCGGTACTTGATGCCCTTGCCCTTGTAAGGCTCGGGCTTGCGCCAGCGACGGATCTCGGCGGCGACCTGGCCAACCTTCTGCTTGTCGATACCCGAGATTTCCACCGTGGTGTTGTCCGGGGTCTTGATCTCGATGCCTTCCGGGATCGAAAAATCGACGTCATGGCTGTAGCCAAGCTGCAGCTTCAGGTTCTTGCCCTGCGAATTCGCGCGGTAACCAACACCGGTGATCTCAAGGACCTTGGTGTAGCCTTGCGTAACGCCGGTCACGAGGTTGTCGACGAGGGTGCGCTGCATGCCCCAGAAAGCGCGGGCCGACTTGGTGTCATTGGCCGGCTTTACGAGGATGGTATCGCCATCGACGATGTAGCTGATTTCGTCACGGAGCGTGAGCGTCAGGGTGCCCTTGGGCCCCTTTACGGTCAGCACGCCGTCAGCGATGTTCGCAGTGACGCCACCGGGGATCGCCACCGGCTTCTTGCCGATGCGGCTCATCAGAACACCTCCGCAAGCACTTCGCCACCGACGTTGGCAGCGCGCGCTTCGGCATCCGAAAGCACGCCGCGTGGCGTCGAGACGATGGTGATGCCAAGGCCGTTGCGGATTACCGGAAGTTCCTTGGAACCCGAATAGACGCGGCGGCCAGGCTTGGAGACACGGGCAACATGCTTGATCGCAGGCTGTCCTTCGAAATACTTGAGCTCGATGCGCAGCTGCGGGTGGGCACCGGTGGTGTCCTCCGAGAAGCCACGAATGTAACCTTCACGCTGAAGGACTTCGAGCACGTGCGCACGCAACTTGGACGCGGGCGAAAGGACGGTGTCCTTCTTTGCCTGCTGGCCGTTGCGGATGCGGGTGAGCATATCACCCAAGGGGTCGGTCATTGCCATCGGATGATCCTTACCAGCTCGACTTGGTCAGGCCGGGGATAAGGCCCTTGTTGCCTTTGTCCCGCAGCTCGATCCGGCAAAGGCCGAACTTGCGATAATAGCCACGAGGGCGGCCGGTTGTTGCACAACGGTTGCGAACCCGGGTCGGGTTTGCGTTGCGCGGAAGTTCGGCCATCTTCAGGCGGGCAATCAGACGCTCGGTTTCTTCGAGCGACTCATCGTCAGCAATGGCTTTCAGGGCGGCAAACTTTGCCGCGTACTTCACAACGAGCTTCTTGCGCTTCTCGTTCTTGTTGATGGAACTCAGTTTCGCCATGGACTTAAGCTCTCTTCTTCAATTCTGGTGAGCCAACAACGTTCAGGCAGCCTGCTGCTCTTCAGCAACTTCCTGCGGGAACGGGAAACCGAACAGGCGGAGCAGCTCGCGCGCTTCGTCGTCGGTCTTGGCGGTGGTGGTGACGATGATGTCCATGCCACGCACCTTCTCGATCTGGTCGTAGCTGATCTCTGGGAAGATGATCTGCTCTTTCAGACCCATCGCATAGTTGCCGCGGCCGTCGAACGACTTCGGGTTCAACCCACGGAAGTCGCGGATGCGGGGCATTGCGATGGTGATGAGACGGTCGAGGAATTCATACATGCGTTCACGGCGCAGGGTAACCTTGCAACCGATCGGCATGCCCTCGCGCAGCTTGAACTGCGCGATGGACTTCTTCGCCTTGGTGATGACGGGCTTCTGGCCAGCGATCAGCTCCATTTCGGCAGCTGCGATCGTGACCTTCTTCTTGTCCTGGCTCGCTTCGCCCACGCCCATGTTGAGCGTGATCTTTTCGATGCGCGGGATTTCCATTGCGTTCTTGTAGCCGAACTTGGCCTGCATCGCGGCTGCGATTTCGGCGTCATACTTCGACCGCATACGCGGGGTGTATTTGTCAGACATCGATGGCCTCCCCGGACTTGACGGCCACACGGACCTTCTTGCCGTCGCGCTCTTCGAAGCGGACGCGGGTGGGCTTGCCATCCTTGTCGGCTACCGAAACCTTCGAAATGTGCATCGCCGCTTCAAAGCGATCGATGCCACCCTGAGGGTTGGTCTGGCTGGGCTTGCGGTGACGTGCGGCGATGTTCACGCCCTGCACGATAACCTTCTCGTCCTTGGGAAGAACCTGCAGGACAGTGCCGGTACGGCCCTTGTCCTTGCCTGAACGAACGACGACAGTGTCGCCCTTCTTGATCTTAGCGGAAGCCATTACAGCACCTCCGGCGCAAGGCTGATGATCTTCATGAAGCCCTTGGCGCGCAGTTCACGCACCACAGGTCCGAAGATACGCGTGCCGATCGGCTCTTCGTTCTTGCCGACGAGCACGGCAGCATTGCCGTCAAAGCGGATGACCGAACCGTCTGCACGGCGGACATCCTTGCGGGTACGCACGATGACGGCGCGATGAACGTCGCCCTTCTTGACGCGCGCACGCGGCTGCGCTTCCTTGACCGACACCACGATGATGTCGCCGACGCTTGCGAACCGACGCTTGGAGCCACCCAGTACCTTGATGCACTGGACGCGCTTTGCGCCGCTGTTGTCCGCCACGTCGAGATTGGATTGCATCTGGATCATTGATCCGGTTCCTTCTCACTGGCTTGCCGGAACCAGTCCGGCAGTTCCAAAAACTGGTTGGGGTCCGCTATACGACTTCCGCCGCAAAGCAACCCCAAACTGCTCAGACGTCCGCTTCGAGAGCGGTGCCCTTGCCGGCTGTGACGCGGTCGATGACCTTCCACGTCTTCAGCTTCGAGATCGGCGCAGTCTCTTCGATGCGCACAGTCTCGCCGGTCTTGAAGGCATTCGCCTCGTCATGGGCGTGATACTTCTTCGAGCGGCGGATGATCTTCCCGTACAACGGGTGCTTCACCTTGCGCTCGACCTTCACGACCACGGTCTTGTCGGTCTTGTCGGAAACAATGGTTCCGACCAGAATACGCTTGGGCATAGTAGCTTCCTTACGCCTGGGCCGACTGAGAACGCTCAGTCTGCAGCGTCTTGATGCGCGCGATGTCGCGACGGACTTCCTTGATGCGCGCCGGGCGCTCAAGCTGGTTCGTCGCGCCTTGGAAACGCAGGTTGAACTGCTCGCGCTTCAGCTCGGCGAGGTCAGCTGACAGCTGGTCGTCGCTCTTGGCGCGAATGTCTTCGATCTTGGCCATCATTCGACTCCCAATCACTCGCCACCAAGGTGCGAAGTATCACCCAGGCGGGCGACGACCTTCGTCTTGATCGGCAGCTTCATCGCGGCGCGGCTGAAAGCCTCGGCTGCGAGCGGACCAGGGACGCCGTCCAGTTCGAACAGGATGCGACCCGGCTTCACGCGGGCTGCCCAGTATTCAATCGAACCCTTGCCCTTGCCCTGACGGACTTCAGCAGGCTTCTTCGAAACCGGCACGTCGGGGAAAATGCGGATCCACAGACGGCCCTGACGGCGAATGTGGCGCGTGATCGCACGACGGGCAGCTTCGATCTGACGAGCGGTAACCCGCTCCGGTTCCATGGCCTTGAGGCCGTAGGAGCCGAAGTTCAGGTCCGTACCGCCCTTGGCCAGACCGTGGATACGGCCCTTGAAGGTCTTGCGGAACTTGGTTTTCTTCGGTTGCAGCATGGTGCTTCTCTACCCTCGAGGCTCAGCGTGCCGGACGGACGCCGGAAGTCTGTGCTTCCATCATCAGTCGGTCCTGCGCCATCGGATCATGACCCAGAATCTCACCCTTGAAGATCCAGGTCTTGATGCCGATGATGCCATAGGCGGTCAGCGCTTCGGCTTCAGCATAGTCGATGTTCGCGCGCAGCGTATGTGCTGGCACGCGACCTTCGCGGTATGATTCCACGCGGGCGATTTCTGCGCCACCGAGACGGCCACCGCAGGTGATCTTGATACCCTCGGCGCCGAGACGCATGGCCGACTGCATCGCGCGCTTCATGGCACGACGGAAAGCCACGCGGCGGATCAGCTGGTCGGCAATGCCCTGAGCGACAAGCTTGCTGTCGATTTCCGGCTTGCGGATTTCGACAATGTTCAGCTTCACTTCGCTGTTGGTCATCGCGGCCAGCTTCGAGCGCAGCTTTTCAATGTCTGCACCCTTCTTGCCGATGATCACGCCAGGACGCGCCGCATAGATCGACACGCGGCACAGCTTGGCCGGGCGCTCGATCACCACCTTCGAGATCGCTGCCTGCGGCAGGGTCTCGACGATGAATTTGCGGATCGCAAGGTCTTCCTTGAGCATCTGCGCATAGTTGCGCCCTTCGGCGTACCAGCGGCTGTCCCAGGTGCGGTTGATCTGCAGGCGCAGACCGATGGGGTTTGATTTATGACCCATGATCAGGCCTCCTCAACTTCGCGAACCACAATCCGCAGCCGGCTGAACGGCTTCAGGATGCGGGTCGACTTGCCGCGACCACGGGTGTGGAAGCGCTTCATCGTGATCGACTTGCCAACCGAGGCTTCCGCCACGACCAGTGCATCGACGTCGAGGTTGTGGTTGTTTTCCGCATTGGCAATCGCCGAGGCGAGAACCTTGCGGGCATCAACCGCCATCCCCTTCTTCGAGAAGGAAAGGATGTTCATGGCCTCTTCGGCCTTCAGACCACGGATCAGCGCAGCCACGAGGTTCAGCTTCTGGGCCGAACCACGGATCTGCGTGCCAACCGACAGCGCTTCCTTGTCGCCAACGCGACGGGGTGCTTTAGGCTTGCTCATCAGCGCTTGCCCTTCTTGTCAGCAGCATGGCCGGGGAACGTGCGCGTGGGTGCAAATTCGCCGAGCTTGTGGCCGACCATCTCTTCCGAGACGGCGACCGGGATGAACTTGTGCCCGTTGTAGACGCTGAAGGTCAGCCCAACGAACTGCGGAATAATGGTCGAACGACGCGACCATGTCTTGATGGGGGCCGCGCGCGAACCAGCACCGTGAGAGGCTTCCGCCTTCTTCAGCAGGTGCAGGTCGACGAAGGGGCCCTTCCAGACGGAACGTGCCATGGTTGTTACCTCTTCTTCTTCGCGTGGCGCGAACGAATGATCATCTTGTCCGTCGACTTGTTGTGACGGGTGCGGGCGCCCTTGGTAGGCTTGCCCCACGGAGTCACAGGATGACGGCCACCCGAAGTACGGCCTTCACCACCACCATGCGGGTGATCGACCGGGTTCTTGGCGACGCCACGTGTCAGCGGACGCTTGCCCAGCCAGCGGTTACGACCGGCCTTCGCAAGGTTCTGGTTGGCGTTGTCGGGGTTCGACACGGCACCAACGGTGCCCATGCAGTCACCGCGCAGGTAACGCTGCTCGCCCGAGTTCAGGCGAACAATGACCATGCCGCGGTCACGACCGACGAGCTGGACATAGGTGCCTGCCGAACGTGCGATCTGAGCGCCCTTGCCCGGCTTCATCTCCACGTTGTGGATGATCGTGCCAACCGGCATCTGCGACAGCAGCATGGCATTGCCAGGCTTCACGTCGGTCTTTTCGCCAGCGACGACCGAGTCACCAACCGCAAGACGCTGCGGTGCGATGATGTAGGTCTGTTCGCCGTCCTCATACTTGATGAGAGCGATGAACGCCGTGCGGTTGGGGTCATATTCCAGACGCTCGACAGTTGCCGGCATGTCCCACTTGCGACGCTTGAAGTCGATGAAGCGGTACTTCTGCTTGTGACCACCGGCGATGCCGCGCGATGTCACATGACCCTTGTTGTTGCGGCCGCCGGTCTTCGACTTGCCTTCGGTCAGCGCCTTGAGCGGCTTGCCCTTCCACAGCGACGATTTGTCGACGAGGATCAGGCCGCGCCGTGCGGGGCTGGTCGGATTATAGCTCTTGAGTGCCATGGTCTAGCCTCAGATCCCGCTGGTGACGTCGATCGACTGGCCTGCGGCCAGGGTCACGACAGCCTTCTTGACGTCGGAGCGCTTGTAGGGCTTGCCCTTCCAGCGCTTGGTCTTGCCCTTCTGCGTCAGGGTGTTCACCTTGGTGACCTTGACGTTGAACAGGGCTTCGACCGCTGCCTTGATCTCCGGCTTGGTTGCCTTTTCGGCAACCTTGAAGACCACGGCGTTGTGCTCGCTGAGAAGCGTCGCCTTTTCAGTGATGTGGGGAGCCACGATCACGTCATAGTGACGCGTGTCGATTGCGTTAGCCATTGAAACGCGCCTCCAGCTGTTCGACAGCAGAGCGCGTCAGCACCAGCGTGTCATGCTTCAGGATGTCGTAAACGTTGGCACCGATCGCGGGCAGGACGTTCACGCCGATGATGTTGCGCGCAGCCTTGGCGAAGTTGTCGTTCACCGCATCGCCATCGATCACCAGAACCTTGCGGCCCCAGTTGGCCTTGCCGAGTTCTGCAACCAGAGCCTTGGTCTTGGCTTCGATGTCGAGCGAGTCGACAACCACCAGACCGGCCTTGGCCTTGGAAGACAGCGCCATCTTCAGACCGAGCGCACGAACCTTCTTGTTCAGCGAAGGGTTGAAGTCACGAACGCGAGGTCCGTGAGCCTTGCCGCCACCGATGAAGATTGGAGCTGCACGATCACCGTGACGAGCCGTACCGCCGCCCTTCTGGTTGCCGAACTTCTTGCCAGTGCGGGCAACGTCCGAACGCTCACGCGCCTTGCGGGCAGTGCCGCGACGCTTTTCGAGCTGCCAGGTGACAACGCGGTGCAGGATGTCTGCGCGGGGTTCGATGCCGAACACGTCTTCCGACAGTTCAACTTCGCCCGTGCCGACAGAGCCGTCGAGATTGAGGATCTGAACCTTCACGACTTAGCCCTCCTGACCTTCGGTGGCTTCGACAGCCGCGACGTTATCCGCCGGGGTGTCGGCAGCTGCCGAGTCATTGCTGTTGGCGGCCTGCTTGAGGCCAGCGGGATAGGGCGCTTCAGCGTGGCGCGAGACCTTGACGGCATCACGAACCAGCAGCCAGGCGTTCTTCGAACCGGGCACGGAACCCTTCACGAAAATCAACCCACGCTCATCATCCGTGCGGACGACTTCGAGGTTCTGCTGGGTGCGCTGGCGATCGCCCATGTGGCCGGCCATCTTCTTGTTCTTGAAGACGCGACCTGGATCCTGACGGTTACCGGTCGAACCGTGGGCACGGTGCGAGATCGAAACACCGTGGGTGGCGCGCATGCCTCCGAAACCCCAACGCTTCATCGCACCGGCAAAACCCTTGCCCTGCGTGTTGCCCGAGATGTCGACATACTGGCCGTTGGCGAAGTGCGAAGCAGCAATGGTCGAGCCGACTTCGAGCAGCGCGTCTTCTGCGACGCGGAACTCGGCGACTTCCATCTTCAGCGGAACTTCTGCCTTGGCAAAATGCTCGCGCTGCGGCTTGGCAACGTTCTTTTGTTTGGCTTGGCCTGCACCGAGTTGAACCGCAACGTAACCGTCACGATCTTCAGTGCGAACCGAAACCACCTGGCAATTTTCTAGCGACAGGACAGTGACCGGCACGTGCCGTCCATCTTCCTGGAAAAGGCGAGTCATCCCCACCTTCTTCGCGATCACGCCGGTGCGCATGATCCATACTCCATAACAGAGGCATGCCAGGCCCATCCCGACATGCGTGTTCAGCCCGTATGTGAAGCGCGCCCCCGACCGGGCTGAATACTTCCACTAGACGCAGAAGCAATCGGGGGACGCTTGCCCGGCTATGCTCACCCGGTTTCCCGGAAATGGCGCGGCGCCGGAGGTATCCCATTGTCAACGAGGCTTTTGTTACCCCGGAAACTCTGGCCCTTCACTCGGCATGAAACCGGGGTGAAGGTCTTGAGTTGGCTTCCACCAGCTCTTGTCTTTGCTTCCCCGCGAAGGCGGGGATTTCAGGCAGTCCGAAAACCACCTGTAAATTCCGGGACTGATACGGTCAGCCCAACCGGTCAAGACCCCCGACTACGCGGGGGTAAACTCGCTTAAGCGAGCTTGATCTCAACGTTCACGCCAGCGGCAAGGTCCAGCTTCATCAGCGCATCCACAGTGGCAGCATTGGGCTGCACAATGTCGAGGAGGCGCTTGTAGGTGCGGACTTCGAACTGCTCGCGCGACTTCTTGTCGATGTGCGGGCCACGGTTGACCGTGAACTTTTCGATGCGCGTCGGAAGCGGGATTGGACCCCGGATCAGCGCGCCGGTGCGGCGGGCGGTATCTGCAATTTCTCCAGTGGCCTGGTCGAGCACACGATGATCAAAGGCCTTAAGGCGAATGCGGATATTCTGGGCGTCCATGTCCGTTTACCGATGCGAAAGAGCGAAACAAAAAAGTCAGCTAACCTGCCCTCTACCCCACCCCATTATCTGAAGCTCGGGGAGAGCGGGCCAACTGCCAAAAAGCGATCAGTCGTAAAAAACCGACCGGCGGGAAGAGCGAATCTCCCCGCCGGTGCGCGGCCTATATTACTTCGAGATCGTGCTGACAACCCCAGAACCGACGGTACGGCCACCTTCGCGAATTGCGAAGCGCAGACCTGGATCCATCGCGATCGGAGCGATCAGCTTGACCGAGAGCGACAGGTTGTCGCCTGGCATGACCATTTCGGTGCCCTCAGGAAGGACAACTTCACCGGTCACGTCGGTGGTGCGGAAGTAGAACTGCGGGCGGTAGTTGGCGAAGAACGGCGTGTGACGGCCACCTTCATCCTTCGACAGCACGTAGACTTCTGCCGAAAACTCGGTGTGCGGCGTAACCGAACCGGGCTTGCAGAGAACCTGACCACGCTCAACGTCTTCACGCTTCACGCCGCGCACCAGTGCGCCGATGTTGTCGCCAGCTTCACCCTGATCGAGCAGCTTGCGGAACATTTCAACGCCGGTGACAACAGTCTTCTGCGTGTCCTTGAGGCCCACGATTTCGACTTCTTCACCAACCTTGACGATACCGGTCTCGACGCGACCGGTCACAACGGTGCCACGACCCGAGATCGAGAACACGTCTTCCACAGGCATCAGGAACGGCTTGTCGGTCGGACGCGGCGGCTGCGGGATCCACTCGTCAACGGCCTTCATCAGGGCGTTGATCGAATCGCGACCGATGGCATCGTCGCGGCCTTCGAGAGCGGCCAGAGCCGAACCCTTGACGAAGGGAATGTCGTCGCCTTCAAAGCCATACGAGCTGAGCAGTTCGCGCATTTCCAGCTCGACGAGCTCGAGGATTTCCTCGTCGTCGACCTGATCGACCTTGTTCATGTACACGACCAGAGCAGGCACGCCGACCTGGCGGGCAAGCAGGATGTGCTCGCGGGTCTGCGGCATCGGGCCGTCAGCCGAGTTCACGACGAGGATCGCGCCGTCCATCTGGGCAGCACCGGTGATCATGTTCTTCACATAGTCAGCGTGGCCTGGGCAGTCGACGTGTGCGTAGTGACGGTTGGCGGTTTCGTACTCGACGTGTGCGGTCGAGATGGTGATGCCGCGCTCGCGCTCTTCAGGAGCCTTGTCGATGTTCGCGTAGTCCGTGAACGTCGCGCCACCGGTCTCAGCGAGAACCTTGGTGATTGCGGCGGTCAGCGTGGTCTTGCCGTGGTCAACGTGACCGATGGTGCCGATGTTGCAGTGCGGCTTGGTCCGCTCAAACTTAGCCTTGGCCATTGTTCAAACCTTCTTTTTCAATGTGTGCAGATACTGCGGGAAATGGACGGCACCCGCTGAATCGAGCGCCGCCCCTAATGCTATCCGTGCGCTTATGCAAGCTTCGCCTTGAGCTCGGTTGCGACGTTTGCCGGAACCTCGTCGTAGTGGTCGAAGAACATGGAGTAGTTTGCACGGCCCTGGGTGAACGAGCGAAGCTGGTTCACGTAACCGAACATGTTTGCCAGCGGCACCATTGCGGTGACAGCCTGGGCGTTACCACGCGAATCGGTGCCCTGAATCTGGCCACGACGCGAGTTGATGTCACCGATAACGTCACCGAGGTATTCGTCGGGCGTTATCACTTCCACCTTCATGATCGGCTCGAGCAGCTTGATGCCGGCCTTCTGGGCGGTTTCACGCATCGCACCACGGGCGCAGATTTCGAAGGCCAGAGCCGACGAGTCGACGTCGTGATAGGCGCCGTCGTAAAGCAGCACTTCGAAGTCGATGATCGGGAAGCCGATCAGCGAACCGGTCAATGCGGTTTCACGGAAACCCTTTTCGATCGCGGGGATATATTCCTTCGGAATGTTACCGCCCTTGATTTCGTCCTTGAAGCTGAAGCCCGAACCGCGCTCGCCCGGCGTGACCTTCACCTTGATGCGGCCGAACTGGCCAGTGCCGCCCGACTGCTTCTTGTGGGTGTGGTCAAGCTCGATCGGCTTGGCCAGGTATTCGCGATAGGCCACCTGCGGCGCACCGACGTTCGCCTCGACCTTGAACTCGCGCTTCATGCGGTCGACAAGAATTTCGAGGTGAAGTTCGCCCATGCCCTTGATGATGGTCTGGCCGGATTCGTGATCGGTCGAAACGCGGAACGAAGGATCTTCGGCTGAGAGGCGATTGAGCGCAATGCCCATCTTTTCCTGGTCGGCCTTGGTCTTCGGCTCCACCGACAGTTCGATCACCGGCTCGGGGAATTCCATGCGCTCGAGGATGATCGGCTGCTTTTCCGAACACAGGGTATCACCCGTGGTCGTTTCCTTCAGACCGGCCAGCGCCACGATGTCGCCAGCGAAGGCTTCATCGATGTCTTCACGGCTGTTGGCATGCATCAGCAGCATGCGGCCAACCTTTTCCTTCTTGCCCTTCACCGAATTCAGGTAGCCGCCCTTGTTGAGCGTGCCCGAATAGATGCGGGTGAAGGTGAGCGAGCCGACAAACGGGTCGTTCATGATCTTGAACGCCAGCGCCGAGAACGGTGCATCGTCCGCCGTAGCGCGGCTGTCCGGCTCGTTCGTGTCAGGGTGGACACCCTGCACGTCCTCGATGTCGAGCGGCGAAGGCAGGTAATCCACAACGGCGTCGAGCAGGGGCTGAACGCCCTTGTTCTTGAACGCCGAGCCGCAGATCACCGGAACGAACGACTGGTTCAGCGTGCCCTTGCGGATCAACGCCTTGAGCGTCGCCACATCAGGCTCGTTGCCATCAAGGTACGCTTCCATCGCGTCATCGTCCTGCTCAACGGCAAGTTCGATCAACTGGTTGCGATAATCAGCGGCCTTGTCGGCCATGTCGGCAGGGATTTCCTCGTAGAAGAATTCAGCGCCCAGCGCCTCGTCCTTCCAGATGATCGCACGGTTCTCGACGAGATCAACGAGTCCCTTGAAATCAGCTTCCGCGCCAATCGGGAGATAAAGCACCGCTGGCTTCGCGCCGAGGCGATCGATGATCGTCTGCACGCAGTAGTAGAAGTTGGCGCCGGTGCGGTCCAACTTATTGATGAAGCACATGCGGGGGACTTTGTATTTGTCCGCCTGGCGCCATACGGTTTCCGACTGCGGTTCGACGCCGGCGACGCCATCGAACGCGGCGACAGCGCCGTCCAACACGCGCAAGCTACGTTCGACTTCGATGGTGAAGTCTACGTGGCCGGGGGTGTCGATGATGTTGAGGCGGTGGTCGTTCCAGATGCAGGTGGTGGCGGCCGACGTGATCGTGATGCCGCGTTCCTGCTCCTGCTCCATCCAGTCCATCGTGGCGGCGCCGTCATGGACTTCGCCGATCTTGTAGGACTTGCCGGTGTAATAGAGGATGCGCTCGGTCGTCGTCGTCTTGCCGGCGTCGATGTGCGCCATGATGCCGAAGTTGCGATAACGCTCAAGCGGATGGCTGCGTGCCATGATGCTTTTCCTTGGAAATATGGGGGAGCCTGCGAGGCTCCGCCCATATGGTTACGGATGTGACCGTTTAAAGACTTACCAACGGTAATGGCTGAACGCGCGGTTCGCGTCGGCCATGCGGTGGGTGTCTTCACGCTTCTTCACAGCGTTGCCACGGTTGTTCGCAGCATCGAGCAGTTCTGCCGAAAGGCGCGCGGCCATCGTGGTTTCGCTGCGGTTGCGCGCAGCGGTGATCAGCCAGCGGATGGCGAGCGCCTGGGCACGTTCGGGGCGAACTTCGACCGGAACCTGATAGGTAGCACCACCGACGCGGCGCGAGCGCACTTCGATCTGCGGACGGACATTGTTCAGCGCATCGTGGAAGAGCTGGACCGGGTCCGCCTTCGCACGGGTCTGCATGGTTTCGAGCGCACCGTAGACGATGCTTTCTGCAACCGACTTCTTACCATCGAGCATGAGATTGTTCATGAACTTCGACAGGGTCTGATCACCGAACTTGGGATCGGGCAGGATGACCCGCTTTTCCGGACGACGACGACGTGACATACTTTTAACTCCTTCGGAGTGCGGCCCGCCCATCCGGGCGTGCCTTCCGGTTCCGGCCCGCTCCCCCACCCGGCCACCCATATTCTACCCTTGGTAGGGTAGCCGGGTGGGGGAGCGGGCCGGAACCGGACCTGACCAATTGGCTTACTTCGGGCGCTTGGCGCCGTACTTCGAGCGGGACTTCTTGCGATCCTTGACACCCTGCGTATCGAGCACGCCGCGCAGGACGTGGTAGCGAACGCCGGGAAGATCGCGGACGCGGCCGCCGCGGATGAGCACGACCGAGTGCTCCTGCAGGTTGTGGCCTTCACCCGGGATGTACGAAATGACTTCGCGGCTGTTGGTCAGGCGGATCTTGGCGACCTTGCGGAGAGCCGAGTTCGGCTTCTTCGGGGTGGTCGTGTAAACGCGCGTGCAAACACCGCGCTTCTGCGGGTTCTGCTCCATCGCAGGGACCTTGGACTTGGCCTTCTGCGGTTCGCGGCCCTTGCGGACCAGCTGATTGATTGTGGGCATGAAGTACTCTTCACCTGTGTTGGTGGCGCTGGTGCCAAAGGTGAAGGATCGCGGATGCCGCAAAAGCGTGTGCGCGGGGACATAAGGCCCCGCCCTCAAGCGATCACGAACCGAAACGCTCCACCCGCAACATTCGTCGCCGGGTTACTTTGACGGATTATCTTCGGCCCTTCGACAAGCTCAGGGTGAGCGGAGACGCACCGGCAATGTTCAGCTCAAGCCACGAGGTTTGGACAAGCCGCACCTGTGGAAGGACGGGCGCTTAGGCGGGTTTGTGGGCGGGGTCAAGGGATTCGAAGTGGCCGAAGCTACTTCTGTGATGGAGTTCCGCAATCAAGCCGGTAAGTGTTTGAACATTCATGCGCACGGCGTCCGGAAACGTGGCGACCATTCCGGATGACCCTCGCATTTCCTCTCCCTGCGGCCCCTTTCCCTATATCAATGCACTGGCGACCGGCCTTCGGGGGCTTTGTCTTTGCGCTGACCCCACTGCCAAGGCCAGCAGCCTTCAATTCAGGCATCAAGGGCGAAGCTGAGAAGGTGGAGATCGGGAGGATGCGGGATGCGGGATGCGTGCGCATGGAGCTTTCCTTAAACCGGCTGAAGGCCTCACCTGCGCGGGGGTGCGGGTGGGGGTGCGGTTTGCTCCCATTTCCAGAAGCGTGAGGGCGATGGCCGTCGCATTTTTCTTGTTTTCTGCCTCTGTCGGGTTTGGCGTGGTGGCGGTTGTCGCCGAGGCGCGGGGGTTCGGTGTGCGCGAGGTCACCGCAGCGCATTGCGGGCGGCGCTATTATTGGCACTATAGTTTAAGGCTTTCGGGCGATTCGTCCGTGCAGGAAGGCGAGTGGGAGGGCATGCTCGAAATTTCCAGCGCCACCTTTGAGCGCATCGGCAAGGCTCATGGCGATGCGTTTGCCTACCATGTTGCGAAGACGTTGTGGGAAGAAATGCCGCAGGATGCGCAGGCTCTTGGGTGGGAGGGTTTGTGCGGTCTGGTGCGGCAGACGATGGCTTTGGCGCAATCGTGGGACGTCGACGATGAGGAGGCGCTCGGCCTGCTATGTGCGATGGCATTATGCTTTGGCCCTGATACGCTGACATATCCATCGGTGAGGGACTATGTGCAGGGCGGCGATGACACCGTCCAGCGCATCCACGACCTGCTCGATGCGTCAGTTGACGCGGCCTAGCGACGGATAGCCGATCATGGTCTTGCCACTTATCGTGGGCGCCGCAGCGAGGCTGGCCCTGATGTACGCTGCGAAGAAAGTGGTGCAGCATGCAGCCAAGAAGGCGGCGACCGCAGCGATCAAGAAGGTTGGCAAACAGGCCGCTACCAAAACTGCAAAGTCGATAGCCAAATGCCCGAAGGCAAAAGCTACCATTCCGAAGCCCAAGCCCGCCTCGAAGCCGGCTCCCAAGCCTGCAAGGAAAGTTCCCAAAACCTATGATCGGCCATCCGGCTTTCGCAAGGGTGTGCGCGACAAGGCCTGGGACGCAGCCAAGGGCAAGGACGGCAAGGTTCGAGATCCGAAGACCAAGCAGCCGATGAAAAAGACCGACGAATGGGACATGGGCCACAAGCCGGGTTATGAGTTCAAGAAGCACCAGCAAGATGCAATGAAGCGCGGCATCAAGCGCAAGCAGTTTCTTGACGAGCACAACAACCCCAAGCATTATCGTCCGGAGTTGCCTTCCACCAATCGCGGCCACTCGCTGGAGGCGCCAACGGGGGCATGGAAAGGCAGCAAACCGAAGTGACCACGACACCCAGCAACGACAGCCTGAAAGTCTTTGCCTATCTTGAGGCCAAGCTTGGAGAATCTTCGGAGATCATCGGGGTTGGCGACAGTAAAGAGGTAAGCAAGGTTGACATCATGGCCGTGCACGATCGGCCAGAGCAGGGCGTAAAGACATATGCTACGCTCGATTTCGCCACACATGACATCGGTCTGGAGGCGAATGGCAAGGATTTGCGGGTCGAACTGGTGATGGCTTGCGGAGCGGGCTACCAGCACGGCGCGCATATCTTGGCAAGTTGCGCTTTCGAAGCCATGAACGACGGCGCAAACATCGGTCCCGGTGAAATACTGGAAGATGTCGTGGCGCTGTATCATCCGGATTTTGTGATGCAGCACGCCATGCTGGTCGATCCATTTCTTTGGGATATGGAATCACAGCAGCTTGAAACTCGGACTGTGGCGTTTCTGCAAATTATTCCGATATCGACCGCAGAGGCAGACTATGCCGAAGCGAACGGACCCGATGCACTTCAGGACCGCTTCGTTGCTGAACAGATCGATGTCTACGATCTTGAACGCTCGTCCGTTATCTGACGATTGTTAAACATGGCTCGGCCGAACGGCGCTGATTGATGCCAGTCAGGCCTGTCGCCAAGTCACGTGCTTCAAGCGGCAGGCTCAGCCCGGGGAAGTTTTCCCTTTCCTACATTTAACCAAATAGGTTATTTGCACTGCATGGCAAGGCAGAACAGGCGGACATCGCGCGTGGTGCGTTCAGACGAGGTGGCGGCGGACGACGAGGTGCTGGATTTTGCACCCTATATCCACGCCGCTCCCCGGCGCAATTCCATCACGCCTGACAAACAGCGGCGGTTCATCGCGACATTGGCGGCTACGGGGATCGTCACTCAGGCGGCGCGGTCTATCGGAGCTTCGATGGAGGCGCTGTACAAGTTGCGGCATCGGGAGGGGGCGGAGGGCTTTGCGGCGGCGTGGGATGCGGCGGTGGAGCGCGGCTATACGCGGCTGGAGGATTGTGCGCTGGAGCGGGCGATTGCGGGGGAAGTGCGGCCGGTGGTCTCACGCGGGAAGGTCGTTACCCACTGGACGCATTACAACACGGCGCTGCTGATGTTCCTGCTGCGATCGCGGCGGCCGGAGAAGTATGGCGCGGTGAAGCTGGCCGATCTGCGCGAGGGGCATCCGGTTTATGAGGCTTTGAAAGCCAAGTGGGCGGCGGAGCGGGAGGCGGAGGACTTTGCGCGGGCGGAAGTGGTGCGGGAATCGCTGCATGCGCGGTTGCTGGCCATGCGGGATGAAGTGCTTCGGGGGCGGGCTTTGGATTCAGGCGACTTCCGGGATGTGGATGGGCGTGGGCGTGGCGAGGCGCAGGGCGTCGGCGATCTCGATGACGTCGGCCACGGTGCGGGCTTCATCGGGAGTGAGGCCTTCGAACCCGGGGAGGAACGCGCGGCAGGCCTGGATGAGGTTGGCGGGCGAGCGTTCAAGCTCTGACCGGTACTGGCCGAGCGTCTGGCAGCCATCAATCGCGGCCCATGAGACGCCGCCGGGACCGGGCCGTTCATGATAGGCCCACAGTGCCTGGATGGCCCGCTCTACCGCTATGCGGACTTGCTCCACCACGTTCGCGCCGGAGGCCTTCGCTTTCAAGCGCTGGCGATAGCGGCGCTGGCGGTCGGCGTTGGTGAGCGGCATGACGTTGGGTTACGTCATTGCTGGGGGTGGGGAAATTCCGTTACGTTACCTATGGGGTGGTTAAGGAATGTGGCGTGCGCGACATGCCCTCCCCCAACCCCTCCCGCCTGCGGGAGGGGAGTGTGTTGAGCGCCCCTCCCGCCTGCGGGAGGGGCGCAACGGTCAGTGGTCTGCTTTGATCTGGGTCAAGGCGGGATTGTATGTGTTGCATATGAATTGTCCCCATCAGGCATTTTCGGCCAGCCTTGGGAGGGCGATTCGATGACTTTCGATCCTGTGAGCGAAGATAACGAGCGGCGGCGCGCAATTCCGCTGTTCGATGGCGGGTTGGCGACGCGCGGCTTTGCGCTGAACGCGATGTGCTTTTCCTTTAATGACAAGGCGAACCGTGAGGCTTTTGTGGCCGACGAGGAGGCCTATTGCGCGAAGTTCGGCCTGACGCCCGAGCAGCGCGATGCGGTGGCGCGGCGCGATGTGCTGGCGATGCTGGATGCGGGCGGGAACGTCTATTATCTGGCCAAGCTGGCAGGGATCTTCGGCCTTGGCGTGCAGGATCTGGGCGCGTTGCAGACCGGCATGTCGGTTGACGAATTCAAGGCTATGCTGGTGCGCTGGGCGGACAAGGTTCCGGTGGGCGCGCATGTGAAGGAGAGCGTGTGATGGCGAAGATCATCGGGGGGTATTTCACCAGCCACGTGCCGGGCATTGGCGGCGCGATTGTGCGGGGGGATCAGGAGACGCCCTATTGGAAGCCGTTCTTCGCAGGCTTTCCGCCGATCCGCGAATGGCTGGCTGAGGCGAAGCCTGACGTGGCGGTGGTGTTTTCCAACGACCACGGGCTGAACTTCTTTCTCGACACGATGCCGACCTTTGCGGTGGGTGCCGCGCCGCAGTATGACAATGCCGACGAAGGTTGGGGGCTGCCGGTCTACAAGAGCTTTGAAGGGCATCCGGCGCTATCGTGGCATGTGATCGATGCGCTGGTGCGTGACGAGTTCGACATCACGACATGCCAGAAGATGCTGGTGGACCATGCGGTGTCGATCCCGTTCGAGCTGGTCTATCCGGGGGTGGAAAGCTGGCCGATCAAGCTGGTGCCGATCTCTATCAACACGGTGCAGTACCCGCTGCCCAGCCCGAAGCGGTGTCTGGCGCTGGGGCGGGCGGTGCATCGGGCGCTGCAATCGTGGGCGGGCGATGAGCGCGTGCTGATCTGCGGGACTGGGGGGCTTTCGCACCAGTTGGACGGGCCACGCGCGGGGTTCATGAACCCGGACTATGACCTGTTCTGCCTGGACAACCTTGCCGCCAATCCCGATGCGCTGACCGGGCATTCGGCCGAGCAGGTGGCCGAGCTGGCAGGGACACAGGGGGTGGAAATCCTCAACTGGATTGCCGCGCGCGGAGCGATGGGCGATGCGGCGATGACCGAGGTGAGCCGGAACTACCACATTCCGATCAGCAATACGGCGGCGGCGAGTGTGCTGCTGGAGCCGGCTTAACGGCGCTTTTTGCGGGGTTTGGGTTTAGGCTTGGGTTTCGGTTTGGCGGGCTGGAGTTTTGGCCACTCCGCCACGATGGCGGCGCGGATGACTTCGCGGCCCTGCAGCGCGCGCTTTTCGGGGTTATCGGCGAGGTAGCGGGCAACGATGCTGCGCACCTCGCCCGCGCTGGCTTCGGGCGGGGTTACAGGCGGGCGGTCGAGATCGCGGAAACCATCGAGCACGCCGATCACGTAAGTGACGCACATGGCGCGGTCTACCGGCGTGGGTGCGGCGCAGGTTTCGTGGAGCTGTTCGCCGCTCATCCATTCAGCGTGGGCAGGCGTGGCGGCGAGCAGGAGCAGTGCGAAAGGCATGGTGCGGGCGATCATGCCGGGGCTAACGCCTGAACGGGGAGAATTGATCCCCCCTCACCCGTCCTGTTCATTCACCGCCATCAGCGCGAGTTCGGTGCGATTTTCGATGCCGAGCTTCTGGTAGATGGTGTGGAGGTAGACCTTCACCGTCCCCTCCCCGATGCCGAGTTCGGCACCGATATCGCGGTTGCGCATTCCGCGAGCGACGAGCGCGGTGATCTTGCGTTCGCGCGGGTTCAGTTTGGACAGCGGGCCCTGGATGCTGGGCTTGAGCGAGAGATCGAGCGCACGCTGCAGAAAATCGGACTGGATCGCCTTCTGACCGGAATGAACTTTTTCCAGCACGTCAATCAAGCCATCTTCGCCACCGTCTTTCGAGACGATGCCTTCGACACCTGCACGCATGACGGAAATAAGCTGCCGGTCATTGATCCCGGCAGTGAGCAGGACCACTGGCCGCTTGTCACCACGCTCACGCAGGGCTTCGAGTGCCTGAACGCCGTTCATGCCCGGCATATTGATATCGAGCAGGACAATTGCCGGGTCGTGCGTCTTGATCGCATCGAGCGTCTCCTCGCCGCTGGCAGTGGCCGCGACGATCGAGAAGCGAGTGCCCCGCAGGACGGCCTCGACACCGGCGCGGATAAAGCCGTGATCGTCGGCCACGAGGACAGGTATCATGCGAGTTCTCCGGTATTCAGAGCGATTTCGAGACGGGCACCGCCCGCGCCCGTGTGGAGTTCAAAATGTCCGCCGAGCGCTTCAACCCGCTCACTGATGGACCGTGGGCGCTGAGGCGCAACAGAAGAATCGCCAAAACCCGACCCATCATCAATGATGCTGAGCCGCAATTGCCCTTTGGTATGTATTATCGCGACGCTCACCTTGCCGCAATTGCCGTGACGGGCGGCATTGGCAATGGCCTCGCGCACGATCTGACGGATTTCGTAGGAGAGTTCCACCGGGACGAGCAGAGGTTGTGGCGGCGCGAGCAGTTCGGTCGCGATTGACCAATGTGCCCCGGCCTCTGTCAGCAGGGCTTGAAGTTCATCGGCAATCTCGGTGCGACGATCGCCTTCCTGGCCGCGCCGCAACCGCTCTATCAGGACGCGCAGCTGGGCCTGTTCGCGGCGCAGCGCGTTCTTGATCGAGTTGATCTCTCCATCGGGATCGTTGCCTTCGTGAATCCAGCGGCGCAACGCTTCGAGCCGGAAAAGCGTACCCGCCAGAAACTGGGCGACACTGTCATGCAGATCGCGCGCCACCGCCTGCCGGACCCCGGTTTCAACCCCGACCCGCGCCAGCCGCGCCATCTCTTCCCGATCAAGCGCGCGTGCGAGTTCATCGCCAAATGCCGCGAGCAACCGAATATCGTCAAAGCTCAGGCTTTCGGCATCCCACACAAGGATCTGCCCCGAGCCGGTGGCGCACTGGACCGGCACGATCAATCCTTCATCGATGCCAAGTTGAAGCGCCAGTCGTGGACTTGCCGTACCGGCATTCGTCCCGGACTTCGCCACCAGCAGACCGCTGTCATCGGCTTCGACGAGTTCGCGTTGCCTGACCATATCGAAAAGTGCGGTGCGCTGCGGCGCAAGCAGTTCGTCGGCGAACTGCTCGGGTTCTAGCCGACGCGACGCAACGCCTTGCGGGCCAAATTCGCGCAGTTCGATCCACGGCTCTTCGCTGCTGGCAAAGGCAAAGGCAGCCCTGCGTGCGCCAAGCAATGAAGCGATAAACGCAAGCGCGCCATCAACCACGACATCGCGCCGCTCTCCTGGAATACCCTGCGGCTCTGGCATGGCGGCCATCCGCCCTCCCCCACGCGACATGCTGAGCCAGATCAGCATGGTCGACAGCAGCACGATGTAGAGGGTGCGCCGGGAGAGCCGGAGCAGATCGATGTCGAACCCGGTTTGATACATGACCAGACCGAACAGTATGTTGGTCAGCAGCAACGTGGCTGCGGTAAGGGCCGTCGCCCTCCAGTTCCAGCGGACCATCGCCGCGATCAGGAGAAAGGCCGCGAAAGCAAGAAAGGGACTCTGGAATTCGCTGTTCCGGCTTTCGGCAAGAAAAACAGCGCCGACGAACATGGCGATATCGATGCCTTGCGCGCCCGGTGCCAGCACATAATCGAACCACCAACTACGCCAGGCGACGACCATGAGGCCCGCTGCCCAGCAGAGATAGACGCTCAACAACAGCAGACTGGCACTTGATTCGCGCAGTATCGGTTGCGGCTCCAGCCCCGACGCCAGAAGAAACGCGAGCGCCAGCACGGCCCGACCAGTGGCCACCACCCGTCCAGAACTGCGACGTTGCGATTTCCCGAACTGCAAGCGCTTCCCCTAATGGTTCCTGGCCCTGATAGTTCCTGGCCCTGATCGTTCCTGGCCCTGACGGTTCCCGGACCTCATGCTGCGCCGAATGCCCCCTTCGAGGCGCTATCCGATTCCCTATCTTATGCAAGGTGGGAAGCGGTAGGCGATTCGCGGCCCAGCACCCGTGGGGCCACGTCATTTTGAGCCGACTCACGCCTTGTAGACAGCGCTGAACATATTCCGGTTGGCCGACATCGGCCTGAGTGCCGCAGAAACCCGTGGTGACTCATCCAGAAGGGTTCAGTTAACGAAAGAAGCATTGGAATATCAGGGTTACTCGGGCATTATAGAATGGTTGTTCATTTACCCTTGTAAGGGTGAAGGCCTCCAAGGGTGCGATATAATGATGACAGTGGGTGGTGAGCTGTTCGAGAATCCTCTGGTCGAGTTGACTTCCAAACAGCGGGAGGTGCTTGACCTCCTGATCCAGCACAAGACTTCGAAGGAAATCTCGCGCATCCTCGGCATATCGCCGCATACGGTGGATCAGCGCATCATGTTTGCGCGCTCCAAGCTGGGTGTGGCCACCCGTGGCGAAGTGGCGCAGGCCTATCGGCGGCTCGTCGAGGTATACGAACAACCCGTATATGAACATTCCCATGTAGGCTTTCCGCCGCTTCCCGGTGCAATACCGGTTCAGGAGAACGCGACTGACGACGAGTTTCCGGCGGAGTTTCCGGTTCAGGTGCCAACAACACCCGAGACCGAGTTCGGAAACAATGTCGGCCTTATACCAGCGCTTTCAGCGACGGTTGGGGACAACGACATTGTCTATCACCGCGTTCTCCCGGAAATGTTTGAAGGGCCACACGGCACCCTCATGCGGCTGGGATTTATCGGCGGCCTGACGGTGTTCATGATCCTGATTTTGCTGGGAGGGCTGAGCATGTACGCGCAGCTTTCAACCCTGCTGGATCGCTGACTGATCGTAGTGGATCGGGCAGTTTCGCGCCGATAGGATAGACCGCCCGATGACCGGGCAGGAATATCCGCAGGCCGATTGGATAGCAGCCCTGCACGACATTTCCCTTCTGGAACCGGATGACCGGCGCGGGGGCGCTGCCATCCTTTTTTGTTAGGGACCTGACGCATCGCAAGATCGGCAGGTGGGAGCCACCATGAAAACTGTCACTGCAATCGCCGCCAACACCACATCCACCGGTACATCGCCGAGCACTCGGGCGTCCAACGCCGTTGCCATTCACGGCTTGCGCATCACCCGCGATCTGCATGAAGCGGAAGCCGCGCTGGATGAAGCCCTGATCCGTCAGGCCAACCTGCTTGCCACGATGGTGCGCGCCCGCCGCGAAACCGCCGTAGGGCCGTTTACCGGACAGGAGGCGCTGCTTCGGCTTGCAGCAAGCCAGAAGGCTATTCTCGACGCCAGCGGCGAAATGGCACGTGTTCACGGCAAGCTGCTCGATGTGGGCCGCGAAATGGGATCTGGCCTTGCCGACGATTGCCCGCCCGCAGGCTCTGCTGGCGACGCCGGACATACCATCGGACTCGTGCGCGCTGCGTGACCGGTTCGGATTGGCACATGTCTTGCGATAGGTTCCGCCGATGGAAGTGATTTGGTCTTACAAGTTGGTGGTTGCCGGCATTCTCTTCTTCGCTCTTCTAAGACCCTGATTCAGAAGTTTCTCAATTCCAGCAATATCTTGCGGTTCTGCGTGTGAGCATGCGGATTGAAGCGATCAGTGCCCATGCCGTGGAGGAGGCGATGGACCTTTCCCAATCTTTGGCG
>Ga0209066_10000161_pt1 | contig 102498 bp, 106 predicted proteins | sample All_14_2_FD_187198 | JGI IMG/M metagenome (GOLD analysis project Ga0209066, IMG submission 187198) | Freshwater microbial communities in response to fracking from Pennsylvania, USA - Allegheny Zone_MetaG_DW_15 (SPAdes) (version 2) ...
CTGATGAAGGCCGATCTCGACGCCAACTGGGAGCTGCTGGCCGAGCCGATCCAGACGGTGATGCGCCGCTACGCCGTGGCCAATGCCTACGAAAAACTCAAGGAACTGACCCGCGGTACCCGCGTTTCGCGCGAAGGCATGCAGGCTTTCGTGTCGACGCTGGACATTCCGGCAGCCGCCAAGGCGGAATTGCTTGAACTGACGCCATGGACCTACACCGGCAAGGCCGCCGAACTCGCCCGCCGCATCTGATTTCCTGAATGTCTGTCCAGGCCGGTCCGCAGCGCGGATCGGCCTTTTTCTTGGAGAAAAACATGTCCTTCGCCGAAAACCTGAAAAAACTTCCCGGGATCTCGCACCTCGCTGCGCTTAATCTGCTCGACGCCGACGGCAACGTCGTCGCAACGATCGAGAACAAGGCCGGCAGCCAGGGTTCGCTCGCCGTCTACAACCATCTCGCACAGACCTATGGGTCGATCAATGCCGAGGCGGCCAGGAAAGGGCTGGAAATCTTTGCCGAGCATACCGACGACGAACGGGCCAACCCGGGCAAGCATCCGAACATCGCCCGTCTGCTGGCCGTCGAGTCCGGACAGCCGGCATTGCGGGTCAAGCACGTATTTGCCATTTGACTATCGTTCGATTTTGTTCAACGGTTGCGTGAATATCGGTCAACGTACGGCTGTCTGCATGTCATATAAGAAAGCTATAATTTTGCGGGGTTAATTGACGGGGAGGCTCGGTTACCGGGTACTTGATCATTTTCCTTCAACGACAACGGAGAAAACACAATGAAATCAAAGATTCTGCTCGCATTTCTTGCCACCGCCACGCTGGCTGCCGGCGCTCACGCCCAGGTCAAGGTCGAGGACGCCATCAAGTGGCGTCAGTCGGCCTACGCCACGATGGGCTGGAGCATGGGCCGCATCAAGGCCAACGTCGACGGCACCTACAACAAGGATGAAGTGGTCAAGGCGGCCAATGTCATCCAGGCCATCGCCAATTCCGGCATGGGCGCACTCTATGTGCCGGGTAGCGACAAGGGCAAGGGCTGGGCGGAAACCCGCGTGAAGCCGGAACTGTTTACCGATGGCCCGAAGGTCGGCAAGATTGCCGGCGACTTCAACCAGGCTGCCAACGAACTCGCCAAGGTGGCTGCCACCGGCGATGCCGCCGCTGTCAAGACTGCCTTCGGCAAGCTCGGCGGTACCTGCAAGGCCTGTCACGACGACTATCGCAAGGACAACAAGTAAGACGTTGTCGATTGCGGCTCTGCCGTATTGACCGGGGCGCCGCGAGGCGCCCTTTTCGTTCAATGAAAATAAAAGAGGTAGCAGGATGAACAGCAAGAAAATACGGGTCTGGGATTTGCCGACCCGTCTGTTTCACTGGTTGCTCGCGCTGGCTGTCATCGGTCTGGTGGCGACCGGCAAGATCGGTGGCAACCTGATCGACTGGCACGGCAGGATCGGTCTGCTGGTCGTTGGCCTGGTGGTCTTTCGCCTGGTCTGGGGGCTGGTGGGGTCGACCTATGCGCGTTTCGCCACTTTCTTCCCGACGCCGGGCCGGATCGTCAGCTATCTGCGTGGCGAATGGCGGGGAATAGGCCACAATCCGCTTGGCGCGCTGTCGGTTTTTGCCCTGCTTGGCGTGTTGACCGTGCAATTGCTGACCGGACTGATTGCCAACGACGACATCGCCTTCGTTGGCCCGCTCTACGATCTGGTCGGCCGTGACTTGAGCAACCTGGCCACCGGCTGGCACAAGTTGTCCGTCAATGTGCTGATTGCGCTGGTCGTGCTGCACCTGCTGGCAATCATGTTCTACGCGCACGTGAAGAAGGACAATCTGGTCAAGCCGATGGTCCGTGGCTGGAAGGACGTCCCCGCCGGTGAGCCGGCACGTGGCGGCGGTCTGCCGGCAGTGATCTTTGCGCTGCTGATTGCCTTGGCCGCCGTTTTCCTGGCCAGCGGAGCCTGGCTGCCCGAGCCCCCGCCGCCTCCGGCCGCCGTAGAAACGCCGTCGTGGTGATGTGCCGGGCTGGCGAGGCGTCAGGCAGCCATCATCCTGCTGCGTCGGTCAAGCCAGCTGGCGAGCCGACATCAGCTGTTTGATCCATTCCTTCTGCTTTTCCTGGCGGCGCTTGTCGGTCAGGCGTTCGACGATTTTCGCGCTGACCTCGGCAAAGGGGAGCATGCCGCTGGGCAGGATCTCGTCGCAGCGGATGATGTGCAGGCCGATTTCCGATTCCAGCACGGCGCTGATTTCGCCTTCGAGCAGCGCAAAGGCCGCTGCTTCAAGGACGGGATAGAGCTGGTTGCGCTTGACCAGTCCGAGCTTGCCGCCTTCCAGCGCAGTCGGGCATTGCGAGTGACGTTGTGCGGCGGCGGCGAATTTTTCGCTGTCGGTGAGCGTTGATCGCAGGTTTTCCAGTTGCTGGCGGGCTTTTGCTGCCTGCTGCGGATTGTCGAAGGTGATCAGGATGTGCCGCAGACGGCGCGCTTCCGGCCGGTCGAACGCTTCCGGATGCAGGCGGTAGTAGATCTCGGCGTCCACCAGCGAGACGGCGGCAACGGTCGATACCACCCGGTCGAGCACGGCTTCGACGCGCAGGTCGCGCTCGACGGCTTTTTCCAGCTCGGCCGGGTTCAGGTCGATGCGTTCGAGATCGTGGGCAAAGGCTTCGTCGTCGGGATAGCGCTTGCGGATTTCCGCAAGGCGGGTGCGCAAGGTCGGCTCCGGCACCATCACGTTGGCCGCCTGCGGGCTGGCCAGGATGCGCTGCTCGATGCTGTCCTGTTTCAGCGCCACCTCGCTCAGCCGGTTGCGCTCCGGTTCGCTGAGGGTTTCCGGGGCTTTCTGGAATAGCTCCCAGGCCAGTTTCAATTCGAGATAAGCGTGCAGCATGGCATTACTCCGCAGTGTCGGCGGGTTCCAGGGTGTCTTCCGGGATCTGCAGCACGCGTCCCGCCAGACTGTCGAAATGGATGTGATAGGCGACGCCGCCCGGCGCATCACGGATGACCTTGATCACTTCGCCGATGGCACCGAGTGCGACCAGCACTTCGCCGCCGACGGCCAGTTGCTTGGCCGCGCGGACCTTTTCGCGGAACTCGAAGCGCGAAGGCGTCCACGGCTCATCCGCCCCGATCAGTTCCTCTTCCCGGCAGCCGACGATCTTGCCTTCTTCGAGAAAATTGACCGAGTAGATGATCTGGTCCTGCAGAAAGGTGCCGACATCGACGACATAGCCGATGCTGCCACGACGGACCAGCGGCGCTCCCGGGTCGAGACCGGGGTAGGTGCCGTCGTTGCGCACGTTGCGGGTGAGACGCACGGCCTCACCGTACTCCCACTTGGCGTTCATCATTGGCGGAAGACCTTGTCGAGCGAGACGAAGGAGCTCATGCCGCCATCCGGCTTGGCAACGTGCTGGAAGACCGCGAAGACCTTCTCGGTCAGCGAGTCGGAGACGGTGAAGTCCTTGTAGGCGCGCTCCAGCCACAGGCGGTAGATGCCGCGCTGCTGTTCTTCCTCCGGCGGCAGGTTGGGCGCCTGCTTGGCCAGGTAGTCGTGGAAGCGCTGCAGGATGTGCAGGCGATTGACCTGGACTACCGACGGCTCGTAGGGGATTTCGAAGTAGTCCAGGAAATCTTCGGCGGAAACCAGGTCTTCCATGGCTTCGGCAAGGCTCAGCGTATCTTCCATGATTGCCTCCTCAGGCTGCGACTAACGTTAAATCGGTGGATGTTGCGGTCGACGCTTCAGAACCCTGAAATTCGTCGACCACTTCGAGAAGCTTGCCGGCACCCAACTGGTCGCGGCTGTCCAGCGCCGCCAGCTTGGTCAGCCGGGCGCGCGAGGCGTCGATCTGGCCGAGGCGCAGCAGGACGACGCTGGCGGCCTTCAGCGCCAGCAGGTAAAAACGAAGCAGGCCGAAGGAGTTGGCGGCGGCCGAGCCAAGCCGGGTTTCGTCGATCTGGCTCCAGTCGGGCAGGCCGAGATGGCGGCCGGACAAGGCCATGGCGCGTTCGGCGACCTGCAAGGCATCTTCCAGGCGGTGCTGGTAAAAATAGTAGCGGTACAGGCCGACCAGTACCGTCAGGTTGTCCGGGGCGAGCAGATGGGCGCGCAGCAGGGACATTTCGGCAGCCGGTTCGCCGTACTCGCGGGCGGCCTGGGCAATCAGCGCCTCGGCTTCCGCCGGCAGCGGATCCTCGAAATACAGCTTGCAATCGGAAAAGTCGAGCAGGTCCATGTCAGTGCATCGCCTCGTGCATAGATTCGCTCTCGCAGCACAGGTCGCCGGCCGAGCAGGTCTTGCATTCGCCGCTGTGGTCCGGCGGTGGCGGTTCGTTGCGCATTTCCGCCAGTTCCTTCTCCAGCGTCTCGATGCGATCGATCAGGCAGGCGATGGATTTGGCCACCGGGTCAGGCAGCAGGTTGTGGTCCAGGTTGATGCCGTTGGCGGTCGGCCGGCCGATGCGCGTATCGACGATGCGCCCGGGAATGCCGACCACCGTACGGTCGGCCGGCACGTCCTTGACGACCACCGAGTTGGCGCCGACACGGACGCGTTCGCCGATGCTGATCGGACCGAGTATCTTGGCGCCGGCTCCGACGACCACGCCGTCGGCCAGCGTCGGGTGGCGCTTGCCCTTGTTCCAAGACGTGCCGCCGAGCGTGACGCCGTGATACAGCGTCACGTCGTTGCCCACTTCCGCCGTTTCACCGATGACGACGCAGGCGCCGTGATCGATGAAGAAGCGGCGGCCGATGGTGGCGCCCGGGTGGATATCGACGTTGGTCAGCGTCCGCCCGGCGAAGGACAGGAAACGGGCGGCGTAGCGCCAGCCGCTGCGCCACAGTCGGTGCGAGATGCGGTGGGTGAGGATGGCATGGACGCCGGGATAGGTGGTCAGCACCTCCAGCGTCGAGCGGGCGGCCGGGTCGCGTTCGAAGACGCAGGCCAGGTCTTCCTTGAGGGTTGCCCACAGGCCTGGTGCGGGGATGCTTGGTGCGGTCATGGCAATCGCTTCAGACATGGAGCGGGCTCCTGGATGAGGCCAGAAGGCCGATCAGGTCGGCAACTTCCGGTGGATGCTTGCGTGCGGCAACAAAGGCGCGAACCAGCGGCAGCAGCGCCTGGGCCTCGGTTTCGCCGAGCTCGATACCCATTCCGCCATAAACCACCTGGACGGCGCGCGACCCCGAATGCTTGCCAAGCACGATACGGTGAGCCTGACCGACTTCCTGCGGGTCGAAGCCCTGATAGTTGTCCGGGTGCTTCAGCAGTCCGTCGACATGGATGCCGGCTTCGTGCGTGAAGGCGCCGGCGCCGACGACGCTTTTCTGCCAGGGGACGGCGCGGCCGGAGGCGCTGGCGACCATCGCCGACAGCGCCGGGAAGCCGCGCAGTTCGACGCCGGTGTCGATGCCGTGCAGTTTCTTCAGGCCGAGCACGACTTCTTCCAGCGGCGCATTGCCGGCGCGTTCGCCGAGGCCGTTGACCGTGGTATTGACGTGCGTCGCCCCAGCCTTGCAGGCTGCCAGCGTGTTGGCGGTGGCCAGGCCCATGTCGTCGTGGGCGTGCATTTCGATTTCCAGGCCGGTACGGGCGCGCAGCGTCGAAATCCGGTCGAAGGTGGCGAAAGGCTCGAGGATGCCCAGCGTGTCGGCGAAGCGCAGGCGGCGGGCGCCGGCGCGTTCGGCGGTGTCGGCCAGGGCACAGAGGAAATCCATGTCGGCGCGCGAGGCATCTTCGCAACCGAGACCGACTTCCAGGCCAAGGTCGAGTGCCATGCCGATGTAGCGCGGCAGTTCGCGCAACAGCCAGCTGCGTTCCTGTTTCAATTTGTAGGCCAGGTGCTGGTCGGAGGCGGGGACTGAAATGTCGATCAGATGGGCGCCGAGATTTGCACTGGCGGCGATGTCGACCGCATGCATCCGGCTCCACACCATCAGTCTGGCCTGCAGGCCGAGGCTGGCGACGGCACGGATCGATGCACGCTCTTCCTCGCCCATGGCCGGGATGCCGATTTCCAGTTCCGGGACGCCGATGGCGTCCAGGCGGCGGGCGATGTCCAGTTTTTCCGCCAGCGAAAACGCCACGCCGGCCGACTGCTCGCCGTCGCGCAGGGTAGTGTCGTTGATCGTGACGAAAGACGGGTTCATGGAAATCTCCTTGGCTGAGTATTAGCAAGGCGAGTGCCAGTTATCAAGTTATTGAAAACAAAAGGTTGTTTGTCTTTCGTTGGGAGGGCTGTCGGCGCCTTGTCGGAAAAACGACAAAGCCGGCATGGCCGGACGCACCATTCCCGTTCGCCGTCTCCAACGGCGTTTTGCGCTATGTGCGCCAGCCGACAGACGCGGCGGAACCGGGCGCTCAGGCTTGACGGGCAGACCAGACGTCTTTTCGTCTGACGCGACCGACAAGGAGCAGGAACATGGGCAAGGAAAAACACGGAACCAAGGAAAACAAGAAGGCGCCGGCCCTGACGCCGAAAGAGAAAAAGGCGGCGAAGCAGACGAAGAAGGATGAAAAATCGGCGGTGCACTCGCTGATTCCGCCGCGCTGAAGCTGACCAGCGGCATGCTGGCATTGTCGGCATCCGGGACTATGATGAAAGCACATCCTTCCGGAGACAAGGCATGGCTGACCAGAACATCCCGCTGGGCGCGACGCGCAGCGAGCAAGACTCCTTCGGTACGCTGGAGGTGCCGGCTGCCTCTCTGTGGGGGGCGCAGACACAACGCTCGCTGATGCACTTTGCCATTTCGACCGAGCGCATGCCGGCCGAACTGATTCATGCGCTGGCCGCGGTCAAACTGGCTTGCGCCAAGGTCAATGGCGGTCTCGGCCGCTTGTCGCCGGAAAAGGCGGCGGCCATTGCCGGCGCTGCCGGCGAAGTCATCGCCGGGCGCCATCGTGAGGATTTTCCGTTGACCGTCTGGCAGACAGGCTCGGGCACCCAGACCAACATGAATGTCAACGAGGTGCTGGCCAACCGCGCCTCCGAGCTGCTTGGCGGCGAGCGCGGCAAGCAGCGTTGCGTGCATGCCAACGACGAGGTCAATCTCGGCCAGTCATCGAATGATGTCTTTCCTACTGCCATCTACCTGGCGGCGACGCTGGGCATCCAGCGCGAGCTGTTGCCGGCGCTCGACCGGTTGCGCGCGACGATGGCCGGCAAGGCGGCAGCCTTCGCCCAGATCGTCAAGGTCGGGCGGACGCATCTGCAGGATGCCACGCCGCTGACGCTGGGCCAGGAGTTTTCCGGCTACGTCGCGCAACTCGATCATGCCCGGACGGTCATCGATACCTTGCTGCCATCGCTCCATGCGCTGGCCATCGGCGGTACGGCGGTCGGTACCGGTCTCAACACGCATCCGGATTTCGCTGTCCTGGTAGCGGAGGAGCTGGCCCGTGCCTTTCAGTTGCCATTGCACAGCGCCGACAACAAATTTGCCCAACTGGCCGCGCACGACGGCGCGGTGGCGGTACATGGTGCGTTGAAAACGCTGGCCGTGGCGCTGACCAAGATCGCCAACGACATCCGCTGGCTGGCTTCGGGGCCGCGTTCCGGCCTGGGCGAGATCAGTATTCCGGAAAACGAGCCGGGCAGCTCGATCATGCCGGGCAAGATCAACCCGACACAGTGTGAAGCGCTGCTGATGCTTTGCTGCCAGGTCATGGCCAACGATGTGGCGATCGGGTTCGCCGGCGCTTCGGGCAATTTCGAGCTGAATGTCTGCAAGCCGCTGATCGCTCACAACCTGCTGCAGAGCATCCGGCTGCTTGGCGACGGCATGGAAAGTTTCGAGGTGCATTGCGTGCGCGGTATCGAGCCACGACGCGAACGCATCGCCGAGCACCTCGGGCGCTCGCTGATGCTGGTGACCGCGCTGGTGCCGCAACTCGGTTATGACCGGGCGGCGAAGGTCGCCAGGCAGGCCTGGCACGATGGCAGCACCTTGCGCGAGGCAGTCGTTGCCCTCGGCTATCTGAGCGCGGAAGAAGCGGATCGCTGCCTGCAGCCGGCAGCGATGCTTGGGCCGGAGGCGTAAGCGCCCGCTCAGACCGAATAGGGGCGGTGCAACCAGCTGCGGATGACGTCGACGTCGCGTTGCGGCAGGTAGGCGAAACCGGCCAGCGCATCCTCGACGGTGGACTGGGCAACCCAGTGCGGTACGGCCTTGGTCGTCAGCATGTGGAAATACCAGGCCATCGGATAGCCGACGGCGCGATCGAAGCGGTTGAGTGCTTCCTGCAGTTTCAGGCCGGTGGTTTCCGGTGCCGCGTCGAATTCCGGCGGGTCGCCGGCCAGCGTGGCAATGGGCTGGGCGCGGAAAACCGGCTGATGGTAACGGTCCAGGTGTTCGCGGGTGGCGATGACCCAGTGGTTGGCATAGACGCTGGTCGAGCCGGCACTGCTTTTTGACCAGTCCTCAAGCATCCGGTGGATGGATGCGGGTTCCGGCTTCTGCGCCAGCATGCGTTGCAGGAAGGCGCCGATGTGCTGGATGCGGCGCAGCTTGTAGAAGGGCAGGCCGAGCGGCATCGGCATGTCCTTGCCGCCGCGTGGATCGACCAGTTCCTCAAGCGTCGTCGGCTCGTTGCTGAACAGCTGGTGCACCTTCATTTCCTGCAGGTCCTCGATTTCGAGCTGCAGGAAATCGTCGGCCGCGTCGCCGACGGTGGCCGTCAGGTAGTGGGTCTGGCCGACGAAACGGGTGGCATATAGCGTCTTCCCCTCGTGTTCGTCGATCATTTGCTGCATGTCGCCGTCGCAGGCGTCGAGTGCATCTTCGACCCATTGTTCCAGGTTGTCGCTAACCCGCTGGCCCTGGCCGTCGACAATGCCGCCCAGCCGGTACCAGCCACCGCGGGCCAGGGCGTGGCGGAACTGCCAGTCGGGCAGCGCGCCATGCAGTGCCCTGGCGAGGCTGGTACCGCCGGCGCTGACCGCTGTCCGGGAACAGGTTTCGACGATGGCGGGAGAGAGCGACTTGCAGTATTCGATCCAGGCCTGGTTGGTCTTCATGGTCATTTTTCCCGGGATTGGCTGTTACGTTCTTCGTTGATGCGGATCTGGACGGCTTCCCGGATGTCGGTTTCCGGATCACCCAGCAGTGCTGGCAGAGATTCGATCGGGGCGTTGTTCACCGCCGCCAGGCGCACCCACCATTCGCTGTCCTGCAACAGCGTCGCGGCGAGTTCGGGCAAAGCGCGTTCGGCAACGATGGCGCGCACCTCGGGTTCCGGGTCTTCGGCCAGCAGGTGCAGGGCGAACGAGGGCAGGCGACTGGCGACGACCTTGCGCACTTCGCGTTCCGGGTCCTTGACCAGCCGGGTCAGTTGCCCGTGCGGCAGGCGGCGGGCAACGGTGGCGCGGATCAGGTAATCCGGATCGCCGAGCAGGCGGTTGAGCTGGGCTTCCGGCAGGCGTGCGGCGACCGACAGGCGGACTTCGCGGTCCGGGTCGCGCAGCATCGTTTCCAGTTGGTCGACCGGCAGCCGGGTGGCGACGACGCGGCGAACGACTTCGTCGGGATCGGATTTCAGCCGGAAAATGCGGTCGACCGGAGAATAACGGGCGGCAATGGCGCGGCGCTCCCAGAAGATGTCTTCCAGGTATTTCTCCGCCTCGTCGCGATTCTGCCGCAGGAAACGGTCGATCTGCCGGCCGCTGTGGGCGCGGATGCAGGCGTCGCCCGGCGTGCACCGCAGTGCATTCAGGAAGTCGGGGTAGTGCGCACAGCCCGAACACAGGCCGAGACGCCCGACGCCGGCCTGAGGCTGCGTCGTTTCACTCGTCATCGGCCTTGGCGGCGATCAGGATGCCGGTAGCGATGGCAGGGTCGTTGGTCAGTTCGAGACAATGCCCGCTGGCGCCGGAGATCAGGTAGAGCAGATGAGTGTCGATATCGAGTGCCGGGCGGTAGCGTGGCGAGATGTCGTCTTCGCTGCATTCGGTGAAATGCAGCGTGCCGAAACCCTGGCGCAGTGCGGCGGCGCTGGGGTCCTGCCGGGCGGCCGCGGCAACCGTGGCGAGCAGTTCCGGGGTGATCATGATGCATCTTCCTCGGCGATGCTTTCCTCGAAGCGGGCCAGCGATGCCGCCGGTACGCCCATGATCTGGGCCAGCCACGGTGGCGGGCTGGACAGGCGTTGCTGCAGTTCGAGCAGCACTTCGCGGGCAACGCCGCCGGCCGGTTTCTTGACCGGATGCACGCCGGCCCGGACAACCTTGGCCGCGGCCGGGCCGCCGATCGACTGGACGTAGACGATCTGGCAGTCGCCGATCAGCGCCGAGCGGGCGGCATTCTTGTCTTCGGCGGCGTCGGCTTCGACAGTGCTGCGCACGTCGATCAGCTTGATCGCCTGCTGGCCGACCTGATAGACGAGAAAGCGGTCGCAGGAACCGAAGTGGCCGTCGAGGTTTTCGCCGCGGTTGGCGGCGACGGCGACGCGGATCGAGCCGGGCATTTCGCCTTCGCTATAGGCGTCGACCGCAGGAAAGTCATTGTTTTCCAGGCCTTCGCCCCAGAGCAGGCGGACGGCTTCCTTCAATTGCTCGCCTTCGACACCGACGTGGCAACCCTGTTCGGCAAAATCGCCGGCGAGGATCAGGCGCAGGTCTTCGACCGTCAGTTTGGCCAGCTTGGCTTCACTGAGGGGGGATTCCAGTTTTTCGAGCAGCGCGCTGACGAAAGCCCGGACATCGAGACCGTTAAGGGCACGGGCGGCCAGCGCAATGCGCAGGGCAGCTTCGCGGGAAGCAATGGGCGATTCGGACATGATGGGCTCCTGGCTGGGTCTTCAGTGGAGTGCCGGCAGCGCTTGCGCGGGTGCCGGCGCTCGGCTCAAGACTCAGGCCGGGGCGATGCAGCCGGACGGACAGACGTCGACGCACAACGGGGTGTCGTTGTGGCCGTCGCATTCCGTACAGGTGGCGGCGTCGATCTTGTAGAAGATCTTGCCGGAGCTGATCGCCTTGGTCGGGCAGACCGGCTTGCAGTCGCCACAGGCGGTGCACATGTCGGGATCAATCTTCATTGCCATGATGCTCTCCTTTATGTCCGCCCTTCGCTGGCTGATTGGCTGGCTGGGCGGTCAGGTTCAACAAACTTAATCCTCAGCTGCACCAAGACGCTTGGCGCGCAGGGAAATCGGCAGGCGCGGCGGCTTGGCGATCGGATCGATGTAGTAGGTGCCGCCGTTGTCCAGCTTCAGTTCGCCGCCCCATTTTTCCGGGGTGTCGAATTCGATGGACTCGATGGAGGCTTCCAGATCCCGCTTCGGAAGGTAAAAAACCAGCCCGCCGCTGGGGCCATGCTGGATCATGATGTTTGCCATTTGACGCTCCTGCAGGACCGGCGGAGCCGAAGCTCCGCCGGTGATCCGGTTAGCGAACCAGGTCGAAGTTGTAGTCGGTGGTGCCCATGCCGATCGTTTCCTTGTCGAGTTGCTCAAGGACGGCGTTCGTCAGTTGGGTGACCACGGACATCATGCCTTCGTAGCCCAGGGTCGTGGCGCGGTGCATGTGGTGACGGTCGAAGATCGGGAAGCCGATACGGATCAGCGGCACTTCGAACTCTTCACCCTTGTAGCGGGTGTCGCGCTGGATGTACTTGCCGTAGGAGTTGCCGATCAGGAAGTCCGGCTTGTCCGTGAAGCACAGGCTGCGCATGTGCCACAGGTCGTTGCCGGCATAGACCTTGCCATTGACACCGAACGGGCTGGAGTCGAGCAGCTTCTGCACGATCTTGACCCAACGCTTGGTGGCGTTGTGCGACAGGATGTGCGTCGGCTCGGCGCCGACTTCGAGCAGGACCTTGACCATGCCCAGGACGAAGTCCGGGTCGCCGTAGATGGCGAACTTCTTGCCGTGCAGCCAGGCGTGGCTGTCGGAGATCAGGTCCATGCAGCGACCGCGTTCCAGTTCCAGCGAGGCCGGGATCGGCTGGCCGGTGACTTCGGAAACCTTCATCAGGAATTCGTCGGTCCACTCGACACCCATCGGGATGTTGAGCTTCGGCACTTCGTGGTTCCAGGTGGCTTCGACGAACTTCTTCGTCTTTTCCAGCTGGGTCGGCTGCAGCAGGATGGTCGTGTAGGCGTTCGGTGCGTCCTTGACTTCGTCCATCGTCGTGCCGCCGGCGTACATGCGGAATTCGCCGTCAGCCGGGGTGTCGAAGACTTCGGAGGGGTCGGAGAGCATGGTGTAGCCAACGCCCATCTCGCTCAGCATGCGCTTGATCACACGGTAGTTGCCCAGGTAGGTCTCGAAGCCAGGAACGATGTTGACCTTCTTGTTCGAGCCGACAACCTTGCCTTCCATGTTGTTCAGCGTGAAGTAGCGGAGGATGCCTTCTTCCATGTTGTCCCAGCCGGTCGTGTGCGAACCGACGAAGGACGGGGTATGGGCGTAAGGAACCGGGTATTCCTGGGGAATGTTGCCGGCCTTCTTGGTGTTGTTGATGAAGGCATTCAGGTCGTCACCGATGACTTCCGCCATGCAGGTGGTGGAGACCGCAATCATGTCCGGCTTGTAGATCGCCTTGGCGTTCTCCAGACCGTCGATCATGTTCTTCTGACCACCGAACACAGCTGCATCTTCCGTCATCGAGTCGGAAACGCAGGAGCACGGTTCCTTGAAGTGACGGTTGAAGTAGGAGCGGAAGTAGGCGACACAACCTTGCGAGCCATGCACGTAGGGCAGGGTCTTGTGGAAGCCGGTGGCGCAGAGGACGGCACCGAGCGGCTGGCAGGCCTTGGCCGGATCAACGGTCAGGGCTTCGCGCTTGAAGTTGAGATCCTGGTATTCCTGGGTGGTCGACCACATGAAAGTTTCGAACACCTTGTCCGGGGCGTGACCTTCTTCGAACTGCTGGCGCTTTTCAGCCAGGTTCTTCTTGTAGTCGTCGTCGCGGAACAGCGGGTAACAGGGCTTGATGTTGTCTGCGGTTTGCATTTGCGATCTCCTTGCCGGCCCCGCTCATCTGCGGTGACCGGCACAAGGTTTAAGGATTTGCTTAGGCGGCCTTCTTGACTTCTTCGGCTGCAACCTGCTTCCACGGCGGGGTCAGGTTCTTGAACGTCGGGTTCGACAGGGCGATGTCCATGTCACGGGCGAAGATCGCGAAACCGTCGTAACCGTGGTACGGGCCCGAGTAATCCCAGGAGTGCATCTGACGCAGCGGAATACCCATCTTCTGGAAGATGTACTTTTCCTTGATGCCGGAGCCGACCATGTCGGGCTTCAGGCGCTTGACGAACTCTTCCAGCTCGAAACCGGTGACGTCGTCGTAGAGCAGGGTGGCATCACCCATTTCCTTGATCGTGCGGTCGTAGTCGTCGTTGTGGGCGAATTCGTAGCCGGTGCCGATGACTTCCATGCCGAGGTCTTCGTAGGCGCCGATCACGTGACGCGGGCGCAGGCCGCCAACGTACAGCATGACCTTCTTGCCCTGCAGACGCGGCTTGTACTTGGCGATGATGGCATCCATCATCACCTGGTAGCGGGCGATCATGGCTTCGGTCTTTTCCTTGATGGAATCGTCGAAGAAAGCGGCGATGCGGCGGCAGGATTCGACAATCTTCGTCGGGCCGAAGAAGTTGTATTCCATGTAGGGAATACCGTACTTCTCTTCCATGTGACGCGAGATGTAGTTCATCGACCGGTAGCAGTGCAGCAGGTTCAGCTTGACCTTCGGCGTGTTCATCATTTCGGCGATGGTGCCGTCGCCGGACCACTGTGCCGTCACGCGCAGACCCATCTCTTCCAACAGGATGCGCGTCGCCCAGGCGTCGCCACCGATGTTGTAGTCACCGATGATGGCGACGTCGTACGGGGTCGATTCGCAAGGCTGACCGTCGCGCTTGTCGAGGACCCAGTCGCGGATCGCGTCGTTGGCGATGTGGTGGCCCAGGGACTGGGAAACACCGCGGAAGCCTTCGCAGCGAACCGGCACGATGGGCTTGCCGATGGCGGCAGCGCCCTTCTTGGAGACCGACTCGATGTCGTCACCGATCAGGCCGATCGGGCACTCGGACTGAACCGAAATACCCTTGTGCAGCGGGAACAGTTGTTCGACTTCTTCGATCAGCTTGGCCAGCTTCTTGTCGCCGCCGAAAACGATGTCCTTTTCCTGGAAGTCGGAAGTGAAGTTCATCGTGCCGAAGGAGTCGATACCGGTGGTGCCGACGTAGTAGTTGCGGCGACCGGCGCGGGAGTACTGACCGCAGCCGACGGGGCCGTGCGAGATGTGGATCATGTCCTTGATCGGACCCCAGACCACGCCCTTGGAACCGGCGTAGGCACAACCACGGATGGTCATGACGCCCGGCAGGGACTTGCGGTTGGAAGTGATGCACTTCTTCGATTGTTCGACAGTAACGTCGTTGGCGGCCAGGTGCTTAGCACGGTCCTTCTTGGCCTTTTCCGGGTAAACCTCGAGCACCTCGGCAATGAGGGCGTCGGTTTCTTCGCGAGACAGAGTCGTCATTTTTTCCTCCTGACGCCGCCACCAATCTGTGGCCGGCGCACTGGTTGAAGTTGGCGACCGTCGAAACGGTCACCGGTCTTGCGATACTTAGGCAGCAGCAGCTTCGGCGGCCAGTTCGGCGGCGGTCTTGCCGACGATGGTTTCGTCTTCGGCTTCCATGATGCCGAACTCCATTAGCAGCTCTTCCAGCTCTTCCATCTCGATCGGGGTCGGGATGACGAAGTTGGTGTTGTTGTTGATCTTGTTGGCCAGGGCGCGGTATTCGTCGGACTGCTTGTGCGACGGATCGTATTCAACACAGGTCATGCGGCGGATTTCAGCGTGCTGCACAACGTTGTGACGCGGCACGAAGTGGATCATCGTGGTGCCGAGGCGGGCAGCCAGAGCCATGATCAGTTCGTCTTCGCGGTCGGTGTTGCGCGAGTTGCAGATCAGGCCGGCCAGACGGACGGAACCCGAGTTTGCATACTTCACGATGCCCTTGGCGATGTTGTTGGCGGCGTACATGGCCATCATTTCGCCCGAGCAGACGATGTAGATTTCCTGGGCCTTGTTTTCGCGGATCGGCATGGCGAAGCCACCGCAGACCACGTCACCGAGCACGTCGTAGAAGACGAAATCGAGATCTTCGTCGTAGGCGCCTTCTTCTTCAAGGAAGTTGATGGCGGTGATGACGCCGCGGCCGGCACAGCCGACGCCGGGTTCCGGGCCACCGGATTCAACGCACTTGATGCCGCCGAAACCGACGGAAAGGACGTCTTCCAGTTCGAGATCTTCAACGGAACCGGCTTCGGCAGCCAGGTGCATGACGGTCGTCTGGGCCTTGCTGTGCAGGATCAGGCGGGTGGAGTCAGCCTTCGGGTCGCAGCCGACGATCATGACCTTCTTGCCGGATTCGGCGAGGGCCGCAACCAGATTCTGGGTGGTGGTCGATTTGCCGATCCCGCCCTTGCCGTAAATGGCGCATTGACGCAGTTTTGCCATGGTGTAATCTCCTTAGTCTGTCAGTCGATTTGAAAAGGAATTGGTGAGTGTCGCGACTGACCTTCTGCATGTAGCGTGCCAGGTCGGCTGACAGACCCTAAGTTGATGATTTTCAAATGAAAACAAAAAACAGTCTGGCACTCCCCGGGGCGGTGCTTTGCGACAAAGACCCTGCCTTGTGTAGGGGTGACGACAAAGCGGCGAGCACAAGCGAGACAAATCCGTGTTCAGGAGACGACACGCTCCGCTCCGGCGCCTTGCCAAGCAGCCACGGGCGTCCGCCCGGGGCAACCGACAAGGCGACACTGCCGCGCAGCGCCAGATTGCCGATCAACCGCTGCAACCTGCCGGCTGTCGTGCTTGGCAGCCTGACCTACCAGCGCCACCCTTCGCCCTTGCTGCTCGATGGCGTCGCCGAATTGCACCGCGATCTCTTCCGCCGGCTCGACGAGGCCGGGACGGATGCCCGTGGCGAGGTCTTCCGCGATTACCTGACCGTACATTTCCAGCTCGAATGGCTGGAGGAGATGGGTTACACCGGCGGCCAGAAGGGCCGGGCCAAGGCCAATTACGCGCGCATGATCCGTGGCTGGAGTTTCGATTCCGACAGCCGCGAAGGGGCGGTGCTGAAAGGCTGGGTCGAGTCCCGCTTCGGCCTGCTGCCGCGCTGGCACGGGCAGCCACTGCGCGATCCGGCGGACGATGCCTACGGTCGCTACATGGAAATGCGTTCGCAGGGTCTGTATGGCACCAACGCGCTGGAAGCCCAGTTCGACCTGGTCTATACCTACTGTCAGTACGAACTGGCCCGGCGCCACCCGGGGGCGCGTCATGTCACGCTGTATCGTGGGGTCAACCGCGTTGCCGACCACGAAATCCTCAGTCGCGGCGAGGGCGGGCGGCACACGCTGCTGTTCAACAACCTGAATTCATTTACCTGCAGCCGTGACCGTGCCTGTGAGTTCGGTGACTACATTCTTTCGGTCGACGTGCCCCTGAGCAAGATTTTCTTCTATTGCGGGCTGCTGCCCGGCATTCTCCAGGGCGAGGATGAGTTCCTGGCGATCGGCGGCGTCGCCGATGTCACGTTGTCGACAATCTGATTGCCTGGCAATCAGGCTTCCTTGTCCTGCAGTCCCGGATCGGCAGCAATGATGGCGTCCAGTGTCGCCAGTGCCTCGGCGTAGGCAAAGTCCTCGATTTCGTTGCCCAGCCTGCTGGCCGAACGGCCGGCGAGGCGTGACAGTCCAGGCTTCAGGCGCTGGAAGGCATTGAGTGCGCCAATGTCGTCGGTGGCCAGCAGATGGCGCAGGTTGCCGACTTCAGCGGCGATGCCGGGGTAGTCGACGGCCTCTTCGGGGGCAGCAGGGCGCGTCCCGGTGTCGCCGGCACGCAGCGCCGAGAAAGCACTGCAGAATTCATCGATATGGCTGGCCAGCGCAGCGATTCGTTCCGGGATTTCATTATCCGGTCGTTGCTCGACAATGGCCCGTTCGATTTCTCCGGCTTTCACCGAAATGCCGAGCAGTCCCAGGGTTGCCGCGGATCCTTTCAGTGAGTGGGCCAGCCGGCGTGCAGCGTTCTGGTCGTTTTCCGCCAGCATGGCGGTGATCCGGGCGGCACCGTCGCGATGCGTGTTGCCGAACTGTTCCAGCAGCCGCCACAGCCGGTCGGCCTGACCGAGAGTCGAGCGTAGTCCGAGCTTGCTGTCGAGTCCCGGCAGGGATTCCAGTCCCCGGGTATCGCCCTTGGCTGCATTCGCCTGCGGCGTGATCGAGGCGGCCGTGGCGACGTCCTTGCCAGCCTTCAGCCAGCGCAGGATCGCGTCATACAGGACGGCTGGCTCCACCGGTTTGGCAATATGCTCGTTCATGCCGGCAGCCAGCGTGGTCTCGCGATCCTCATCGAAGGCATTGGCGGTCATTGCCAGGATCGGTGTCGTCGCATGCGCTGGCAGGCGGCGGATTCGCTGGGCAGCTTCCAGGCCATCCATGTTCGGCATCTGGACGTCGAGCAGGATCAGGTCGTAGGCAGTGTCACCGGCCATTTCAACGGCTTCGCAGCCATCATCGGCAACATCGACCTGCAGGTCGACCTGGCGCAGCATGTCGATCGCGACTTCCTGATTGAGCAGGTTGTCTTCCGCCAGCAGCACGTGGTAGCCCTTCAACTGCCGGCGTAATTGTCCGATGTCGTTGTTCGCCGCCGCTGTGTGTCCTGTTGGCGAAGCGTGGTCGATCTGGTCATGGAAACGTTCGATGGCGACCAGCAGGCTGGATGGTGTCATCGGCTTGGGAATGAAACCGGCGAAGCCGAAAGTTGTGAGTTCCGTACGTGGTGCGCCGAGGGTGCCGCTGACCAGGAAGGTTTGCGGGCGTTTGTTCAGGGCCATGGCGTGCAGGCGGCGGCCGATCTCGAGACCGTCCATCCCGGGCATCTGCCAGTCGAGGAGGATCAAACCGAAGGGATCGCCGGCGGCGTCGGCAGCAGCGATCAAGTCCAGGGCTTCCTGACCCGAAGCCAGGCATTGCGGACGCGCGCCCAGTTCGCTCAGCACGGCTGCGACCGAGCTGCGGGCGTCCTCGACGTCGTCGACGACCAATGCCCGGGTCCCGGCGGGCAGGATCTGTTCGCTGTTGCGCCGGCTGAATCCGGCAACCTTGCCAAACGGCAGTTCGATCCAGAAAGTGCTGCCCTTGCCGGACTGGCTGACAACGCCGACATGACCGCCCATCAGGTCCACCAGGCGGCGCGTGATGGCCAGCCCCAGACCGGTGCCTCCGTAGCGTCGGGTCGTCGACGCATCGGCCTGCTCGAAGGCGCGGAACATTCGGGTCTGCTGCTCCGCCGTCATGCCGATGCCGGTATCCTGAACCTCGAAGCGGATCAGCAGGCTTTCCTGGCGGTCGTCGACGATCATGCCGCGAACAATGACGCTGCCGTGCTCGGTGAACTTGACGGCGTTACTGATGAAATTGATCAGTACCTGGCCGAGGCGCAGGCCGTCGCCATGCAAGGCGGGCGGCAGGGCGGAGATGTCGGCGACCAGTTCCAGGCCTTTGGCCTGTGCCTTTTCAGCGACCAATGCACAGGCATTGCTGACGATGCGGTCGATATCGAAGTCGGTTGGCTCCAGCGACATCTTGCCGGCTTCGATTTTCGAGAAATCGAGAATGTCGTTGATGATCCCGAGCAGGTGGTTGGCTGCACCGGTGACCTTGTCGAGCTGCTGGGCATGGCGTGGGTCGCCGATTTCGCGCCGGAGCATCAGGGTCAGGCCGATGATGGCGTTCATCGGGGTACGGATCTCGTGGCTCATGTTGGCGAGGAAGGCGCTCTTGGAGCGGCTGGCCGCCTGCGCGGCGTCGCGTGCCTCGGCGAGTTCGACGGTACGCTCGGTAACCAGTTCCTCGAGATGGTTGCGATAGCGTTCCAGGTCCTTTTCTGCCTGTTTGCGTTCGGTGATGTCGGTCCACACCACGGCCGCCTGCATGTTGTCTTCCATGCGGATCGGCTTGACGGACAGCCAGAAGTTGCGGATTGTGCCGTCCTTGCAACGGTAGCGTTTTTCGAAGGCGGAACCGCCATGTTCCAGCAGGTTCTGGACGTTGCGTTCGACGTTGGCCCGTTCCGTGGCATCGGCCTGGATGGCATGGATGTCGAGGGCAGCGAATTCCTCGCGCGAGTAGCCAAGGTGTTTGCAGGCTGCATCGTTGAACTCGATGAAGCCCATGCTTTTCAGGTCAAGCAGCAATATGCCGTGGTCGGCCTGGCCGACGATGGTCGAAAAAAGCTCCTCTCGGCGGCGCAAGGCTTCGGTTGCCGCCTTGATCGAGGAAATGTCCTGAACCATGCCGATGGCGCGCAAGGGTTTGCCGGTTGGCGCGAACTCGATTTCGGCGCGCTGGCGTACCCACTTGTGGACTTCGCCGCTACGGATCCGGTGTTCGACATCGAAAATTCCGCTTTTTTGCGCTGCACGCCAGTTGTCGAGCACCTGCTGGCGATCAGCGCTTTCCACGCTCTGCAGGAGGTCAAGCCAGTTCTTCGACTGGTGCAGCGAGATGCCCAGGATGCTGGCAGCCTCCTCCGAGCCGGTCAACGAGTCGTTGCCGAAATCGAAAATCCAGCTGCCGATACGGGCAATGGCCTGGGTCCGTTCCAGTGCCTTCTGGCTGGCCCGGACTTCTTCCTGGGCCGTATGTTCCGCCGTGATGTCACGGCCGATGCCGAGGACACCGAACAGGCGGCCATGTTCGTCGCGCACGGCGATCTTGTGAATGGTCTGCAGTTCCCGGTGGCCGTCCTGGAAAGTGCGCCATTCCTGATGCGCGACCGGCTCGTCTGACTCGGCTGCACGTCGGTCGCGTTCCTGATAACTCTCGGCGTCGCCGGTCGGAAACAGCTCGAGATCGGTCTTGCCGACAATCTCGCTCTCGGGTTTGCCGACAAAGCTTTCAAAGCGTGGATTGCAGCGCCGGTAGCGGCCTTCGGCATCCTTGAACCAGACCAGGTCGGGCATGCTGCGGACCAGCAATGTCAGTTGCTGGCGTTCGTTGCGCAACTTGTTCTCTGCTTTTTCCCGGCCGAGCAGACTCTCGCCGAAGGCGAGGGTGGCAGTCGCCAGATCCTTCAGGAAAAAGCCGCGGACCTGGCGCAATTCCTCGATTTCGTTGCTCTCCAGCGCATGATGCCTGCCAAGACGGGTCAATGCGCCGGAGACGGTGGCCAGAAAACGGGAGGTGGTCCAGATCAGCGCCAGCCACAGCAGCACCATCAGGAAGAAAAGCAGCCAGGCGGTCATGGCGGCGCTGTCCATGTTTTCCCGCAGCCGCTTTTCGCCATCTTCCATGCGGGTCAGCGAAGCCTGGGTCAGGCTGGACGACAGGTGATGCATCTGGGTGGTGAAGGCCATGTAACGCAAGTAGGCGTTCTCGACATGCTGGCCGGCAACACCGGGATCGATGGCGACGAGATCCGTGGTCGATACCGCCTGCATGCGATATTCGGAAAAGGCCTCGTGGCCCCGGCGAAAGGCTTCGTCGAGATCGGGGTAAGGATTCCCCGCGTGCAGTTTCACCAACTGGCTTTCGAGATCGGCCAGCGAGTCGACCACGCGTGTATGCACGCGGTAAATGCTGGCTTCGTCGGCGTCGCCGCTGCGGGCACCGCGTAATACCTCGACCAGCATGGTCTGGATGCGCTGCATGTCCAGTGCGAGGTGGCCGGCGGTTGCCTGCATGCGCAGATCGTCGGCCTGCGCCGAGACCATCCGGTGGTTGTCCTGCTGGTGCTTTTCCAGCGTCTGCCAGCCAAACATGAACGCTGTGGCAATGCCCAGCACCACTGGCATGAAGAAGAGCAGCAGGAATTGCAGGCGGCGAAGTGGCATGGCAGTCAGCGCAGCAATTCGGTCCACATTTCCGGACGGATGCTGGCAACGTATTCATAGCCGGCTTCGCCGCGCTGGGCGAAGATCACGACGGTACCTTCCGGTTTGACGAAAAAGCCGATGAGATCGGCAAGATTGGGCGCGTGGGCAATCAGCAGACGATTGCTGCCGGCTGGTAGCGGCTCGCGCAAAATCTTTTCCAGCGCTGTCAGGCGAGGTATTTTCTCTTCGCTGGTCATGTTGGCCGAATACATCAGCGGACTGCTGACGGTAAAGTTCTGGCCGAACATCAGTGTCGCCGATTCGCGTGTCCGGCACATCGGGCTGGCACGGACGTCACTCACGGGAATGCGAGCGCTGCGTATCTGCTTTCCGATATCGCGCATCAACTTGCGTCCTTTGCCGGACAGGACCCGTTGCGTCGAACAATCGTTCAGATCGACATGCGGGAAGCGGTCCGCACGACTGTTGTCGGTGTCGCCGTGGCGCACATAGAGTACATAGCCCCCCTGGCGCAATTGCTGCAGTGTTTCCCGGGTTGCCATCCTTTCGGTGAAGGCAGGGGGTGCTGCCGGCTTTTCCCCCTTGGCCATGAGCGGGGCCGAGATGAAGATGGCCAGCAGGAAGAGGCTGCAACGCATGCTTTTCCCGTTCACTGCCCTGGCTCCGGATGGTCGGCGAATTTGTCGGCAATGGCCGAGAAATCGTCGATCCGTTTGATGAAACAGTCCACGATGCGTGGATCGAAATGCTGGCCGCGTCCTGCCTTGATGATTTCGATGGTTTTTTCCAGCGGGAAGGCTTCCTTGTAATGCCGCTTGCAGATCAGGGCATCGAAAACGTCGGCCAGGGCCATCAGGCGGGCTGAAACCGGGATTTCCTCGTCACAGAGTCCGGCCGGATAGCCGCTGCCGTCCCACTTTTCATGATGGCCGCCGGCGATTTCGCGGGCGACTTCGAGAAAGCTCAGTGAATAGCGTTCGTTGTCTGTCGGCTGGTGTTTCGCCCGGTCACCGAGCACGCGGTTGATCGCCTCATCCAGGGCATCGGCACCGATGCTGGCGTGGGTTTTCATGATTTCGAATTCTTCGGCGGTCAGGCGTCCCGGCTTGAGCAGGATGCAGTCGGGGATGCCGACCTTGCCGATATCGTGCAACGGAGCCGCCTTGGCAATCAGGATCTGTTGTGCCGGCGCGAGTTGACCGGCAAAGCCGGGGTGCTCGGCCAGGTCGGCCATCAGGACCTCGATGTAACCACGGGTGCGCAGCAGGTGGTTGCCGGTTTCGTTGTCGCGTTTTTCGGCCAGCGTGGCCAGCGCATGCATGCCGACATCCTTGATCAGCTCGACTTCACGGGTGCGCCGGGTGACCCGTGCCTCGAGGATTTCGTTCTGTCGGGCGAGGTGATCGCGGCTGGCCTTCAGTTCCAGTTGCGTGCGGATTCTGGCCAGCAGGATGGCCGGCTTGATCGGTTTGGTCACGTAATCGACGGCGCCCATCTGCAGGCCGACGGCTTCGTCGTTGTCGGCATCCATGGCGGTGACGAAAATGACCGGGATATCCCGGCTGGCTGGATTGGCCCGCAGTTGCTCGAGTGTCTGGTAGCCGTCCATGCCGGGCATCATGATGTCGAGCAGGATCAGTTCGGGGCGCGGCTCGCTACTTGCGACCTTCAGTGCGCGCTCGCCTGAATTGGCAACCCGGACGCGATACTCGCCGTCGAGAATGCCGCCAACGACCGCCAGATTGTCCGGCGTGTCGTCCACCACCAATATCGTGGGACGTTCTATTTTCGTCATTGGACCAGCCTTTCCTCCAGGATATTGATGACCGAATTTTATTGTATTTGTAGTATTTGTCAGTAAATCGGTTTTTGCCTATATTGCACTTATGCCGTCGGTTTGTCCATTTCAAAACACGATATCGCCAGAGCAGGCATGGATCCCGGGTGGGGGAAAATGTTCCATAACGGCTTGTCGGAAAGCTGACAGTGACGTCCTGGCTCGTCCCGGAGTGCCTGTTTCCGCAAGCCATGGCAACAGGCCTGGATTTTGCATTGACAGGGTCCACCCCAACTCAAGAGCAAAAAACATGACCCCCGAACTGCGTGCAAAACTGCTGGCCGGCCTCAAGGACGGCAGCATCGTTCCTTACCTTGGACCGGGTGTACTTGCCGATGTGAAGAACGTGGCGACCGGCGCGCCGATTCCCGCCGACAGCGATTCGCTGATCATCGCGATGAACGACGGCAAGCCGATGGCGCCCAAGCTGATGTACGAATTTCCGCGCGCGGCGATGAATGTCGAACTCAAGCGTGGCCGGACGTCGGTGACCAAGTTCCTCAATCGCACCTATGGCGAGACGAAGTGGACACGGGCTGCCTTCCACGACTGGTTGCAGGCGATTTCCCCGGGCTACGTCATCGACATCAATCGGGATACGCAATTGCAGGCTTCCTACGCAGCAATTCCGCACAACCTGATCGTCGGCATTGCCCGGATTGCCGGAACGGCCTTCCGCTACAAGATTTTTGCCTGGGACGGCAGCGCCTACCAGCGCGCCGAAACCATCGATGTCAGCAAGCCCGTGCTGTTCAAGCCGATGGGTACGCCGTTGCCGGAAGGCGACTACATCGCCTCCGATGCCGACTACGTCGATTTCATCACCGAACTGATGGGGGGCTTCTCGATCCCGCCGGAGGTCAAGGAACTGCGTAAAGGCAAGCAGTACCTGCTGATGGGCATGCGCCTGAATCGCGACACCGAGCGCATGGTCATGGCCGACATGATCTACTCGGCGGCCGAGCCAGCCGGTTGGGTGTTCATCGCCGAACCGACAGCGAAGGAAAAGCGCTACTGCAAGAAGATCGGTCTGGAAATCATCGACGCCGACATCTTCGAGTTCATCGGCGCGGCGGTCGCAGCCTGATCCGCTATCGACCGTCGTCCGGCATGGCCAGGCGACGGTCGATGTCTTTTGCCGATTCGGCAAATTCGTCGGCCGGCATTGGTCGCGAGAGGAAGTAGCCCTGGCCGTAATGGCAGCCCATGGCGCCCAGCATCTGCATCTGCGCAGCATTTTCCACGCCTTCGGCAACAACCTTCAGGCCCAGGCTGCGGGCCATGGCGATGATGGCTTCAACCAGCGAGTGCTCGCTGTTTCCCGGCTGCATGTCCTGGACGAAAGCGCGATCGATCTTCAGCGTATCGAGCGGAAAACGCTTCAGGTAGGAAAGCGACGAATAGCCGGTGCCGAAGTCGTCGAGATAGACGGGAATGCCGAGTTGCTGGACGGCATGCAGCCACGACTGGGCCTCGCTGATATTGTTGAGCAGGATGCCCTCGGTGATTTCCACCGCCAGTCGCCCGGGCTCGACGCCGTGGCGGGCCAGTGCATCGGCGATGGCGGCTGGTGGCAGCCCATGCGGTATCTGTCGCCCGGAAACATTGATCGACAGATAGTGCGTGCTGCCCGCTGCCTGCCAGGTGGCCAGCTGGGCGCAGGCGGTTTCCAGCACCCACAGGCCGATTTCGTTGATCAGGCCGGATTGCTCGACGATCGGGATGAAATGGTCCGGCGGGATCAGTCCGCGCTCCGGGTGGCGCCAGCGGATCAGCGCTTCGGCGCCGGCAACGCGGTGATTAGCCAGTTCGGCAATCGGCTGGTAATAGAGTACGAACTGCTGCTCGCGGACGGCCTGGCGCAAATCGTTTTCCATGTGCCGGCGCTGTTCTGCAGCTTCAGCCAGCGTCGGATCGAAGAATGCGGACTGGTTGCCACCGCTGGCCTTGGCCTTGTCGCAGGCCAGTTCGGCATGACGCAGCAGGCTGGGGGCATCGCTGCCGTCGCTGGGAAACAGCGTGATGCCAATACTCGCGGTGAGCTGTATCGGCGAACCGTCAATCAGGTAAGGCTGGCGCAGCGATCCGGTGAGGCGCTCGATGACCTTGTCGATGGTTTCATCGTCATTCAGGTTCTGCAGCATCACGGCAAAGATGTCGGCCGACAGACGGGCCAGTGTGTCGTTGCTCTTCACCGTCGCGCTCAGGCGCCCGGCAATGGCACGCAATATCTCGTCGCCAGCGGGTACGCCGACGCCTTCGGTGATCAGCCTGAACTTGTCGAGATCGACATGGAGCAGCGTGAAGCCGCTTCCCGGATGCTGGTGATGTTGCCTGATCCGGCTCTGCAACTGCTGTTCCAGGCTGGCCCGGTTGGCCAGGCCGGTCAGTGGGTCGGTCATCGCCTGGCGGCGGGCCGCGGCTTCCGCTTCCTTCAGTGCGGAAACATCATGGGCAACCCCCTGCAGGATGTCGTTGCCGACCGGGCTGAGCACCAGGTTGAGCCAGCGGTGCCCGTGCGCCGGCCGCAGCAGCAGGGCGTCCAGTGTGGCCGGCATTTTTGTCGCGAAGACGCCGGCAATCAATTCGCCGACGGCTTCGGGTTTTTCCCAGGATAGTGCGGTCAACTGCAGTTCACCGGCAAATTCCTCGGCGCCGGCGATGCCGAGAAGGCGGGCCAGGGCCGGGTTCCAGGAAGCGATCCGGCCGCCGCGTTCGACGATGAAGATGCCGCTTTCGGCGTTGTTGAAGATGGCGTGGTATTTCTGTTCGTCCAGTTCGCCCTGCAGGCGCAATGCGTGTTCCTTTTCCAGCGCCTGCACCAGGCGGGTGGCCAGGGCGTTGACGTCGCCGGCCAGGCGGCCGATTTCGGTATTGCCATGGCCGGGCGGGACCGGCAGGCGATCGCCTGCTGTCGGGTCCATCCGGTGCAGGTTGCGCGACATTGCGCTGATCGGATGAATGATGAAGGCCAGCAGCGTGACGACCATGGCGCCGGCGATCAGCGCCAGTTGCCAGGCCAGTTGCAGCGTGCGGTCGATGATGTCGTCGCGGATCCGGCCTTCGATGACCGCCGGGTCCGGGGTCAGATGTATGCGGCCGATCACGTCGCTTTCGATGAACGGCGAATGGATGGTGCGCATCAGACTGCCGCGCGGTTCGTTGCCGGAGATCGGGCTGGCGTTGCCACGCTGGACGTCGGCCAGGATCTGGCCATTCTCGTGGATGGTCACGCGCAGTACTTCGGTATTGCTCAGCAGGCCGCTGGCAACTTCCCGGGCGAGTTCGCGGTCCTTGACGAAACAGGCCACGCGCAGGGTGCTCTGCACGGTGTCCAGCAACTGTTCGAGACGCACCCGCGATTGCTGCTCGGCCTGTTCCCGGGCGATTTGCATGGTGTAGGCAACGGTGGCGATGCCGACCAGCACGAAGGCGAGGATGGTCACCAGGATCGAACGGAGCAGGATGCCGTCACGGATGAACAGGTGTCTCATCGCTGCCTCACGGCGGAAACTCGAAGACGATGCGCAGCCGCGCGTCGACCTGGCTGCGTTCGAGATAGGCGATGGCGCCTGGGCGGGTCAGCAACTGCTGGATCACCTGTGTTTCACTGCTTGCCTGCAGCGGCGGCGTTGCCTTGCCGGAAAAGTGCAGGCGGCTCCAGTAGGCGTTGATGCTGGCCGGGTCCTTGTTGACCAGGCGCTGGTAAAACAAGGTGCGCAGCGGGCTGCCGGGAGGCTGGTCGATCGGCAGTGCCGGGGCACCGGACGGCAGGGCGCGGAAACGCCCCATGAAGATATTGGTGACCTCTTCGTGGCTGAGCTTTTCCACGCCCTGGCGGGCGGGTACCACCACCACCGGGTCGGCCTGTACCCCGCTGCCTGTCAGCAGCGCCAGAATCAGGAGGGCGCAGGTTGCGGGCCGCATGCCTGGCTCAGAAGATGAAATCCAGTGCCAGACTGAAGACGTTCATGCGGCCGTCCCAGTCGCGGTTGGCATTGCGCATCGGGAAGCGCGAATCGCGTTCCCCCCTGATCATGTCCACTTGGGCTTTCAGCGCCATGTTCTGCATGAAATCCCAGCGTGCGCCGAAGCTGACGGTTGCCTGATCGGCGTGAGTCTGGTCAATGAAATCGCGGATGCCGGCAGCGATCAGCGGCGGCATGGGGGTGCTCAGTCTTGCCGAACTCGAACGGGTACGCGAATAACCCAGGTAGGGCGTGGTCTGGCCGATGCGGTAGGCGGCAATCAGGTAGCCGGAGGTGGTGTCTTCATAGGCCGAGGTATCGTAGCGGATGTGGCTGATCTGGCCCTGGACCTGCAGACGCCCTTCGTCGTACGCGAAACCCAGTGAATCGTAGGTGGCATGGCGGCCGACGATCGACAATTCCGGCGCGGCGGCGAGGATGTCGATCGGAAAGCCGGCCTGGCGCGCGGCTTCATTGAGTGGTTGCTGATGCTTGAAACGGATTTGCGAGCGGCCGATACGGAATTGCCAGGGGCCATTGATGTAATCGAGGTGACCGCCAAACATGCGCGAGCCGCGCAGATTCCAGGTATAGGGTTTGACGAACGGCGTTTTTTCCCCAGCCCAGCCGGCAAAGACCTTGCCGCGCAGCAGGCCGGCGCCGGTGTCGGTGGTCATGCTGGCATCGATGCCATCGAAGAACGACACCACGATCGGGCCGAAGTAATCGGCAGAGGGACGGACCGCCAGATTGGCGTAACCGACCATCCGTGAATCGGCCTGCATGTAGAACTCGGTGCCCATGCGTCCGAGGCGCACGGTGAAATCAGGGGTCAGGTCATGGCGCAGGAAGGCCCAGTTCAGTTCGGGACGCCAGCTGCCGTCGTAGCGGTAACGGGCGATACCCTGGATGACGGCGGCGGTTCGGGCGTTCAGCGTCAGGTTGGCCTGCAGGCCGAGCATCGAGTCAACCTTGCCGCTCCAGTGCTTGCCCAGCCCGTCGGGTTGCGACAGGTCGCGGACGAATTCTGCGTCGGCATCGTCGGAGCGGGCGATGCCAACCGTACCGAAACCCTTGATGTCGAGTGCCGGCCACGGATTGCTTTCCGCCTGCGATTCGGCATGTGCCAGCGGCATTGCTGCCAGGGTGATTGCCATCAAGCGGAGAAGCCCGTCGCGGTAGTTCATGAGAGGCCAACCTGTTCGCTGTCTTGTTGTTTATTGATCTGGATTATGCGCTTAGTCTGAGGATTTTGTCGTCAGCCTGTCCTCGATCACGCCGACATTTCCTTTGTCCGGAAACCGACAATCCGGCCAGGAATTCTGCGGTCGACCCGCATTTTTGCTGGGTTTTCAGTACGGCAAGGAAATTGCTAGACCCGGGTACGAACAATATTTCTACTCAGGGAAGGAAAAGCAAAATGCTGATGGATCGTTACGAATCGCTCTTTTTCAACGCCAACTTCAAGGAAGCCGCCAGCGATGCCGGCTGGGTCGCCTATCGTGGCGAACTGGTCCTGAAGGAAGGTGAAGTGGCGGATGCGCATGGACGTCGCAAGCCGCCGCAGGAAGTCATGAAGCAGGCCATCCTGCTGACCGCTGGCGACGAACTGAAGCTGCTCTCCGGTTCGCTCGACGAACTGCAGTATTTCCCGGCCCTGCTCGACAAGTACGGCGCCGACATCAAGCCCGGTACCAGCGTCGTGCTGTATACGGTCAACATCGACAATCCCTTCGTTTCCATGGTCAATGGCGCTCCGGTCATCTTCATCCCGATGGTTCAGGGCATGGTGTGGAACGAACTGTGCGACATCGTCGCGCTGGACAAGGGTGACTTCAAGGGCATGAGCGCTGCCGACAAGGTGCTGACGCTGTACAAGGCCCTGAAGGACAACAAGTTCAAGTATCCCGAAGTGGCGATCGCAGAGGCGTTGACCAAGACCAACGCCAACAAGCGCGAAAACCACGGCGCCATCTGATGCCATGGGATGAGCGTTATTCGCTCGGGGTGGCGGACATGGACGCCACCCACCGGGAATTCGTCGCCATGGCCGATGCCCTGCTGGTGGCGTCCGATGATGAATTTCCCGGGTTGTTCGCACAATTGCGCGAACACACCCGTCTGCATTTCGAGCATGAGGGCCGATTGATGAAGGCCTGCCGCTTTCCGGCCATCGGCGAGCACAACAGCGAGCATCTGCGTGTGCTCGGCGAACTGGCACATTTCGGCCGCAGCGTCGCCGCCGGTCGTCTGACCCTGGCGCGTGACTATGTCAGGGCGTTGCCCGACTGGTTCGCCACTCACCTGGCGACCATGGATGCCGCATTGGCCGCGCGACTGAAGGCTGCGCCACAAGCCTGACAAAAATCTCCAGTTCGCCCTGTTTGATGATGTTTGGGCGGAAACCCGCGTGATAAACTGCAAAAAATGGCAACTTTTACAGATTGCAGGGGGGCTGATGGCGGCGAAGTGGTCAGGGCGTTTCGGGGCGTTCGTCGTCACTGCGGTTTTTCTCGGACTCTTCGGCTGGGTCGGACTGGATCTGCACCAGTCGCGTGAGCGGGAACTGCAGGCGGCAGAACAGCAGGGCGGCACGCTGACCAGGCTGCTCGAAGGGCATTTCCAGGGTTCGGTTCGTCAGATCGACCAGCATCTTTCCGACTTCGTCGAACGTTTTCAGTATGCCGTGGCCGAGCGCCAGCCACGTGCCATCGTCGAACCCGAACTGCAGCGCTACATGCGGCATTTCCCCGAAACACACAGTTTTCGGGTGGCTGATCCGGAAGGCCGCTACCTCTACGATGCCAGCGGCGTCCTGGCCGACGTCAATATTGCCGACCGTCCTTATTTCATCCGTCTGCGTGACGACCCGGATGCCGGGCTGGTGGTTTCTTCTCCCATCGTTTCCCGCGTCACCGGCGACGTGGTGATCGCTTTCGCCCGGCGTCTGGAGGACCGCAACGGAGGTTTTGCCGGCGTCGTGCTGGGAACGCTGCGTGCCGACTATTTCGAGCGCTACTACCAGGCGCTGGATGTCGGCTACCATGGGATCATTGCCTTGTGGAGCCGGGATCTCCAGCTTTTCGCCCGGTGGCCCGGCTTGCCTGGGCAGCAGGTCCGGCGCCTGGGCAACAGCGTGATTCCGGCCCGCCTGCTGGCCGGTGAAACTGCCGGCAGCTTCCGTCGTCCCGGGGAACTCGATGGCGAATCGAGGGTATTCGTCTACCGCGAAGTCGAAGGCTTTCCGTTCATCTTCACCGTCGGGCTGGCCGAGCAGGATGTCCTGCGGGAGTGGCAGCGCCGGGCAATGATCTACGGAGTCCTCGGACTGCTGCTGCTGGTCGCGCTGGTCGCCTTGATGCGTTCGTGGAGCCGTGGTTATCGTCAGGCCGAAGCACTGGCTGAAAAAATGAGCCGGGCTTACGCTGAAAAATCCCGCGAGGCCCGGGCCCTGCTCGACTCGATTCCCGATCCTGCGTGGTTGCTCGACAACGACGGACGTTTTCTGGCGGTCAACGAAGCCTTTTGTCGCTACATCGGCTTGCCGATGGAGCGGGTTGTCGGCAGTACCGGAGAAGATCTTTTCCCTCCCGAGGAAGCGAAGCGCCTACGTGAAGGGCAGCTTGAGGTCTATCGCAAGGGGACGCCGGTGCGCCAGCTGGCCTGGCTGCAACTGAAGGGACAGTCGCGTCCCTTCGAGTTCCTGCGGGTACCGGTCTATGGCGATGCTGGGGAGGCGCGCGGTCTGGCCGGCGTCGCCTGGGACATGAGTGAGCGTTTCGAGGCAGAAGAGCGGCAGCGGCTGATCACGCACTTTTTCGACCATGCCAGCGATGCCGTGCTGATTCTCGACAAGGAGCGCCGGGTGCTGACGCTGAATCAGGCTGTCACGGCGATGAGCGGCTACGAACTGGCCGATCTGCAGGGGCGTTTGCCGCGTTTCATTGTCGAGAGTTTCGAGGATGCCGAGACGCTGGAGGCGATCGTGCATGTGCTGGAGGAACAGGGGCGCTGGCAGGGCGAGTTGAGAGCAACGCGCAAGGACGGCAGTCCGTTGCCGATCAGCTGCAACATCAGCGCAATTCGCAACGATGCCGGTGAAGTGGTCAACTGGTCGGTATTCGTCGCCGACCTGAGCGAGCGCAAGGCGGCCGAAGCCCGCATCGAGTCGCTGACGCATTTCGATCAACTGACGGAGTTGCCGAATCGCCAGGGCTTTGCCCGGCTGATGGGTGAATGGCTGGTAGCCGGCAGGCAGGGAATCCTGATCGTCATCGATCTTGACGACCAGCTCAGCCGGATCAACGATGCCTTCGGCCACGCTGCCGGTGATGCCGTGTTGCGCCGGATGGGCGTGCGACTGAGCCGCTCGCTGCGCGACGGCGACGCGCTCGGGCGCCTGGGTGGCGACCAGTTCGGTGTGCTGGTGCTGCAGGGCGGCAATCCAAAAACCGGTGAAGTGGTTGCCCGCAAGTTGCTGGACAACCTCGCCCGCCCGGTTGCCATCGAGGGCAGCGATGTTGTTCTCACCGCCTGTGCCGGCATCTGTTGCCTGTTCGAGGATGGTGGCGATGTCGCCACGCTGCTGCGCAATGCCGATGCCGCCTTGCACCATGCCAGATCCTCGACCAGCGAGAACCGTTACCGCTTCTTCGCCGCCGACATGAACGTGCGCATGGCCGAGCGTTTGCGTCTGGAGAGCGATTTGCGCGGTGCGCTGACCCGTGGCGAACTGGAACTGCATTATCAGCCGCAGGTCGATCTGGATAGCGGCGAGATCGTCGGTTTCGAAAGCCTGTTGCGCTGGTTCCATCCGGAACTCGGCATGGTTTCCCCGGTAAAGTTCATCCCGATTGCCGAGGAAAGCCGGCTGATCCTGCCGATTGGCGTCTGGGTCCTGGAGGAGGCCTGCCGGCAGAACAAGGCCTGGCAGGATGCCGGCATGCCGCCGAAAGTGGTGGCGGTCAACCTGTCCGCCGTGCAGTTTCACGGCGTCGATGTGGTGGCGATGGTGAAGAATGCGCTCGACATGTCCGGGCTGGCAGCCCGTTATCTGGAGCTGGAAATCACCGAGAGTGTCATCGTCGAGGACCCCGAGCGGGTCATCCAGCTGATGCAGGCGCTGAAGGCGATCGGTGTCAGCCTGTCGATCGACGATTTCGGGACCGGCTATTCAAGCCTGTCGTATCTGAAGCGTTTTCCCATCGACAAGATCAAGATCGACCGCGCCTTCGTCCGTGATCTCGAACGCAACAGCAACGATGCAGCCATCGTCCGCATGGTCATCGGCATCGCCAGCGAACTCGAACACAAGGTCATTGCCGAGGGCGTCGAAACCGAGGAGCAGCTGGCATTCCTGAAGCGCCACAACTGCAACGAGTACCAGGGTTTCTACTGCAGTCCCGCGGTGCCGGGCGAGCGCATTCCCGAGCTGGTCGCCGCCCGCCAGCGCTGAACGATGCTCAGCTTGCCAGTGCAGCGTCGGTCATGGCGTCGCGCTGCTGCACCAGCTTGAGCACCAGCAGCAACAGCGTTCCCACCAGCATCACGCCCGCCGCCAGGTAAAGGCCGACGGCGTAATCGCCGGCCCGGCCGGCGGCGAGCCAGCCGGTGATGGCCGGGCCGAGAATCTGTGCCGCGCCGTAGGAAAGGGTCATCTTGCCCATCATCTTGGCCGGCCGGGTCGGGTAGTAGCGACCGGCCATCGTCAATACCAGGCTGACCATGCCGATGAAGGTGCCGCCGAACAGCATGGCACCGGCCAGCGCGCCGATGATGCCGCCGCTCAGGGGCAGCAGGATGCCGACGATCTGCAGGCCGGCAGCCAGGATCAGCGCATTCATCTCGCCGGTACGGCGGGCGATGAAGTCCCAGATGATGCAGGCCGGGGCAGCCGACAGCCCGAGGGCGAGGAAGACCAGCGTGCCGCTGCCGGACAGGCCGGGCAGGCGGTCGACGATGGCGACGATGAAGGTGGCGCTGATGACGTAGCCGACGCCGGCACAGAAATAGGCGGCCATGAACAGGCGCATGAACAGTGCGGACGGCGGGTTGTCCTCCATCTTCTCGCCGCTGCGTGTCAGACCGCTGGTGTCCGGCGGCGGCAGCCAGCGCAGAGCCGGAATCGCCAGCAGGCAGCCGAGCGCGCTGAGGGCGAACCACTGTTCGCGCCAGTCCAGCCAGTGATGCATCAGCTCGACGGCAGCGGCGCAACCGGCGATGCCGAGGCCGATGCCGGCGAAATGGATGCCCAGCTCACTGCGATGGTTGTGGCGGATCAGCCAGTTGAGGATCAGGCCGGTGCCGAACAGCATCGCCGCCGCGCTGCTCATGCCGGCGACGAAACGCGACAGCGCCCAGATCGTGACGTCGGTGGTCAGGCCCATGACGACAGTGCTGGCGATGGCCAGCAGCATGCCGAGACGGTACAGGCGGTCCTTCAGTACCAGATCGCTGATCAGCGACGCGAGCAGCGCACCGCACAGATAGCCGCCGTAATTGATCGCCGCCAGCCAGCCGGCATCGGCGATGCCCAGCCCGGCCTGTTGCTGCATCAGCGGCAGCAGCGGGGTATAGGCGAAACGGGCCACCCCCAGCGCCAGCAGCAGGCTGAAGATGCCGGCGCTCAACACGCGCATGCGTTCTCTCTGTTCGTGCATTGTTGTCTCCTTGTTTTTGTTGGTGAAGCAACGATAAACGCGCTAAGCTATCTCATCAATTGATTTATCAAGAAGCAATTGTTCTATTTTGGAGATTGGTATGGAGTTGCTGGCGCTCAGAACCTTTCAGGCGGTGGTCGAGGAGGGCGGCATCCTGGCCGCGTCGCGCAAGCTCAACACCGTGCAGTCCAATGTCACCGGACGCATCCGCCGATTGGAGGAAGAACTTGGCGCCGAACTCTTTTTCCGCAAAGGGCGGGGGCTGGAACTGGCGCCATCAGGGCGTGTCCTGCTCGATTACACCCGGCGCATGCTGATGCTGGAGCGGCAGACGGCGGCTGCGGTGCGCCAGGTCGGCGAGAGCAGCGGCGAATTGCGCATCGGGGCGATGGAAACCTTTGCCGCGCTGCATCTGCCACGGGCGCTGAAAGCGGTGCGCGCCGGGCATCCCGGGATGGAACTACGGGTGTTCACCGATACCAGCGTCGCGCTCGCGGAGCGGGTGATCCAGCACAAGCTCGACTGCGCGTTCGTTGCCGGACCGGTGGTGCATCCGGAATTGCTGTTCGAGGAACTGGTCGTCGAAGAACTGGTGCAGGTCCACGCCATCGGCAGCGACCCGTTGCTGCAACCGTTGATCCTGTTCCGCGAAGGTTGCGCCTACCGGGCGCGGGCACTGGCCTGGCAACGCAGCCAGGGCTACGCGATCTTCGATGCCATGGAGTTCGGCACGCTCGAAGGCATACTCGGCTGCGTCGCGGTCGGCCTCGGCTGGACGCTGATGCCGCGCCGTGTCGTCGAACAGTCGCTGCATGCCGCCGATCTGGTGGTCGAGACGGTGCCGCCGGAGATCGCCTGTGTGCCGACCGGGATGATCAGCCTGCGCGAAGCGCCGCCACTGGCGGCGATGAAAACCCTGGCCCACGCACTGGCCAGCTAGATCGCCGCCTGGCGGGCGTGGTGGTCGGCCTCCGCATTGCCGCGGCAGCTTGAGTGGCCGGGAATCCAGCGAATTATCGTGTCGACCGCAGAAATTCCGCTGGCGCCGGGCAAGCGGGCCGCCAGTCCGGGGTCCTGGTTGAGCCCGAGGGTCAGCGCGCGGTTCAGGCGCAACACCGCATCCTGATTGTCGGAAAACAGCGCCAATGGCACGCCGGGGAAATGTACGGCGGCCTGTTCCAGTGCCAGCAAGGCGGCGCGCAGTTCCAGTTCGTTGCTGCCTTCGACGGCGACGCTGCGCGTGACAACCTTTGCCGCACTGCCATCCGCCGGGTAGAGAACGACCGCCAGTCCACCGTGCTGTTGCCGGCTGGCGTCGCTGAATGCCAGGCAGCGGCCGGCGGCGGCTGCGCTGAAACGTGCAGGCAAGGGGCCGGCCGAGAGGTGGATGAGGCGTGCTGCCTTTTTCTTTTTTCGTCTTGCCATCGCTGCCTTGCCGGATATCAACAGCGACCAGCATAAACGCAGTGGCCAGAAAGGCGAAAGCCCCGTACCGGGGGAAGTACGAGGCTTTCTGGACGGTCGGGGGTCGGGGGAGGGGGTGACCGTCAGGGCTGATGTCTGTTCAGCACATGAGTCACAGGATAGGGATGCGGCCGGACGAGTTCAAGTAACGGTTTGCAACAGTGCGTATCCGCCTGTGGTTCGCCGGCGGCTCAGTCCCGGGGCCGGGCTTCGAGTGGCGCCAGGCCGATGGCGGCGCGCACGCGCTGGCACTCCGGATTGGGTGTGCCGTCGTCCAGCCAGGCGGCGAATTCGCGACATGGCGATGGGCGATTGGGATAGATGGCGCACCCGATGCCCGGCTGGCCGGGCGTGCCGCGCAAGGCGATGCAGGGTTTACCACCGCTCTCGGTGCCTTTCATGCAAGCCATCAGGGCGTTGACCTTGCTGGTCAGTTCGACGGGTACGGTGCCGCCGGAGCCGTCGGACAGTTCGCCGCAATAGAAGGAAACCCGGAAGTGGGTGCAACAGGCGCCGCAGGAAAGGCAGGGGTTGTCCGGGCTGTCCGGCATGTCGATGAAGACGCGCTGGTCGTCCTGGAGGCGACGGATCTGGATGTGTTTGACCATGGCCTGAGGATAGGCGGGCGGAGAGGAAGGCGTTGATGTTTATGGCGCGGCGCGCGAATTTAACCCGATTCGCGGGCTGATGTCACCGGCCGCAGCAGCGCCTTGTCAGCCTTCCGCGCCGGACAGGCGGATCAGAGCTTCCGCCTGCTTTTCGCAGCGCACCCGGGTCAGCTCATCCACGCCGCGCAGCCAGCGTCGGGGGATGCCGGCCAGGCCGTAGCGGGCGCCGGCGAGCATGCCGGCGATGGCGCCGGTGGTGTCGGCATCGCCGCCGCGATTGACGACGTCGATCAGGCAGTCCTCGAAGCATTCGGTGGCGAACAGCGACTGGAATACCGCCTGCAGCGTGTCCACGACATAGCCGCTGGGATTCTCGCTGTGTTTGCGGTCCCAGGCGAAGACCGGATGCTCGGCAACCAGCGGGCCGAGGCGTTCGCGCTCGACATCGAGCGGGCTGCGCCCGGCGAGGAAATCCTGGACCATGAAGGCCAGGGTTTCGCAGGCTGCATCAGACAGCGGGTTGTGATGCGTGACGTGGGCCTGGGCACGGCTGGCAAAAATGGTTGCGGCGGGCGGTTGACCGTAGCAGGCCAGCGCCACCGGCAAAATGCGCATCGCAGCACCGTTGCCGGCATCGTGCTCGGATGCCGGTGCGCGCGGATCGCCGGTTTTCCGGAAAGTCACCAGGTTGCGCCGGACGGTATTGCCGATATCGACCGGTTTGGCGCGCATCCAGGCGTCGAAGGCGTCGGCGGCGGCCAGGGCATCGACGCGGCCGGCACCGAGGATCGATTCGCCCAGGGCCAGGGCCATCGTCGTGTCGTCGGTGACCTGGCCGGCCTTCAGGCGCAGCCAGCCACCGCCGACGATGTCTTCATGGACGCCGTACTGGGCGCGGATTTCCTTGGGCGTCATGAATTCGACCGTGGCGCCGAGTGCATCGCCGATCGCCAGGCCGACATAGGCGGCGACGGCGCGCTCGACCAGCGGCGAGCGTTCCGGGGTGGCGCGGCGCCGGACGGGCGCGCTGCGGGCGATCAGTTCTCCGGTCCAAAACATTTGGCGTAATCCTTGCAAACCCCGCAGGAGGGGGCGGGACAGACGTAGATGCCTTCCCGTGAACAGAACTGGCGATAGAGGAATTTCTTCCATTTCATGTCGCCGGTGTTGGCCGCGGCCAGCGTCGGGAAATTGACCTGCATCAGGCGGGTCAGTTCATCGCGGCCGGTGAAGCCGAGGTCCTGCCACAGATGATCCATGCCGACGCAGGCCGTGGTCAGGATGTCGACGACCCACAGTTCGGATTCGTGCAGGCCGGCGCGATGGTCGAGCAGCAGGCGCTGCAGTTCCTCGAATTCGGGCAGATCGACCGCCGGCGTATTTCTGCGGTCAACCGTCTGGCCGGGGAAAAAACCGGCCAACATTGCCGTGCAGCGCGCTTCGCCCAGGCCGAGGTCGGCGGGCAGGCAGCCGGCACCGTCAGCCTGGCCGGCGACGATGCTGGCAAGCAGCGGACGATTCGGATCGCATGCCGCCGCGCCGACTGCCGGCGTGGCCAGCAGTCCGGCGAAGAGCATTGCCCGGGTGGGCAGGCGATCCGGACCGTTCATGACATCACTTGCTCGGATACTCGACCAGGATGTCCTCGTCGCGGACGATCATCTGGCAGGCCAGGCGCCACTGGGTCGGCGGGATGTCGTCAACGTACATCTGCTCGATCTCGGCCTTGGTGATGTGGCCGAGTTCGGTCAGCGCGGCAACTTCGCGGACGTTGAGCGGGCCACCCATCGGGCGGCGCTTGCCGTCGACGGACGAAACCTTGACCAGACAGGTGCCGCAGTTGCCTTCCTGGCAACCGAAGTCGATCGGGATGTGATGTTCCTTGGCCAGGTCGAGGATGGTCTGGGTGTGGCTGCCAGCGACGGCATAAACGGTTTTGTCCTTGTGCATCGGACTGGTGAAGGTGATGAGGGCCATTTTCGGGTTCTCCGGTTGAGCGGGTTGATTGGGTTTTTCTCGATTGGGATTGGGCGTGCTTTTAGTCTTATGCGGGTTTGACGACGATTTCGCCGCCGATGATCTGGGCCTGGCAAGCCAGCCGGTGGCCGCGCGGGGCCATGTTGTCCTTGAGCACCTGGTCTTCCAGCACCGACGGCGAGGCGAGGTTTTCGCCGCCGGAGATGATCTTGGTCAGGCAGGTGCAGCATTCGCCCTCGCGGCAGCCGTAGGTGATGCCGGCGCCGACCTTTTCCGAGACTTCGATCAGCCGGGTGCCGGCCGGTACGGTGACCGAGACGCCGATATCCTGGAAGGTGACTTTTGCTTTGGGCATGATTTTTCCTTGTGTGTCAGGCCAGTGCGGCCAGGTCGACTTCGCGGTGTTCGAGCCGGCCGGTCAGGTGGCGGGCCAGCAGTTCGCCCAGCTGGCGGCATTGTTCGAGTTCGTCGGCATCGGGCACCAGCTTGATGCGCAGGCCCTCGACCGGCACGCGCAGCTTCAGCCCGCGCAGGCGGTCCTCGATCAGCCGGACGGCTTCGCCGCTCCAGCCGTAGGAACCGAAGGCGGCGCCGAGCTTGCCCTTGACGTTGACCGTGGTCAGCGACGACAGCACGTCCCAGATCGGCTTGACGGCGTCGGCGTTGATCGTCGGGCTGCCGAAGGCAAGGCCGTCGGCTTCCTCGATCAGGTCGGTGAAGATGCCGGATTCGCCGCCTTCCAGGTCGTACAGCGAAACGCGTACGCCGCCGATGGATTCGGCACCGGCGGCCAGCGCCTCGGCCATCCGGCGGGTGTTGCCGTAGGCGGAAATGTAGAAGACGACCAGCGTCTTTTCGCTGCGCGCCTCGTTGAACAGCCGCGGCGTCGCCAGCTCGCGGTAGCGATGCACGTAATCGCGCGGCTGATGGCGCAGGATCGGGCCGTGCGCCGGGGCGATCAGGTTGAGTTCGAGCGGCTCGATCAGCGCCACCGCGTCGAGCACGTACTCGCGGAACGGCCGCATGATGTGGGCGTAGTAATACTCGAACGAGAAGCGGAAATCGCCGACTGTGTCGTTGAACAGCCGGGCGTCGCAGAAATGGCAGCCGAAGATGTCGCCGGTGAATAGCAGGCCGTCCTCGACCAGGTAGGTGCACTGCGTGTCCGGCCAGTGCAGGTAGGGCGTGTGCAGGAAGCGCAGCGTGCGGCCGCCGAGATCGACCTGGTCGTCGGTGGTCACCGGGATGTATTCCGGCGGCTTGCCGCCGGTCGGCTTGAGCAAGGCCTTCAGCATCATCTGGGCGCGGCTGGACAGATAGACGCGGGCCTGCGGCGCGCGTTTCAGCAACTCGGGCAGGGCGCCGCTGTGATCCGGCTCCAGGTGGTTGAGGACGATGGTGGTGATTTCGTCGTAACGGGCCACCGATTCGAGTCGACGGAAGAAATCGTCGGCGAAGTTTTCCTTCACCGTGTCGATGATCGCCACGCCGTTCTCGCCGCGGACCACGTAGCTGTTGTAGCTGGTGCCGTTGGCGGTTTTCAGGATGATGTCGAAACTGCGCAGATGCGGGTCGAGGGCGCCCACCCAGTGGACGCCCGGGGCAATTTCCACTGCGCCGTCAGTGAGTCCCGCAGCCGGCATGTTCTTCCTCGTCGTGGGCATGGCTGCCACAACTGCCATGGCCTTCCGGACCGTGCACGCAGGCCTCGATGTTGCCTGCCGGCAGTTCGACGCCGTTCAGCCCGATCCAGGCATCGACGGCCGCCGGGTCGAAACCGACCATGCGTTCGTCGCCGATTTCCATCAGCGGCCGGCGAACCAGCAGCGGGTTTTCCAGCAGCAGTTGCAGCGCGTGCTCGAAGCTGATGTTTTCCGGCACCAGCTGGCCGCTCTTGATCGCCGGCGCGCTGGGGTTGAACCACTGGTTGATCGGCAGCTTGCCGACAAAGGCGAGCAGCCTTTCTGCGGTCCACGCCTCGGTTTTCAGGTTTTTCGCCTGGACGGTATGGCCGGCTGCGGCAAGCAGTGTCTTCTGACGCAGGTTGCCCTTGCAGCCGGGTTTCTCGTAAAACGTGACGACGGCCATCAGGCAGCATCCTTCCACAGGCCGAATTCCTTCAGCTTTTCAATCGGAATCCCGGTCAGCGACCCGGGCGGGTTCAGGAACTCGCCCAGTTCGTTGACGATGGCCATTTCGATCGGACAGATCGCGGCACATTGCGGGTCGGCGTGATCGCCGAGGCATTCGGTGCATTTCCCGTCATCGATCAGGAAATGCGGTTTGTCCTCGTAGATCGCGTCGTTCGGGCAGACATCGACGCAAGCCCAGCAATTGACGCAGGATTCGGTGATTTGCAGTGCCATTTACGCCACCTTTTTGCTGTCGACCGCAGGAAGCAACTTGCCGGTCGCTGCGATTTCCTTGTACACCGCCATCACGGCATCCTCGATCGGCTCCATCGCGTGTTCGCCGTTCGGCGCGATGCCGGCGGCTTCCAGCTTGGCCCAGGGTTCGTAGCCGACCTTGGAGCAGAGCACGACCTCGCAGCCTTCAAGCACGCGGATGTTGCGGTCAAGCAGGGATTCCGTCGCGCCGGCATCGACCATGTCGCCATCGCCGCAGGCATCCATGCCGCCGCAGTACAGCTCGGTCTTGCGGTGGCTGATGAAGCGGACACCTTCTGGCGACGCTTCGTAGATCAGAAATTCCTTGGCATGACCGAAGTGCTCGGCGACGACCCCGTTCTTGCCGGCCACCGCCATCAGCACCGGCCGCGAACCTTCCGGAATACCGGTGGCCTTCGGCTTGACGATGCCGCGCTGGGCGTCCAGCTTCTCGAGAATCTCGTCGTGCACCACCTTGCGGCGGACCATGGCGGCTTCGTAATCGACATCCATGACGTCGATCTTGTCGAGCGTGAACTCGTCGCCGCGATCCTCGCCCAAGAGGCCGACCGCATCGGCGCGGCACTGGCGGCAGTGCCGCATCATCGCCATGTCGCCGGCGCAGGCATCCTGCAGGTCCTGCAGCATTTCCGGCGTCGGTTCCGGCTGCTCCATGATGCCGTAGTAGGTGCCGTGTTCAGCCTCGGCAATCAGCGGCATGACGTTGTGCAGGAAGGCGCCCTTTTCCTTGACGATCTTCGAGACTTCCTTCAAGTGCTCGTCATTGACGCCCGGGATCAGCACCGAGTTGACCTTCACCAGGATGCCCCGGTCGGTCAGCATCTGCAGACCCTTCTGCTGCTGCTCGATGAGAATCCGCGCGCCTTCGATGCCGAAGATGCGTTTGTTCTCCCAGAAGATCCACGGATAGATCTTGGCGCCAACTTCCGGATCGACACAGTTGATGGTGATCGTCACATGGTCGATGTTGTGCTTGGCGATTTCGTCGACGTACTGAGGCAAGGTCAGCCCGTTGGTCGACACGCACAGCTTGATGTCCGGGGCGCGCGCGGACAGCTGTTCGAAGGTCTCGAAAGTGCGGCCCGGGTTGGCCAGGGGGTCTCCGGGTCCGGCGATGCCGAGCACCGTCATCTGCGGTATCTCGGCAGCCACGGCGAGTACCTTCTTGATCGCCTGGTCGGGCGTCAGCAGTTCGGAAACGACGCCCGGGCGGGATTCGTTGGAACAGTCGTACTTGCGGTTGCAGTAATTGCACTGGATGTTGCAGGCCGGGGCGACGGCAACGTGCATGCGGGCGAAGTAGTGGTGCGCTTCTTCCGAATAGCAGGGATGGTCCTGGACCTTGGCCCGGATGTGATCCGGTAGGTGGCTCAGGGCATCCGGCGCTGTGCCGCAACCGCTGGAAGAACAACCACCACCTTCGGCGGCCGGTGCGTTATTGCTGATGACGGGTAGTTCCACGATGAGGGCTCCATGAAAACTGTTCGGAGCCATTTCAGCAATCGCTGTGCCAGTTGGTTTTATCCTTTTATATCAATAACATGGAAAAAACGGTTCCGCACCCTTGTCGGGTCGCTTGTCGCAAATCAGACAGACCCGTCGGCCCGCCGTGCCGGCCACAGCACCTCGCCGCCGCCCGCCAGATGGCACAGATAGACGCGCACATCGAACTCCAGCTGGTGGTAATCCGGCTCGATATGCCGGCACAACTGGTAGAAGGCCTTGTCGTGCGCGCTCTCCTTGAGATGGGCCAGCTCGTGGGCGACGATCATGCGCAGGAATTCCGGCGGCGCCTCGCGGAACACCGCAGCAATGTGGATTTCGTGCTTGGTCCTCAACTTGCCACCCTGAACGCGGGCAATCCGGGTATGCGTACCCAGCGCCCGGCCGACCGACTGCAGCTTGCCGTCGAAAGCAATCCGGCTCGGCTGCGGCGCATTACGCAGATGCTCGCCGCGCAAGCCCTGCACGTACTCATACAGCGCCCGATCCGTACGCACCTCGTGCGCCTGCGGATATTTCTGCAGCAACGCCTCGCCCAGCCGCCCCTGCTCAAGCAGGCGGGCAACCGGTTCGGTCAGCGCCGGCGGATAGCCGGTGAGGTAGGCGGGGAGCGGGGTGGTCAAGGGTTGTTGTGTCGATTCCGGGACAGGGCGGGATTGTCACGGGAATTGAGTACGAATGACGGAGATTGAAATTATACATCTGTTGTATATACTTCAATATATACACTGAATGTATAACTTAAATACAGGTGCAATCATGATCGACTGGCACTATCCCCGCCCCGAGTTGGCTCAAGCGCATCTTGCGCAGTTGTTCGACCAGGGGCTCTCCCGCCTCGCCTTCTTTGGCCGGCGCCGTATCGGCAAGACAGAATACCTGAAGCGTGATCTGATCCCGGCAGCGGCGGAGAAGGGGGTGGTCAATACTTTCTATTGCTCGTTCTGGGAAAACAAGGACCAACCTCATTTGGCTCTCATCCGGGCGCTGCAGGATGCGCTCCCTCAGAATCAGGCCAAGATCAAGGCGAAGGCCGGTCTCAACTTCGGGGTCATGGATTTTTCTGCTGAAGTCGAGCGGGCCGATCGCCCCCGGCCGGCGCTTCCCAACGAACTGACCCTTGCCACCACCAGTTTTCAGCAATGGGTCAAGCATCTCGATGGACGTCCTGGCCTCATTGTCCTGGATGAAATCCAGCACTTGGCTACCTCCTCTGCTTTTGCAACCTTCGCGGCTTCCCTGAGAACCATGTTGGACATGGCGCCGCTCAACATTGCGGTCATCTTCACAGGGTCGTCGCTCGCCGATTTGCAGCGCCTGTTTAACGACCAGAGGGCTCCTTTTTTCAATTTCGCCACGGTGATTGATTTCCCTCTGCTGGATCGCCCCTTTGTCGATCATCTTGCTCACATTAACCAGAAGATTACTGGGCTGGAGATAAAGGCGGACTTGCTTTGGGATCTGTTCAATCGATCTGGCCGGAACGCGCAGGTCATTACCGGGCTGGTGAGTCAGATGGTGCTGCGCAAATCGGATGACATCGCGGGTACCTGGGAGGATATTGAAATCGAACTGACAGGCGAAGGCGGCTGGTGTGAAAAAGCCTGGGCTGACCTCTTGCTATCCGATCAGGCTGTGTATCTCCTTCTGCTCGAAGGCCAGGACCTGTTCTCAGAATCCTCATTAGCACTCTACGAGCGACTGGGGTTCTCTCGCGGCTCTGCTCAGCAGGCCATCAAGCGGCTCATCAACCGCAGCCTGATTGCCCGCAATGGTCATGGGCGGTATGAACGCATCGTTCCCATCCTGGATGAATGGATGAAACTCACAGGAAAGACCTCGCAAATGCTGCTGGCTCCACCGGCGGCCTGATCACTGCTGACCAAGAAACTGCTCGATCTTCTTCAGCAAGCTCCGACTGTCGGGCGAGGTCAGGCTGGTGTAGGCGACGACTTCGCTGCCGTCACGATTGATCAGGTATTTGTGGAAATTCCATTTCGGCGTGCTGCCGGTGCGCTCGGCCAGTTGTTGGTAGAAGGCGTTGGCGCCCGGCCCTTTGACGATGGTTTTGGCGACCATCGGAAACTCGACGCCGTAAGTCAGGCGGCAGAATTCTGCGATCTGCTGGTCGCTGCCCGGTTCCTGTTCGCCAAAGTCGTTTGACGGAAAACCGAGTACGACCAGGCCGCGATCCTTCAGTCGGGCGTAGAGTTTTTCCAGCCCTTCGTACTGCGACGTGAAAGCACATTTGCTGGCTGTATTGACGACCAGGATGACCTTGCCGGCGTATTGGCAGAGCGGCATCGGCGAGCCGTCCTGCAGGTTGATGAACTGATGATCGAGCAAGCCGGGACAGGCTGCCTGAGCGTGTGCAGGCGGCAGGGTGGAAAACGCGAGCAGGCTCGTCAAACCCAGTCGGCGCAGCCAGTTTGTTTTCATCGCAAATCTCCTTGGTGTGCTGGATAAACGGGGTGTTGCTGAACGATAGTTTTCGCTAGCACGATTATCAATGCCCGTTCCGCTTGGGGCGCGGGCGGGCTGCGATTGATAATGCCTGAAATTGTCACGCTTTCGGAGGCAGGATGCTGATCACACTGTTCGGTAGCACCCACCGGCGCCGCTTGCTGGTCGTCGGGATCGCGCTCGCTGTGCTGATGGCGGTGTTCGTGCTGTTCAGTGCGGGCGGCGGTTTTTTTCACGGCAGTCAGCGTGACGTTGTGGCGGCGCAGAAGGCGGTGGGCTTCGTTCCGGTCGGTACCTTCGGCAAGCCGGAATGGCCGGCATTGATCGTCGACCGGGACCATGGCGTCGGCGAGGTCGACTTCGTCACCGCCGATGGTCAGCCACATGGCTATCGCGGTTTCAGCGGCGCCATGCAGGCCCTGCATTTCCGCAGCCTGAGCGGCCGTGCGTTCACGCTGGTTTTCCATCAGCACAGCGGCAAACGCGACCCGCTCAGCCGCTAGGTGCCGCCATTGTCGTGATCCCGACACAGTGGTTGTTTGCCAATGAATTGATTTTAAAAGAATAATTTGTGGCGCCGGTTTTGCTTGGCTGTCACTCATGAAAACCCATCTCGACTGGTCGGCCTACGACACCTACGGCGTTGGCGACGCTTACGCCGGTATTCCGGCCACCGGCGGCAACTACGCCAAGGCGGTGGCCGTGTGCATGAACAACCACCAGTGCCAGCGCGAAGGCAAGGGGGTGATGTGCCCGAGCTACCGCATCACGCACGACGCGGCGCATTCCACCGGCGCCCGCGTCAAGGCGTTCAAGGCGGCGCTCAATGGTGAACTTGGCGACGACCCGTTTGCCCATCCCGACCTCGCCGCCGCGATGGACCTGTGCGTGTCGTGCAAGGGCTGCAAGAAAGAATGTCCGAGCGCCGTCGACATGACGCTGATCAAGACCGAATACCAGGCGCAGAAGAACGAGCGCCTCGGCGTTTCGCGCCGGGCCCGGCTGTTCGGCGCGTTGCCGCGCTGGCTGCACGAATGGCGGCCGACGCTGCAGGCGCTGGTGCGGCTGCGCAACGCGTCACCGCTGGTGGCGAAGCTGGCCGAGTACTGGCTCGGCATTTCGGCCCGGCGGCCGATTCCGGAGATCGTTGCTCGCGGTTTCCATGCCGAAAGCGCGGAATCTTGCGGTCAACGCGGCAAAGTGCTGCTTTTTGTCGATACCTTCACCCACTACTACACGCCGGAAATCGCTGCCGCCGCGATCAAGGTGCTGCGCGCCGCGGGTTTTGCGGTCGACGTGCTGGAACCGGCAAAAACCGACAGCGAACCCGAGCGCCCGCTGTGCTGCGGCCGCAGTTACCTGTCGCAAGGCTTGGTCGAGGAGGCGAAGGTGGAAGCGCAGCGGGTCATGGCCGCGCTCGCCCCGGCGCTCGCGGCCGGCAGGCCGATCATCGGCCTTGAGCCCTCCTGCCTGCTGGCGCTGCGCGACGAGTTCTACAGCCTTGGCCTCGGCCCCGACGTCGGCCAGCTTTCCAAACAGGCCTTCCTGTTCGAGGAATTCCTGATGCGCGAGGCCAACAAGGGGCTGAAGCTCGACCTCAAACCGATCCCCGGCGGCCGGGCGCTGGTGCATGGCCACTGCCACCAGAAAGCCTTTGGCGCGATGAAATCGGTGAAGAAGGTGCTCGGCTGGATTCCGGAATTCGAGTTCGAGATCGTCGACGCCAGCTGCTGCGGCATGTCCGGCAGTTTCGGCCTGGAAGCCGAACACCACGATGCTTCGGTGCAGATGGGCGAACTCGCGCTGCTCCCGGCGGTGCGCGCCGCCAGCGCCGATACCGTGATCGTCGCCGACGGGTTTTCCTGCCGGCACCAGATCAGGGATGGCAGCGGGCGCGAGGCGGTGCATGTGGCGGTGTTGCTGGAGCAGGCGCTGGCTTGATTTGCTGTAACTGGGCACGGCGGATGAATATCCCTTTTATAATCAGGGGAAAAGGTCGGAGCGCTCGGCGCGAGGCTGGATTCAGATACGGGGATATTTTTAAATGGGTTCTATCAAGTCGAACGATGTTCGCGAAGTGAAGTGGTATCCGGGGCGTCTGAATAGCGACATTACGTGGGATCAGGCCCGGAACAGGGCGCCCAACCAGATATCGGAAGCACCGCTGGCATCGCTGGTCGATATCAAATCCCTGAGCACCTTGCTGGACGATCTGACGCTCCTGCTCGGCATGCCGACTGCGCTGCTCGATCCGCAGGGCAATATCCTGCAAAGCGCCGGCTGGCAACGCGCCTGCACCGATTTTCACCGGGCGACCCCGGGGTCCTGCATCAACTGCACCGAGAGCGACCTGTTCCTGTCCAGCCACCTGAAGGAAGGCGAGTTCATCGATTACAAGTGCAAGAACGGCCTGTGGGATGTGGTGACGCCGGTTTTTGTCGGCGATGCCCATCTGGGCAATCTTTATTGCGGCCAGTTCTTTTACGACGATGACCTGATCGACGACAGTTTCTTCATTGCCCAGGCCGAGCGTTACGGCTATGACCAAGCCGACTATCTGGCGGCAATTCACGAGATGCCCCGTTTCAGCCGTGAACAGGTGCGCCGGATCATGGGGCTGATCGTTGGCCTCGCCTCTTACCTTTCCCATCTTTCATTGACCAACCTGCAGCTCAGCGAGAGCCGTGGGCAGATGGAAACCCTGATCAATGCGCTGCCGGACCCGGTCTGGCTGAAAGATACCGAGGGAGTTTTCCTGGCTTGCAACCAGGCGTTCGGCCGCATGTTTGGCGCGCCGACATGCGAGATCATCGGGCGCACCGATTACGACTTCACCTCGGCCGAACTGGCGGATTTTTTCCGGCAGAAAGACAAGGAAGCGATTGCGGCGGGCACACCCAGGGTCAACGAGGAGTGGCTGACCCACGCCGAGAGCGGGCAGCCCATTTTTCTCGAAACCATCAAGACACCGATGTCCGGGGTGAGCGGGCGGGCGGTTGGCGTACTCGGCATCGGTCGCGACATGACCGAGCGCAAGCGGGTCGAAAACAATCTGCACCTGATGTCGCGGGTCTTTTCAAACAGCGGCGAAGCCATCCTGATTACCGATGCCAACAACCGGATTCTGGCCGTCAACCGGGAGTTCACGAAGCTGACCGGCTACAGCAAGGAAGAAGCCATCGGTCAGGACCCCAGGATGCTGTCGGCTGGCAATACGCCGCCTGAAACGTATCAGGAGATGTGGGCCGCGCTGCTCACCAATGATTACTGGCAGGGCGAGCTTTGGGACCGGCGCAAGAACGGCGAGCCCTATCCCAAACGGCTGTCGATTTCCGTGGTACGCGATAGTGCCGGAAAGGTCGTCAATTACATCGGTACCTTCGAGGACATCACCGATCGCAAGGCGGCTGAGGACAAAATCCGCTTTCTGGCCCATCACGATGTGTTGACCGGACTGCCGAACCGTTTCAGCCTTTACGAACGCCTCGATCAAGGCATGGCCTTCGCCCGGCGTTTCGAGAAATCGCTGGCCATCATGCTGATCGACCTCGATCACTTCAAGACGATCAACGACACGCTTGGCCACAACATCGGCGACCAGTTGTTGATCCAGGTGGCTAGGCGTTTGCAGCAGTCCGTCCGGGAAAGCGATATCGTCGCCCGTCTGGGCGGCGACGAGTTTGTCGTGGTGCTCTCCGGCGTCGAGAAGGCGGGCGACGGGGTAGCCGAGATCGCGAGCAAGGTCGTTACCCAGCTGGCGGCGCCGTATGCCATCGCCGGCGCTGAATTGCGCACTTCGCCCAGTATCGGGATCTGTCTTTATCCGGACGATGCGACCGAGATCAGCGAGTTGATCAAGTGCGCCGACATCGCCATGTACCACGCCAAGGCGAATGGGCGCAGCGATTTCCAGTTCTTCGTCGAAGCCATGCGCGACGAAGTGGCAGAGCGTGTGACGATCGAGCATGAACTGAAGATCGCGCTGGAAAAAGAGCAGTTCGTGCTGCATTACCAGCCACAGATCGAACCTGGTGCACGGCGTGTGGTCGGTCTCGAAGCCCTGGTGCGCTGGCAGCATCCGACCCGTGGCCTGGTGTTTCCCGGAGATTTCATCGCCCTGGCCGAGGAAACCCGGCTGATCGTCCCGCTGGGTAAATGGGTGCTTGAAGAGGCCTGCCGGCAACTGAAATACTGGCACCAGGCCGGATACGCCGATCTGCACATGTCGGTGAATCTGAGCCCGGCGCAATTCCACGACCAAAGCCTGCCGGCGCTGGTCAGGCAGGTACTGGCAAAGTTTGATTTGCCCGCCGGACAGTTGCACCTGGAAATCACCGAATCGATGGCCATGAGCGATCCGGAAGAAAACATCATCATGATGCAGGCACTGGCCGATATCGGGGTCAAACTGGCGCTCGACGATTTCGGCACCGGTTACTCGTCGCTGGCCTATCTCAAGCTGTTTCCCATCGACATCATCAAGATCGACCGTTCTTTCGTGAAGGACATCGAGACCGATGAAAACGACGCAGCCATCTGTGAAATGACCATGCTGCTCGCCCAGAAGCTGGGCAAGCAGGTCGTTGCTGAAGGCGTGGAAACCGAGGCCCAGCTTGAATTCGTGTCACGCATCGGGTGCCAGTGGGTCCAGGGCTATTTGTTCAGCAAACCGCTGGCCGCTGCTGTCGCCGGGAATTTCATCCAGGGGTTTGCGGGATAAGCAGTAGTGGTTCAACAGGCTGCTGATAAGGGCGCTGAACGGGTGAAAAATGCGGGATTTTTGCGGTCGACCGTGAAAATACGGTGAAAAGGAAAATGGCGCAGGAAAATCCGGCGCCATTTTCTAGTAGTGCAGCGGATGACTTGCCGGGTTACTGAATCAGTGTCTTGAACTCAGGGGAGCGGACCGCTTTGCCGATCAGATTCTGAACTGCCGGGAAATAGGCCTCGGCGGTTTGTTTGCATGCAGTATCTGCAACAAATCCACTTTCAAACTCGTAGTGCTCGGCAACGGGAAGCATCTTCCCGTTGGATGATTGAAGCAGTATCTCGATGTCCCATGAACCACCCGTCAAGCCGCGGCTCGAGGAAAACTCCAGCCTTTTGACTGTACCGGAAAGGGTGATACGTGGATTGGCCGCAGCATAAATGCCGGCCACCTTCAACTCGTCCTCGAATGCCTTGCGGATGTAGTCGGTGTGCGAGATGCCATCCGGTGGCGCGAGGGGGCCTGCTGCCCGGCATGACTTATCGAAGCTTGCGGGGCCGGTGAACGTTCCCACAGAGAGATCCTTGGCGCTGAGGTTCTTGAGCATTACGTTTGTGTCAGCGTTGATTGCGTATCGCGGGGTTGTGTAGGTTGAGCACGCGCTGAGTACAGAAGCAACTGCAGCAATGCCAATGATTTTGAAGTTCACTATTTCTCCCTGTGTTTGATGGCAAATGAATTGTGGTCATGAATGGCACGCGGTGAATGCCGGCATTTTGCCTGCAAAAAAGCCGTTCGTCATTCGCGATTGGCATTTCGCAGAGCTGTTCCGCAGTCAGCGCGCACCTTGGCCGAATCCGTCCGCTTCTGGTCCCGTTCCGGTCTGTTGTCACTGGTGCTGGATGTCTAAGCTTCGTCCCATGGAGCTTGTTCAGGGAGATGGCCATGGGAAGCGATGTGTTGTTGCTGTTGCCGGTGTCGGGTGGTGTGGGCGATGAGTCTGCGCTGGCGCGGCTGGTGTTCGAGGGCTGGTGGCAGGGGGCGGCGACGGTTGCGCTGGGTGATGCAGGCGGTTGGCCGGTGCCGGTGGAGCGGGAGTTTGTTGGGGCCGGAGTGACGTTGGGTTTGCGTTTCTGGTTGTGGCGGCGACGGGTACGGCGGGTGCGTGTGGCCGGGCCGGGGGCGGCGGCGCTGGTGGCCGAATTGCGCCGGTTGGGATTTGCCGCCGGGGTGCTCGGCGGCGCTTCGTGGGAAACTACAGCAGCGGATGCGGCGGGCCTGCTGTGTCCGGCCTGAACTGGAGTTTTTCCATGGACATGCTGTTCATCCTGCATCCTCAGCATACGGCCTTCGATTTCGCCGGGCCGGCCGAGGTCATCCACATGGCGGCGCAGGCCGGTGCGCCGTTCCGCCTGTGCGTGGCCGGGCCGCAGGCGGAATGCGTCAATTCGCTTGGCGTGGTCAATCGCGTCGATCCCTTGCCGGACACGCTGGCCGACGGGACACTGGTCTTCCTGCTGGGGACCGAGGACGAGCCGCGCGATTACGCGACGCCGGCGGCGCTGGCGATCATCGACTGGCTGCACGCGCATTTCGATCCGGCCCGCCACCGGCTCGCCTGCATCTGCTCGGGTTCGCTGCTGGCGGCGCGCGCCGGCCTGCTCGACGGCCGCCGGTGCACGACGCATCACGCGCTGATCGGCATGCTGCGCGACTGGGCGCCGCGCGCGCAGGTGCTGGAAAACCGGATGTTCGTCGAGGACGGGCCGCTGTTCACGTCGGCCGGCATCGCCGGCGGCGTGGACCTGGCGCTGGCTATCGTCGAACGCTTTGCCGGCGGTTTGCTGGCGACGCAGGTGGCGCGGCGGATGGTGATCTATCTGCGGCGTACCGGCGCCGACCCGCAGTTGTCGCCGTGGCTGGCCCATCGCAACCACCTGCATCCGGCGGTGCACAAGGCGCAGGATCTGATCGCCCGCGATCCGGCGGCGGATATCCCGGTGAGCGAGATCGCGGTGCAGGTGCATGTCAGTCCGCGCCATCTGAGCCGGCTGTTTCGTAACGAGGCGGGAGTCGGCATCCTCGATTACCGGCACGGCCTGCGTGTCGAGCTGGCGCGGCAATTGATCGCACAGGGGCAGAGCATCGAGCGTGCCGCCGAGGGGGCGGGCTTTGCCTCGGCGCGTGATCTGCGCCGGGTGTGGAAACGCTATGCCAGCGGTTCGCCGGGGCATGCCGGCGAATGATCCCGGACGGCTAGTGTGCGGTGTGCAGCAGGCTGCGGTTGCGTCCTTCGTGCTTGGCCCGGTAGAGCGCCGCATCCGCCCCGGCAACCAGTTCCCGGGCGGTGATCGGCAACTGTGCCGGGGGCACGCAATTGACGCCGATGCTGATGCTGACGCGTCCGTCGTCGCTACCGGGATGCGCGATGCCGGCGTCGGCGACTTCCTGGCGGATGCGTTCGGCCAGCGCGAGGGCTTCGTCTGGCGTGATGCCGCCGGCGACAATGGCGAATTCCTCGCCACCGATGCGGGCAGCGAATTCGCTGGCGCGTTGGGCATTGGCGCGCAGGATGTTGGCGATCCTGCGCAGGCAGGCGTCACCGGCAGGGTGGCCAAGGGCGTCGTTGTATTTCTTGAATTCGTCGACGTCGATCATCAGCAGGGCAATCGCCTGAGCGTGTCGGGTGGCACGGGCCAGTTCGCGGTCGAGTGCCGCGTCGAAATGACGGCGGTTGAACAGGCCGGTCAGCGCGTCGATGGTCGATAATTCCGCCAGCTCGGTGTTGGCTGCTTCGAGTTGGGCCAGGCTGAGGCGCAGGCGGCGATTGAGCGAGACGATGTAGGCGATCAGCAGGCTACCGAAGAGCAGCGCAAGGACGGCCCAGCCCAGCGCCTGGTAGGCCCAGTCAGGGACTGGCGCGTCGGGCGTGAAGAGGAAGCCGTCAAGCGTGTACGTGGCGGGCAGCAGGCCGGTTTCGGCGAAGACCCGGGCAATTGCCTGCCAGCGCGTCTGGCTCATGTAGCCGATGTCGACGATGTCGGCGAGAAACAGGTTGTAGAGCGACTGTGCTTCCAGCGTCAGGGTCATCCGGTCCATCCTGGGATGATATTTCTCCAGGATCAGGTCGATGATTTCGGCTTGATGGCGGTAGGCGTAGCGCCAGCCCTCGGCCAGTGCATCGCGCATGGCGGCGACGGCCTGCGGGTTGTCCCGGGCGAAGCGCTGGCTGGTGAACAGCGTGTCGCCGTAAAAATCGATGTTCAGATCGCGGGGATTGAAGATCTGGTAGGGAATGCCGTACTGGCTGGCCTCAATCGGTTCGGTCGAGATGTAGGCAGTGGTTGCGTCGACCCGTTCGGCGCCGCTTGCCGCCAGACTTTTCACGCTGCCGCTGTGGATGACCTGGTGGACGCGTCCAAGATCGACGCCGGCCTTCTTCAGATAAGCCGTGACCTCGGCCGAATGGCTTTCGCCCATCAGCGTTCGTCCTTCGAGATCCTTGACGGTGCGGATCTGCGGATCGGTTCGGGCGAGGATGACAAACGGCGAATGCTGGAAGATCGTAGCGACGGCGACAACCGGCAAGCCCCGGTTGAAGTCGATCAGCAGGGAAGAGTTACCGACACCGAACTCGGCACCGCCATCAACTACGACGCGGGCGAGGTCGACTTCCGGGTTGCCTTCGATCAGTTCAACGTCCAGCCCGGCGCGGCGGAAATAGCCTTGTTCGAGCGCCGCGTAGAAGCCGGCGAACTGGTATTGGTGGAACCATTTCAACTGGACCCGTACCTTCAACAGGGTGTCGGGCGTGCCGGCGTTGGCAGGCGGTGCAATGATTACCGCCAGCAGGCAGATGACCAGACCGGTGATCAGGCGAAATAGGCCCATGGCAGGTGCCAGCGAGGAAGGGAGATGGTTTCGAGTATAGCGTAAGCAAATACGCCGACTGAAGCGGATCAGGCGTCGAAGTGCATGGTCAGGCTGGCCAGGGCTTTCGGTAGCGGCAGGTTCTCTTCGGCTTCGATGATGCCGGGCACCGGGTGCGGGTATTCGTAGAAAACGCCGTAGGTGCCGGGGCGCTGGCCGTGCAGGTAAACGTGGGCGCGCAGGCTGGCGAGTTCGCTGTGGTGCAGCGTGACGATGCATGGATCGGCGCCGTCGTCGGGGCTGACATCGCAGGCTTCGCCGACCTTCTCGTCGAGCGAGACGAGCAGCCGGCGCAGCGAGCGGTCCTTGGGTAACGACCAGGGATTGGTATTCATGGCAGCAGCTCCGGTTTGATCTGTTCCAGCCAGGCATCGATGCGGCTTTCGCTGAGCATGGCCTGGTGGTGCTGGTCGATGGCCAGGCCGAGGAAGTCATCGCCGTCGACCGCCTGCGAGGCATTGAATTCATAGCCGGCGACCGGCCAGCGACCGACGACGCGGGCGCCGCCGGCGACGAAGGCATCGTGCAGGATGCCGATGGCGTCGACGAATTCGTCCGGGTATTTCTTCTGGTCGCCGAGGCCGAAGATGGCGATGGTCTTGCCGCTCAGGTCGGCGCCGGCCAGTTGCGGCAGGAATTCTTCCCAGCTCGGCTGGGTCAGCCCGGTCGATTCGCCGGGCAGTTCGCCGTCGCCGAGCGTCGGGCTGCCGACGATCAGGCAGTCATGGGCGAGGAAATCGGCCAGCGTCGTGCGCCCGATATTGACCGGGGTGGCTGCAGCATCGCCGAGTTTCTTGGCGATCTGCTTGGCCACCAGCCGCGTGCGGCCGGTATCGGTGCCGAAGAAAATGCCGATTTTTCCCATTTTTCAGGCGTCGACCGCAATATTCTGCGTCAGCTCCTCGGGCAGCACGCCGATCGGGTCGCCGAGCACATCGTCGGGGCCGCTTTCGAAGCGCACGAGGTAGATTTCCTGCTCCGGGTTCAGCTCGGTGTGGCCGAAATGCACGACCACGCCACGGGCCCCGGCCGGGACGATCAGCGCGTCTTCATCATCGACGCCGGGCATGCCGCCATCGTTGTAGATGTCTTCGGCGGCATAGACCATGTCGCCGATTTCGTATTGAACGGTTTCCATGATCTCAGGCCCAGACGTCGGCCGGCGCCAGCAGGCGCGCGACGGGTTGGTCGAACATCAGGTGTTCGTCGATGATCGTGCCGACATCTTCCGGCTTGACGCCGACGTACATCGTGCCTTCCGGGTAGACGATGACGCTGGTGCCGAGATGGCAGGGGCCGAGGCAGCCGGTGTTGGTCAGCTGGAAGCCGGAAGCCCACAGGTTGCGGGCAGTGAATTCGTCCGAGAAGGCCTGCCAGGTCTGGCCGCAGCCCTTTTCCTGGCAGGAACCGCGCGGGTGGCCGGCGGGGCGACCCTGGACGCAGACGAGAACGTGTTTTTTCGGTTTTGGCATGCGCATCTCCTTGTAGATGAGCAAGTCATTGCAAGGGTGATGCCAGCTATTTATTCAATTAAAACAATTTGTTATTCGATATCTGATTTGTCGTGTTCGTAACAATCCGGACAAGACTGAGGCCGCCAATTGGCGGCCTCTCGTACCTTCTGCGGTCAACGCCCGGATGTCAGGCTTTTTCCGGCAGGACGATATTGACTTCCAGAACTTCGTAATTGCCCTGTTTTTCCAGCGAAACGCGGATGTCTTCGGTATTTACCTTGACGTACTTGGAGATGACGGCGATCAGCTCGCGTTGCAGATCGGGCAGGAAATTGGCGCTGCTGCCACCACCGTCACGTTCGTGGGCGATGATCAGTTGCAGTCGTTCCTTGGCCACTTGGGCCGTTTTTGGCTGGTTGCCGAACAGTTTCTGGAGCCAGGACATTTTACTTACCTCCAAACAGGCGCTTCAGGATGCCCGGTTTGACGTAGTCGACAAAGCGCAGCGGCTTGTCGTCGCCGAGGAAGCGGCTGATGACGTCCTGGTAGGCTTCGGCGGCGTCGGTTTCTTTCTGGTGGATGACCGGCGAGCCCTGATTGGATGCCTGCAGCACTTCTTCCGATTCCGGAATGACACCGATGATGGCAACGCGCAGGATTTCCTGGATGTCCTTGTATGACAACATTTCGCCGGCTTCGACGCGGCTCGGGTTGTAGCGGGTGATGAGCAGATGCTCCTTGACCGGCTCGCGGTTTTCGATGGCGCGCCGCGATTTGGCTTGCAGGATGCCGAGAATCCGGTCGGAGTCACGTACTGACGAGACTTCCGGATTGGTTACGACGATGGCTTCGTCAGCGAAGGTCAGTGCCATGATGGCCCCCGTTTCGATGCCAGCCGGCGAATCGCAGATGATGAAATCAAAGCCCTGGTGTTCCAGTTCCTTGAGTATTTTTTCCACGCCTTCTTCGGTTAACGCATTCTTGTCCCGGGTTTGCGAGGCCGGCAGCACATGCAGATTGGCGCAATGCTTGTCCTTGATCAGCGCCTGGGTCAGCGTGGCTTCGCCATTGATGACATTGACCAGGTCATAAACGACACGGCGTTCGCAACCCATGATCAGGTCGAGATTGCGCAGGCCCACGTCGAAGTCGATGACGGCGGTCTTGTAGCCGCGCATTGCGAGGCCGGTGGAGAAACTGGCGCTGGTGGTGGTCTTGCCGACCCCGCCCTTGCCGGATGTTACGACGATGATTCGGGTCATGATGAAAGTTCTCTTGGGGAAAAGTGGTGTTGTATGTAATCAGCGCAGTGCCAGTGGGGCGATCTGCAGGTGCTGGTTGGGGCCGTCTTCGAGCAGGCGAATGACGGCAGGTTGCTGAACCTGGTCTTGCGGCAAATCGCCGTCGAAGGTCCGGTAGATGCCGGCGATGGAGACCAGTTCTGCTTCCATGCAGGTGGTGAAAATGCGTGCTGCCTGATTGCCGCTGGCGCCGGCCAATGCGCGGCCGCGTAGCGGTGCATAGACATGGATGCTGCCGTCGGCAATTACTTCGGCGCCGGCGCTGACCATCGCCGTGATGATCAAATCACCACCACGGGCGTAGAAGCGTTGGCCGGAACGCAACGGCTTGTCGAGAATGGTGGTGGTGGCTGGCGGAACTTCGGGTAGACGATCTGGCGGGCTTGCCGTAGGTGCAGCTTCGGTTGGGGTGACTTCGGCTGCTTCTGCTATCGGCTGTGGCGTCGGTGTTTTGAGCGATTTTTTTCCGAAATCATCGGATGAAACCGTCGGCAGCCCGGCACTGACGGCGTGCATCGCCAGGTCAGCCGGAAGGCCGCAAGTGGCCACCGGGTTGAGCCCCGACTGACGCAGCAGGGTAATGATGCTTGGCCAGTCGACCGCAATATCCTGGAGTTTGGTCTGGCTGAAATCGAGTACCGCTAGTTCGCCTTCGAAAAAGTCCGGCACGTTGCCAGTCAGGTTGGATAAGGCGGTATGCAGTTGAGTGGCGTCGGCCGTACGCAACTGCGTCTGAATGATCTTCAGGGTCGTGCCCTTGAACTGGATGGGTGAATCGTTGGCCATGCAATGCAGCTCTGCAAAAAGGCCGGCGATTATCCCACAGGCGTTTGTCCTGGCTATAGTTGGAAACTGCTTGCGTGTCGGACGATCAACTCCTGGGCGGTGGGAATTGTCCATTGGCCGTGCGCCGAATGGCAATCCCTACCTGCCCTCAATCCCGCAACGTAGCGGCGCGGGAACTCAGTGTACGCCGTGTTTTTCGGTGACCATGTTGTCGAGTGCTTCGATGACGCCGTCGCTGCCTTTTTCCACCCGCTCGAAAGCGCCGTGGAGCTTTTCCTGAACGGCGAAATCCGTCTCCCAGCCCTGGCTCATGTAGTCCATCGCCTGATGCATGTTCCCGTGGACCTGCTGGTGCGGTTCGGCGATGCGGCGGAAGCTGCTGACCTTGCCAAAGACGGCGACGGTATCTTCCTGCGTCAGCCATTTGCCCAGGCGGCAGTTGAGTTCGTTGACCGCGACGGCCTGCGCGTTTTCCGAGTCGCCGCCACGACTGACGGCCATGTAGCCGTTCTGCTTGTAGATGAAGTGATCGACCTTGGCCAGTGAGGCGAAGCTGACGTCGTGCACGTAGCGGATCTGGGCCAGGGCCGTGACCGAGGAGTCGGCGACGCCGGCAAAGCGCTGGTCGAAATCGCCGATGGTCGAGCACGAGACCGATGCGATGTTGCGCATTTCGCCGGCGTTGGCGAGCATTTTTTCGGCATCGACCTGGAGTGTGTTCATGATGCCGGAAATGGCCGCCGAGGCATTCTTGGAGTCTTCTGCCAGCTTGCGCACTTCGTCGGCGACGACGGCAAAGCCGCGGCCGTGTTCGCCGGCCCGGGCGGCTTCGATGGCGGCATTGAGGGCGAGCAGGTTGGTCTGGTCGGCGATGGTGGCGATCAGGCTGACCGAGCGGGCGATTTCCTCGCGGTGGGCGTTGAATTCGGTAATGGCGTGGCCGGTTGCCTCGATCTTGTCGACCAGCTGGTTCATCGCGCCGACGACTTCGGCGATGGCCGTGCTGCTTTCCTGGGCGGCGCTGGCGTTGTCGGTGGACAGTTTGGCCAGTTCGTCGGTGGCGGCAACGATGCCGAGCATGTCGCGCTGGCTGGTACGCATGTTCTTCAGCAGGTTTTCGGCATTCAGCTGGCCGAGCCGGGACAACAGGTTGTTGCGCATTTCCTTGTGGTAGTTGCGCATCAGGATGGCCAGCGACTGGTTGCCCTGGTCCACGGCCTGGCGGAAGACGCCGTGCAGGCCGGCGCTGTCGATCTGGTCGGCGAAACGGTTTTCGCTGGCCGCCTGCAAGGCCTCGCGTTGCTTGGTGAAGCAGGTTTCCATCTGTTCCAGCATGGCGTTGACGTGGCGGCACACCGTGCCCAGTTCGTCCTTGCGCTGCGTGTCGGGAATGCGCTGGCCGATGACGCCCTGGGCGATTTCGCCGGCGACGCGGGAGATGTGGTTGAGCGGCGTCAGGGCGACCCGCAGCTTGTGCAGGTAAAACAAGCCACTGCCGAGGCCGACGGCGGTCAGGCAGAGAAACCAGAGCCAGTCCAGCGGCTGCCAGCCGTGGGTGGCCATGCCGATCAGGCCGGCGATGAAAAGGAGGATGTTGAGAAAGACGACCTCGATGATCGCGCTGGTGATGAAGGGCGAACGCTGCATGCTGTGTTCCTGTGTTTGTAATGGCGGACTGTCGCTGAAGTCCGCCATTTTGCCTGCCGGATGTTACGGCAGTGGGGTTTCGTTCAGAACTGCTTGACCTCGATGTTCAGTGTCTGGATGCGATAGGCGATCTGGCGCGGTGTCATGCCGAGGATGCGGGCAGCCTTGGCCTGGACCCAGCCGGCCTGTTCCAGTGCGGCGATGACGCGTTCGCGTTCGGACAGTTCCGGGTCGTTGATATCGACTTCGGAAATTGCCGCCGGCGTGCCGTTGACCGCAGCACGCGGCGAATCGCCCTGGACCGGGCCGGTGCGCAGCGGCCGGGCGGAGCCGCGTTCGCGGGCACTCGGGAAGCGGATCAGCTCGACATCGATGCGGCCGTCGTCGGAGAGTACGGCGGCGCGTTCCAGGCAGTTTTCCAGTTCGCGCACGTTGCCGGGCCAGTCGTGGGATGCCAGCCGGCGTTGCGCCATGTCACTCAGCGTCAGCTTGCGTTTCTGGTCGGCGCCGATCTTGGTCAGCAGGTGGCGGGCGATTTCCGGGATGTCCTCGATCCGCTCGCGCAACGGCGGCAGGAACAGCGGCATGACGTTCAGCCGGTAGAACAGATCCTCGCGGAAGTCGCCCATCTCGACGGCAGTTTCCAGATCGCGGTGCGTGGCGGCGATGATCCGGACGTCGACCTTGATCGTCTTGCTGCCACCGACCCGCTCGAATTCGCCTTCCTGCAGGATGCGCAGCAGTTTGGCCTGGAAGGCCGGCGAGACTTCGCCGATTTCGTCGAGGAACAGCGTGCCGCCATGCGCCTGTTCGAAACGTCCCTTGCGCGCTTCGACAGCGCCGGTGAAGGCCCCACGTTCGTGGCCGAAGAGTTCGGATTCGAGCAGGTTTTCCGGCAAGGCGGCGCAGTTGAGCTTGACCAGCATGTTGCGCGCGCGCGGCGAGTTGTAATGGATGGCGTTGGCAATCAGTTCCTTGCCGGTGCCGGTTTCGCCGCGGATCAGCACGGTGGTGTTCCATTTGGCAACCATCCGCGCCTGATCGAAGACCCGGCGCATGACTGCCGAATGCCCGACCATGCTGTCGAAGCCGTGCTGGTGGCGAACGGTGCGGCGGAGCAGGTCGCGTTCTTCGAGCAGCGTCGATTTTTCCTGGGCGACTTCCATCGCCAGCCGCAGGTTCTGGCCGATCAGGTTGGCGACCATTTCGACGAACTGGGCGCGTTCTTCGAGCAGGCCGTCTTCCGGCGCCTCGGGCTGGACCGTCAGGACGCCCTGCAGGTTGCCGCCGACGCGGATCGGCACGGCGATGAACGGCAGTTCCGGCTGGTACAGGCCAAGCCGGTTGAGGAAGCGCGGTTCGTCCGCGACGCGCTCCAGCTTGACCGTCCGCGGCCGTTCCAGCAGCAGGCCGAGCAGGCCTTCGCCGGGCAGGTATTCGATATCGGCGGGCGGCGTCGCACAGGCGTGGATGGTATGGCCGGTGAGATTGCCGCTCTCCGGGTTGACGACGGTGATCATGCCGCGGCCGAGGCCGGCTTCTTCATCGAGGACGCGCAGGACTTCGCGCAGCGATTCGTTGAAGGTCAGTGAGCGGCTGAGCTCCCGGCTGACCGCGTAGAGGGCGGCGAGCAGCAGGATGTTCAGTTCGTGCGTTCGGCAGTAGCCGCCGGTGGGCGGGCACTCGTCAGCGATCTGGATGGGGTGGTGTTCGTGCATTGTTTTTCTCGTTCTGCTCAGATCGGATCGCCGTCTACGCGGAATTCGACGATGGCCGCGCAGCCGCCGGATGGGCTTTCATCGAGATCGATGATGCCGCCGTGATCGGCAACGACCTGCTGGGCGCGGGAGAGACCCGTGCCGATGTGCTTGCCGACACCGCCCTTGGCCGTGAAGAAGGGCTCGAACGCCTTGTGCCGCCATTCGATCGGGATACCCGGGCCGCTGTCGAGCAGCGAGATGCGGATGCAGTCGTCGATGACCTGGCTGGTGATCTGCAGTTCGCGGCGCAGCCAGCCTTTGACGTTCATTGCTTCGATCGCGTTCTCGACCAGCGCCTTGAAGAGCATGCGCAATTGCAGCGGTCGACCGGCCAGTGGCGGCAAAACCGGCGAGGGTTGCCAGTCGACCGTGATGCCCGCCTTGAGCAGGCGCGGTGTGCAGATTTCCAGCACATCGCGCAGGATTTCGTTGAGATTGACGCTGATCACCATCTCCTGCGGGCTTTGCGGGATGACCTGGCGCAGCGTTTCGATGTGTTCGCGGCTGGTTTCGAGGGCGTGCTTGAGCATCTCGGCGCTGGCCGGATCGCGGCGCTGCAGCACGGCAATCGCCGAGGCCATGACGTTGAGCGGCTCTTCCAGCCGGAACACCGCGGCCGACAGGCCTTCGCGGATCGCTGCGGTGCGTTCCTCGTCGGCCAGCGACGCTTTCAGCGCGGCGCCCTTGGCGCGTTCCTGTTCCTCGCGCAGGTTGGTGATGTCGGAGATGACCAGCAGCAGGCCGGGCTGGCCGTCGGCGCTGAAATAGCTGTCGGCGCCCTCGTTGTGTATTTCGACGATCGAGGAACTGACCGACAGCCAGCGGGCGCGGCCGCGGGGGCTGTCGAGGCGCATCTCGCGGTTGCTGAACTCACAGCGCCGGGCGTCGCTGGCGAGCGCTTCGTACCATTCCGGGGCGAGCGCGTCGAGCAGGCGGTGCGCCGGTTCCTTGGCGCGCATGTCGGTGACCAGCTTCTTGTAAGCCTGGTTATCGAGGACGACGCGGCCGGACGGATCGAGCAGCGCAAAGGCGACCGGCGATGCGTCGATGACCGATTCGATCAGTTGCTTGTGGTTATGCACCGTGCGTTCGAGACGGTGCATCTCGGTAACGTCGCGGTGCATGCCGAGGAAGTTGACGATTTCCCCGTTGTTGTCGAGCACCGGCGTGATCGACAGTTCGGCCAGATAGACGTCGCCGCATTTGCGCTTGTTGAGCAGCTTGCCCGACCATGGCCGGTGTGCCTGCAGGGCTGACCACATCTCGGCGTAAATCTCGCGCGGGGTCGTGTGGTTGGAGAGGATGGACTCGTTCAGGCCGATGATGTCTTCCTGGCCGTAGCCGGTGATCCGGCTGAAGCTGTCGTTGGCGTAGAGAATCCGGGCCGAGGGATCGGTGATCGAGATGGCCAGGTCAGCCTGATTGACGGCCTGGCGGTAGACCTCGGGCGGCAGGATGCTCTTCAGGTCGTTCTGGGTCAGTGGCTGGGCGATGGGCTGGGCCGACATGAAAAAACTCCGGTAAATGGCCTCAGAAGGCATTGTTCAGGAGAAAGCAGATTTCATGCCGCTTGCTGTTGTTTCTCTGGAAAGCCCTGTTTGTCGGGGTTTCGGCGGGAAATCGACAATTTTCCTGTTGTCTTTGCGACAAATCGGACGATGAAAATGCACTGTTTTGGTGTGTCGACCCCAAAACCGGGTTCCCGTGGGCGGCTCGCGTCCGGAAAGCGGGATGGCACGGCTTATGCAGTAAGGGACCCGACGTCCTACCTGAGTTCTCCGACCATGAGCGAAATCCTGTTGCTGCTGCTCTCCACCGCGCTGGTAAACAACGTGGTGCTGATCAAGTTCCTCGGCCTGTGCCCGGTAATGGGCGTGTCGAAGAGCGTGGACAGCGCCCTCGGCATGGGGCTGGCGACAACCTTCGTGCTGATGCTGGCCAGCGCCGCTTCGTGGATGCTCGACAACTGGCTGCTGCAGCCGCTGGGTCTCGGCTACCTGCGCATCCTGACCTTCATCCTGGTGATCGCTTCGGTGGTGCAATTCACCGAAATGTTCGTCAAGAAGACCAGCCCGGGCCTCTATCAGTCGCTCGGCATCTACCTGCCGCTGATCACCACCAACTGCGCCGTGCTCGGCGTCGCGCTACTCAATGTGCAGCAGCAGTTCAGCCTGTTCAAGAGCCTGCTCTACGGCTTCGGCTCGGCGCTCGGCTTTACGCTGGTCCTGCTGATCTTCGCCGGGCTGCGCGAACGCGTTGCCCTGGCCCGCGTGCCGGCCGCTTTCGCCGGCGCGCCGGTCGCCTTCATCACCATCAGCCTGCTGGCCCTGGCGTTCATGGGCTTCTCGGGCCTCAACGTTTAACGGAGGAATGCCATGATCGCCGCCATCCTCAGCCTGACCGTCCTCGGCGCCGTTCTCGGCATCGCGCTCGGCATCGCCAACAAGTTCCTCAAGGTCGAGGGCAATCCCGTCGTCGAGGAACTGGTCGCGATGATGCCCGGCTCCAACTGCGGCCAGTGCGGCTTCCCCGGCTGCACCGGCGCTGCCGAAGCCATCGTCGCCGGTACCGCCGCCGCCACCTGCTGCCCGCCCGGTGGCAAGGCGCTGGCCTCGGCGATTGCCGCCAAGCTCGGGCTGACCGTCGATCTGTCGGCGCTCGGCGACGAGGGTCCGAAGATCGCCGTCGTGTCGGAAGAACTGTGCATCGGCTGCTGCCGCTGCAGCAAGGTCTGTCCGACCGACGCCATCATCGGCGCCGCCAAGCAGGTGCATAACGTCTTTCGCGAAGCCTGCACCGGCTGCGAAAGCTGCATCGACAAATGTCCGACCGAAGCGCTGGCGATGAAGCCGGTGCCGGTCACCCTGCAACACTGGGTCATGCCCAGACCGCTGTCCGCGTGAGGCCAACATGGGTTTCATGAATCTGTTCAAGCATGTCCTCGGCGACGACTGGGGCGTGCATCCCGACGACCACAAGCGCCCGGCAGCCGATCGCCCGGTGCGCGTGATGCCGGTGCCGGCTAGGCTCTACCTGCCGCTGCAGCAGCACCTTGGCGGCCCGGCCCGGCCGGTGGTGCTGGTCGGCCAGAGCGTGAAGAAGGGCGAGCTGATCGCCGAGGCGCAAGGCGCCGTGTCGGCGCCGATCCACGCACCGACGTCGGGCACCATCGCCGCCGTCACCGAAATCACTGCGCCGCATCCATCCGGCCTGACGCTGCAGGCGATCATCCTGGAAGCCGACGGACTGGACGAATGGTTGGAACTGAGCGGCTGCGATGATCCCTTTGCCCTCGACCCGGCCGAAATCGGCAAGCGCGTTGCGGCGGCTGGTGTGGTCGGTCTCGGTGGCGCTGCGTTTCCGTCGGCGGTGAAGCTGACCGGCGCGTCGCGGTCGAAGGTGACGACGCTGGTAATGAACGGCGGCGAGTGCGAACCTTACCTGTCCTGCGACGACCGGCAGATGCGCGACAGCGCCGCCGGCATCGTCGACGGCATCCGCATCATGCTCCACGCCACCGGCGCCAAAGTCGCGCTGGTCGGCATCGAGGACAACAAGCCGGAAGCCATCGCGGCCATGCAGGCGGCCGCCGCCGGTGTCGCCAATGTCGAAATCCGGCCGGTGCCGGCGCGTTACCCGATGGGTTCGGAAAAGCAGCTGATCCAGGTGTTGACCGGAAAAGAAGTACCGGCCGACGGTCGTGCCTTCGACATCGGCGTTGTCGTCCATAACGTCGGCACGGCGCTGGCAGTGCGCGCGGCGATCCGCGAAGGCAAGCCGCTGATTTCGCGCGTTGTTACGGTCAACGGCAATTGCGCTGCCAATCCGGGCAACATCGAGGTTCGTGTCGGCACGCTGGCCGAGGAAGTCATCGCCTTCGCCGGCGGCCTCAAGGGCGACGGCCTCGGGCTGGCGCGCCGGGTCATGGGCGGGCCGATGATGGGCATGCAGATTCCGCACTGGCGCGTGCCGGTGGTCAAGGGCAGCAGCGGCATCCTGGCCTTCGATGCAGCGGAGGTGGCCGAGCAGGAACCGAATCCGTGCATCCGCTGCGGCAGTTGCGTGAAAGCCTGCCCGATGGGCCTGTTGCCGCTGGAAATGAGCGCCCGCATCCGCAACGAAGCCTACGACGACGCCATCGGCCTCGGGCTGAAGGACTGCATCGCCTGCGGCTGCTGCGCCTACGTTTGCCCGTCGAAAATTCCGCTGGTCCAGTTCTTCGTCCACGCCAAGGGCGAACTGGCGGCGCAGGACCGCGCCAAGCTGCGCAACGACGCAACCAAGAAGCTGGCCTTGCAGCGCCAGGACCGGCTGGCCCGCGAGGCGCGGGAGAAGGCGGAAGCTGCTGCCAAGCGCAAGGCCGAGCGGGAGGCTGCGGCGGCGGCCAAGGCGGCGGCTTCTGCGGCTGCTGCTGGGCAGGGGGAGGTTGTATGAGTTTTGGCGCTTATTCTGAGCTTGGGGGTTCCGCGCTTGAGGCGCGGGCGTACTTTCTTTTGCTTCGCCAAAAGAAAGTAGCCAAAGAAAAGGCGACCCCAGGTTACGCGGTCGGCTGCGCCGACTCCCCTGCGCTACTCGCTACTGGCGGGGGCTGCGGAACTCGGCCCTGCGGGCCTCAGACAGTCCTCGCCCTTTATCCGCCGCCAGCTCCGTTGCTCGGCGCTGCACATGGGGACCCGAAAGGCGTCCGAGTACCAGCGTCAGGGTTTTTAATTGAATGTTGCGGTCGACCGCGCAAAACAGACAAAAACCGCTTCCGCTCGTTCAGCCCGGACGCCTTTCCTGGCCCCTTGAGAGGTGCCGAGCAACGCAGGAACGCCGGGGGCTTTCGGCGAGGACTGTTTGAGGGGCGTAGCCCCGAGTTCCGCAGCCGCCCGGCGTTTCGAGTAGCACAGGGAACCCGCGTAGCGGGCGCCGACCTAGGGTCGCCTTTTCTTTGCTTACTTTCTTTTGGCGAAGCAAAAGAAAGTAAGACGCGCCTCAAGCGCGGAACCCAAGCGTTGAAGAAGCCACAAAAAGGAGTCACCCCATGACCCCCATCTCCATCACCGCCCAACCAGTCGCGTCCCCCCACGCCCATGGCGGCAATTCCGTCAGCCGGACGATGTTCCGCGTCCAGATGGCGTTGCTGCCGGCGACGCTGTACGGGTTCTGGCTGTACGGCTGGCCGTCGGTCTTCCTGTGGCTGCTGACCATTCTTTCCTGTGTCGGCTTCGAGGCGCTGTCGCTGAAGCTGATGGGTAGCCAGCGCATCAAGCCGACGCTGTTCGATGGTTCGGCCGTGCTCACCGGCTGGTTGCTGGCGATGACCTTGCCGCCGTGGGCGCCGTGGTGGGTGGCGGTGCTTGGTGGTTTCATCGCCATCATCATCGGCAAGCAGGTGTTCGGTGGCCTTGGTCAGAATGTCTTCAACCCGGCGATGGTCGCCCGCGTTGCGCTGCTGGTCTCGTTCCCGCTGCCGCTGACGCTGTGGGTCATGCCCTTGCCGATGAGTTCGCTGCCGACGCCGGATTTCGTTGCCAGCCTGCGCATTTTCCTGACCAGCCTGCCGGTGCCCGATGCGATGACCAGCGCGACGCTGCTTGGTCATGCCAAGACCGAACTGGCGCGCGGCATCGATCTGGCGCAAGCCCTCGGCACGGCGCCGGCGCTGTCGTGGCTGGGCATGCGTGCCGGCAGCTTCGGCGAATCGGCGGCGTTGCTGATCCTCTGTGGCGGCCTCTACCTGCTGATCACCCGCGTCATCACCTGGCACGCGCCGCTGGCCGTGCTGGCCGGCGTGGCGATTCCGGCGGCGATCGCCCATGGCGTCGATCCCGGCCGTTTCCTGTCGGCCGAATCGCACCTGTTGTCGGGGGCGCTGATGCTCGGCGCCTTCTTCATTGCCACCGATTACGTCACGTCACCGAACACCGCCACCGGGCAGATCGTCTTCGGCCTGGGCATCGGCTTCCTTACCTGGGTCATCCGCAGTTTCGGCGGCTACCCGGAGGGCATGGCCTTTGCCGTGCTGCTGATGAACGCCATGACGCCGGTCATCGACCGTTTCGTCAAACCGCGCATCCTCGGGCGCGACCGTAAAGGCAAACCGCTCGACATTCCGGAGAACGCCTGATGAATCTCGATACCATTCGCGAAAAAATCGGCTACCAGCCGCTGCTGCTCGGGGTCGTCGCACTATTGGCCAGCGGGGCGCTGGCCGTGGTTTCCAGCGCCACCGGCCCGGCCATTGCCGCGGCCGAAGCCAAGGATCTGCGCGACTCTTTGTCGGAAGTGCTGCCCGCCGGCATGGCCGACAACGATTTCCTGAAAGATACGGTCGACCTGCAAAAAGACGGCAAAACCGTGACGATCTATCGCGCCCGCCATGGTAGCGAAATGAAGGCGGCGCTGTTCAAGGTCGCCGAACGCGGCTACGCCGGCGACATCCAGGTGCTGATGGCGGTGGATATGGACGGCCGCACGCTCGGCGTGCGCGTGCTCAAGCATTCGGAAACGCCGGGCCTGGGCGACAAGATCGAAGTGAAGAAGGATGACTGGGTGCTCGATTTCAACGGCAAGTCGCTGGCCGAGCCGGCGCCGGAGAAGTGGGGCGTCAAGAAGGATAACGGGGTCTTCGACCAGTTTGCCGGCGCCACCATCACGCCGCGCGCCGTGGTCAAGGCGGTCAAGGGCGGGCTGGAGTTCTTTGCCGCCCGCAAGCAGGAAATCACCGGTTAGGAGATGGCCATGAGCGAGAATTCAAAGATATTCAAGGACGGCCTCTGGGAGCAGAACGTCGTTTTCGCCCAGATGCTGGCGCTGTGCCCGACCATGGCGGTAACCACCAGCGGCACCAATGGCCTCGGCATGGGCCTGGCGTCCACGGCGGTGCTGGTGGTGGCCAACATCCTGGTTTCGCTGATCCGCAAGACAGTCAGTTCGCAGGTGCGGATTCCGGTTTTCGTCGTGCTCATCGCGACGCTGGTGACCATCGTCGACATGGCGATCAATGCCTGGCTGCATGAACTGTACAAGGTGCTCGGCCTGTTCATCGCGCTGATCGTCGTCAATTGCGCCATTCTCGGCCGGGCTGAAGCCTTCGCCGTGAAGAACGGTGTCGTCGCCAGTGCCCTCGATGGCATTGCCATGGGCCTGGGTTTCACCGGTGCGCTGACCGTGATCGGCCTGATCCGCGAATTCCTCGGTGCCGGCACGCTGTTCGCCCAGGCTTCGCAACTGCTCGGTCCATCCTTCTCCTTCCTGGAAGTAAAAGTGGCCGGCTACGGCGGCGCGCTGCTGATGATCCTGCCGCCCGGGGCGTTCGCTGTGCTCGGCTTCCTGCTTGCCGGCAAGCGCATCATCGATCAGAAGCTGGCCGAGCGCAGTGTGCCGGCCGCCCAACCGGCCACCGCCTGAGGAGCATCCGCATGCAGATCGGTATCGCCTATTCCGAACCCGGCCAGCAGATCTGGCTGAACATCGAAGTGCCCGACACGGCGACGGTGCAGGAAGCCATCGACCGCTCCGGCATCCTCAAGCAGTTTCCGCACATCGACCTGAGCGCCCAGAAGGTCGGCGTCTTCGGCAAGCTGGCCAAACTCGACGCCGCACTGCGACCGGGCGACCGCGTTGAAATCTACCGCGGCATCATCTGCGATCCGGCCACCGTGCCGCGCAAGGACATGGACGAGGACGATTGATATTGTCGGATTCATGACATGAAAATCAGGATTTCATGCACCGTATTTGTGCGGAAAATATGTTGCAAGTAGCTGAATAAAAACAATAATTCACGGTCTATAATGCGCGGCCAATTACCCCCGGAGCTGCCTGTGCATATGACGAATTATTCCGCCTCGATCGAGACTACCGGTCTGGGTCTCAACCACGGTTACTGTCTCGATGGCGACTTCGTCCATCTCAACGCCGACGTCAGCCTGGCCGAAGCCGATCTGGCCGATGGCAGCCAGTGGGCCCTGCAGTTGTGGGCCAGTGCCGCCGGTTTCGACGGCTGCGCACTGAACGGCGTCAAGGTCGCCGAACTGGCGTTGCAGCCGACGCCCGGTTCGTTCAACGTCGCCGCCTGCGTCACCGCCTTGCCGCCGGCCGGTTGTGCACCGCAGGTGATGGCCATGGCGCTGGTCGCGCAGGGGGCCGACGGTCAGGTCCGCGTCCGTGATCTGTCGGTCTACCCGACCGCACAAACCTTCTTCCACCCGTTGATGCACGGCGCCGTCGCCTGCCAGCTGAAGGACGGCGTGGCCGATATCGCCATCGAGAGCATCGCCAGCCCGCGCAGCCCGGAAAACCTCAGCGGTACGCTGGCGCTGGAAGTTTGGGCGCTGGCTGCACCTTACGCCGGCGGCAGCTGGGTCGGCACGCCGGTCGCCAGCCTGGTGCTCGGCAATCTGGCCGGCGGTTCGACCTGGAACGACTGCCATTACAGCGTGCCGGCGGTAACTGCCAACCCGGATGCGGCGCTGACCGTGATGCTGCGCGAATGGACGCCGGCCGGTTACCTGACGCGCGATTACCGCAATCTGCCGGCGACGGTCCTTGCCGAGCCGGTCGTCCCGGTGGCCAAACCGGCCAAGGAAGCCAAGAAGGCCGCGCCGAAGGTGGAAAAAAAGGCGGCAAAGAAGGCGAGTGCCAAACCGGTTGCGGCAAAGTCCGAAGCGGTTTCGGTAAACAGCGCCAGCGCTGCCGAACTGGCTGCGGTCAAGGGGCTTTCCAAGGCCGTCGCTGAAGCCATCGTCGCCGCCCGGCCGTACGCCAAGCTGGACGAAGTGGTGCGGGCCAAGGGCATGGGCGCCAAGTTGCTGGAAAAAGTCGGCAAGCTGCTGAAAATCTGAGTTTTCCGGCAGGCTTGTTGCAAAGCCGACAAGCCTGCCGTCAGGAATTCTCAAGTAAAACAATGGGCTGGCGGATGGCACCCATTTTGCTGAGTAGTCTGCAGACTTCTGGAGAACGCGCATGAAAGCCAGCGAAATCCAGGCCCTGCTCGACGAGCCGGCCTGCAGCCACAACACCAAGGAAAAATCCGGGTGCGCCAAGCCGAAACCGGGCGCCACGGCCGGCGGTTGTTCGTTCGACGGTGCGCAGATCGCGCTGCTGCCGATTGCCGACGTCGCCCACATCGTCCACGGCCCGATTGCCTGCGCCGGTTCGTCGTGGGACAACCGCGGCACGCGCTCGAGCGGCGTCACGCTGTACAAGATCGGCATGACCACCGACCTGTCGGAAACCGACGTCGTCATGGGCCGCGGCGAAAAGCGCCTGTTCCATGCGATCAAGCAGGCCGTCGACAGCTATGCGCCGAAAGCCGTGTTCGTCTATAACACCTGCGTTACCGCGCTCATCGGTGACGATGTCGATGCCGTCTGCAAGGCCGCCAGCGAGCGCGCCGGCATCCCGGTCGTGCCGGTCGATGCGGCCGGTTTCTACGGCACCAAGAATCTCGGCAACCGGCTGGCCGGCGAAGCCATGTTCAAGCATGTCATCGGCACCGCCGAACCGGAGCCGGCCAAACCGCGCGCCGACGGTCTGCCGACCTACGACGTCAACCTGATCGGCGAATACAACATCGCCGGCGAGTTCTGGCATGTCGCACCGCTGTTCGACGAACTCGGCCTGCGCATCCTGTGCACGCTGTCCGGCGATGCCCGTTTCCACGAGGTGCAGACGATGCACCGCGCCCGGGTGAACATGGTCGTCTGCGCCAAGGCGCTGCTCAACGTGGCGCGCAAGATGCAGGATTCTTACGGTCAACCCTTCTTTGAAGGCAGTTTCTACGGCGTTCAGGACGTTTCCAATGCGCTGCGCGATTTCGCCCGGCTGATCGGCGACCCCGACCTGAGTGCCCGCACCGAAGCCGTCATCGCCCGCGAGGAAGCCAAGGCCCACGCCGCGCTCGAACCCTGGCGCGCCCGCCTGAAGGACAAGCGCGTGTTGTTGTACACCGGCGGCGTCAAGTCGTGGTCCATCGTCTCGGCGCTGCAGGATCTGGGCATGAAGGTCGTTGCCACCGGCACCAAGAAATCGACCGAGGAAGACAAGGCGCGCATCCGCGAGCTGATGGGTGAAGACACCAAGATGATCGACGACGGCAGCCCGAAGGCACTGTTGTCGACCTACCACGAGTACAAGGCCGACATCCTGATTGCCGGCGGTCGCAATCTCTACACGGCACTGAAGGCGCGCATTCCCTTCCTCGACATCAATCAGGAACGCGAATTCGGTTACGCCGGCTATGCCGGCATGAGCGAACTCGCCCGGCAACTGGCGCTGTCGATGGAAAGCCCGGTCTGGGCCGCGGTCAGGAAGCCGGCGCCGTGGGCCAAGGGCGCGCTGTCGGGGGCGGTGCTGGCGGCCTGACGACAGCTTACTGCGTCGGGTCTGGCGTGTCGTCCGTTGCTTGCCTGCTCTCGCCGCTTGTCTCTTCCAGTCCCCAGTCGCCCCACTGGTACCAGTCCTCGCCGAGCAGTTCGGCTGGATGCTGGGTGCGACCGGAACCGTTGCCGCAGCCCAGGTCGTCGGCGGGGCAGTAGCGGTCGCAGCCCCAGCAGATGCGCTCGGGGTGTTTCGGCTGCAGTGGAAATTTTTTGGCCATGCTCAGACCACCGCCATCCGGGTCATTTCCGTGCCATCCCTTGCTGACCAGACTGCAGGATGCGTTCCATGCCCGCCATCACCGTCAGGTTGGCATCTTCCATGCGGGTCAGGGCGGCCAGGGCGCCGGCGATGTCACCGCTCCGGTAGCGCTCGACGGCCTGGCGGGCTTCGTCGTGCACTGCCTTGTGCGGCGCTTCCATCTCGCGGTAACCGGGCAGGCGCGAGAAGGCGGCACGGCCTTCGCCTTCGTAGTACCAGCGGCCGAGACGGCACTGGGTCTCGTCGGGCAGCTCGCCGGGCTTGAGGTCGGAAAGGCCGAGCAGCACCTTGTATACCTCCAGTTTCAGCGTCAGTTCTTCAATGTTGGCCAGTTCGGCATTGGCCAGCATCGACGAACTGGCGATGCCATCCTGCATCAGTTGCGACAGACCGAGCAGGCGCTCCATGCTGCGCATCGCTGCCTCGCTCTCGGCGCTCTGGCGGGCGGCGCTGCCGGCACCGAGATCCATCACCGCCTTGGCCTGGCCGGTCTCCTGCTGGATGCCGGTGACCAGCCCGCCGATTTCCTTGGTCGCCTTGGCGGTCCGCTCGGCCAGCTTGCGCACCTCGTCGGCGACCACGGCGAAACCGCGCCCGGCCTCACCGGCCCGCGCTGCCTCGATCGCCGCATTGAGCGCCAGCAGGTTGGTCTGCTCGGCAATCTCGCGGATCAATTGGACGATGCCGCCAATCTCTCCGGCCCGCCGCGACAGGTCCTCGACACTTTCGCCGGCGGCGCTGATGCGCTCGAACATGCCGCGCAGGTTGTCGGCGATCTGGGCGAAGGCCGCACGGTTGGCGTCCGACTCGCTGGCCGCTGCCCGCGCCGTCGTCGAATCGGTGCTCAACTGTCCCGACAAGCCGGAAAAAGACTGGCGGATGCCGGCCAGCGATTCGCCGAAACGGGGAATGTTGCCGATTACGCCATCGAGCAGCGCTTGCCGCTGCAGCAACTGCTGCTGCCGACCTTCCACCTCGGCCAGCTGCTGCCGGGTTTGCGCCAGTTCCGCCTGCAGCGCCGCAGCGCTCGCCTTTAACAAGGCATTCTCGGCCAGGGCGGCAGCCAGTTCCTGGCGAGTCTTCGATCCAAACATCACACATCCTTCACGGCAAACCATAATAGTTGAGTAATTTACTACGGTATTGCGCGGCGCTTCATGATGCGGATCAAAATCCAGCGGCGGGAGTTCTGGCGCTGTTCATGCACCATGCCTTTGTTGTGTTTGCTACAAGCTGCTTTGTTCATAAGTCTTTGTTTTTTAATTGGACAACTCCTTGGCGCGTTCCTTGCTGAGATGAAGGCAATCTCATACGGACGATGTCCAAATGGCCGAAATCATCCAATCCAAGAAGGCGCTGGCGGTTAATCCGCTGAAGGTGAGCCAGCCGATCGGCGCGTCGCTCGCCTTTCTCGGGCTCAACCGCAGCCTGCCGCTGATGCATGGCTCGCAGGGCTGCACGGCGTTCGGCAAGGTGTTCTTCGTGCGCCATTTCCGCGAGCCGATCCCGCTGCAGACGACGGCGATGGATCAGGTGTCGACGATCATGGGCGCCGACGAGAACATCATCGAGGCGCTGCGCACGCTGTCGGACAAGAGCAAGCCGGACATCATCGGGCTGGTCACCACCGGGCTGTCGGAGACGCAGGGCACCGACATCCTGCGGGCGGTGAAGGATTTCCGCGCGGCGCATCCGGAATTTGCCCATGTCGCCGTGGTGCCGGTGAATACGCCGGATTACGTCGGTTGCCTGGAAAGCGGTTACGCGCTGGCGATCGAGTCGCTGATCCAGACGCTGGTGCCGGAAAGCCAGTGCGCCGGCAAGCGGCCGAAGCAGGTCAATGTGCTGGCGTCGGGGATGCTGACGCCGGGCGATATCGAGGCGATCAAGGATTGGGTCGAGGCCTTTGGCCTGCGCCCGGTGGTCGTGCCGGACATTGGCGATTCGCTGGATGGGCACTTGGTCGAGGCCGAAACCTCATCGCTGACCATCGGCGGTACGCCGCGTTCGGAAATCGAGATCATGGGCGAGTCGACCGCAACATTGGTTGTCGGCCCGTCGCTGGACAAGGCGGCCAATATCCTGAAAGCCCGCACCGGCGTGCCCGATTACCGTTTCGAAGGCCTGATGGGTCTCGACGATTGCGATGCCTTCACCCAGGCGCTGGCCGAGATTTCCGGCAAGCCGGTGCCGGAAAAGATCGAGCGCCACCGCGCCCAGTTGCAGGATGCGATGGTCGACAGCCACTTCATGATCGGTTTCGCCCGCATTGCGCTGGCTGCCGATCCCGATCTGCTCGGCATGCAGGTGCGTTTCCTGACAGGCATGGGCGCCGAGGTGGTGGCCGCGGTCAGCCCGCACAAACATGAAAGTCTGGCCGGCCTGCCGATCGACAAGGTGATCGTCGGCGATCTGGAAGACATGGAAAAGGCGGCACGCGCCGCCGGCGCCCAGCTCGTCATGGCCAATTCGCACGCCGCCGATACGGCGCATCGCCTCGGCTTGCCACTGCTGCGCGCAGGTTTTCCGCAGTACGACCACGTGGGCGGTTATGCCCGCACCTGGGTGGGCTACCGCGGCACGCGGCAGGCCCTGTTCGATCTTGCCAACCTGATGCTGGGACAACACCATGAACTCGCACCCTATCGATCAATCTACTGGGCCGACGACCGAGACGGCACCGGTTTCCAACATGTCGTCGCGTCGTCTGCAGCTGGTCTGGTCCATTAAGCAGGAGCCGGACATGGTGCTGCGAGTTGCCTTCGCCTCGACCGACCGGACCCGCGTCAATCAGCACTTCGGTGCGGCCGAGGGCTTTGCCGTCTATGAAGTGACGCCGGACAAGGCAACGCTGGTCGGTGTCGCCGAGTTCGACGAGGAGGCGATGGATGGCAACGAGGACAAGCTGGCTGCCAAGGTCGATTTCCTCGCCGGCTGTGCTGCGGTCTATGTCATGGCGATCGGCGCGTCGGCAATCAAGAAGCTGATGGCTGTCGGCATTCAGCCGATCCGGGTGAATGAGGTCGATGCCATCGACGAATTGCTGGTGGAAATCTCGACGGCAATGCGCGAAGGTGGCGTCACCTGGATCGACCGCGCCATCGCCGTGCAGGAAAAAGCCAAGTCGGAGGACCGCTTTTCCACCATGGAAGAAGAGGGGTGGGAAGGATGAGCACGAACCTGATCGAACATCGCGGTGTTGTCCAGCGCGTCGATGACGGCCTGGCCATCGTCGCCATGGAGACCGCCGGTTGCGCATCCTGTGGCCAGGGCGGCAGTTGCGGCATCGGCAAGATGGCGGCCGGGCGACCGGCAACGCTGCTGACGCTGCCGGTCGGCAGCGATATCCATGCCGGCGACCTGGTCAGCATCGCGCTGCCGGAAAGCAAGCTGACGCTGTCGGCCGTGCTCGGCTATCTGTTTCCCGCCTTCGCCATGATCTTCGGCGCCTGGCTCGGTGCCGCGCTGGAAGGCAGCGACGGTGCCACCGCATTCGGCGCGATGGTCGGCTTCCTGCTGGCACTGGCCATCGCCCGCATCGTCATCGCCCTGGTACCCGGCCTGCTGCCGGCCCCCAAACTGATTCCCATCGCCAGTCAAACCCAAGTTTCCCAACAGGAGTTCCACCATGAGCACTGATCCCATCTTCGAAACCGACTTCGTCAAGGAAATGGCCCGCCAGATGCGCGCGCTGGATACCTATGGCACCTACGCCGGCTGGACCGTCGAGAAGATCCTCGACCCCTACATCCTGACCAAGGAACGCAAGGCCAACATTCCGCTGATTGGCGATCCGGACGACGAGACGATTTCCCGCGTCAAGGCGTTCTACAACGCCATCGCTGTGTTGATCGAGAAAGAATGCAAGCTGCTCGCCGTGCCGCTGGTGCACCTGACGCACGAAGGTTTCGGCCGAGCCATCATCACCGTCGGCAAGCTGGTTGCCGTCGAGAAGACCCTGCGCGACGTGCATCGCTTCGGTTTTCCCAGCCTGTCCAAGATGAAGGATGACGCCGACAAGCTGCTCGGCATCGCCCTCGAACGCATCGGTCAATATCCGGCTGTCGCCGGACTGTAAGGGTGGAGGGCAGGATGACTGATGAAGAACTGGCCGCCCTCGACAAAGAGGTCAAGAAACTGAAGCGTATTGCCTCGGAATGGGCATCACAGATGCACGACCTCGTGGAAGACCGCCTGCCGGCGGGCTACCACGAAATTCCGGCGCTTTCCCAATCCACCTACGATGCCTGCCAGGCCTGGGCCGATGCCAGTGCCCGCCTGGCGGCAGCACAGAAAGGACAACCCGCATGATCACCGGTCTCACTCGTGGCGGCGCCGAATGGACGCCGCAATTCGCCACCAGCATCGACCAGGCCAAGTGCATTGGCTGTGGCCGCTGCTACAAGGTCTGCCCGCGCAGCGTACTCGATCTGGTCGAGCGCGAACTGGACGACGATGACGAAGATGAAGACAACATGATGGTCATGTCGCTGGCCAATCCGATGGATTGCATCGGTTGCGGCTCCTGCGGCCGGGTCTGTCCGAAGAACTGTTATACCTACGCGCCGGCCTGAACGATGCGCTCGCTGAGCGAAGTTTCCGCGCTGACGGCGCAGGGTGAGGCGGTCTGCGCCGCCTTGCGCCGTCAGGTGGAAAAGCTCGGCCTGTCGATCGGCGACGAGCCGCTGTGGGCCGGACTGGGCTTCGTCGAGACGGTCGATCCGTTCTCGCAGGAGACCAGTCTGGTCGGTACCTGGCGTGGTGGTCAGCGCTACGGCACGGTCACCTTCTTTCCCGACGGGCGCATCTTCGCCGAGTATCAGGTCTTGCTGCCGCATCCGGCCAAACCCGAGTGCTACGTCGAAGCCGTGCAGGTCTGGGGCCCGCCGGAGCAACTACGCGGCGATGCGGTAATCGCCGAGTACGCCAGATAACTCGATGGTCCTGCCCAGACTGATCCTGCTGCACAAGCAGGCGACCAGCGGTCGGGTACGCTTTCTCTGCCTGAGTTCCGGTGTCGTCGCCTTCAAGCCGCTGCCGGTGCTGGCCGCCTTGCGCGACGAGGATTACTCGCCGACTGTCCAGTTTCATCCGACGGCTGTAGTGCGTGAGGCCGAAATCCAGCTGGGCCTGCCGGAAGGTGCAATCGTGCCCGAGGCCGATTTTCAGGCCTGGGTCGATACGCCCGAGGGCGACGTGCCGGTGTTGCTGGCGGCCTTCGCTGGCATCGATCCGCCGTTTTCTGCCGCCGAACGGACCGGTAGCCGTTTCATCGCAATCACCGAGGCGCGCGCCCTGAGCGAGGTCGAGCGCAACCTGCTGCGTCGGGCCTACGAACACGTCTTGGGTTGATTGTCGCAAAAACGACAAGGCGCCGCAGCGCAACAATCCATTGAATTCAGTTGCTTAGCGTTGAATCCGGGCATGGCACAGGGCTTGCAATGAGTAGCCCATCTACTCTGGGAGAATCGCCATGATCAATCTGACCCCCGCTGCCATCAAAGCAGTTCAACGTTTTATCCGCGGTTCCGAAACGCCGGTTGCCGGCTTGCGCCTGGTCATTTCCGGCGGTGGTTGTTCCGGCCTGCAGTACGGCATGAAGCTCGAAGCCGAGAAGGCCGAGGATGACTGGGAACTGGAAATCGAAGGCGTCAAGCTGCTGGTTGACCCGATGACCATGCCGATGATCGACAACGTCACCGTCGATTTCGTCGACACGCTGACCCACACCGGTTTCAAATTCGACAACCCCAACGCCAGCGCCCAGTGTTCCTGCGGCTCTTCGTTCTCGGTCTGAGGGCATAAATCATGTGGGAATATTCTGACAAGGTTCGCGAACACTTCTTCAACCCGCGCAACTCCGGCCCGCTCGAAGAAGCCAACGGCATCGGCGACGTCGGTTCCATCCAGTGTGGCGACGCGCTGCGCCTGATGCTCAAGGTCGAACCGGAAACCGAGATCATCCTCGATGCCCACTTCCAGACCTTCGGCTGCGGTTCGGCCATTGCCTCGTCGTCGGCGCTGACCGAGATGGTCAAGGGCCTGACGCTGGACGAAGCACTGAAGGTTTCCAACCAGGACATCGCCGATTTTCTCGACGGCCTGCCGCCGGAAAAGATGCATTGCTCGGTCATGGGCCGCGAAGCCCTGCAGGCCGCCATTGCCAACTACCGCGGTGAAGAGTGGTCGGATGACCACGAAGAGGGCGCGCTGATCTGCAAGTGCTTCGCCATCGACGCAGTGATGATCGAGGATGTGGTCAACGCCAACAACCTCAACACAGTCGAAGAAGTCACCTTCTACACCAAGGCTGGCGGCGGTTGCGCGGCCTGTCACGAAGGCATCGAGGAAATTCTGGCCAAGGTCAAGGCTTCCCGTCCGGGTGCCGGCGAAACCTCGCCGCCGCCGGCTTGCCCGGCCACCCCGGAAGCGCCGAAGCCGCCAGCCAAGAAGCTGTCCATCGTCGAGAAGATCAAGGTTATCGAGGAAGTGCTGGCGTCGGTTCGCCCGATGCTCCAGCGCGACCACGGCGATGTCGAACTGGCCGACGTCCAGGGCAAGAAGATCTACGTGCATCTGAAGGGCGCCTGCTCCGGTTGCATGATGGAAGCAGCCACCCTCGGCGGCATCCAGCAGAAGATGATCGAATCGCTCGGCGAACTGGTGCAAGTGCTGCCGTCGTCGCACATGCCGGTCGAAGCCTGATCTCCGCACCTACCCACAGAGAACCCAAAAGGACAGCGCCATGGAACCGATCTATCTGGACAACAACGCCACCACGCGCTGCGACCCTGCCGTGGTCGAAGCCATGCTTCCCTTCTTTACCGAACATTTCGGCAACGCCTCGTCGATTCACGCCTTTGGCAGTGAAGTCGGCAAGGCGCTGAAGAAGGCCCGCAGTCAGGTGCAGGCGCTGCTGGGCGCCGAGCATGACTCGGAAATCATCTTTACCTCCTGCGGCACCGAGTCCGACTCGACCGCCATCCTGTCGGCGCTGAAGGCGCAGCCGGAACGCAACACGGTGATCACCACCAACGTCGAACATCCGGCCATCCTGACGCTGTGCGAATGGCTGGAAAAGGAAGGCTACATCGTCCACAAGCTGAAGGTGGACAAGAAGGGCCGCATCGACATGGACGAATACAAGTCGATGCTGCACGACCGCGTGGCGGTGGTTTCGGTGATGTGGGCCAACAACGAGACCGGCACCATCTTCCCGGTCGAGGAAATGGCCGAATTGGCTAACGCCAAGGGCATCATGTTCCATACCGATGCGGTGCAGGCCGTCGGCAAGATTCCCATCGACCTGAAGAACACCAAGATCGACATGCTGTCGCTGTCCGGCCACAAGCTGCATGCCCCGAAGGGCATCGGCGTCCTCTACCTGCGCCGTGGCTGCCGTTTCCGGCCGTTGCTGCGCGGTGGCCACCAGGAGCGCGGTCGCCGTGCCGGTACCGAGAATTCGGCGTCCATCGTCGGCCTCGGCATGGCCTGCGAACTGGCCATGAACAAAATGGCCATCGAGAACACCGAAGTGAAGCGCCTGCGCGACAAGCTGGAACAGGGCATCCTGAGCCAGGTCACGCACTGCTTTCCGACCGGCGATGTCAGCAACCGTCTGCCCAACACCAGCAACATCGCCTTCGAATACATCGAAGGCGAAGCCATCCTGCTGCTGTTGAACAAGATGGGCATCGCTGCCAGTTCCGGTTCCGCCTGTACCTCGGGCTCGCTCGAACCGTCGCACGTGATGCGCGCGATGGGCATTCCCTACACCGCCGCCCACGGCACCATCCGCTTCTCGCTGTCGGTCTACAACACCGAAGCCGAAGTTGATCGTGTCATCGAGGCCGTTCCCCCGATCGTCGCGCAACTGCGCAAGCTCTCACCGTACTGGACCGACAAGGGCCCGGCCGCCAACCCGGAAGCCGCCTTCGCGCCAACCTACGCCTGAGCCGGCGAAAGTTTTTGCATCAGTCTCTCTCTGTAGTAACTTCACCGCCCCGGAAGTGATTCCGGGGCGTTTTTTTGGTTAAAAGCACAAATGTCCATTGAGTGCTGCGCGCTACAGGACCGGCATCACTGCCAGAGGGGGGCGCAGACAACAGATCAATGCGCAGGCGATTCAGAGTGTTTTTTTCATGTTGGTGAAGTGGCGAGTTGGGGCCAAACGTTCGACTTAGGTTTCACCGTACTACCCGGGTTGTGAAGATGGCCTGCAGCGGAGCTTGCGCTGACTCAGATGTGGATACGACTGCCACGTACAGTGATGCATCGAATTCGCTGACCAGCGAGAACGAGCGAGTGTTCATTTGCCCATGCGGCAGAGGTGTGCTTACCGAAGGCTCCTCCTTCAAAGTGCCCTTCTGCGAGAAGTTTCGCAGCGTGAACTCGAACTGCTCCACAGCCACTTGCTGAGTGATACGGCGCACGTACACGGAGCATTCGCGGTCTTCTGTGATGACCACAGCAAAGTTGCCAAACGGAACTTGTGCCGTCCACACTTTGCCAGGGCGCCCGCCAAGAAACTGCGCTTGCGCCTCAGGTAGCAATTCGCGCAAGCGGTACTCTTGGTAATGCGCGGGGCGCGTTGCATCACCTTTCCCCAGCAGGCAGATGCTGTGGAACACGTTCATTGCGAACGCTCCGCGCTGCACGTCTTCCTGCTGCGCGGCGAGCGGGAAGTGCGTAGCTACAAGTGCAAAGAGCATCACTGGCCGAAGGTGTGTGGATAGTCGCATTGTGAAACCTAGCGTGAAGGTGAGCGGCGAAGCCGCGCTTCGACCGTAGGGTTAGAGCGCTTAGCCACGCCGGCAAAGCGTACCCATCCTGAAATAACTACAGGCCCGCACATACAATTTTTCCGAAATTAATGTTGGTGATGCCGCTGTTCTCACCAAGGGCCACGAATTCGACTCTTTCGATACAAGCGTAAGGGGGAAAGAGGTTGTCGCGTTGCCGGGAGCAGCCGACAGTGCCCTTTTTCGCTCCGAGGAAGACAGTTTGTCCGTCATACCTGAAGCCGGCCGAAGATAGAGATTCAATAGCCGCAACTTTGCTCATGCCTTTGGAAATGAGACTCCTCATACTGCTCTCAAACTCATGCTGCCTCGGCGTGTAACAACCGCTGAGGATAATTGCCAAGAGGGTCGGTAGAGTTAGCCGATGCATAGCGCTTTAACGTCGCCCATGAGCGGCTGAATGAGCGGGCAAAGCCCGCTCGCGAAGGTCCGCCTCGATGGGTTTGTTAGCGGTCATATATCGCCGCCATGTCTTCGGGGCCGAACCGCCACTTTTCAGCAACCCGCATTGCGGATGGATTGGCGGAAAGCACCACGCTGGCAGTGTTGAACGCCGCCGAATAACTAAAGGCGAAGTGGGCCATGAGAACCACGCCGATCCCGAGAACGGACTGCGTGAGCATCTGCTGATCGGAGACCGACTGAGCTTGGCCGACCTGTATTGCACTGAGATAGCTCGAATGAGAGTAGCCGCAGAGGTACCCATAGATGTTCTCGAAGTACTTCTGGTGGAAGCCGGCGCTGACTCCAAGGTTGGCCCAACCATTTCCGATTCGCCATTCACCTTCCAGGAGTTTCTTGCGCTGTTTTTCCGTGTAAGTGCGAATCTCCTGCGAAGACTCGATTTTGGACTTCAGTTCTTCGATTTGTTTCTTCTCGCGGGCTAAGACCTCGCGCCCCTGTTCTGTCGATACGTGAAACTGCTGGCGATCAACTAAGCCACCAAGACACCACGTGTTGTGCCTGAACTCGCATAGCGACTGGTCCGAATTGCCGTAGAGATAGAAGAACACAAGGTAGGTTTCGAGGGCTGCGCGGGCAACCACTTTTACTGAGGCATGATCAACAAAGAACACGGCGGGAACTCCGTCATGCTCGACCGTTGCTCCCGCTGCCAAGGTTTGCATCGAAACAAGATGTCGAAAGAGCTTAGCCGCCAATACTTGAGCGTTGTTCAACCACTCGTCACCGGACTTGATCTTCTTTCCGGCTTGTGACTCAACAAGCCGAATGAAGAGATCAAGCAACGTAGAGTAATCGGCGCCGGAGGACATGGTGATCGCGAACGTTAAATGTTGCACCTAATTGACGGAAAGGAATCCGTCGCATGGGCTGTATAAAAAACTATTGTCATGTTGGTTCAACGACTTGGCAGATTTTAGAGGGGCTTGTATGCATGCCTTGCATCCTTCGTTGCAGCAGTCTCGTGGTACCACGGTCCCCGGCTTGATTGACAGTGTGCGCGAGAAAATTCGCTTGAAGCACTACAACTCGCGTACCGAATAGACTTATTCCGACTGGATTAAACGATTTATTCAGCATCATGGCAAGCGTCATCCTGAGGGGATGGGGGGGGCGGGGCTGCGGTCGAGAAAATGCCGGGCAGAAATGACGAAGCCCCGATTTCTCGGGGCTTCGTGGTGCTGCCTTGTTTTCATTTCGGTGCTTGTTCCTGCCCCGGATTCCAGGGGCTGGGAGCAAGGCCGTTCGTCAGACGCAGGCGCCGTCGTCCGTTGCGCCTTCGGCCACTGCCTTCTTCGGTTTGATGAACTGTTCGCGCGAGACGCCCAGCCACATTACCAGCGGGCTGGCGACCAGCACCGAGGAGTAGATGCCGAACAGGATGCCGATGGTCAGGGCCAGCGAGAAGTAGTACAGCGTCTCGCCGCCGAAGACCAGCATCGACAGCACCATCACCTGGGTCGATCCGTGGGTGATGATGGTTCGCGAAATGGTGCTGGTGATGGCGTGGTCGAGGACCTGCGGCGTGGTCAGGCCGCGTACCTTCTTGAAGGTTTCGCGGACGCGGTCGAAAACGACCACCGACTCATTGACCGAGTAACCGAGCACGGCCAGTACCGCGGCCAGCACCGACAGTGAGAACTCCCACTGGAAGGCAGCGAAGAAGCCGAGGATGATGATCACGTCGTGCAGGTTGGCGATGATGGCGGCGATGGAGAAGCGCCATTCGAAGCGCGAGGCGAGGTAGATCATGATGCCGACGATGACCACCAGCAGTGCCAGCGCACCGTTTTCGGCGAGTTCCTTGCCGACTTGCGGGCCGACGAATTCGACGCGCTGCAGACTGGCGCCCGGAGCTTCCGCGGCCAGTGCCTGCATCACGCGTTCGCCCTGCTGGGCGCTGTCTTCGGTGCCGCGCAGCGGCAGACGGATCATCACGTCCTGCGACGAGCCGAAATTCTGCACCGTGTAATCGGTGAAGCCGTTCTTGCTCATCGCGCCGCGGACTTTTTCCAGGTCGGCGCTCTGCTGGTACTTGACCTCGATCAGCGTACCACCGGTGAATTCCACCGACAGGTGCAGGCCTTTGGTCGCCAGGAAGAATACCGCCAGCACGAAGGTGATCAACGAAATGACGTTGAACACCAGCGCATGGCGCATGAAGGGGATGTCTTTCTTGATGCGGAAGAATTCCATGACCGTTTATCCTTGTTTTCTGCCGTTGACCGCGGAAATACCTTCTTTCCAGACAGTGCCGATGGCTATCTTGGCCAGTTTCTTCTGACGACCGTAGATCAGGTTGATCATGGCGCGCGAAACGACGACAGCAGAGAAGATCGAGGTCAGGATGCCCAGGCAATGGACGACGGCGAAGCCGCGCACCGGGCCGGAGCCGAAGATGAGCAGTGCCAGGCCGGCGATCAGCGTGGTGATGTTGGAGTCGAGAATGGTCCCGAAAGCCCGTTCGTAACCTTCCGAGATTGCCGCCTGCGGTGTCATGCCGGCGCGCAGTTCCTCGCGGATGCGTTCGTTGATCAGCACGTTGGCGTCGATGGCCATGCCCAGCGTCAGCGCGATGGCGGCGATACCCGGCAAGGTCAGCGTAGCTTGCAGCAGCGACAGCAGGGCGACCAGCAACAGCAGGTTGGAAGCCAGGGCGACCACCGAAATCAGGCCGACGACCTGGTAATAGGCGATCATGAACACGGCGATCGCCAGGAAGCCCCACATCGTCGACTTGAAGCCGCGTTCGATGTTTTCGGCGCCGAGCGACGGGCCGATGGTGCGTTCCTCGATGATGTCCATCGGCGCTGCCAGCGAGCCGGCGCGCAGCAGCAGGGCGACGTCATTGGCTTCGGCAGTGGTCATGCGGCCGGAAATCTGCACGCGGCCGCCGCCGATTTCGGTACGGATGACCGGCGCGGTGACGACCTCGCCTTTGCCCTTTTCGATCAGCAGGATGGCCATGCGCTTGCCGACATTGTCGCGGGTGACATCCTTGAAGATGCGGGCGCCGGCGGAGTCGAGCGTCAGATGCACGGCCGGTTCGTTGGTCTGGCCGTCGAAGCCCGGCTGGGCGTCGGTCAGGCGGTCGCCGGTCAGGACGACCTGCTTCTTGACCAGCAACGGCGAGCCGCCGCGTTCGGTGTAGACCTCGGTGCCGAACGGCGGATTGCCGGCCAGGCCGGCTTCGATGGCGCCCGGGCTGTCGTCGACCATGCGGATTTCCAGCGTCGCGGTACGGCCGAGGATGTCCTTGGCCTTGGCCGTGTCCTGGACACCCGGCAACTGGACGACGATACGGTCGGCGCCCTGCTGCTGGATGATCGGTTCGGCAACGCCGAGTTCGTTGATCCGGTTGTGCAGCGTGTTGATGTTCTGCTTGATCGCGAATTCGGCGATCTTCTTGCCGGCTTCCGGCTTCAGCGTGGCGATCAGGCGCAGGTCGTCGCCCTGGCCGGCTTCGGCCAGCGCCAGGTCGGCGGCGTTGTCGCCGAGCACCTTGCTGGCGGCAGTGCGGGTTTCCGCGTCGCGGAACTTGATGACGATGCGTTCGCCTTCGCGGTTGATGCCGCCGTGGCGCAGGTTCTTGTCGCGCAGCAGGCTGCGCAGGTCGGCGCTGGTCGAGTCGAGGCGCTTGGTCAGCGCGCCCGGCATGTCTACCTGCAGCAGGAAGTGCACGCCGCCGCGCAGGTCGAGGCCGAGGTACATCGGCAGCGCGTTGAGCGAGGTCAGCCATTGCGGCGAGGCGGTCAGCAGGTTCAGCGCGACCACGTACTGGGGATTGCTGCTGTCCGGATTGAAGGCGCGCTCGATGGCGTCCTTGGCCTTCAACTGGGTGTCGGTGTCCTTGAAGCGGGCCTTGACGCCGACCGGGTCGAGCTGGATGCCGTCATGGGTGATGCCGGCGCCGGCCAGCGCTTCTTCGACGCGGGCCTGGGTAGTGGCATCGACCTTGAGCGTGACCTTGGCACTGGATACCTGGACGGCCGGCGACTCACCGAAGAAATTGGGCAGGGTGTAGATGAAGCCGAAGACCAGCGCGATGGCGACGGTGACGTACTTCCAGAGAGGATAGCGATTCATGGCGGCTTTGAAGCGAAAAAGGCGGCCGCAGCCGCCCTTCGGGATTGGATTACAGCGACTTCAGCGTACCCTTGGGCAGGGCGATGGCCACGGCGGGCTTCTGGACAACGACTTCGGTACCTTCGGCAATTTCCAGGGTGATGTAGTTGTCGTCAACCTTGGTGATGCGACCGACCAGGCCGCCGCCGGTGACGACTTCGTCGCCCTTCTGCAGCGCGGCGATCAGCGCCTTGTGTTCCTTGGCCTTCTTCATTTGCGGGCGAATCATCAGGAACCACAGCACGACGAACATCAGGATCATCGGCAGGATCTGCATGAAGCCACCGGTCGGGTCGGCGGCGCCGGCAGTTTGGGCGTGGGCAAGGCTAATCATTGGACATGTCTCCGGATAACGAAAAATTCAGAACGAGGGATTCTAACACTGGCCGGCGCTTCGGTCGCGGGCGAAGGCAGTTGACCATTCTTCCAGTTTTCCCGATTCGATGGCGGCGCGCATCTCGGCCATGATCGTCTGGTAGAAATGCAGGTTGTGGATGGTGTTCAGCATGCCACCGAGGATTTCGCCATTGCGGAAGAGGTGGTGCAGGTAGCTGCGCGTGAATTGCGTGCAGGTGTAGCAGGTGCACGACGGGTCGAGCGGGCCGGTGTCCAGCTTGTAGCGGGCGTTCTTGATCTTGACGTCGCCAAAGCGGGTGAACAGGTGGCCGTTGCGCGCGTTGCGGGTCGGCATCACGCAGTCGAACATGTCGATGCCGTTCTTGACGCCGTTGACCAGGTCTTCCGGCGTGCCGACGCCCATCAGGTAGCGCGGCTTGTTGGTCGGCAGGCGCGGTGCGGTATGGGCCAGGATGCGCGCCATGTCGTCCTTGGGTTCGCCGACCGACAGGCCGCCGATCGCCATGCCGTCGAAGCCGATGTCGCACAGGCCGGCCACCGATTCGTCGCGCAGGTCTTCGTACATGCCGCCCTGGACGATGCCGAACAGTGCATTGCCGTTTTCCAGTTTGTTGTGCTCGTCACGCGAACGTTGCGCCCAGCGCATCGACATGCGCATCGACTTGGCGGCTTCGTCGTGGCTGGCCGGGTAAGGCGTGCATTCGTCGAAGATCATCACGATGTCGGAATTGAGCACCTTCTGGATCTGCATCGAGATTTCCGGCGTCAGGAAGAGCTTGGCGCCGTCGTGCGGCGAGCTGAACTTGACGCCTTCCTCGGTGATCTTGCGCATGGCGCCGAGCGAGAAGACCTGGAAGCCGCCCGAGTCGGTGAGGATGGGCTTCTGCCAGTTCATGAAATCGTGCAGGCCGTTGTGGGCGGCAACGACATCCAGGCCCGGGCGCAGCCACAGGTGGAAGGTGTTGCCCAGGCAGATCTGCGCGCCGATGTCGTTGAGACTTTGCGGCGTCATCGCCTTGACCGTGCCGTAGGTGCCGACCGGCATGAAGACGGGGGTCTGGACCTGGCCGTGGGCCAGCGTCAGGGTGCCGCGGCGGGCGGCACCGTCGGTTTTGTGAAGCTCAAACTGCATCGGATTTCTCCAGGAGCATGGCGTCGCCATAGCTGAAAAAGCGGTAGCGCTCGGCGACCGCGTGGGCGTAGGCGGCGCGGATCGCGTCGTAGCCGGCGAAGGCCGAAACGAGCATCATCAGCGTCGATTTCGGCAGGTGAAAATTGGTGATCAGCCGGTCGACGACCTTGAAACGGTAGCCGGGCGTAATGAAGATGTCGGTTTCGCTGCTGCCGGCGCTTACGCTGCCATCGTCGTTGCCGGCCGATTCGAGCGTGCGCAGGCTGGTTGTGCCGACAGCGATGACCCGCCCGCCGGCGGCCCGGGTGGCGGCGATGGCAGCGGCGGTTTCCGGCGGCACGACGTAGCGCTCGCTGTGCATGCGATGGTCGGCGATTTTTTCGACGCGGACCGGCCGGTAGGTGCCGGCGCCGACGTGCAGCGTCACGAAGGCGGTACCGACACCCTGGCTGCGCAATGTCTCGAGCATGGCCTCGTCGAAATGCAGGCCGGCAGTCGGTGCCGCGACGGCGCCCGGTTCGCGCGCATAGACCGTCTGGTAGCGGGTTTCGTCGGCGCCTTCGGCCGGATGCTCGATATACGGGGGCAAGGGCAGCTTGCCGTATTGCTCCGAGACTTCCCAGAAATTATTGCGGTCGACCAGTTCCAGCGCGAAAAAATCATCATCGGCACCGGCCCGGCCGGTCATCCGGACCGTGAAGGCATCGGCCAGACGCAGCAGGCAGCCGGTTTTCGGCGCCTTGCTGGCGCGGATCTGGCAGATCGCGTGCGTCGCATCGACGATGCGTTCGAGCATGATCTCGATCTGACCGCCCGTTTCCTTGACGCCGAAGAAGCGCGCCTTGATCACCCTGGTGTCGTTGAACACCAGCAGGTCGCCGGCGCGCAGCAACGTTGGCAGGTCGGCAAATTTGCGGTCGACGTGCTGTTGACCGCAAATATGCAGCAGCCGGCTGCCACTGCGCTCGGGGGCCGGGTGCTGGGCGATCAGTTCGGGCGGGAGAGGGAAGTCGAAGTCATCGACGGTCAACGACATGGCAATTGTCCGCATGCAAACAAAAACGGCTTTCCGCGGGGAAAGCCGATTTGTCGTAACTGGTGCCCGAGCCTTCATCGAACAAACCGCGAAGATCGTTTGGCAGCAATGGTTTTTGGCTAAATAAAAATTGTTGTACCCCCATTTGTACCCCCGTGGCTTAAGTGCACGAAGATAGGATGAGGCGCAGGAAGAACTATAGCAGAGGCTTACACATCATGAAAATGTGATGCGCGGAGATGCACAAGGGGAGGTGGCTTTCGCCACCTCCCCTTGGTGTTCTTGGTAACGACTGTCAGAACCTTTCTCGATGTATCTCAGACCTTGCCCGCAACGCTTCATACAACTGTGCCGGCCCCAGCAGGGTGTCCTTCAGCCCCTCCTGAATCTTCTGCGAATTTAGCGCCTGGCTGCTCATGGCTGTATGGGCATCCAAGGCATCCATGATGGCAAAGACAATAGCCTGGGACAGGTCAGGTGAGTTGGCGAATTGCTCCTTGGTGTTGTTCGCCGCCTGTTGCACCAGAGTGTCGTTTTCCAGCAACTTGCCTTTCAAGACGCCATTCACATAGACCAACTGATCGTTGTCGGATAGCTCTCCCTCAAAGAGGCCATTCACCTTCTGGATGATCTCTTCCAGGAAGGCTTTCTCCTTGTCGTGCAGGCTGCCGCTGCCGGTCTCTGTCATCGGGGCCAGTTTTTGGCTGTCACCGTCCTTCAGGTTCAGGGTCTGCTGGCCCTTGTTCTTCAGGGTGTGGTGGGTCAGCACCACCTTGGAGAGATCCACCGTGTCCCGTTCGCGCCCGAAGTCCAGCAAGGGGATGAATCGCTTGTAGAAGAGGAAGCGCTTTTCGATATCGGTGTTGCAGTAGTCGAAAATCTGGGAGAGGAAGGCATACAGCCGGTTGAACGCGCCCATGTCCCGCTTGAACAGGGTCAGCACGTCCATGGCGTCCTTGGCAGCCTTTGCGGCATCCTCGTCCTTGTTGGCATCGGCGTTTTGTTTTTCGGCTTGGAGGGCCTTGTAGCGTTTCAATAGCCGGTCGGCCACCGGAGCGATGGCGGCGTTGAGTTGGGCCTGGGTGCCCTTGGGGTCCGTCTCCACCTGGGCCACACGCTCGACTTCGAAGTTGTCGTAATGGCCGGAAGCATCCAGTTTGGCCCGCAGATCAAAGACCAGGTTCGGGTCGGTGGTGGCTTCGAGCTGCGCTGTTTCGTAGTAGGTCTTGAACGCGGCCAGGATATCCTCAGCGTCATTCACGAAGTCGAGGATGTAGGTGGTGTCCTTGCCGGGGTGAGCGCGGTTCAGGCGTGACAGGGTTTGCACCGCCTGGATGCCCCCCAGTCGCTTGTCCACGTACATGCCGCACAACAGCGGTTGGTCAAAGCCAGTCTGGAATTTGTTAGCCACCAGCAGCAGATGGTATTCCGGGGCCTTGAAGGCTTCGCGGATGTCGCCCTTGAGGCCGGGGTTGAGCAGCTTGCTGTGTTCGGTGACGGCTTCCGGGTAGCTGTCCGGATCGTTGATCTCGCCGGAAAAAGCCGCCAACACGCCCAGCTTGTAGTTCTGCTTGATGATGTAGGCGCTGATGGCCTTTTGCCAGCGTACCGCTTCCTTGCGGCTGCTGACCACCACCATGGCCTTGGCTTTGCCATTCAACAGGGGCTGCACGTTCTCGCGGAAGTGCTCCACCACCGTCTGCACCTTCTGGGCGATGTTGTAGGGGTGCAGACGTACCCACTGCATGATGCCTTTCAGGGCTTCCGATTTGTCGATCTGGGTTTCGTTGTATTCCTTGCCGTTGTTGGCGAGTTTGAACGCCAGCTTGTAGGTGGTGTAGTTCTGGAGCACGTCGAGGATGAAACCTTCCTCGATGGCCTGGCGCATGGAATAGACATGGAAAGCTTGGGGCATGCCCTCGGCGTCTTTGCGGCCAAACAGTTCCAAGGTTTTCTGCTTTGGGGTGGCCGTGAAAGCGATGTAGGTCAGTCCCTTTTCTTGACTGGCCTTGGCGGACATCTGCATGGCCAGCAGGGTTTCGGTGTCGATTTCCCCGCCGTCCTGGAGTTCGGCCAGTTCTTCAGCGGAGAGCACCTGCTTGAGCTTGGCGGCAGCCTCGCCGGTTTGCGAGCTGTGGGCCTCGTCGGCAATGACGGCAAAGCGCTTGCCTTCGGTGGCGGCTAGCTTCTGCACGGCTTCCAGGGCAAAGGGAAAGGTCTGGATGGTACAGACGATGATCTTCTTGCCGTCCTTGAGCGCCTGGGACAGTTGGGCGCTCTTGCTGCCGTGTTCATCGTTGATTGTGGCGACTACGCCCGTGGTGCGCTGGAAGTCGAAAATCGCTTCCTGGAGCTGGGCATCAAGCACGTTGCGGTCGGAAACCACCAGCACGCTGTCAAAGAGCTTTTGATGCTGGGAGTCGTGCAGGTCAGCAAGGAAATGGGCGGTCCAGGCAATCGAATTGGTCTTGCCGGAGCCAGCAGAATGCTGGATCAGGTAACGCTCACCGGGGCCATGTTCTAGCACATCGGCCACCAGTTTGCGGGTAGCGTCGAGTTGGTGGTAACGAGGGAAGATGACGCTGGAGAGCTGTTTCTTGTCGTTGCGCTTGCCGATCAGGTAACGCCCCAGGATTTCCAGCCAGCTGTCCCGCTGCCAGACTTCTTCCCACAGGTAATAGGTGGCAAAGCCGAAAGGATTTTGGGTATTGCCCGCGCCACCTTGATTTCCGCGGTTGAAAGGCAGGAAGCGGGTGGCGGGACCGGCCAAATGGGTGGTCATCATCACTTCGCTCTGGCTCACCGCGAAATGCACCAGAGCACCGCCGGGGAATGCCAACAAGGGCTCCACCAAGCCACCCTTGGGGGTTGGGTGCCGGTCGAAGCGGTACTGATCGACGGCATCGCCCACGCTCTGGGTAAAGTCGGATTTGAGTTCGGCAGTGGCTACGGCAACGCCGTTGACGAACAGCACCAGGTCGAGGGCATCCTTCGGGTTGTTCGGTGAGTGATGAACCTGGCGCACCATGCGCAGGCGGTTAGCGGCGTAGGCTTGCTGGATGGCCGGGTTGATGCCCAGTGCCGGTTTGAACTGCACCAGGGAAAGCGGCTTCTTGAGGCCGACCATTTCCACGCCCCGGCGCAACACCTCCAAGGTACCTTGCTCGTTCAGGCATTTGCGCACCCGCTCGGCCAGCACCTTGGGCAGGCTGGCCCCGTGGGTTTTGGAGAGCGACTGCCAGCTATCGGGCTGGGTGGTTTCAATCCAGCTCAGCAGGTCGGGCAGGAACAGCGCATTCTGCCGGTCATAGCGGGCGGCATCGCCTTCGGCGTAGAGCCAGCCGTTCTGGCTCAGGTGGTTGCAGATGGCGGATTCGAAATGGTGTTCCTGGTGAAGATTCATTTCGTTTTCGGGGCGGTTGCCCACTCGGCACGTACAGCACTGATGATGGAATTTGGGTTGGCAATTAGTTCTGACAGCTCGAACGTCAGCCGTCGGGCAGAAATATGCTCTCCAACATCTTCCCAGTGAGTATTCTCATCGGAGGGCCAATCAGCGTCCTCCCAAAGGCTGGAGAACGAAGTCGATGTTTTTTCTTTGCACCAGAACAGGTCTAACTCCAAGAGGGCTTTACCAATTGGCATAGTCAAGGGATCAGGCTCGCCTCTTATACTGAGTGCCTTTCTTTTCTCAGGTTTGAAGTTGTCGTCAAGGTAGATTTTGAAGACTGCAGCCATATCGCCGGTACTAGCATGTTCGCCTTGTTGATTTCGAAAATCATGACGTGACGCGAACATGGGCAGCAAATCCCACGCCCATTTTTCTGATGGAGACTTTCCTCCTTGAGAAGGGCGGTTTGTGTGAAGTGGCTGCCAACTCCAGAAATCCAGATCAAGCGCAGTCGTAATATCGTTCAGCAGTGGAAGCAAGCGCTGGTAAAAACCCACGGAGAGGCGATGGGCGGTTTGTAGTTGACTGACCAAGGTAGTTGCTTCGGGCAGTGTTAATTCCATGTGCGATGCTCCAGCGGTTGGGAGTTGGCAAAGGCAAGTAGAGGTTGCCAGTGCCTTGATTTTTGCTGAGGTTTAGGTGCAGAGGCATTACCTTGGGGGCGGCTTAGTAGCACCAGTATGTCTGCCGACAAAGGATATGTCTGATTGAATACAGTCAGGTCGGGCCAGGAAAGCGGTGCTTTGTGCTCGCGGAGTTCGAATAACTCAAAAGCGCTTGACCAATCCTCGAAAACTGCTGTGTCCGCTCGTGAGCATTCAGTACGCCAATTTGGTATGGCATCAACAATGGATTCCCATTCTTGGGTATGTACCAAGAGCTTGAAGCAATCCTGAGTGTCGAACTCAGCGGTTGGCTGACTGCCGATCGGGCAATTGTTCTGACCGAGAGCTAAAAAATGAACGACAACTGGTGTTTCTCTTTCACCTTTGAGGCATTCGGCAACAAACGCATGGACCTCAGCCTGCCATTGCCCGAAATACTGGTTTCCTCCAAAGGGAGGCTTCACCTCGACAATGAGCTTCGCATTTTCAAAGTGCAGCAGTATGTCGGGTTCAACCCATGAACGATCTTCTAAACCGGTCAGGCGAGGCCAGAATTCGATTTCTTTAAGCAGGCCGAGGTTGTTTGCTGCTTCCGAACCTATCAACAACGCCATCACCCGTGTCAAGCTTTCATCCGAGAGGAAGCGAAGGCGGCCAAAAAAGACAGCCGTCAACAAGTCCTCGCTGCGCCTGAAAACTTCGCGCCAGCTAATGCTGTCTTCGCTGCCCGGTATGCTTATTCGGCCAGCCTTACCCTCGGTTATCGCGATCAGCATTCGACAGCCTCTCGTACGTCGATCTTGCCGGTCACGGCGGCGGAAATCAGGGCGGTGCGGCGTTCCTTGAGGAGATCGATGGCGCGGGTTGCTTCGGTGGTCAACGCGTCGAGCCGGGTGGTTTCTGCATCCAGAAACTCGGTGATTTTCTGCTGCTCTTCATAGGGCGGCTCGGCAAGAGCATAGTTTCTTATTGTTCCGACATTGACATGGGGCGAAGTGGAGCCAACCGTATCAAGTTGCCCTTGACGATAGGTACTAACCGAATTCAACTGCCACATGAGGTAGCGAGGGCATGTTGCAGAAGCTACTCGAAACTGCATCATTCTTTGCCCAAGGCAGTATTTTCCATCTTCGGGAACAATTGCAGCAAACCCCCAGCGCTCTCCTTCTCGTCCATAAACAATGTCATCTTTGACAAGTGACTGTCTTCGAATTCGGTTCAGAAATTCGGCTTCGGTGACGGAATACATTTTGCTGGAATCGAGCTTGCCCTCGGTAACATCGGCTGTTCGAATAACTTTGTACAGGCCGTTCTCATCATAATTGGGCGTCTCATGGGGACAATCTACGATAAGGTCGGTTGCGTATTTGAGTCGGGTGATCCTCCAATGCGCTGGCACCCCCCCCAGCCACTCCACCCCGGAATCCTTCATCGGCGCATCCGGGTTCAGGCCCTTGGTGACGGCATGGGAAATGGTGGCCTGGCGCTTTTCGGCCAGCAGCGTGAGCAGCTTTTCCTGCTCGGCAATCAGGGCGTCGATCTTCGCCGTTTCGCGGTCGAGGAAGGTGGCGATGGCGGTTTGTTCTTCAACCCGAGGAAGACAGATCGTAGCTCCGCGAATCAGCTCTTGATTTAATAATTTCGCACCGTAAATGTTCTCTGCCGCATTTTTCACAAGGAACAAGGGGAAGGCGTAGTAGGCATACGCGAGCGAAAGATTCGGTGACTCGCGAAATGAAGCAATAGCCTCGTTGGTATACATTGGCCGTCCAGCAAATGAGACCTGCCCAATCGATAGTTTGAAGCTAAACAACAAGCCACCCTGCGGTGTAAGCTCAATGCCAGCCTGTAGGGCAGCGATGTCGCTGATTCTTTTCGCAGTGTCGTAGATCGTCCTTTCGCCCAAGTCCGAGATGTTTGCCCATAGATTCTCTCCCTCATAAGCTGACGCATCGCCAGTTGGCGGGGTCCAGCCAGTGGTAAATTGGCAAACGTGCTTTGTCTTGCTTGCCCTCCAATGTGCAGGCACTTCCCCCAGCCAAGTTACCCCACTGTCCTTGTATTCCGGATAACTCAGCAAACTCATTCCGCTAAGCCCTCCAGCATGGCCATGATCCGGGCGATCACTCCTTTTAGATCCTCATCAATCTCATGCAGGCTACGCGGTGGTTCGAAGACGTAGAAATGCCGGTTGAACGGAATTTCATAGCCCACCTTGGATTTCTCGTGGTCGATCCATGCATCCGGCGCGTGGGGCAACACTTCGCGCTTGAAGTGGGCTTCGATATCGTCGGAGAGCGGGACGTTCTCGGTATCACGCAAGGCGCTGTCGGCCTGGGGCTTGCCCTTCAGCTTGCCCTTGCTGCCCAGCACGATGTTGCCGGCCTCATCCCGTAACGGACGTTCCACGGTGATGGTGGTGTAGCCGAATTCCTCGTTCTTGAAGACACGGGAGATGGGCACGACTTTGACCTTGCCGCCCACCGGTGCTTCCGGACGGGCTTCTCCGGTCAACAGCAATTTACGGGTGATTTCCTTGCCGGAGGCATCGAGCACGATGGCTTGTTCGGCTTCGGCAAAATCCCCAAACAGGCGGGTGATGTCGGCGATGTGCTCGTCGGACAGTTCCTTGCGCTTGCTCCCCAAGCTTTTGCGCATCTTCTGCCAGAAACTGCTGGCGTCGATCAACTGGACCCAGCCCTTGCGGTCTTCCGGCTTCTTGTTGGAAAGAATCCAGACATAGGTGCTGATGCCCGTGTTGTAGAACATGTCGGTGGGCAGCCCGATGATGGCTTCCACCAGGTCGTTTTCCAGCACGTAACGGCGGATTTCCGACTCACCGCTGCCGGCGCCGCCGGTGAACAGGGGCGAACCATTGAGGACGATACCGATGCGGCTGCCGCCATCCACCGCCGGACGCATCTTGCTGATGAGGTGCAGCAGGAACAGCATGGAACCATCGGAAACCCGTGGTAGGCCTGGGCCGAAACGTCCGTCGAACCCTTTGTCGGTGTGTTCCTTGCGGACTTCCTTATCGACCTTCTTCCATTCCACGCCAAAGGGGGGATTGGAGAGCATGTAGTCGAATTTCTTGCTGCCGTGGCCGTCGTCGGAAAGGGTATTGCCGACCACGATGTTGCCCACATCCTGGCCCTTGATGAGCATGTCCGCCTTGCAGATGGCGTAGGATTCGTCATTCAGTTCCTGGCCAAACATGGTGAGGCGGGCTGCCGGATTGTGCTCCAGCAGGTATTCCCCGGCCACCGAGAGCATGCCGCCCGTACCGGTGGTGGGGTCGTAGATGGTCCGCACCACGGCATTGCCCTGGGTCAGCACGTCGTCGTCCTCGATGAAGAGCAGATTGACCATCAGGCGGATGACTTCGCGGGGGGTGAAGTGCTCCCCGGCAGTTTCGTTGGAGATTTCCGCGAACTTGCGGATCAGCTCTTCAAACACCAGACCCATTTGGGCGTTATCCACCGTGTCCGGATGCAGATCGATGTTGGCGAATTTCTCAGTGACCAGATACAGCAACCCAGCTTTGGCCAGGCGCTCCACTTGGGTATAGAACTCGAAGCGCTCGAAGATATCGCGGGCGGCGGGTGAGAACGCCTGGATATAGGCGTAGAGGTTTTCGCGGATGTGGTCCTGATCGCCCAGCAGCTTGGCCAGGTCCAGCGGTGAGGTGTTGTAGAAGCTCTGCCCGGCTTTGCGCAACAAAAAGGGATCGGGATTCAGGCCGGCTGCGGTCTTGGCTTCAAATTCCGCCAGTACGGCGGACTTGGTACTTTCCAGGACGCAATCCAGACGCCGGAGGATGGTGAATGGCAGGATCACCTTGCCGTATTCGGACTGCTTGTAATCGCCGCGCAGCAGATCGGCGACAGACCAGATAAAGGAAGACAGGGCTTGGTGGTTCATTGTTTTTCTTGGGTGTGGAGCGTTGATGCAGTCGGGGCACGAGGGCTCTGTCCGACGGGAACGGGAAATATACCTTGAAGCTACGCGGGGGGCATACCTTCAAATCTTTCGCTAGATTTCGGTAGCAAGTTCAGCTTCGCTTACCAAGCGTCTGTCGGCAGCGCGGATAGTTCTGGCAGCCCCAGAAATCAGCTCTGCCGTTTGTTCCCTGCCTGACAACCATCTTGATGCCGCAACTCGGGCAGGTTGGGGTTGCGTAATCGCCATGGACTGCGAAGGCCAGCAGGCTTTCGCGTTCTGGCGCCGGGAGGCGTTGAATCATCATCAACAGCATGTTGCCGTCGATCAGTGTGATGCGATTGGCTTGGGCAACTGCTTTGGCTTCGTCTGAGTACGAGCCACTGGTCATGAAAAAGGCTTTGCCGATCTTCTCGTGAGTCATCACGCCCAGCAATTCACGAATGGGTTTCACGCCGACGTAACGCTCACCCCAGGCCTTGCATTGCACGATGGAAGTCGGGCGACCGGAATCATCTTGATAGAGGCGGATGTCGATGCCGCCATCCGGGCCAAGGTCGGTCGTGTCGCTACAGATACCTTTCTTCTCGTAGAACTGCTGGCAAACGTCTTCGAAGCGTTTCCATTCCAGATCGCGGATGACGTCCAGGGTCCATTCGGTGGGTTTGGGCTTTGTCGTGCTGGGTGTTGTCTGGCTCTCGCTCAGGAGCTTGTCGAGAATGTCTGGGCGGGTATTGTGATTGGCTGTTTTTTCGCTGGATGGCGCCGAATATGCCGGTTCCTGTCGGAGTTTTTGCCTGGGGGTGCTACTCCTGCTCGGCGGTTCGGTAGCCTGTGATTTTCCTTGCGAGACTTTCCCCTTGATGAAGACAATCGCTGCGATCAGGAAAAAAGCACCGGAGAACAGCCAAGCAAGACCGGAAGCGGCTGCAGCCATGGGCTGCATGAACATGTTGCCACCTGCAATCGCCGGGAAAACGCCCTTGAGGAACACTAGAACAGCAAATCCAAGTCCGACACTGAATTGCCAGGGGAGATCGAGCAAGTCCTCGATCAACGACGTTCTCCGATTTCCTCGTCTTCTACGCGCCATCCCCGCCCCCTGTGTGTTTTGAATCCGATTGTACAAGACAGGGGAGGGGAAATGACTTGGTGATATGCTTCCGGGCTGGTCTGTTTCGTTCGCTCTCGATATGACTATCCATCTTGATCGTCTATTGTTCGCCCAAGGCGGACAGTGCTTTTTTTGTCGCAAGCAGCTTCCCAGGTCGGAGGCATCGGTAGAACACCTGGTGGCTAGCGCCAACGGCGGTACTAACGACGACGGCAACTGCGTTGCCTGTTGCAAGGCGCTGAACCAGCTGCTAGGTTCGAAGTCGATCAAGGAGAAAGTGCAGATTGTCCTCAATCAGCGGGGTAACTTTCAGTGTCCCTGTAACGGTGGTATTGAACCCCCAGTGCAATCTGGTTCGCCCCCAGTGGCTACTTCAGTGGTAGCCAAGGCGATACCTTCAGTCGGCAACGGAAATACATCGCCGCTTGACCTCGTAGTCGCTGATCTGAAAAAGCGGGGTGCTTCGCGGCCTCGCAAAGTGTCCACTCTCGCGAGTACGATCAAGGCACTGCTGAAACAGCAGCAGAAGCCCAATTCTGATGTCGAAATCGCCAACCTGATTGCTGAACTGCAAAAGCGGGGGAGGGTGGTCGTTACTGACACTAAGGTTAACTACAAGTTGGGGTAGTGTGGGGCTGTCTATTTCCTTTGAGTGGTGATCCTGATTTCAAGAAGTGGTACCGACATCTCATTGATGTGATAACGATAGCTACCCTTACAAATAGCTCACCTGCATCACTGAATCGTCCGGGGACGATTCAACCCTGCGGTAAAAGTATCTCGTCGAAGCGACCCATTTCGTGGTCATACATCGTGTTGATATTTTGATCTGACTCAGCGATTAAATTATCGAGTTCCTGCAGAGCAAAGGCGTGCTGCTTCTTCGCATTCGCTCCAAAGATATCCAACTTATCCACTCCGTGCACCAGAATAGCACTGGCAATTCCCGTCATGGCGCCCACAAAAACTGCAGACACTGCAGAAGCTAACGGTGCAAGAGGAGGTAGATTTGCGCTCAAAAAAGAGGCTACCGATTTCTCCACCACGTCCTCAGCCAAAATACCGAGGGATACCGTAACCCCCGTAACAATTAGCTTAAGTGCAGCATCCGCAGCGTCAGCAGCAGACATTTCCTCGGGGGGGAAGAGAGCCATTTTCAAGGATTTCATGATTGACATGAGCCCTTCGCGAATAACCCTAACAATGCGTCTCCCTGTTGTAACCAACATGTTTACCAGCATGGTGATTAAATTACTTAGGAACCCACTTATTGCACCCTCCTTGAAAGCGATCAAAGCATCTTTCCATCTTGCAGCAACTCTGGAACCGATCCTTTCCAACCTTTCTTTCAATGCATCAAAAAATGACTGGCTTCTGAGGCTATCGCGAAATCCATGCGTATACGCATCTGAAATCTCGTCAAACGAAGCAGAGAAAAACTCCGTCAAAAGCAGGCCGAAGGATTGCTGAAGCCCCATTTTTGCGCCTTCTTGCATCCCCGTTGAGACAGCTTTCTTACCATAGTAGCCAACCTTCTCCTGGGTACTAGGAGCGTAGCGCTCTGCAGTTTTCTCACCTCTAACTATTGCTGCATTCACTCGGCGATTATCGTGTTTGTGATGCTCTTTATTTGTTGCGCCATTCCCTTTAGGGGAGATTTTTTCTTGCCAAACCTTTTTTTCATCACTCTTAAGTGAACGATTCGCCCCCTTGGTTGTTAGGGCGAAATTACCAGTGTCTGAACCAAAATTTTTTCGAACATCCTTCGACTGCATAAACCCGCCTTCTTGATGGTAGGTTTCAGCCGCCTTAATATGGTCGCAATCAGCTTCTGAGTAATCGATAAAATTCCCAGAATACTCATCTACAACCATCTGCGAGTTTTCGATGATCCGTTCATCTCGATACTTACCACGAGCTGATTCATAGGCTGCCCCGGCATAGTCGCCACGCTTATATCGATCTTCGTCACTCGCGTAGACTTTCTGTTTAGCATTGTGGATAGTAGTAATGTTTCCACCCGTTTTATCCATTGCGGCTACTATGCTTCCCAACCCAAATGGTCCCACAACGCTGTTTAAAACAGAATTGCGACAGTTTCCGAGTAGAAGATCGATCTGATGCTGATTCCAACGAGAGCGAATATCGTTAATTAACTGATTCGCCTCTTCTGCGGAGACAGATACTGGTGCAGTAAAGGAACTAATCTCATCACCTTGTTGGCGAGAAAACTCACCCAGTAAGTCCTTTTCTTCCATAAAAACATCACTGGCTGGAGCTACAACTGCAATCGGAACCCTGTAAGACTCAGTTTCATCACGATGCGCTCGCAATGTGTTCAATTTATCCAGCCGGGCCCTATGACGAATCACTCGATCTGAAGTCACAGCTCTCTCCTCAAGCTATTACAAGGTCTTTCGCCATTTTTTCCCAGCTAGCGATGAATTGTATTTCGTATTCACAGACCTCACCATCTGCCATTGCGACAACATCGATTACATCCTGAATATCTCGTTTGGATAGATTCGCCTTTGCTGCGTACTGAATGGCTCGCTCCAGAGTGGGCGGGTTCTTTGAAAGTTTAGTAATAGTGCCTTTGACATGCGGTGGCAGGTTTCCGGCGGAACACCCTGCTACAAACTCATCTAGCTCGCGACGTTCGTCAGAGCAGATATGACCATCGGCATTTGCCACAGCTAAACCCACGGCATAAAGCCCAAGAATTTTTTTATCTAGGTCGTGATAGCTTTTAAGGCGCTCGGTGAGATCAGCAATTTTCGTCTCATACTTAACTTGCGCTTGCCGTTCCCCTGCCTTGGCTCCCTCCCTCATCCCTTCTCGCCGCGCTTCTTCCTTTGCAGTTGCAACGTGATCAATTGCAGCCGCGGTCGCACCGATACCTGCACCGATTGCGGCGCCGGCGGCAGTAGTAGTACCAAGAGCACCAATCGCCACGGCGATGGAACTTCCTCCCGTTACCGGGGCAAGAATTACGGCACCCACACCACCTGCTACATAAGCCAATGCTTTAAGGAATCCCATCGTTTTCTCCAAGTCGACATTAACAATTTTGATGATCCGCATGGTAGGTGTAACCAATGCCAGCAGACGAGCTTAGCCGTCGTCGACAACTTCCCCGATCCAGCTACCGAAATCACGCTGGGACGAGCAGAAAGCTGGCGTTCAATCTGCGGCTAATCAACCCTTATGCTCACCCAGGCAAAGAAGCAACCACCAAGGCGGCAGGAACCCAAAATGGGTAGAAAAGTAGCCGATGTTACCGAGACCGGCAATGAAATTTGACACGAACCTCCCTGGCTATATTTCACACTGCCTTGATCACATGGACGCAGACAGGAGTCTATAATGCCATGCGGCAGGACGGTCTGATCGTGTCGCTATGACAAAATTGTTTTGTGCCGAATCAGCAACTTGCTAATGCTCCTGGCTAAAACGGTCGTGAGTAGCCACGACGGAGGAGAATCTGCATACGCACAGAAGGCCTCGAGAAAAAAAAGCAGGCTTTCTTGGCAGGTCACTGGGCAAAGGCCATGACCCGAACTGCTCGGCGCAAGTCACATGCTGCAAATACGCTTGCTACCGCCCTGCCGTGACAAGTATCGATTGAATATCGAACACGGCAGAAATTCCATCAAGCTGGGTAAACAATTTCTTGCCAGCATTCATGATCACGCCCTTCAGAAAAATCCGAAGGATCATTTTTCGCTGATTTGAAATCGAAAGCACACTTCATCTCTCGAAAAGCCTGGTCCGTCATGGCATCTGAAAAAAATGAGCATGCATGAGGGGGTTGGCCTCTTTCGCATGCTCAATTTGTGCCGGTGGCTAGGCGATCAATGAGCCTGCTCGTGCTTTCCCAATTTTTCTCCGAGCTTCTCGATCAACAGTGGGCTTTCTTGATGCGTTTGCTTCGCCTTTACCGATTCACTCAGCTCGGGCGGTTCCTGAGTAAAGAACTCCTCAACCACCTCTGGTCCTTCGTCCTCACTGTCCTCGAACGCGCCATTAGCCAGCGCTTCCCGGGCAGCAAGTTCAAGTGCCTGCTGATCAAATCCTGCTGCCAGACGACGCTCTTCGATATCACGGGCTTCCGCCAACGCTTCCTCAATTGCTACGCCGGTTCTGACGGTCAGATCGACGTAGTAGATCGGCGTACCAAGACTCTGTCGTGTTGATTTGCCTCGTAAGCGAAGTTCCAGTGGAAGACACGACAACCGGTTGCCAGAGATTGCCTGGAAGTAGTGCAGGCGGGCGGCCAGTGTCCGGATGCTGTTGAAGCCCGTGGTTCGGAAGATGAAGCTGCCGAGCGGATCATCATCGCCAATGGTGATGTTCAGCCGCCCGTAGGGCTTGCAGGCTCCACCTTGTGCCAGTGGGCAGCCGTCTGGTGAGGGACAGGGCATGGTTTTGATACCGTCCTCGGTGTGGCGCCGGCACTGCTCGCCATTGCCCATGCACCGTGGCCGACCTGTGGTGCGATCAAAACAAGTGTACTCAGCCCGAAAATTGAGATTGGGGTCGTTGAAGATGAGGCGAACCGGAATGCTGCGAATCTTGCCTTCTTGCTGCTGGCGGAATCCTTCGTCCAGAGGATGTGGTAGCCAGCCATTTTTTCCCTGAACCTGGGAGGTGATCGTGAATTGATCGTCCTTCTCGGGCAGGCGCTTGCCATTTTTTTCGATGACTTTGCCAATCGAAATCCGGCCGAGTACCGGTGGTGTAATTGCGAGACCTTTTAGCATGGTAATTCCTTCGTTTGAATGACGCACAGACCACCGCGAGCGTCATGCTCGCGGTGGTCTGTGATGTCAGGTGATCAAAAATCGCCGGCTCCCCGGCTTGGCTGTGGTGTACTGGATTTGGAGTTCCGGGTGATCAGCAAGCAGGCGGGGGAGATCCACGGTGATGCTGTCCTTGGCGCGTTTCCAGGTGACACTGCCCGTCTCGAAGTCAGCGCGGCTGGCTCCGCCCATGGCCTGCTGGATCGTCTGCTTGAGTTGGGCTTCCAGCTTTTGATGCTCGGCGATGGTCTGCCGGACAGAAACCAGATCAGCAAAACAGGCCGACAGATTGCGCTCAGCCTTGAAATCGAGCACGGCACCGCTGTCTTGAGGGTAGAGGTAACGTAGTGCCAAATCGGCGGATTCCGAACCATCAGCCGGCGGCGGAACATCGCGCTCAACATAGCGCCAGAACTGCCGTTCCAGCTCGACCAATCGGGCGATCATCGTCTCGTCCCGGTCGATGCGATGGATTTCCAGGTGCTGACCACCGATCAGCACCGCAACATCCGCTGCAGCCTTGCCGGTAACGGCCAATTGATGATGAACCTGGAGTTGAACGTATTCCGGCACGCCGTCCTTCCAGAGGCGAGCACCGTTGATCCCGGCCGTCTTGCATTCCAGAATCTGGACATCCGTTGCGCCAATGATCTCCCGGTCAATATTGGCCAACATCCATGCCTTGTCGGGGTCGGGGTGCTGCAGGACCGCGTTGATCTTGCGGACCCGGTTGCCGGTACGTCGGGCGTAATGCGCTGCCACGATCGGTTCAAGGATGTTGCCCCAGTACATGGGGCTTTCCTCGTCATGCGGATCGACCTTGGGGAAGCCACCATCTCGGCCGGTCTTCTCCATCCAGAGTTCGAGTTGCGACTTGTAGGGGTTGAGGCCAACCGCTGCGGCAGCATCCGAACTGCCGATGCCGTTCTTGCGGACTACCAGCCATTCATCACGGCTCAGGTCGTTGGTCTTAACCAGGCGTAGTGCCGGCCGGGGGCGTTGTTGCGGGGGAAGTTGAAGGGCGGAGGGTGTCATGGTTGCTCCTGTAAAAGGAAATCGCCCCAGTTCAGTAACGAACAAGGGCGATCAACACCAGCTACGATGCTGGCAGGGGAGGGTGGGGTATTAAGCGGCGAGTTTCAGGGCTTCATGGAATGCGCGTTCCTTGAGTGCAGCACCCGGACCAAACCAGGCAGAGTCCAGGCGGTAGTCAGCACTGCGAGCACGGCGATGTTGGTCCACATACTCGGTGATGCCATTCAGCAATCCCCAGGCAGTGCCTGCGGCGGAGGGCATGTTGCTACCCTGGCCGCTGCCGCTGAACAACGCGAACACGTTCTGGATGGCCTTGGTGTTCGGTTGCTCATTCAGGGGAAGCTGCTCGTCGCCCAGTACGCTGACGAGATAGTTCATGGCTTCGAACTTGTTGATCTTGCGTTCGGCCAGTTGGCGCATATTGCTGACGAAGGATTCCCAGTGCGAGAGTCCCAGCCCCAGCGCTTGCTTTACCGCCTGTGGATCAAATTGCGTCGAGTGCGGCACCTTCACGGCGCCACGCGTATCGCCAACGGCCATGTGCAGTGTGTTGTTGCAAACAACCCGAACGGAGGTGAACTGTGCCGTTGTGCACAAGGTGCCATCGCAACTGGTCGCGAGCAGCAGGTAGGCCTTTACGCGATCATTGCCGCGCAGCAGCGTTTCTTGACCGGTCTTAGCCAGTGCCCAGAGCTTCTTGCCACCCTTCAGAACGCCAGCCGTCTCCAGTTCAAAACCACCAGCAGATACCAGGTCGCGGTAGAACTCCAGAACATCGGCGGGCTGCACTACCTTGTAGCGGTTCGAGACCACCGAGAGCGGTGCCAGCGTATCCGAGCGGAAGAGCACCTTGCTGTCCGGGTGCGATTGAAGGTGAAGACCAACGCCGCCGGAGACCGAGTATAGGACCTCAGTTTCTTTGATCTGCCAGTCCATCCCGGCTTCCTTCTGCCAGACTTCGATTGGCTGTTTCTGGGTAAGTTGATTGCCCAGGCCGTGCCATGGTGTGGCATCGACGTAGGCCATGTTTTGTATTTCGTGAGCCATGACGATTCCTTTCAAGACGTATGGGAAATGAGGGAATTCGTTAATTGAAGCCTTCGTTGCCGAAGGTGTGGCCGCAATTTAGGCAGCGGTAATTTTTGAGATGGCGTTCGTCGATTGATTGGCCTAATTTTGCGCCAGCAACGCCGCCAGCGGTGCCTCCGAGTAAACCACCGAGGATTGCACCAGCAATTGTGCCAAGGCTGACACCAACAGGCCCCGCAAACATGCCGGCCATTGCACCGGCTCGTGCGCCATTCAGAGCGCCAGCAGTACCACTAGCCGCTCCACCGATAAAGCCGAGAGCGCCGCCGGTGCGTTTGCAGTAATCGAGCGTTTTAATATTTCCGGAATTGCAGTTGGGGCATTGATTAGTCATTTCGAATCTCCATACTTTGGCTTAGTTTGCAAGTGTCGGCGTGGTGCTGTGTTTATAGCAATGCCGGCTCCATGTATTTACTGATTGCATTAAAGATCTAGGTGACTGAAATCGAATAGCGACAGGTTTTGTTGATTGTTGTTTTTCTGTTCGTGGAAGCCTGTATTTGGTGTTAATTGGTTATTTTATTATTAAATATCATAAATAACCAGAATTGTTTGTTG